>Ga0073928_10010602_pt1 | contig 10933 bp, 8 predicted proteins | sample PaiPotPPA55metaG_FD_76969 | JGI IMG/M metagenome (GOLD analysis project Ga0073928, IMG submission 76969) | Iron sulfur acid spring bacterial and archeal communities from Banff, Canada, to study Microbial Dark Matter (Phase II) - Paint Pots PPA... ...
CCGAAGCCGAGCATGGCGGCTTCTATCAGGCGATCGCGGCCGGCATCTACCAGAAGCACGTGCTCGAGGTTGCGCTGCGGCCCGGCGGTCCGCAGGTGAACCATGCGCAAGTGCTGGCCGCCGGCGTGCTCGATTTCAACATCGCCTCGAACTCGTTCGTACCGCTCAATTTTGTGCAGCAAAAGATTCCGATGATGGCAGTGGCGGCGATCTTCCAGAAAGACCCGTCGGTGTTGATCGCCCACCCGGGCCAGGGTAACGACAGCTTGGCCGCGCTGAAAGGGAAGCCGGTCATGATCGGCTCCGACACCCGCGTCACCAGCTGGCAATTCCTGAAGCAGAAATTCGGCTACACCGACGACCAGCTCCGCCCGTACAACTTCTCGGTGGCGCCGTTCCTTACCGACAAGAGCGCGGTCCAGCAGGGGTACCTCTCGAGCGAACCTTATACGATCGAGAAGGAGGGCGAGCATCCGGTGGTGATACTGCTCGCGGATTCCGGCTATTCCGGCTACGCCTGTATCCTCGAAACCTCGGCAAAGCTGGTGAAGGAAAAGCCCGATCTGGTGCAGCGCTTCGTCGATGCCAGCATCGAGGGATGGTACAGCTATCTCTACGGCGATCCCGCGCCAGGCAACGCGTTGATCAGGCGGGACAACGCGGAGATGACCGACGCGCTGCTCGCCTACGGCATCGACAAGATCAAGCAATACGGCATTGTCGACAGCGGCGATGCGAAACAGGTCGGGATCGGCGCGATGACGGACGCGCGCTGGCGCGATTTCTTCGACACGATGTCGAAAGCCGGGGTGTATCCCGCCGACCTGAATTACCGCGACGCCTACACCCTGAAATTCGTCGACAAGAAAGTCGGGATGCAACCCTGAGGGCAGCCATCCACTCAAATCGATGGACTTTGCTCGGTGCGTCCTTCGAGACGCCCACTCCGCGGGCTCTTCAGGATGAGGAACTTTCTTTATGCCATCCAACAACGTGCCTCATGCTGAGGAGCGCCCGAAGGGCGCGTCTCGAAGCACGCCGTACGTCGATGGAGCGTCGGCGTCGCAACCGGCGCCAATCGTGCAATTGCGCGGCGTTGCCAAACGTTTTGCCTCTGGGCTCGACGCCCTCGCCGAGGTAAGCCTGACCATCGCCCGCGGCGAGTTCCTGAGCCTGCTTGGTCCCTCCGGCTGCGGCAAGAGCACGCTATTGCGGATCGTCGCTGGGCTGATGCCGCCGAGCACCGGGACCTGCGCGGTGGCGCTCGCAGACGAGCGCGACATGGCCGGGCGGATCGGCTTCGTGTTTCAGGATCCGACGCTGATGCCGTGGAGCACGGTCGCCAGCAATGTGTTGCTGCCGTTTCGCATTGCTCGCCGGCTCGGCCCGGCCGAGCGCGAGCGCGCCGCGGCGGCGATCCACGCCGTCGGGCTGAGCGGTTTCGAACGCGCCTATCCACACCAGCTGTCGGGCGGGATGCGGATGCGGGTGTCGATCGCCCGTGCGTTCGCCACCGAGCCCGAACTGCTGCTGCTCGACGAGCCGTTTGCCGCGCTCGACGAGATCACCCGGATGGCGCTCAACGACGATCTGTTGCGACTATGGGAGCGCTACCGGCCAACGATCCTGTTCGTGACCCACAGCGTTTTCGAATCCGTGTACCTGTCGACCCGGATCGCGGTGATGACGGCCCGGCCTGGCCGGATCTTTTCCGAAGTCACCGTCGACCTGCGGCAGCCGCGAGAACGGAGCGTCCGGACCTCGGCCGATTACACCGAATTGTGCGAGGCCGTGTCGGGCGTGCTGGTGCAGGCGATGGCCACCGGGAACCGGCCATGACCCCGTGGTGGCGCATCCTGGCGCCGGTCGCAGTCGGCGCCGCCTTCCTGGTGCTGTGGGAGGCGACGGTTCGCATCGAGCAGATCCCGTCCTACGTCCTGCCGCCGCCGAGCGCCGTCGCGGTCAGCCTGTGGACCGATGGACCGAGCCTTTTGGGCTCACTTTTGGTGACTCTGCGCGTAACCTTGGCCGCACTCGCCGCCGCGGCGGTGATCGGCGGCGGCATCGCGCTGTTGTTTTCGTTGTCGCGCATCGTCGAGTTGAGCCTGTTCCCTTATGCGGTGATCCTGCAGGTCACCCCGATCGTCGCGATCGCGCCGCTGATCATCATCTGGGTGCGGCAGCCATTTCTGGCGCTGCTGGTCTGCGCCTGGATCGTCGCGTTCTTCCCGATCGTCTCGAACACGACGGTCGGGCTCAATAGCGCCGACCGGAACCTGCTGGCGCTGTTCCGTCTCTATGGCGCCAGCCGGGGCCAGACGCTGTTTTACCTGCGGCTGCCGACGGCGCTGCCTTATTTCCTCGCCGGGCTGCGGATCAGTGGGGGGCTCGCCTTGATCGGAGCGGTCGTCGCCGAGTTTGTCGCCGGCACCGGCGGCGCCGAGACAGGGCTCGCCTTTCGCATTCTCGAGGCCGGCTATCGGCTCGCGATCCCGCGCCTGTTCGCGGCGCTGCTGCTGTTGTCGCTGACCGGAATTGTCATCTATCTTTTGCTCGATTTGCTGTCGCGGCGAATCCTGCGCAACTGGCACGAAAGCGTGGCAGCCGAGGCCGAGGAGTAGGTTCGGGCGAAGACCGGCGTATCGTCTGCCGCCCCGTTTTGGTTAACTGGCACTTAATCGTATCGGCGCAAATTTGGCCGATCCTGAACACGCGCCCGGGGTGCGGGGTGAGCCCGTGACAATGTCCGAGACACTGCATGAAACCGCAGGCGGTTGGCAGCCGCCAGTGCTCGCCGGCGGTCTCGGGCGGCGGCGCGTCGCGATCCTGACGCCGGTGCTCGACGATTGGGCCTGTTTCGCCACGTTGGTGCGCGAGATTTCGGGCCTCTACACCGGTTCCGGGGTGGATGTCGTCGTCTGCGCCGTCGATGACGGCTCGCTCGCCGCGTTTGACCCGGCGAGCCTTTCGCTGCCGCCCGAAAGTTGCATCGTCGCGATCGAGGTGCTGCGGCTCGCCCTCAATCTCGGCCATCAGCGCGCGATTGCGGTCGGGCTCTGCGCCCTCGCCGACCGCGATGATATCGAGTCGGTGATCGTGATGGACAGCGACGGCGAGGACAGTCCTTCAGACATCGCAGCGCTGCTCGCCGCCGCCCGGCGCAACGACGCGCATGTGATCCTCGCCCGCCGCGCCAAGCGTTCCGAATCGGCGGCGTTCAAGCTCGGCTACCGGATCTACCAGGCAATCTTCTATCTGCTGACCGGCGAATCGATCCGCTTCGGCAACTATTCGCTGCTGCCGATGGCGGCGGTGCGCCGGCTCGTCCACATGCCGGAATTGTGGAACAACCTCGCCGGCTCGATCCTGCGCTCGCGGCTGCAGCGGACTGAGGTTGCGACTGCCCGCGGCCGCAGGTACGAGGGCAGCTCGAGGCTGAAGCTGATTGGCCTTGCCGTCCACGGGCTCAGCGCTCTCTCTGTGCACACCGACCGCATTTTCGTGCGGGTTCTGCTCGGCGCCGCCGTCATCGCGCTCGCGTCGGTACTCGGGATCATCGCCGTCGCCGCGGTCCGCCTGTTGACCGATCTCGCGATCCCGGGCTGGGCGACGACCGCGGCCGGCGACCTCCTGATCATCCTGTTGCAGACGATCGTGATCGTCATCGCCGCCAGCCTGACGATGCTCGCCAGCCGCAGTGCGCGGCCGATCATCCCGATCGCGGACGCGCGGCAGTTTATCGCGGATCGCCAATGCCATCGAATTGCTGCGGACCGCGCCGATGCCGCCGAAGTCCTAAAGCAGCAGGCCTCGTCGTAGGCCCGCCATCATGGTCGCCCTCCGCGATGATGCTCCTCCCTCCAGGGTCGCCTGGCCACGCTCCGTGCGCAGGCCCTGGCTTCTCGGCAGAGAGTTCTTTGCCGCACGCGACCAGCACCGGCTGATGCAGGACGATCTGCCCGAGGGCCGACGCGCGTTCCTCGCCTCGCGCTTCCGCAATCTGGACCATCTGCTGCGGTCGCGTTACGCGTGGATGAACGACTGGCTAACGCCGAATTCGAGAATTGCCGAGTTCGGCACCGGGGCCGGCTTTTCCCGGCTCTACTTGAACCAGCCGGTGATCCTAACCGACGTGTTCGCAAACCTCTGGCTGGACGTGTCGATGGATGCGGTCCGGATGGCCTTTGCCGCCGAGTCGCTCGACGCGATCATGATCTCCAACGCCTTGCACCATTTCTCGGCGCCGGCACGGTTCTTGGTCGAAGCAGACCGCGTCTTGAAGCCAGGCGGAACGATCTTAATCAATGAATCATATGCGTCGCTGCTGCTCCGACTGATCCTGCGGGTGACCCGGCACGAAGGCTATTCCTACGACGTTGACGTCTTCGACCACGAGGCCATAGCGAACGATCCCAACGACCCGTGGTCCGGGAACAATGCGATTTCCAACCTTCTGTTCGGCTCGAAGGAGCAGTTCCGGCGCCGCTTCGAGCAATTGGAGATCGTGCTGGACGAACCGTGCGAGTGCCTCTCGTTCCTCGCTTCGGGCGGCGTCACGTCAAAGGTCAGGGTACCGGAATTGTCCGGACCGGTGCTGAACTGGATCGCCGCCATCGACCGGCTGCTGGTCGGGGCCGCGCCGGGTCTGTTCGCCCTGTCTCGCCGAGTCGTATTGAAAAAGGCGGCGGCGTCCGCTGCGAACCACCGGCGTTAAACCGGCTCGCTGCGGTCCCGGCCGCCCTCTAGCCGATCGAGGCGCCGGCGACGAACACCGGGAACGGCTCTTAGCCGCTCCAGCAGTTCTATGAAAAGCGGCGTCGTCCGCAGGCAACCCGCGGCGATCCCTAGAAACCCGGCGACCAGCCACCACCAAAGCAATTCGCGGCCGAGCCAATAGGCAAGCTGCAGCAGCGTATAGAGCCCGGAGGCGGCCGATTGCGCCGAGAGCTGGTGGAGCAGCCGGCCGATGTTGAAGCCGATCGCGCACTCCCAGAGCATGACGAGGCACACCGCGATCATGGCGCCACGCCCGCGCCGCAGCGCTCGGTCGGCACTCAACCCGCGCAAGCGCACCAGGCCCGGCATCACCAGCAGCAGATAGACGCAGCGATAGGCAACGTTCTGCGCGGTGAAGAAACATGCCGGCAACACGAGGCTGCCGATCGCCAGGATGCGCATCTCCCAGTCGTCCCAGTCGCTTCGGGCACGCGCGAGCAGGCGCATGACGGCCCACCCTCGCGATATCGCTGCAGCTCCGAGGCCGACAAACAGCGCTGCCGCGACGATACGGGCGGGAGTCCCGGCGACGCCGAGCAGCTCGACAAAGCCGAGCGGCAGGTTTCGCGCCGAGAACACGTCGCCGAAATAATCCTGTCCAGCCGGGATGTTCGCCAGTGCCGCCCGGAGCTCGCCGCGATAGTCGACGACCAGCACTACAATCGCGAGACCGGCGGCACCGCCCAAGATGAAGCCGCGCCGCCACCGTTCGCGCACGATGAGGCTCAGCGCCACCATCGGGAAATACTTCAAGGCGCCGGCAAACAAGCAGACCGCGTAGGAGAGCAGCCGCATCCGCTCCGAGCCGGTCCACAGCAGCGCCGCCCCAGTCAGCAGCAAGAAAATGATCAGGTCGCAATTGGCCCGCTCGACGGCAAACAGCGTGATCGGCGAAAAAACCGCAAGGGCGAAGACCGCAACCTCGCCCCATGAGCGCGGCCGCAACACGATCCCGAGCGACAGGATGAAGATCAAGTCAAGCCCGAGCCCGACCGCCGCCGTGCCGCCGGTGCCGAGGAAGCCGGGGATCAGCGACAGCCAAAGCGGGGAATAGGCATGCACGCGGCCGAGCGCATCGCAGGGATTCTGGATATAGACGTCGATGCCTTGGCGCTGGCATTCCGCCGCGGACAGCAGGGCGTGGGTGTCCAGGAACGGGAAGCGGAACGGGTTGGTGCCGAGCGCCCGCTGGATGCCGAAATAGGCCGCATCCCAACCGGCAAGCCACAGCAGCGCGAACGCCGCGAACACCAGCACGCCAGCGAGAGGAATGACCGCGCGGCACGCGTCGAAGCCGCGCTCAGGCGATAGCGAGACGGAGGCAGCGGTTGCCGACATTGATGGGCTGCCCGATTGGCTGGCGTGGCAGAAATTCGAGACACACCTTAAATCCGCGCTCTTGATCATTGGTTAACATGCTGGCCGGCAGCCTCCGGTCCGGATAGCTTTCCGGTGACCGCCCGGGACACCTCCCGGACAAGGGCTTTGTTAACCATTCTAGCGCCTACAGTGCGCCGTCGCGACCTGTAGTACCCTAACCCGCGGAAGGCGAGCCGAAGCCCACCATGCCAGCGCCGATTTCGCTGACGATCTTTTTCCCGGCCTACAACGAGGAAGAAAACCTCGAAGGCGCGGTGGCGGACGCGCTGCGCGTCGCCGAGGACTCCCCCTATATCGGCGATTACGAAATCATCCTGATCAACGACGGATCGAGCGACACGACGCAAGCAATCGCCGAGCGGATCGCTGCCGCGAACGAGCGGGTGCGGATCGTCGCGCACGAACGCAACCGTGGTTACGGCGCCGCGTTGTCGACCGGCTTGGCGATGGCGACAAAGGACTGGGTGTTTTTCACCGATGCCGACCGGCAGTTCGACATCATCGAATTGCAGAACCTGCTGGTGCACATACCGGCGCACGATGCGGTCATCGCCTATCGGGCGCCGCGCCGCGACCCGCTGATGCGGCTCGTCAACGCCAAGGTCTGGAACCTGCTCAACCGCGCCTTGTTCGGCTTGCGAGTGCGCGACATCGATTGCGCCTTTAAGCTGCTGCGGCGAGAGGATGTGCAACGGCTCCAGCTGCTGTCGCAAGGCGCGATGATCAACGCCGAACTATTGATCCGGCTCGCGCGCTCGGGAGCCCGCATCAAGGAAGTGCCCGTCTCGCATTGGCCGCGCCGCCGCGGCTCGCCGACCGGCGCCAAACCATCGGTGATCCTGCGCGCATTGCGCGAAATGGTCGTGCTCTACGGCGGCGACCTCGGCGGCGTCACGCACAAGCAGGCGACCAAGTTCATGCTCGTCGGCGTGATCAACACGCTGGTCGACATCGCTTCGTATCTGTTGTTGACCCGCAGTCTGGCGTTCTTCGCCGCACATATCGCGGTCGCGAAATTCGTGTCCTTCCTAGCTGGCACGGTGTCCAGCCTGACGCTGAACCGGCGATGGACGTTCGGGTTGCGGACACCGCTGTCGCTCGGCGAGGTCCTTCGGTTCTACGCCACGGTTTCGCTCGCCCTGCTGATCAATGTCACCAGCATGAAGCTCCTCGTCGAGTCGGGCGTGTTCGACCTCGTCGCTCTGATGATGACGGTCGGGCTCACCTTTGCAGCCAGCTTCAGCCTGTCGAAATTCTGGGTCTTCCGGGGCAAGCAGCCTCGCGTGGCACATTCCGAATAACTTCGCCGCGACAGCCATGACGGATGCCGTGGGACACGGGCTCGGTTCGCCGACGCGGCACCGGACCGGCGTGACCCTGTTCACCGGGCGTGTGGCGAGGTGGGCGCTCGTCACATTCTACGGCGCCCTTTGGACGGCGATGCTGGCGCCGCTGCTGTTCGCCGCGGTGCCGCCGCTGATCGATTACCCGAACCATCTCGCCCGGATGTGGATTCTCGTCCACCACGGCGACATTCCCGAACTCGCCGGCAACTACGTCCTGAATTGGCGGATCCTGCCGGATATGGGCATGGACCTGATCGTCCCGGCATTGGCGCAAATGATGCCGGTCGTCGACGCCGGACGGGTGTTCGTCGCACTTGCCATGCTCGGCCTGGTGGCCGGCACCGCGACATTGCACCGGACCTTGCACGGCAGGGTCGGCCTCTGGCCGGTCTGGGCGGTGCTGTTCGTCTACAATGCCGTGCTGTTCTGGGGCTTTGTGACCTGCCTCTTCGCCGTCGGTCTCTATCTGTTTGCGTTCAGCGGCTGGATCGCGAGCCGGCGCTGGCCAGCACTGCCGCGCCTGCTGGTCTTTGCGGGCGTTGCCGCGCTGTTGTTCCTGACGCATGTGTTCGCCTTCGGCCTGTACTGCCTCTCGGTCGCCGCATACGAGCTCGGGCTGCGGTTGCGGCTGCCGCGGCGGCGCGGTCTGCTGAAATCGGCTGCCTCCTACGCCTTGCTGTGCCTGCAGTTCATCCCGGGGCTGGTGCTCTGGTATGCGAGCCTCGGCAATGTCAAATCGGCCTATACCGCCTACGGCAGCCTCGGTTCGAAGCTCAATGCCCTGTTCTCGCCGGCGACATTCGGCACGTCGCTGGCGCCGCTGGACCGGCTGACCTGGCTGGCCGCGGCGCTCGTGCTGTTTTTCGCGATCTCGCGCGGCGCGCTCAAATTGGCGCCTGAAATGCGGCTGCCGCTTGCGGCGATGATCGTCGTCGCGCTGATGATGCCGGAGGTCGCCAACGGCAGCTGGATCGCCGACAGCCGGATACCGGTCGTTCTGCCGTTCGTACTGATCGCCGGCACCCGGCTCCAGATCGAGCGAAGACGTTTGGCTTATGGCCTGGGGCTGTCCGCCGCGATCTGCTTCGGCCTGCGCATCTGGGCCGTTTCGCAAAGCTGGGTGGATTACGGCCGCTGGTTCGACGAATTCAGGCAGGCCGCCGCGGTGATCGCGCCGGGATCGAAGATGCTGGTGGTCGAGGACGAGCGCTCGGTCGCCGGACAGGCATTGCCGGGGTTGCCGGAGGTCCTGGCGGAATTGCAGCCGAACGCCTTCCGGCATATGGGAGCGCTCGCGGTCATCGATCGCGCGGCCTATTTTCCCTACCTGTTCACCCAAGCGACGACGGTCGGTGTCGCGCCGGAAAACCGCGAGATTGCGCAGACCGCCGGCGTCCCGGTCGAGCCCGAAACGTTGATCCGCAGCGCAAATCCGGCCGAAGCCGCCTCGCTCGACACCCGACCGGATGTTTATGGCCAGCGCCCGTATTGGCGCGACTGGCCGAACGCCTTCGATTACGTCTTGTGGCTCGACTTCGCCGAGCGCCGGCAACCGCGGCCGGAGCAGCTGTCGCTATTGCATGCCGGGAGCTTTTTCACGCTGTACCGCGTCGTGAAGCGGTAAGCTGCGCCAGATGGCGCGCTTGAGCCGGCACCGGCGACGCCCCACTCTGTAAGGCGTTTGTTCGGCGCCACCCTCCCGGTCCCGAGGGCATGGCCGGGAGAGTTGTACAATGCCAGCCTTGCAGCCCGTTCGCGGCACGCAGGACCTGTTGCCCGAGACGATGCGGCGCCACCGCCGGGTCGGCGAGACCGCGCGTGAGATCGCCACTCTCTACGGCTTTGCCGAGATCGCGACGCCGATCTTCGAATTCACCGAGGTGTTCACCCGACCGATCGGCGAGCACACCGATATCGTCTCGAAGGAGATGTACACGTTCACGGATCGCGGCGGCGAAGAGGTGACGTTGCGGCCGGAGAACACCGCCGGCGTCGTCCGCGCGGTGCTGTCGAACGGGCTGACCCAGTCGACCCCGCTCAAGTTTTTCTACAGCGGCCCGATGTTCCGCTACGAGCGGCCGCAGAAGGGTCGCTTCCGGCAGTTTCACCAGATCGGCGCCGAGATCCTCGGCGTGCCGCAGCCGCAGGCCGATGTCGAGATCATCGCGATGGGCCGGCGCATCCTGAGCGCGCTCGGCATCGGCGAGCGGGTCGAGCTGGAATTGAACACGCTCGGCGACCCGGAAAGCCGCGCCGCCTACCGCGATGCGCTGGTTTCCTATTTCTCGGCATGCAAACCTGAATTGTCGGACGAGAGCCAACTTCGGCTCGAGCGCAACCCGCTTCGGATCCTCGATTCAAAGGACCCGAAGGATCGTGCCCTGATCGAGGCGTCGCCAAATTTTCAACAGTTCCTGAGCGGGGACTCGTTGCGATTTTGGGACCACGTCAACAGGGGACTCGATGCGCTCGGTATCGCCTATCGGATAAATCCGCGGCTGGTGCGCGGCCTCGACTACTACACGCATACAGTATTCGAATTCGTTACGACTGACCTCGGCGCACAGGGCACGGTGCTCGCTGGCGGCCGTTACGACGGACTGGTCGAACTGATGGGCGGGCCGGCGATGGCCGGCATCGGCTGGGCCGCCGGGATCGAGCGGCTGGCGATGCTGATCGACGAGCCGCCGCCGCCGCCGCGTCCGATCGCGCTGGTGCCGATCGGCGATCAGGCGGAGGCGACGGCATTGCCGCTGGCAGAGGAGTTGCGCGGCGCCGGCCTCGTCGTCGATCTCGCCTATTCCGGCAATCTGCAGCGGCGGATGCGCCGCGCCGACCGCATCCATGCCCGCGCCGCGGTGCTGTTCGGCAGCGACGAATTGGCTGCCGGCACGCTGACCTTGCGCGATTTCGACAGCGGCGAACAAACTGCGCTGCCGCGCCAGCAATTGGCGGCGCGGCTCAAGGCGCTGGCGGGCTGAGCGATGGAACAGGCAGTCGAATCGCGGCTCGACCAGCTCGTCGCTCGTCACGCTGAACTGGGCCGGGCGCTGGCCGAAGGCGGCATTTCCGGCGGTGATTTCGTCAAGCTGTCGAAGGAATACAGCGAACTCTCGCCGATCGTCGAGACCATCGAGGCGCTGCGCCGCGCGCAGGCCGAGTTGCGCTCGGCGGCGGAAATGGCGGCCTCGGGCGACGACCCGGAGCTGAAGGCGCTGGCCGAGGAAGAGGTGCCGACGCTGCGCCAGCGGCTGCCGGAGCTCGAACCGCAGGCCAAGACCGCGCTGCTGCCGAAGGACGAGGACGACGCCCGCAACGCGATCCTCGAAGTCCGCGCCGGCACCGGCGGCGAGGAGGCGGCGCTGTTCGCCGCCGACCTCTATCGCATGTACCAGCGCTTTGCCGCGGTCCGCGGCTGGCGGTTCGAGATC
>Ga0073928_10010605_pt1 | contig 10932 bp, 8 predicted proteins | sample PaiPotPPA55metaG_FD_76969 | JGI IMG/M metagenome (GOLD analysis project Ga0073928, IMG submission 76969) | Iron sulfur acid spring bacterial and archeal communities from Banff, Canada, to study Microbial Dark Matter (Phase II) - Paint Pots PPA... ...
CCCGGACCCGTCACCGCATCGAAATTGGAGGGCGGCAAGCTCGGATATGAAAAGGCCGACTCGCCGATGTTGCCGACGTTCCTCGGGTTGCCCCAATACGAGATGGTGTCTTCCAAAAAGGCATTGCTGACAGTGACCGCGTCCACCGGATAATCGTAGGTATAGAGTTCATCGAACATGCCGTGGGATTGCGAGTATCCGTCCTGGGACGAGCCAATGTAGAAGCCGTTGGTCAAAACGTCCGGTCCTGGCCAATACGTAAGCGCCAAGCCATTGGTCACAAGGCCGCCATCGAGGTAAAGTGAAGAATTTGTCTCGGAATAAGTCAGGGCGATGTGATGCCAGCGGTTAGTGTCCCACGAAATGGGCGCGGAAAGGTAGGTCGCTCCCAATCCGTTGTTCGTTTGAGCGGAAAAATAGATGTTTGCACCTTCCGGGTCAACATAGAGGCTCCACCACCCGTAAGACGCATTAGTGGTATAAGCGCCGACTTCGATCAAACGGCCCCATTCGCCCGGTCCGGCTCCGCCTTCGTTGGTTCCCGACCATTTGGGCGCGAACCAAAACATCAGACTGCCCTGATCCACCTTAAGCTCGTTGGTTCCACTGCTCTCGGTGATGTTGTACTGGAGCCAGGCGGCATTGGTGCTGTCGAGGTCCGCCGTCCAATACTCGCCTAAATTGGAAGTGCTGACATTGGTAAAGCTCACGGGGTAGTAGCCCCTGAAAGTAACCCATGAATTGGTGTTGTCGAAGGGCCAGTAATCAAGCCAGGGATGGACGGGTGGGAAGGTCGCCTGCGCCGACGGGCCGAAAAGGCAGAATAAGGACAAGAGCACCAGCAAGGCGGTCTGCCTCGGGTTCGCGCTGTTGATGGCGAGATTTTCCAAAGATGGGTCTTGGTACGCATTCATGGCGGGTAGTTCATTTTCTTTCGCAACATTTGTGCTGCAAGGATTCGGCCCTGACCGCTGGAACCCTGAAAAAAAGCCGCGTCACCGACGCCAGCGGTGACGGAACAACCGTCAGGTGCCTCGTGTCGGACATAATTGTCAGGTTTTCCCAAACCAACCAAATTCTCTGCTATCGCATTTCAATAAAGGCTGCCGGATGCCCGACAATCCAAGGCGAAGTTGCGACAGGAGTGATTTCTACACGGCGGCTTCACGGAACGCAAGAAATACTTCACGATATATGTATCGTTCAAAATACCAGAGGACAAACGACGTAATGTGTCGTGCCTCTGAGCAAAAAAGAATGGATCAGATTAAATACTTTCGGTGCCAATGTGCGTCGCGAGCGCGTACGGAAAGGCTGGACTCAGGAACAACTTGCCGAAAAGGCCGAAATTGCCACAAGAAATTTGCAGAAAATCGAAGGCGGCCAGATTAATATCCTGGTGACGACCGCCTTTCGAATTCAACTGGGCCTCGGCTGTCCATGGAAGCGACTAATGCCATTGAACTAAGGTTAGCGCACTTAAGCCCGAATCCTTTATCGTAGTCGTCGGCAATACGTAAAGAAATAAATAGCTTTTTGTTTGATAGATTTTGGCGGCGGTCTGACGGAGATTTTTCGTTTGTTCGCGTTGTCAATCTGTAGCATTACTTAAGCCCGCCGCGCTGCCAATTGTTTCGCCAGGCGGATCGCCGACACCATGCTCGACGGATTTGCTTTGCCTTGGCCGGCGATGTCGTAAGCCGTGCCGTGGTCCGGCGAGGTGCGGATGAATGGGAGGCCCAGGGTCCAGTTCACGCCGGTCTCGAAGCCGATCATTTTTAGCGGGACGAGGCCCTGGTCATGATACATGGCCACGACGGCGTCGTAGTCGCCTTTGTAGGCGTAATAAAAAAGCGCGTCGGCGCTCAACGGGCCGACGGCATCGAGTCCCCCGCGCTGGGCCGCAAGCACCGCGGGGCCGATGACGTTCAGTTCCTCGGTGCCCATCGCGCCGCCTTCGCCGGCGTGCGGGTTGAGGCCGCAAACCGCGATGCGGGCCCGCGGCAATCCGAGGTCGGCGCAGGCGCGCGCCGCGAGTTCGATGGCCAACCGAATCTTCGCGGCCGTCAATTGCTCGGGGACGAGTTTGAGCGGCAGGTGCGTGGTGGCCAGCGCCACGCGCAGCCAGCGGCCGCGTTCGTCGTGGCCGAGAAGCATCATGGCGGTGCGCTCCGTGCCGGCGAGTTGCGAGAGAAATTCCGTCTGGCCCACGAAGGCGAGTCCGGAGCGAACGATGGATTCCTTGTTCACCGGCGCCGTGACTAGGGCATCGAGCTCGCGCCGGAGGCAGCGTTCCGCGCCATCCTTCAACCAGGCCACTGCCGCACGGGCGGCGGCGGGCGAGCCGCTCGGCAAATTGGCGGGCAGCGATTCGGGAAGCGGATTGCAGATTACGAACTGGCCCGAGTCATCTTTGCCGTCGATGTGCAACGGGAGATTCAGACCGAGCTTTTGATTGAGCCGCAAAGCGTGTTCGGCGTCTCCGATCAGCAGGTAGCGCGCGCCGTCGGATTGCGCCTCCAACGCCAGCGCTTTGAGGGTCACTTCCGGGCCGATGCCCGTGACGTCGCCAAGCGAAATGCCGATTCGACCGATCATTCGAACGTGATGCAATGGGGCGCACCTTGCCACTGCCCCCAAACGAAAATGGGACGGAGCGCGGCTGTGTCTGAAAGACCAGCCGCAGGGCGTCCCCAAAGAGTCGTGTGGCATTGGGTTCCGCAGGCTTCTTCTGGCGAAGCTGCTGCGGCTGGCCTCGGAGGCACAGCCGCGCTCCGGGTGCAGTGACGAAATGCGCCCGATGCGATGCGCGAGACCGAGCGCCATTTGCAACGCGCTCTCCTTTTCAATAGTATTTTATGAAAGATTTCTTCTTCAGCCGCGCGACCCACTCCTTCTCGAGGCGATCGTGCTCTTCGAGCAGCAGGTTTTTCTCGATGATTTCGCGCACCTCGCCGAGGGACTTGGCATGAGCGGGACGCGCGTCTTCGACGAGCATCAGGTAACAGGTTTCGGGAGTATCGATGACACCGCTGTGCTCGCCCGGTTTGAGCGAAAAGGCAATGTCGGCCAATTCCTTGCGCAGGACGGATTTTTCAACCCAGCCCCAATCGCCTTCGCGGTTGCGCGCGGAGCTTTGCCAGTATTCCTTGGCCAATTCGACGAAGGAAGTTCCTTCGTTGAGCTTGGTGAGAATCTCCCCGGCGAGCTTGTCCGCCTGCGGAGTGTTCGTGTCGGACGATTTGTTGAGCACAATCATCCGCAGTTTGACGGAATCCTCCACTTTGAAATCATCGCGATGCGCCAGATAATACGCTTCCACTTTGTGCGGGGAGATGATCAGCTCGGACGAAATATTCTTCTGGCGCATCGCGGCGACGATGACTTGCTCGCGGAGTCGCACGCGGAATTGCTCGAAGGTGATTCCATCCGCCTGAAGCGTTTTGGCCATGGTTACGCGGTCGCCGTAGTATTTCTGGCGGATCTGGTCCTGCACCTCGTCATCGATGACGCTCTCCGGCAGGTTGTAGCCGGCGGTCTTGAATTCGTGCAGAATGAGCTGTTGCTCCATCAATTTGTCCAGGTTTTCCCGGGTTATCTGGCGCATTTTCTGTTCGAACATCTCCGGCTGATCGCGGAATTGGCGCTGAAGCATTTGGCTGGTCTGCGCGTTGAGCAACTCCACGTCGTCAAGCGTAATGACCGCGTCGTTGACGATGGCCATGATGCCGTTGATCACTTCGGCTCGAACCGGCCACACAGAGCCGACGAGCGCGCTAGCTGCCACGATGACGCAGAATTTTTTCATTCGCGATTGTGCCGAACTTAGGCCACGGCGACACACTCGGTCAAGCGCGGCGAATACTCTTTGATTGCGATGCGCAAAGTGTCTCTTACTTTCGAATTCATGCGCCTCGGATCAGGCATTTTTTTTCGCCTCTTCCGCGCCGCGCTTCAGCCAAACCATCAGTATGCCGATGTCGGCAGGCGAAACGCCGGATATTCGAGAAGCCTGGCCGAGTGTGGCAGGCCGTATGTTCGCGAATTTTTGGCGCGCCTCCATGCGCAGACTGGGGACGGTTGAGTAATCAAAGGCGCATGGAATCTGCTTATCTTCGAGGTTTTTGAACCGGGCGACCTCGTTTTCCTGGCGGGCGATATAGCCCTCGTATTTGATGGCGATTTCGACCTGATTTATCACTTCAACTGATAGCGATTTATTGTGTCCATCAAGATTAGTATAGCTAATTTCAGGCCTGCGCAGCAACTGCGCCAAAGTCTCCGAGCCGCAACGCGTCGTTTGGAGACGAGCGATCTCGGCCTCGACGGCGCGTTGCTTGGCTTTGAATTGGCGATGGTTTCGTTCGGGCAAGAGACCGGTTTCATAGCCGATTTCCGAGAGGCGCGCGTCGGCGTTATCCTGTCGAAGCAAGAGACGATACTCGGCACGGGAGGTGAACATGCGATACGGCTCGGCTGTCCCCTTGGTTACCAAGTCATCGATCAGCACTCCGATGTAGGCCTGATTGCGTCGCAGAATAATCGGGTCAAGATTGCGGACGCGCCGAGCCGCATTCAGGCCGGCCATGAGTCCCTGGGCGGCAGCTTCTTCGTAGCCGGACGTGCCATTGATTTGACCTGCGAGGTAGAGGTTTCGGCAGACCTTCGTTTCAAGCGAAGGGTGAAGTTGCGTCGGTGGGGCAAAATCGTACTCTACCGCGTAGGCGGGACGAAGAATCTCGGCGTTTTCGCAACCGATGATGGTCTTGACCATTTGGATTTGGACCTCGAACGGCAGCGAGGTAGAAAACCCGTTCACGTAGATTTCATCCGTGGCAATGCCCTCGGGTTCGAGAAAAATCTGCTGACGAAGCTTTTCCGGAAACTTAACGATCTTGTCTTCAATCGACGGGCAATAACGCGGCCCGACGCCTTGGATGACGCCAGAATAGAGCGGCGACCTGTGCAAATTATCACGGATAACCTTGGCCGTACCCTCGGTGGTATAGGTGATATAGCACGGCAATTGACCGCCTCCGCGTTCGAGAATGGAACCAGGAGGGTAAATGCCCTTTTCATGCGCAGAAGGGCCGGTTGGAGGAGATTGTTCCACGTGGAACATGTCGGAGTTCTTAGGTCCGTTGGCAGGATGTTCCACGTGGAACAATTCATCTTTCCAATGGGTGAAGTATGGAACCGGTTCGTCACCGGGCTGGACCTCGGTTTTCGAGAAATCAATGGAACGGCGGAGCAATCTCGGCGGAGTACCGGTCTTGAGTCGCGCAAGTTCCAATCCAAGCTCAAGGAGCGAGGCCGAAAGACCCAAGGCGGAAGCCTCCCCCGCACGCCCGCCGGCTTGTTGATTAAGCCCTATGTGCATCAAGCCCTTAAGGAAGGTCCCGGTCGTCACCACGACGGTGGTGGCGTGATATTGGACGTCCAGTGACGTTTCGACGCCGTATACTCCTCCATCCTTATGCAGCAATTTGGTCGTTTGCCCCTGGCGCAGGTCCAGATTCGGTTCCCGTTCGCAAATCCATTTAAGGCGGAATTGGTAGGCCTTCTTATCGCACTGCGCCCGAGGAGCCCACACTGCCGGACCCTTCTTTGTATTGAGCATCCGAAACTGCAATCCCGTCATGTCCGTGGCTTTCCCCATCTCACCGCCAAGAGCATCGATCTCCCGAACAAGGTGCCCTTTCGCCAATCCACCGATGGCCGGATTGCACGACATCTGCCCCACAGTATCCGCATTGATCGTGAGCAGCAGAGTCTGGCACCCGGTTCTAGATGCAGCCAAGGCGGCCTCGACACCTGCGTGCCCCGCACCGACAACGATTACATCATAGGATTTTGGATATACGAACACGCTCAAAGTTTCCGCGAACGCAACACTGGAATCAATTCATTTCCCCGCAGATATGAGCCGGTAAGTGGCCTCAAACGGCGATTTGCCCGAGGCGCGCTGCACTCCACGGTCGGGATTTGCCGCCAAGTGCTCGCAAATGGCTAAGACGAGTTCTACCTCGTCGTGCGATCCAATCGCCTCCGCAAGTTGACCAGCAGAAAGCGCAGTCGCAGGAGTAGCAGAAAAGTGTTTTAGGACCTTGGTTTGCAAGTCAATAACAGTAATGGCGGCCTTCTTTCCGGCTTCGACCCCTGGTTGATTGTAAGCGTTAACGTTAACTAAAGTCGCATAAAGCCCCACAGCACGTTCAAATAGGGCAATTAAGGCCCCAACGACGAAAGGTGACACTTCCTTGACGGAGATGGTCATCGACTCCCGTCCTCCTTCAAATAAGGCACGCCGCGTGCCCTGCAAAAATCCAGTCAAGTAATCGCCTGAGGTGATATTTGGCTCGACTATCATCGACGCACCTACCCGATCCCGCAAAACCGCTATGAAAATGACGAAGAAATTGTCCAGCCCATCCCTAAGCTGTTGGATATAAGAGTGTTGGTCCGTAGAGCCCTTATTACCAAGGACAGTGATTCCTTGATTTACGACTTTTCCATTCAAGTCCAGTCGTTTTCCCAAGGACTCCATCAAAAGCTGTTGAAGATACTTGGAAAAGAGCTGTAAACGGTCTTTATACGGCAACACCACCATGTTTTTGCTTCCTTTACCGTTACCGATGTAAAACCACATCAAAGCCAACTGAGCCGCCGGGTTAATCTGGACGTTGGGAATACGAGTGACCTGATCGCAGGCCTTTGCCCCACTCAACATGGAATCGATGTCCAGGCCCTGCAATGCTGCGGGCAAGAGCCCCACGGCCGAAAGCTCGCTCGTCCTTCCCCCTACCCAGTCCCACATTGGGAAACGGTTCAGCCAGCCCAGCTCGGTTGCTCGCTTATCCAGCTCGCTGTCTTTACTAGTAATGGCGACGGCGTGATCGCCAAATTTTAGACCGGCGATGCGGTAAGCTGCCTCGGCCTCTAACATGCCATTGCGCGCCTCCTTGGTGCCACCTGACTTGGAAACCACGACGCACAGCGTCTGGCCCAGTTCCTCGGCAATTTTTGCCAGTACGACATCGAAGCCATCTGGATCGGTGTTATCGAAAAAGTATATCGAAAGCTTGTCGCGAGCCGGATGGCCCAGAGCGCCGGACACGAATTGCGGACCCAACGCCGAGCCGCAAATGCCAATAAGCAACAGATTCTTGAATGGCCCTTTCGCGCCGCGGATGGTGCCGTCGTGGATCTGGGCCGCGAACGTCTTGATATCGGCAATGGTCTCCTCGATTTCCTGGCGGATGGCCGGCGTGGGGGCCAGCGCGGGATCCCGCGGCCAATAATGCCCGACCATCCTCTTCTCGTCGGGATTGGCAAGCTCGCCTTTCTCCAGCCCGGCCATAGCGGAAAAGGCCGTTTGGATGCGCGTTTCCATCGACGGCAGGAAATCGTCGGCAAAATTCATGCGGCTGATGTCCAGAGACATGCCGAGGGTAGGAATTTCTGTATAGTATTTCTGGAAGCGCTGCCACAACTGCTGTTTGGTGTAATTCATAAAACGCAAGTAAGATTACCTCAGGACCGAAAGGCTGCAACCAAAAGCGAGCAGCGGAGGAAGCTTGAGTACCATGCCGAAAGTCTCCTTCACACCCTCTTGGCGCGAGAGAGCACCGCCTGCCGCCCTTGTGAGGCAGAAACCTGAGCAGCCAGGACGATGGACACGATTTGGTCTGCGCTGAAATTTTCCTTCACCGCGACTTCGTTGACCAGTTTCAAGAGCAGGTCTGGCTGGCTGACGAAACTAACAAAACCCTCAGAAAGCATAAACCGCGGAATACGCGGAATACGCGGAAATTGAAGGTTCCTGATGAGTTCTCCACATCGGGCGTATCGGCGTATTTGATTCTGCAATAGGTCCATTTCATCCTGTCGCGAACGCCTGGTTTGGCGTTGAGTCGGACGACTCCTGGATAATAGGTTTGGCGCGGCCGTGAATGAACGCGCAGCCGCAGCCAGTCCGAACGAGTCGTATCGTCTCGAATCAGTTCCCACTCGCGTTCCATTGCGAAGCTGCTGCGGCTGGCCTTGCAGGCACAGCCGCGCTCCGTCCGATCCCGTGCCCGACAGACGCTGCGGCTGCCATTTGCTGACAGCGACCGCTCCGGTTCCCGGCTAGTCAGCCGTTCGGAATGTGTAAGTGACCGGTTCCACTGGAAGCCCGGCCGAACTTTGGCAATTCCTGTGCGACGGGGAATTGATGCCGATGACATAAGTCTGGCCGGCCTTGAGTGTCACGGGCATTACGCAGGTCAGGTGATCTTCGGTCCAGTTAGCGGATTTCCCTTCCGGACTCTCGGGGAATTGTTTGCCGCCACCACACCAGGACATGCCGCCCCCCATGGGAACGCTGAACGTGACTCGCAACTCGGTGACGCCTGGGTTGATGCTTTGCGCTCCATTTTCGGGAGAAAAGCCCATCACCCTGGGCACGAGTGGTTTCAACCACTTTCGGCGCGCGTCCGAAAACCGGTGAACCGGTTCAGGCCTCCGTCGTCGGCCCACCACCCGACTGAAGTCGGGTGTTAATGAAACGCCGAGCGAGGCAAGAGGCCGAAACTGCAGGCCGGACGCCCGGATTACCTGCGGCGAAGCAAACTTCCCCGACCGTCTCCGCAATCGCGTCCGACTATCGCGAAGCGAGGCGGTAAGCGATGCTCGTGCTGACGATGACCGAGATGATGCTCACGATCGGAAAATCTCCGTACATCAGGAACAACGTCGCGACCACGGCAACGAGCGCGATGCCTCCGGAAATGTAGCCGAGCGTGGAGTCCGTGCCTTTGTAGAGCAACCTGGCGCCGCCTCCGGCCAGAAAACCGATGCCGGTGCCCAGCAGCGGGAATCGGAATCCGGCAAGCGTGTAAAACGCAAACATGATTCCGACGCCCAGGCCCGCGCCCAGCACCGCACCCAGAATCCCTTTTTTGAGATCGAAACGACCTTCCTCTTTCTGAACATTTTCGATTGTGTCCATAGTGGCGCAACAATCAGCAGGGCTTGTGCCAGTTTTAGAAGGTGTTACGGCTTGCCAGCGGCCGCAGAAAGACGCGCGTATAATTGCCGGGTAATCTTTCGCGACGTAGGCAGCAGCCAGGAACTGCGCTCCGCGAATTCGACCGCCGTCACGTTGGGCAATCCCGTGACCACCACCACCAGGCGGCGTCCATAGACGAAGAGACCGCGCCAACCGACATTGTTGGATTCGATGCCTTTTATCTGCGTGAAGGGCACTGAGAGCGTTACGGAATCGCCGCGGAAGACCAGGGCGGAGTCGGTAAAGCTCAACTGTCCGAGGTCGTCGGCGTCTTCCGCAAACGCGCGAAGGCCGGAGCGGATTCGCGGCGACAGGGTCAGTTGCACAAGGAAATGATCCTCGGGGCGCGGGACGGTGCCCGCAATCGAGCCGATCAGTTTGGCGGCATACGCGTTTCCGAAACCGAAGGGCAGAAGGAAGATGGACGCGACGATGCCCAACAGCGGGAGGACCAGCGTTAGGGCACTGAGTCGGAGCACGCTGGCCACGAGAATCGAAATGAAGACCGGGAGAACCAGCATCAGGCCGTAGGACCAGATGATCATCACTGCGCCCGTAGTGAATCGCCTCGGCTGGGCGATTTCGATTTGCGCTGCTGCTGAAGGCGCGGATTCCGGCACGGCATTATAAGTCGCAGAAACGGCGTCGGAATCAAGCTTCTTGGAGCGTTTTTCGGCTCGCGTCAAAAATGATTTGGCTCGCGCTGGAGGAAACGGCCGCGGCCACGCTGGCCGATGAACTTGCCATCGCGCGCGGCAACTTGACCGCGGACCGTGACGACGTGCGGGCGTCCTTCGATGGGCAGGCCCTCGAAGGGGTTGTAGTCCACGTTCATGGACTGAGTTTTGGCGGAGAGGGTTCCCCGATAGTTGGGGTCGTAAATGACGAGATCGGCGTCGCTGCCCAATTGAATGGTTCCTTTGCGCGGAAACAAACCAAAGAGCCGGGCGGCCTGGGTGCTGGCGGCGTCCACGAATCGGTGGAGGTCCAGCCGCCCGCGCTTGACTCCGTGAGTGTAAAACACGTTGACGCGATCTTCCAGCGACGGGATGCCGTTGGGGATTTTCGTGAAGTCCGCCTCGCCCATGCGCTTTTGCGTGGCAAAATCAAACGGCGCGTGGTCCGTGGCCAGCGTGCTGATGAGGCCGTCGCGCAACCCGTTCCACAGAATGTCCTGGTTGCGGTGGTCGCGCAGGGGAGGCGACATCACGAACTTGGCGCCTTCGAAATTCGGCCGTTCGGCGCAGGATTTGTCCAGGAGCAGATATTGTATGAGCGTCTCGACCCAGACTTTTGCGCCGCGATACTTGCCGGCGGCGGCTGCGCGCAACGCTTCGTCGCAACTCAAGTGGACGATATAGACCGGCGCGTCGTGCATTTCCGCGAACGTCAAGAGATGATGCACGCCTTCGGCCTCGACGATCGGCGGGCGGCTTTCATGGTGCCATTCCGGGCCGGTCTTGCCTTCCGCGAGCAGACGCTTTTGCAATTCCAAGACCAGGTCCGCATTTTCGCAATGGGCCGTCGTGATGACGCCCAGCTTTTTGGCCAGGCCCAGCGTATGGAACAGTTCCTCGTCGGTGATGCCGAAGGCGCCTTTATAGGCGAGGAATATTTTGAAGCTGCTGATTCCGCGTTTGACGATCTCGCTGAACTGTTTCGCCGCCGCCTCGTCGAATCGCGTGACGCCCATGTGGAACGTGAAGTCGCAGGCGCTGTGCCCTTGCGCTTTGTCCAGCCACGATTCGAACGCGGCGAGCGGCTCGTCGGCACGCGCCGGACAAATCATCTCGATGAAGGTGGTGGTGCCGCCCACCAACGCGGCTTTGCTGGCGGTTTCGTGGGTGTCCTTGGCGAAAGTGCCCATGAAAGGCAGATAA
>Ga0073928_10010607_pt1 | contig 10929 bp, 11 predicted proteins | sample PaiPotPPA55metaG_FD_76969 | JGI IMG/M metagenome (GOLD analysis project Ga0073928, IMG submission 76969) | Iron sulfur acid spring bacterial and archeal communities from Banff, Canada, to study Microbial Dark Matter (Phase II) - Paint Pots PPA... ...
GAGCTGACAGAAATCGTCGATGGTCTTCGCGCCCTTGCTCTGCTGACGGATGATGACATCAACCCAGAGCCAGTTCAGCGTGTCTTCGTCGTAGAAATCCGTTCCGCGGCGCCAGGAGTGCCAGGCCTGCGGCGAGAAGTAAAGTTGGGGGGCAGCGTCAGCAGTGTCCTGCAAGTTGCGCCAGGCGCGACCCGGGGTGTGATCGAGAGCGCCAGCGGTCAGGGCCAAGTCGTCTCGCGCCTGTTCAGCAGTGAGCAATGCGCTGCGGGCCGTGAGCACGGTGCCGAGATAATTCGTCAGACCTTCGTACACCCAGAGCAGATCGTCTTGCATGGGTTGCTGATAGTCAGGCGTAGTGAGATCTGCGGGACGTCGATATTTTCCATTCCAGGAGTGGACATACTCATGGGGGAGGAGGCTCGCTGACATTTTGCGGGAGCTTTCGTCGACTAGACCGCGCTCGTCGATGCGGCTGTCGTCGGACTCATGGTGCTCCAGGCCGAAATGCGCCACGTGATCGCTCAAGCTCAGCAGGAAGTGGTAGTCGCGATAGTGATGTGCGCCGAAAAGCTTGTTGGCCTGTTCGACCAGATTCTTGTAGTGGTCCCAGACTTCCTGCGGAGGATCGAGAGCGGCGGCGCTGTCGGCGGCGACGTCGATCTCGGTAAGCGGGTCATCGGCAAGCTTGACGACTTTAAGAAACTCGCCGGCGATTACGGGCGAATCGACCAGCATCGTGAGGGACGATGGTTTGAATGTAATCTGCGTTTCGCCGTTTTCGCCAGAGGTGGACGCGATGGGCAAGGGTGTACCAAATTTCCAATTGGCGGGAAGTCTTAAAGTTGCTGCATAGGTTAGATCGTCGGACTTCCAGCCTTTCGGGTAAAGCAGAACCTGATTCCAACTGATGACTGCCATCTTGTCGGTCGCGGAAGAACCTGCGGAGAAGCCGCCTTCGAAGGTTGCAGGAGAAAGAAAATCCAGTTCGGCGTTCACTTCCGTCTGGCCAGGGGGAACGTCGACATGGATGGTGAAGCCGTCGAGCAGATCGCGGCGCCACTTCAGAATTTTGCCGCCGGCAGTGAATTTGAGCCCGGCCAGGTCAATCACGGGTCCATCGGGAGCGTGTTCGCCGGGAATCCATTTCGGGTAGTAGAGGGTGAGGTCTCCAGGGCTCGCGGGAATCTTGAGCTTGGCGTGGAAGATCTTGCGCGGAGCTGAGGTAGCGTCGACAGAAATGGTTATGGTTGTCGGCGTCGCCGACCAACTGCACAGTGAGAAAGAGAAGAAGAAAAGAACGCAGATCACTCCCAGAAATCTGGAGAGTTTCATTTTTACAAGGCCCCCATGGTGTCGACGAATGGATCTCACTTGAGAATTTTAGATTCTAGCAGTCATCAAAGGGCCGGTACAGGGACGCAGCAGCGCTGCTATCATTCCGACGATGTCACGGCGCGGGAAATTCATCACGTTCGAAGGTCTAGACGGAACCGGCAAGAGTACGCAGATGCGAAAGCTGGCAGCGAAGCTGCGCGGAGCCGGGCATAAAGTGGTTGAGACGCGCGAGCCAGGGGGGACACAGACCGGCGAGAAGATTCGGAGTGTATTGCTCGACTCGGCGACGCAGGGTCTATCGCCGATGGCGGAGATGGCTTTGATGTTTGCTTCCCGAGCACAGCACATCGCAGAAGTGATTCAGCCGGCGCTGGAGCACGGGCACATCGTGCTTTGCGACCGCTTTACCGATTCCACGGAAGCCTACCAGGGCAGTGGGCGCAAGCTGGGCAGTGAAGCGGTACTCGAACTTCATCGTGTCCTGTGCGGAGATTTACAGCCTGATCTGACCATCCTGCTCAACTCCGATCCGGCGAAGAGCGTTGGGCGCGCCCGGAAGCGCAACCAAGGCGTCGCCGACCGCGCAGGCAAGAATGGCAGCAAACACACCGACGAGAACCGCTTCGAGCAGGAGACTCGCTCATTTTTCGTGCGCGTGCACGAAGGCTACCTGGCGATCGCCGCAAGAGAGCCGCAACGCGTCACGGCAGTGGATGCCAGAGGCACACCGGCGCAGACGCATCAGCGGATTATGGAGGTTGTGCAGCGGAAGCTGAAATTGGCTCGAAGCCTGATGACGAATTGATGATCCTACAGTCAAAAGCCGCGTCGAGGCTGTCTGTGCGGATGTTTCTCGAGAACCGCCTGGAGAGAGCAGACTCCTCGGGACTTTCCACGCCCATCGAGCGGCTTACGAAGGTTTGCGAGACATACTTCAGACAGATGAACGGGTAGGAGCGATCTACGCGCGTACGGGTGTCGAGACAACAGATTCGGGCTTGCCACGTGCTCCTTCGGAAGCGAATTTCCCGGTTGGCCGTTACAAGAATATGTTGTGCTGCTCGGACAGATTGATAATACGGAAGTATTTCGCGCCGGAGAAAATAATTCCGAAAATTTGCGTGGTAGCTTGGGCCTCAGGCTCTGGCGGGGACACCATGCACCTCGACAGCTGCTGGCTGAATCACTTACCTGGGAATCAAGTTGCCAGTCTGGATTTTCATAAGACCCAAAACCCCGGAATCCCGTCTTCAGGCACATCAATGGAAACTGGTATCTTTGGGCGGATTGGTAGAAGGGTCCCGACGCCTCTTGTCCGCTGTTGAGAACAGAATCGCAACAACACCACTCTTGCAAAAAACGCCAGGGTCAGGCACCCTCAGATTGGCGCTGCTAGCTAAGCTAGGGCACGATGCCATGAATATGAAGGAACGCTGCACCCGCGTGGACGAGAACGGGCCGGGTTGTTCTCCCTACTTCGTTTCGCAGTGCGCTTGGCATCAAGCGCCGGCGACCTAGTTGTGCTTCGTCTCGAGATTGATGAACCGAGAATAGGCATCGCCTGGACCAAAGCTCAGAAACTGGTACGGAAACACGTCACGCCGGCTGTATCCCTGGTTGACGATCTGACTGCTGAGCGCCGCGAGGATGCGGAGCGGGAATCTGATCCACTCTAATGGGCTTCTCCGATTTTCACGGTAACGCCGAGACTGTCCATCGCCTGCGCGACATGCTGGCGCGGGAGCGATTTCCGCATGCGGTGATCCTTTCGGGTGCGCGGGGATCGGGCAAATACACGCTGGCGCTGATGCTGGCGCAAGCGTTGAATTGCCTGACGCCGACGGAGACCGACGGCCTGCCTGATTTCTGCGGACAATGCGCGAACTGTCTCCGCATCGCGCAAGCTGCCGATCTCGATGCTCGCTTTGCCGAAGCGGTGGAGACACGCGACGGCATGCGCGAGAGCGACAAAAAAGATACCCGGCTGTTCGTGCAGACCCATCCGGATGTGCTGATTATCCCTCCGGACCCTCCGCAAATGATGATCAAGGTTGATCAGGTCCGGCGGGTGATCGAGACCATCTATTACCGTCCGTCCGAAGCGCGGGAGCGCGTCTATGTCTTCACCGACTCGGCCTTCATGAAAGAAGCGGCGAATTCTCTGCTGAAAGTTTTGGAAGAGCCGCCGGAGTTCGCTACCATTTTCCTGCTCTCAGAAAATCCGGGAGAACTACTTCCGACGATCCGTTCGCGATCGGCGGCATTTGCCTTGGCCGCCTCACCTGTGGAAGAGGTGGAACGCTACCTGGCCAAGCATCGCCCGGAGTGGAAACCGCAGCAAAGGAATTTAGTTGCCCGACTCTGCGAAGGCGCGCTGGGCCGGGCTCGTGGTTTCGATCTCGACAGCTATGTGGCGGCACGCGCCGATGCGCTGACGATCCTCAACTCCGCTCTCCTTGGAGGCGAACACACTGCGCTATTCAAGATCACGGAATCTTATCGCGCGGGCGCTGAGGGTCGACAAAAGACGGAACACCTGCTTCGCACGCTGTATTCGCTATTGCGGGATTTGATGTTTTTGAGTTCCGGAGCCCCTGGGCTCGTCGACAACACAGACATTCAGAGCCAGCTTTTGCGGCTGGCCGAGGTCGCTGATTTTGATTGGATCACCGCTGCCTCCGACCGGCTCGCCGATGTAGAACGCGGCATGCGGCGCAATCTGCTGCGATCCTTGTCGCTGGATGCACTGGAGTTGGCCTTGGAGAAAGCCTAGGCGGGAAATTAGGACACGCCAGTCCGAGCCGATTCGCTCTCTCTATGATCTCTCAAGCACACCGATCTAGCGATACGGATTCCATCCAGATTTTTCTTCTTTGGAATCGGAGGCCGGGAGTATCCTTTGCCTGATCCGCTGAACACTGGGCCAGTCTCTCCGGTATAAGCCAAACACAGATAGCGATTAAGGGAGTCAACTCAATGGCAGACTTTCGAACCGTCGCTGGCGCCGCGGGAGTGCACTACGTAAACTCGACCTTCATTATAAGTCGCGATACGGCGTCGGACATCGCGCTCTGGGGAGGCGGCCCCAGCGGAGAAGATTTGACACTGGTAGCTCTGGATCCAGATCTGATCAACTTCTACGATATAAGCTGTGTATCTGCGCCCCTGGGTGATCATCTCCGGCGCATACGCTTAGAAGCGAAAGATTACGGACAAACCACTTTACAAGCCCGCATAGGCCCGGTTGGGGCGACCTGGGCCAACGCAGCGATCGCGGTGGAAGGGTCGGTGATCGCTCAGGGCGAAATGTTCCGGGCTCACGATGCCCCCGTCGACGGATCTATCCCTGCGGCGATTGGCTTAGCTTCCGTTATCAGGATACCAGTTCCGGGGACCAACGGCTTAGCCATTGAACTCTCGCCGAGAGGCTGGACTCCACAAGGCGGATCCACTTCGCGACTTTTTATCCAAGACGTTGCCGGCAAAAGAAATCTTCGTCTGGACTACGGTTACAACGTTAAGACGCAAAGGTTGATTTCCACTGGAATCAGAAGGGGACGTTCAACGAGTTCGGCATCGCCGACCATAGTCCGGCTGGTGCTGCGGGAGAATTCGTATTTAAGGGTGCCAAATACTTCCGCTATGGAGGTCGCGTTCTGCTTGTGGCCGCGGTCGCGATCGACGTTTATTCCATTGTAGTTTCTAGCAATCCTCTTCGCCGCTCCACGCAAGTCGTCGCCGGCTGGGTGGGAGCCTGGGCAGGATGCAAGGCTGTGGGCGCAGGCGGAGCGTACGTGGGCACTCTGGCGGAGCCAGGGCTAGGTACGGCGATTGGAGGTATTGTAGGGTGCGCGGTCGGAGGATTCATTGGGTATGAGGCCTCTTCCTCTGGTGCGGGGAGAGCTTACGATTGGGCAGAGAATACCATTTTTACTCCTGTGCCGGCGTCTGACGCGCCATAGTGGCGCTCCCGATGGCTCATGTTAAAAGCAATTTACGTGTGCTTTGACCAATGCGATGACCGGTGGGAATTGCCGCTGGCAGTCTCGGCGGGGATCTTTCGTTGCCTGGTTGGCTGGCGTGTCATCCCACCAGCGGTGGACGCTGGCTTGTCAGCGGATGCGAGGAAACTACTGGCAAGCGCGCTGGTGAGCAATTCTCGAGTGACGTTTCCGTGCGGCAGCGGTCGCCAGTTCACTTTCGTAGACGCTTTACGACCGGAGGATGCACAACGCGCGTTCGATGCCGAATACTTCGATTGGACCCAAGGTGCGCAAGTCATATTTCTCTCCTCATTGGAGACGCCTCCCCCAGTGTTATCCAAAGCGGATATTCGTCTTGCGCAACGGGTGGACCGCCAAAGGCTAATTGGATCGCGGGTCACTGGAGTCGTCTTGCCAGGCGTGGATGGTGACGTGATGGGAATCTACACGTTCAGTCATGTCTTACGCGATCAACTACTTGCGTTCCTGCGAACCGCTTGCGATAAGGCTGATATAGAGTTCCGAGTAGTAACCGAAGCGGAGTTGATGGAGGCGCTAGCTTCCGGCGGCTAGGACTTAATCGAGATCCCTGCGAAACCGGTGAGTAGGGCTTGGCGAAAACTAATTGGCCAATGTAGCAGATCCCGTGTTTTCAATCGCTTACCGAGATTACTTCGGTGGTTCTACGCCCTTCGGGGCGATTGCCCGTCCTTTCCCGCACGCCTATAATTGTCTTACTCTGGTTCAAGAATTCTCCGTCGGGTTCCGGGTAGCAACACGCAAAGATGCGGTCCGTCTTCGCCAGTAAGCGAGGTCTAAGAACCCGGTATGCGCAAGCGCCTGCAAATCGCCCTGATGGCCAGCACCGTAGCCGCGACCTCTTTTTCTTTCGCACCCCAACTCCGTGCCACCGATGGCGACGGATCGTCCGAAAAGATCACCGCCACTGATGAGCATGGCCGCAAGATTTACGTCAACGACTCTGCGGCGACGAGGCCCGCACGGCATACTCAGGAAGCCCAGACACCCCGGCCCACTCTGAGGTATTGGAGTTCCAAAGACAGTCGCTGGAAGCCCGTGCCGCCACCGAATGCCGCGGCCATGCGTGCGGCACGATCCGCGGCTGCCGAAGTGAACCAGTACGTAGGCAGAGAATCGAACCAGTCGGCGAATGCCAAGATTGTGGCCGCTAACTTCAGCAACACGTTGACGACGGCGACGACCGGGGCTGACATTGATAGCGCCATCGAGCAGGCTGCGGCCCGGCATAATGTGGACCCAAATCTTGTGCGCGCAGTGGTGAAAGTGGAGTCGAACTTTAATCCAAACGCGCTGTCGCGCAAAGGCGCGATGGGACTAATGCAGCTGATGCCTTCAACCGCGCGACAGTTGAACGTAAAAAATCCGTTTGATCCGGAACAAAACGTGGACGCCGGTGTTCGTCATTTAAAGCAGTTGCTTGAAAGTTATGGTGGCGACATCAAACTGACCCTGGCCGCATACAACGCGGGCGCGGGCGCGGTGGCGCGCAGTTCAGGCGTGCCCCGGTACGCCGAAACCCAGAATTACGTTCGACGAATCACCGATCTGTACTACGGCGGTTCTCCCTTTGGCCGGAGCGGCGTTGCGCACGATCCCGTAAAGATTCAACGGGATGCGCGAGGCGTACTCTACATCAGCAACACCGACTAAGTTTGCGGCATCTGTTTACTTGTCTATCTCTCGGGCACCCAGGTTAGGTTCACCGACTGACTCAACGAGCTAGGGACGAAAGCGCGGGCTGGTGACTTTGAAAAGCTCATGGCGGGAGCGTGGTCTGTGGGGAGCGTTGCTGGTGCTGGCCTTATTGGCCGCGCAGCCGGCACAGGCGCGGTTGCACCGTTCCGACGGCTGGGCGCGGGAGCACTTCGCGTCCGCCGAGCGGATGCGTGAGGCGCTGAATGGCCGTCCCCCCGCCGATAGGACGCGCCACGATTACCAGCGCGTGGTGAATGCTTACCGCTTGGTTTATCTAGGCGCGCCTGCGTCGACGAAGGCCGACCCCAGCGTGGTTGCAGTGGCCGAGACGCTGGTGGAAATGGGGAGGCGTTTCGAAGATGACAAAATCCTGAACAAAGCTATCGAGCAATACAAGTTTTTGCGCCGGGAATATCCCGGCAGCAAGTACCGCGCCGATGGCCTCTTCACAGTTGCTGAAATCTACAAAGACGATCTCAACGATTCTGAAGCGGCGCGTTCCACCTTCGAGGAGTTTCTGCGTCACTATCCTCACAATCGACTGGCCGACGATGCGCGTCAGGCCATTTTGGAGCTAGACCAGCAAGCAGAAGCTGAGAAGGAAGGGCGAACGCGACCGGCCCCCGAGGTGGCGCGATCGCCGAAAGACGCCACAAGCATTAGAGACGCAGGAGTGGGTTCCGAGAGTCACGCCTCCCCTGCCTCCCGAGCGCCATCGGCAAAAGACGAGTCATCGGAAGCGCATTCCGGGCGGTTGCCACGCGTGACGGGCATCCGACACTGGTCTACGCCCGACTACACACGCGTCGCCATCGATGTGGAAGGCGATGTGAAATTCTCCTCCCAGAGAATCGCAACACCCTCCCGCATATTTTTCGATTTGAGTGGTACCAAAGTGGCCTCCACGCTGGTAGGCAAGAGCTTCGACGTGGATGATGGTTTTTTGAAGAAAGTTCGCGTTGCTCAGTTTGCGCCGGGACGCACGCGGGTTGTGCTCGAGGTTGACAATCTTTCCGATTACGACGCCTTCTTGCTGCCCAACCCCTACCGCCTGATCATCGACATCCATGGCAAGGATAGGCGGACCAGACAGCGCAAAGACACTGGCGAGAACTCTTCAGCAGAGCGAGCGCTCGGGAGCGCGCTGAAATCCACAGACGAACTGGATTCGCATTCCTCGGAGAACGACGTCACTGCCTTCGCACGTGCCGCGACCGCGGAAAGTGCGAGAGCTTTGGGAACCGATCCAGAAGTAAGTAAAGCCTCGATGACAACGGGACCAGAGGTTTCCTCTCGCAGCAAGAAGACCGGATCCGGGGTGGTAAAAAAAATAATCTATGCCGACGATACTGACGAGGCGAGTGCTGCAGTCCCCGCCTTAGACTCCGCGAAGCGGAGCGTACGACCGGCGCAGCAGGCGTCGATCACACAGCGCAATGTCATCGCTACGAAAAAGGTTGTGGATAATGATCTCTCCGATCAAGCAGAAGGCTTGGATCGAACCCTTGCCCAGACTGGCGGAGGCGATCCAACCAACTCCCGGCACAGAACTGCCGCAGGCACGCTCGCTTCGGGCAGATCGGCAAGCGCTTCCGATCTGGGTACTCGCGAAGCCAAGCCTACCGCGGCTGGCGAGCGTTCTCTGATTCGCGCTCTCGGACTAAAAATCGGAAAGATCGTAATTGATCCTGGGCACGGAGGGCATGATACCGGCACGATCGGACCGAACGGGCTGGAAGAAAAAGATCTGGTGCTCGACGTGAGCCGCCGGCTAGGCAGACTGCTCGAGACCCGGCTAGGCGCGGAGGTAGTCTATACGCGCAAAGACGATACATTCATCCCGCTCGAAACCCGCACGGCAATCGCCAACCAGGCGCGCGCCGATCTCTTCGTTTCTATTCATGCCAACTCGAGTCGCGACTCTGCCGCCCGAGGAGTGGAGACCTACTACCTGAATTTCACTTCGTCGTCGGAAGCGCTGGAGGTGGCTGCGCGCGAGAATGCAGTTTCGGAGAAATCCATCTACGAACTGCAGGACTTGGTGAAGAAGATCGCCCTCAAAGAAAAGATCGAAGAGTCGCGTGAATTTGCCGGAGATGTCCAGGCCTCGCTGCATAGCGGCCTCGCAGTGAAGAGCCCCGCAATTCGCGACCGCGGCGTGAAGAAGGCTCCTTTTATTGTGCTGATCGGCGCAAACATGCCATCGATCCTGGCGGAGATTTCTTTTGTCAGCAATCCTACCGACGAGCATCGCCTTGCCTCCAGCGAGTACCGCGAGCGCATCGCCGAATCGCTCTATCGTGGCATCGCCAAGTATGCGAATGGGCTGAGCGGGGTCAAGGTCGCCAGCAAGATGGACAAGGGCGCGGGTCAGTAGCTTCGCCAGATTCATCAGACTGATATTTCAGAACGAGGTTGATGCAGGCGTGGGCCGTCGAGGATTCAATCCCGACTAACCTTGACTGTAGGTGTGGGGAACTGTTCATGCGGACAGCTGAAATGGAGATTTATGTCCCCCACCACGACCACAGGTAAGCATGGCACGATTGTAGTTTCGGCTTTACACGCCCGTGCAAATTTTGCGCAGCTACTGCGTCGGGTCGACGACGAGCGCCAGTCCCTGATGATCGAAAGCGCGGTAGCCCCAAAGCCGTATTGTTAAGCATCCGCGATTACGTGAAGCTAGCCGTTCCCGAGCCCGAGCTATTGCGAGTTATTGGGGAAGAGTCGAAACGGAGCGGGACGAGCAAGATGAGCTCGCGTGAAATTGACCAGATCATCAAGGCTTCCCGGTCGCGGAAGCCGAAGAGAGGATGCTTTCCCTTCGTCTGGTAATCGACACAAACGTATTGATTTCCTCAGCCCTCCAGCGCACTGTTCCCCTGGTCGCCGTTTGCAAACCGGCGCACCTTTACGTGTCGCGACCTATCCTGGAGGAATACGGCGAAGTGCGTAGCCGCCCCGGAGTTGCGCAACATTTTCCGAAATTCTGGAAGAAAACCAAGATCACAACGCCACGGGAGTTCGTTGGCCTTATCGCGCCTCATCTAATCAGGTAGCCCGTCCGCCTCACTGGTGTCTCCGATGAGCCCGTTAGGATACCTTGGGAAGAGGTATCCGGGAACCGGTTACGAGGAACTTTTTCTCATCCCTTGTGGTCTAATTATAGAAGGGACTCCGTCCTATCCGGTGCAACCATGCCTTTTTCCAAGTCTATATTGAGCGTTGCCATGATTATTCTTTTCGAGAGCGTCGTCTTCGCCGCCCCCGGTGCGGTTTCACCCGCACCGCCGATCCTCCCAAAGCAATTCGCCGGGTGGCAGATACAAGGGGTGGCTCAGCCGAGCAAAGACCCAGCGGCTGCAGATCCTACGAACGCGGCGCTTCTGAAGGAATATGGCTTCACGGATTTCGAAGCTGCTACTTACAAGAGTGATGACGGCCGCACGTTGAAGATCCGCGCCGCAAGGTTTGCCGATGCCAGCGGCGCTTTCGGCGCATACACGTTCTACCTGCAGCCAGCGATGTCGCGGGAAGAGATCGGAGACCAGGGCGCATCGGCTGACAGACGTGTGCTATTTTATCGCGGCCACATCGTGGTCGATGCTGTGTTCAATGAGCTGTCGGTAATGTCCGCGGCGGGATTGCGTGAACTAGCAGGGGCGTTGCCTCGTCCCAGCGGAAATGCCGGCAACCTGCCCCCGATTCTTGCCTTCATGCCGCACCGCGGCTACGAGGCGAACACGGAAAAGTATGCGGAGGGGCCGCTGGGTCTGGGCGCGATCACGTCTCCGCTCCCTGCCGAACTCGTGGATTTCGGCGCGAACCCCGAAGTAGTGCTCGGGCGCTACTCGGTTGCTGGAGGCGAATCTAC
>Ga0073928_10010608_pt1 | contig 10925 bp, 9 predicted proteins | sample PaiPotPPA55metaG_FD_76969 | JGI IMG/M metagenome (GOLD analysis project Ga0073928, IMG submission 76969) | Iron sulfur acid spring bacterial and archeal communities from Banff, Canada, to study Microbial Dark Matter (Phase II) - Paint Pots PPA... ...
GCGGGGTTCCTAATCTATTGCTGGTGCGGTTGGTAAATGGGCCGCACCGTTAGCGAACGCAACGCTGAGCGCATGCTGCAAAAGCATCCGGCTTTAAGATGTCAAGGGGAGCGCCTGAAGCCGGAATTGGCATCGGAGGACCGCTCGCGGTTTTTCCGCCTGCGTAGGGATAGGGAGTATGAACCGGGGACAATATTGGGGGTTCGGATCGCTCAAGATGTTATGGCGCCTGGCGCTGTGTGCCAGCGTCCTCTGTACCGCCGCGGCCGGGATGGTGTCTGCCAGCAACGGGCTGAAGGCAGCGCCGCAGCCTGACCGATCCTGGGAAAGCTATTTTGGGGTCGTAATTTTGCCTTCCGGACGGGTGGTCGTGGCTGGCGATAAAGGCGTGGTCATGATGACCGACGATGGTGGCCGAACCTGGAGCCGCCAATTCCTCAAAAAAGGTCCCAAGTATTACGACCTCTATAGTATAGCTTTTACGCCGGATACATCGCGCGGGTGGCTGGTTGGCGACGCTGGAGTTATTTTTCGCACTGACGATCGTGGTGCGACCTGGACCGAACAAAAGGGTCCGGCCGGATTGAATGCGGCGTTGCTTAAGATCGCCGTGTTCGACGCGCAACGGTTTTGCGCCGGCGGCGAGCACGGAGTGCTTCTGTGTACCAGCGACGGCGGCGCAAATTGGAACCTGCAGAAATTCCGCGACATCGGGTTTTTCGATATAGCCTTCAGCGATCCGAACAACATATGGGCGGTAGGAGAGTTTGCAACACTGCTGCATTCGGGTGATGGCGGCAAGACCTGGCAGGTACGAAGCGGCGGCGAGATTGGCAAGGGTGATCCACTGTTCTCGATCGCATTTGATGGAAGTCAAGGGCTGGCGGTTGGCCTGATTGGCACTTCCCTGCAAACCAGCGACGGCGGCAAGACCTGGCAGGCGCGTGAACTCTCCATCGGACATCGCTCGCTTTATACTGTCGCGACCCTCCCCTCCCACGCGGGCGAGTTTTATGCGGCAGGCGAACAGGGCTTGGCGGTGCTCATCACGAATGGCGAGGTCACGCCAGTGCCCAGTGGCGTTGCGGACGCGATTGCCGCATCAGCATTTTCGCCACGCTTCGGGATTGCGGCTGGCTTGTCAGGCACGCTTCTACGCAGTGATGACAGCGGGCGGCATTGGCGTTCGTTGCTTAACAAACCGCAGACTTTGCTGACCCAGGCGCAATGAGGGAAACTATGAAAACCTCGTTCAATTTTGGCAAGATCATCCTTCGTTTCCGCGCGCCAATCGGCCTCATCCTCGTGGCAGTGACTATCTTCATGGCCTATTGGGCCACCAGGGTGCAAATCGGGACGCGCTTCGTCGACTTTTTCCCGAGTTATCATCATTACGTTCTGCTGAATAACAAATACGCCCGCAGCTTCGGCGGCGCAGAAAGCCTGCAGATCATGGTGCGGGTCAAGCACGGTGACATTTTCAACCGTGAGACCCTGCTGAAAATCCAGCAGCTCAACCATGAGATGGATTCACTGCCAGGTGTGAATCACGAAGAAGTCTTCTCCCTGGCCTCGTTCCGCGTGTCTTACGTGCAGGCACTATCAGGGGCCTTGGTCACGCAACCGTACATGTTCCCTGACGTGCCCAAGACGGCACAAGGTATCGGCGCTCTCAAAGCCAACGTGGTGGCCCATTGGGACGCGCTACGCCAGCTAGTGAGCGCTGACTACAAGAGCGCTATGGTCACTGCGTCTTTCAACGACGAGGCGATCAACTACCGCGAATTTTTCCAGGACGTCCAGCAGATTATTCAGAAGAATCAGGACGACAATCACCTAATCTACGTAGCCGGCGAGCCGATGACCCGCGGCTGGGGCTACCATTACATCTGGCAAATCGTCTCCATCATTCTCATCTCGTTAGCGGTGATTGTGCTGATTCACTATTACGGCATTCGTGGCGTCGCCCGATGGTGGGCGCCGCTGATGACCGGTAGCTGCTCGGCCTTGTGGGGCATGGGCTTCACCGGACTCATCGGTTATCAACTCGACCCGGTGATGCTGGTCATTCCGTTCATTCTGACAGCGCGCGATGTGAGCCACGGTATTCAGTGGCAGCGGCGCTTCTATAGCGAGATCGATCGTTCCGGAGGCAACGTGCAGGACTCGGTCATTTTGACCACGAACCTGATGCTGCCGCCTGGTCTGGTTTCAATTCTGGCTGACATCTTCGGCATCATTTTCGTGTCGTTCAGTGGCATTCCGACCCTCCATCATATCGCCCTGACCGGCGCGGTGTGGGTGGCAGCGAGCCTCACGATGGTATTCGTGTTTCAGCCGATCGTGATGAGTTATCTGCCCTCGCCCAAACTCGAAAAGCTGAGAATTGAGGCTGAATTGGCGGGTGGCCTCGAAGGCAAGCTCGAGGCCTTCCTGGAGCATTTGACGGAAATCCCGGTCCGTCCCGGTAGGGCGCGCACCGCGATTCTTACTGCCGCCGCCGCGTTTATCGTGTTCGGCTTGCTATCCGGTCAGCGCGCCGCGATCGGTTATCGGACAATCGGCACCCCGCTGTATAAATCAAATGCCAAAGTCAACAAGGATATTCAGGAGATCGCCAAAAACTTCCCGGAAGATGAGGCCTGGGTAGTGCTCGAAACACCACCCTACCCGAGCGATCAATCAACCCTCGGCTCCAGCCCGCTGCGGCTGGCCGACGATCTGCGCTACTACCTGCGGGAACGCGATCCGAACGTAATTCAGGTAGTGTCGTTCGGCTCCGATATTGAGAAGCCCTTCAACCAGATGTTCCATTATGGACATCCGAAATTCCTGCGCGTGCCCGAGAGCACTGAATTGGCCGGCAATCTGTGGTTCCTGTACCTATCAGGCACGGCGCCGGGCGAGATGGAGCGTTATCTCGCCGATCGCCAAGCCGACGCCGCCTGCATTCGTGTCCTGTTGCGCGATCATACTTACGACACGTTGAACCAGCTCCTGGCGGAAGTTGCTGCCTTCAGCCGGTCGCAAGCTGGCGTGGCGATTGCCCCCGGCGCCCAAGCCACCCTCCGTGAAACCCTCCGTGCTGGTGGAGCTGTACAACCTGACCCGACGCTGACTCAGGTCAAAGTTGATATGTTGGGGGGAATCGGCGGTCTCTACGCTGCTGCCAATCAGGTCCTGAAGTACACCGACTTTTTCAACCTGACGCTGACCCTGCTGGCGGTGGGCATTTGCTGCGCCTTCGAGTTTGGTTCGATCGTCGCCGGGATCTTGTTTATCGCAGCCAGTGTGCTGGCCAATTTCGGCGCGTTCATTTATATGAACATGCGAGACCTGACCCTGACGATTGATACGATTCCGGTTGTCTCGCTTGGCATTGGCCTCGGCATTGACTACGGCATATACACGATGGCGGCTATCCGCGACGAGGTCATTCGTGGCAAGGACCTCGACGACGCGATCCAGACCGCGATGAGAACAACCGGAGCAGCGGTCCTCAATACGTTGTTCGTAATGGTGGGCGGGTTGGCGGTCTGGATGTTCTCGCCGGTCGATTTCCACACGCGAATGGCACAACTGCTCATCTTCCTGATGATCACCAACGCGATAACCGGCGTGATGATCCTGCCGAGCTTTGTTGCCGCGTTCAAGCCACGTTTCATCCGCCGCTATGTGGAGGCTCAGCAGCAACAAAGGTTCGAAGCAGCAGCGACCGGCGGCGGTGGCGCATAAAGCAGGAACCCGAAACAACTATCAAGGGGCGGTTCGCGAACCGCCCCTTTTGATTGGCTTCCGACGACCGGTTTTTTCTGAGTATTTCCTGAGCCCCTTCTTTCTTATGGAACGGGGGCAGGAGCCAGCAGTCCGGCGGCCTCGTCGTAGCCAAGCATCAAATTGAGATTCTGGACTGCTTGCCCGGCGGCTCCCTTGCCCAGATTGTCGATCGCGGTGAGCACGCACAGCGTTTGAGACCGCCGTTCGAGCACGAACGCGATCTCACAGAAGTTTGTTGCTCTGACGTTCTTTAGTTCAGGCAGCACACCAGGCTTCAGAATCCGCACGAACCGTGACTTGGCGAAGCTCCCCTCGAAAGTGGCGCGGATATCCTGTTCGGTCGTACCGCTGCGCGGCCGCATGAAGATAGACGTCAGGATACCGCGCGTGACCGGCAATAGATGAGGCACAAACATGATCGCGACTTCGCGTCCCAGCGCGAAGCCAACCTCCTGCTCGATCTCCGGCGTGTGGCGGTGATTGCCTACCTTGTAGGCACGGAAATTTTCGTTGACCTCGGCAAATAATTGCTCAACCGCAGCCTGCCGCCGCGCGCCCGTCGTGCCCGACTTCGCATCGATTACGATTGATGAGGGATCTATCAGGTCACGTCGTATCAGCGGTAGGATACCTAGCAGCGCCCCAGTCGGATAGCATCCTGGATTTGCCACCAGACGAGCTTCACGCAGTTCGCGGCGATTAAACTCGCTGAGACCATAGACCGCATCTCGAAGCAGGCTCGGCGCCGGATGGTCCACCCCGTAATTCTGACGATAAGCGCCTGCATCCTTGAGACGGAAATCGGCCGAAAGATCTATCACCTTGGTGCCGCCGGTAACCAAGTCGGCGATAATCTTTGCTCCGACCCGCTCGGGTAAGCATGAGATGACGACCTCGGTTCGCCCATTGAGCAGGTCCGCTCGCAATTCCTCGAACGGGGGCAGATCGATGCCGACCAAGTGCCGATAAACTTCTGCGACTTCGCGTCCGGCATAATGTTCGGAGGTGAGCATGCCGAGGTCGACGAAAGGATGGCCCGCGAGGAGGCGGACGGTCTCAATACCGGAATAGCCGGACGCACCCAAAACGGCGACCTTGACTTTATCGTGGGAAGTCATCAGCGGACGCTTCTCCCCAAATTTGTAGGATTTGTTACCGAATATCACGAATTGGAAAATTCTGCCAGTTGCGAGGCGACCGTCAACGAGGCGGAAATCCACAGGCGCAAAGAGGGAAAGAAGGACCAAAGTGAAAGAAGGATGGGACCTGGCCCGATCGGCCGCGGCACTGTGGCCGGAGTCCGTTATAAATCTTACGGCTGAACGTTAAATTTCAGTTCGCCGCGGGATAAGCGCCACTTATCCTGGCTGCAGGCCGGCTTCCAATTCGCGCTCGGGTCTACCTTCACGCGCGGGGTGGCACGATCGCGATCTTGCCGGCGACGGCGCCGCTTTCCATCAAATGTTGGGCACGGCCCAATTCTCTCAGCGGCAATATCTCGCCGACTACCGGCCTGAGTTGACCAGTTTCCACGAAGCGCATCGCATCGACTAGTTCGCCTTTGTTACCGAGATGCGAGCCCAGGTAGTTTTGCTGCTTATTCCATAGCAGCCGGATATCCATCTGCGCGTCAAAGCCGGAAGTAGCACCACAGGTGACTATCGTCCCGCCCCATTTGAGTGATTGCATCGAGATCGGCCAAGTGTCGGCGCCGGTATGCTCAAACACGATGTCAGCACGTTTGCCATCGGTAATCTTGCGAACTTCGTTGAAAATGTCTTGCTTCTTCCGATTCAACACGAAATCGGCGCCAAGTTGATGGCATAGTTCGAGCTTGTCATCACTGGAGGCAACAGCAATTACGTTGGCGTTGTACAGCTTCGCAACCTGGATTGCCATCACACCCAGCCCACCGGCAGCTCCCCAGATAAGGACGAAATCGCCAGCCCTGATTTGAGCCCGGGTGACGAGCATCCGCCATACCGTAACCAGCACCAAGGGAATGGTCGCGGCCTCTTCAAAACTCACGTTGCACGGCTTGCGCAAAACATTTGCCGCCGGGACTTTGCAATACTCGCCATGGGCGCCGTCCAGTGGTCCGGTTTGAAAACCCCAGATCTTAAAATCGCGGCAGAAAAACTCCTCGCCCCGCGTGCAATAGTCGCATTGGCGGCAGGAGATTCCACAATGTACGACGACGTCTTCTCCAACTTTAAGGTGGTGAACTTCGCTGCCGGCCTCCACCACGATCCCGGCGGCGTCGGAGCCAGAGATGTGCGGTAGAATGATTGCCATTCCGGGCAAGCCGCGGCGCGCCCAGATATCGTTGAAGTTGCAAGCTGAAGCTTTTACCTGGATAAGGACCTCGTTGGGGCCGGGTATCGGAATCGGCGTATCCCGATATTGCAGTACTTCGCAGCCTCCATTTTGCTCGAAAACGATGGCTTTCATTCGTCCCTTTTCTCCCGGCTGTAATTGCGCAAACTGGTCGCCGGATGCTTAACTCGGGTATAGGTATCCGTTTTGCTGCTGTTTGGCAATATTTTAAGTTTGGGACCGTTATTAAGCGCTGATGACGCCCGATCCGATCGATAATGATCCAACGGCGCCCTAAGCAGGAGCGGTTAATTTTCTTGCAGTATCTCCTTCGGCAGCGGAGCCATCCGTCTCGCAGCGGCAACTTTGAGCAACGATCGTGCCGCCGGATAGCAGTAGCTCCCGGGCTGCTGCGGTGTTTAGAATAGCTAACCGCTGCTGCGGAAAAACCAATGGTCCGCTGATTGGGATCAGCACTTTTCAGGAGATAAGCCATGTTCATTCTTGACCAAGGATCGCGCGTTGTAATCCCGCGTACCGAAATGACCTATCCGGCGCATTCAATGAAGTTGCACCAAAATGCCGCCGACCCTGAGAAATGCCCGGTGGATCACGTCATGGCAGACTTCGAAGATGCGTGTCCCTACGAGTTCAAGGGCGAGAAAAGCCGCCGGGTGATGGTCGAAGCCCTGAACACGCTGGATTTCGGCAAGAAAGTGGTGACGATTCGCCCGAATAATATCCACTCGAAGTTTTTCCAAGATGATTTGGAAGCCGTAGTCCTGGGCGCCCCCAATCGCTTTCATGGAATCATTCTGCCGAAGACCCGCGGCCCTGAAGAAATTCAGGCTACCTCTAAACTGCTCGACGACCTCGAACGGCGCGCTGGATGGCATTACAAACTCCAGATCGAATCGCTGATCGAAACGCCCCAGGCCTCGATCAAGGCCTACGAAATTGCGACCGCATCGGACCGCATGTGCGGATTGATTTTCGGCATTGCGGATTTTGCTGCCAATCTCGGCGTGCGCGAGATCGTTGAAAATCAAAATCAGAATTTCCATTACGCCAAGCAAGCCATGGTAGTCGCCGCGAAGGCGGCGGGACTGCACGCGGTCGATAACGTCTTCCTGAGATTGTGGCGTAAGGAAGATTCCCCTGAGCGCGTCAGCGAACTGGAGCGCGGACTACGCGAAAAAAACCTCGGAGCGGCTAACTTGGGAATGGACGGCACTTGGGTTATTCATCCGCAGCAGGCCCCAATCTGTAACGAGTGCTACACACCGAGTTCCGAGCAGGTAGGAGAGGCGCGGCGCGTCATCCGGCTCTATCATGAAAAGGGTGGCGGCTCGATGGCTGATCCCAAAACCGGCGAAATGATCGATGAGGCAACGATCAAGATCGCTTTGATGGACCTGGCCAAGGGTGCACAGGCCGGAATGGTGCCACCAGCCGAACTGCGCGAATGGGCAGAGAAGAGCACGTCAATTACCGGCTACGACATATTGGAGCTGATGCGCCGCGTAGCATGACATAAAAAAGCTTTGATCCCGGCGTTTGCTCCAAGTCGGATTCTGTAAATGCCCGTTTCAGAATCTCCCCGAAACGAGCAAAGGCAGATGGGGCCACGGCTTAACCGCAGAAGATATGAAAAGATGCCGCTAGCTGAAGCCACGGACTGATCGCGGCAATTGAACCTCCTTGAATGGACCCGAAGGCTCGCCTTAGCCACCCAAAATTCGCCATGCTCCGCAACGATCCATGCGCGAAAGAAGTCACCAGAGAGAATTCGTGAGCAGCGATTTCCGGCGAAATCACAGGGACTCAGTTCGTCGGACATCTCACCGACCATCAATCTGGTCGGTGAAAAGAGTAGGTAGTCGCCCGGGTAATCCGAGTTATCCTCGAATTAACCGCGGCTGAGGCAGTTGAGAAACGAAAAGTCTCCCTCGGATGGACTTTGTTGGAATAGCTAAGAATAATTCGACGGTTCATGGTAGCGTCCCTCGCTGGAAAAGTAAGGAGGCGTGAGGGCGGCGAACCAGGAGCAGAAAGTAATCCGCGCGAGAGTCGGAGTGCTGGAGCGAAGGCCCGGTGCGCTGGCTGGAGCGAAACCGCTCGACGCGTGGCAGGAAAAGGGCTGCGGCCGAGAGTTACGATCGCTTGCTGGCGCCTGAACGTTGCTCACCGTATTTGGAAGGCATTTCTCGCAGCGTTCGCAATCGTACCGCTGGCTTTCACAACAATCCAACGAGCCACAGTTCTCCGCGGAAATAGCTATCATCTTGCCCATGCAAAGCCGCAGAAGGACCGGCTCACGGTGAATCGGACTAAGGCGCGCCTTGCTCTCCAAGCTCTTCAAGAGGGTGTTCGCGAATTGAGGGCTGGGGGAACGCGCCGTCGCTGGACATTTGCTCAAGGGGTCCATCCTTGCGCCGTTAGCGACAATCAGAGCGGTAATGAGCTCTTTTAGTTCCGCAGATAACTATAATCGTGGTCTGATTGTACATAGTTTGAGGCGCGTGATTGCGGGCAACACAGCATCCATAATTCTATCCCCTGTATTTCCACGACAGTGCGCCGGTGGACCTCCCATCGGCATCTCGCTCGATGGCGCCTGAGGCGGGGAGCTCAAAATATCGGGCCTCTATCAGTTGACTCATAGCAGTCAACTCTAACGTACGAGTAAGGTTTATCATGAGCAATCAGTATTACGATTCGCCAAATAGTCGAGTAAAAGATTTGTTACACCCGCTCGGCCTTAAAAAGGAGCCGGCCGTCCAAAGCGCGATGGTGAAAGAGACTACCGAAAAGACGACTCCGAAAAACCACGAAGAAATCCCCGTCGAGCAAATTGAGGAAGCTGAGCAGGACGCGGCGGATCCCACCCATGAGAAGGAGATCCCTCCACAACAATAGAGTGGTTATTACGTAGGCGGCTTCGGTCGTAAAGGATCGTTCCTTGGCTTCAGAAGTAGTCGGAAGCAGATCAGCCGTATTTCTATTTCATTAAGCTCGCACTCTTTTCGTATCCGCCCCACGGTACTTTTCACCCAAATGATGAGGGCTTAACAGGGTGCTGACGAAAGGGTTTGATTACTCGGTTCCATCGCTCTTTGGGTCCAAGGAACTTAGGGTTCAGCTCTATCTGGCGCGGGCTTTTATCCGCTGCACGGGGGGAGCACGTGTGAGGATCGATTCATGCGGGAACCGGGCTGAGCTCGGCAGATGCGCACGCGGTTATTACTCGGTGGCCACGGGGTCAGCGTGCATCTGCACCCGTTCGCGGCCGCGATAGCGGGTGCGGCGCAAACCGCCGATCATCTTCGTCCAGCCGAAGGCCTCCTCGACGCGCTTGCGAATCCGCTGACTGACCTCGTAGCCCGGATGGCGCACCGTGCGAGGGTCGATCGCAGAGTCCCCTGCGCGCGCCAGGTTGCGGGGCCACGAGCGGGGTGACCGTAAGCGTGCGGGGCAGGCTCCGACGAAGTCGCGAGTGTCGTAGTCTTGTCGCCGCCTAACGTAATGCGGCGGCGGCGCAAGCGCTCATCGACCATCACGATGGCTGCGCGCCGCTCGGCATATCCATCGGGCGGTTCGACCTGAAAATCGACGAGGATAGTGTTGCGATTCTCCATCAGCGCGTGGGCCGAGTAACAAAGCTTCGTCTCCTTGCCCGCGCCCTCCTTCGCCAGCCGCGCTCTGCGATCGGTATTCGACTGATGGGTCAGGTTGCTGCGCCGCTGCACGTGGAAGTTCACGGTCGGATTGCCGGGATCTGTGGAGCATGCCATAGCTCTCCGGATGGCTTCTCGAATTGGTACTTTGGTTCTCCACATAACCAAATGAATGAGCCAGGCGGTCGCTTTTGCCTCACGCCCAATGTACTGTGAACGAGTCGGGATCGCCATAGGAATCGAGTCCGACTTTGATCCAGCCCAACGGCGGCCCTTTCACTCGCCTTTGACCGCGTTCCGCTAGACCAACCCCCAGTTGCGATAAGCAAGGCCTGAGCAGGCCCGTGTGTACCTTCCCATTTCTGTTGGGAGCGTCGTGGTGCTATGAGCTGGCCGCTCGGCGTAGTGTGATGAACCAGCGGGCGCCACGAATGTGGCCCGATGTTCTCACAGAACGGCCACAGCGCAAGTGAAAGCGGCTCAAATAAATAGGAGGACTAATTTGTATGTTGCTTCTGATTCTCGTGTTGATTTTGCTTTTCGGCGGAGGTGGGTTTTATGGCTACCACAGCGGCTACTATGGACCGAGGGGCATGGGCTTGGTGAGTATCCTTCTTATCGTCCTGTTCATCTTTCTCGTCATGGGTGGCGGTTTCGGTGGGTTCGGACACGGAATGTATTTTCGCTAATCCCTGAGGAACTGTACGGCGCCCGCTATCGATCCGGGCGCTGACACCGCCTTCAACGAATCAACAGCACGAGGAGGACCTGTAATGAGTGGAGCAACTCACAAGATCAAAGTCCGTGTAAAAGAAGCTGTTGGCGTGATGGGTAATCGGCGCCTTAAGAGCGAGGGACGGATGGAGCAGGCCACCGGCAAGGTGAAAAAAGTGGTGCGGCGTGTGCCCGACAAAGCTAAAAGGAGAAGGACATCTGGGTGACCGAAGAAGAGGATTTGGTGAAAGAGATCAACGAAATCACCGGAGGACAGGGCGCCCGTGTCGTGTTCGACCCGGTAGGCGGACCGACGCTATTGGAACTTATAAAAGCGATGTCGTCCCAGGGGATCCTTTATCTCTACGGCGCGCTAAGCGATCGAGCCACGACTGTTCGTCCGCTCGACCTCATCGCAAAGATCCTGACGATAAAAGGACA
>Ga0073928_10010610_pt1 | contig 10925 bp, 9 predicted proteins | sample PaiPotPPA55metaG_FD_76969 | JGI IMG/M metagenome (GOLD analysis project Ga0073928, IMG submission 76969) | Iron sulfur acid spring bacterial and archeal communities from Banff, Canada, to study Microbial Dark Matter (Phase II) - Paint Pots PPA... ...
CATAGTGGGGTCAGCGAGCCAGACATAGGGCAGAGAGCGACGCAGCGGGTTCCGCCAAGCTTGCTAATCCGAGGATAAGAATCGCCGCTCCCAATCCCATGCGGAGTTTGCCTTGTAAACGAGCACCAACTCCAGCTATCGCTGTTACGCCAAATGCTATCGATGCGACCGCGGGCATCGTTGCAAGTCCGAATCCGGCCATGAATTCTGCGCCCCCCACGAATGACCCGCTCATGATGGCGTTCAGCAGTGCCGCATAGACCATGCCGCACGGTGCGAAACCCCAGACAATGCCGAGCGCGATCGGATGCGCATTGCGGATTCGCCGCGTGGTCACCACCGACCAGGAATAAATATCGACGCCGGAATCCGGTCCAGGATGGCGAAGCTGGGTGCGAGGCCCGCGACGGAACAGCCCGTCCAAACCAGCGGGCAAGCCGCGGCGATGCGTACCATCGCTTGCATGCCCGAGAGGTTGATCAGTCCGGCGAAAGCTGCGCCGCAGCCTCCAACCATTGCGCCGCACAACGTATAACTCAGCGCGCGCCCGATCTGGATTTTGAGCAGCGTGGCTGCCCGCTCAGCTGACGTGGCGTCCGGCGCTGCCGTAGCCATCAGCAGCGACGAGGCAATGCCGCCGCAAACCCCTGCGCAATGCAGGCTGCCGGCCAGTCCCATCAGCGCGCCGCCGATGAAATGCATCCCGCCGTTGATCAGGGCAGCCACCTCGCCATGTCGTGTAAGGCTCCGCTCCGCCGGACGTGCTGGCGGAGCGGAGTGCTGTTAGGCCTTCGCCGCGTTGGCGCAGCAACTCGCCTCATTCACCTCGGCGGGCAGGTCGATGCAGGGATTGCCGTTGAAGAAGCCCGCAGGCATCAGCTTGAAGCCGGTCGAGATACAGGGCTGCACCGGGAAGTCTTCGAGTCGGACCGGGTGGTGCAGTCCGAACACATGCCAGAGCACGACATCGGCATTGGCTATCGGGCGATCCTGCTTGACGAAGTCGGCGATGCCGCCGGCGCCATCGGAATGGTTCATGTAGTCGCCGGCCGGATAGCGCTCGTCGGGATTGAACGCCGTCACCCAGACGTGGTTCTGGATGAAGCTGGATCGCTTGCCGGACGGAGAATTCGGATTGACGAACGGCGTTACGCAGTTGGTCGCGTCGAGTTTGTAACCGACCGGCGTGCCCGCGTAGTTCGTCTTGTTCGGGTTGATTATCTTCCAGTAGCGCTGGCTCGCTGGATTTGCACGCCGCGCAGCTGCGAGTTCGGTGCCGAGCACCGTCTCCTGCTCATAGAACGCGTTGCCATAGGCATTCTCCGGGCCTTCCGGCTCGGCGTAGGTATTGCATTCGATGACGGTGTTCTGGTCGCCATCGACCGCCATGTCGAGGCGGGCGCAGAAGATATGCTGGTGAATCTGACCAACGACGCCGGGCAGCACTTCGCGCGCGTACTTGCCGGGCTTGCCCGGAATGCAGGCGGCGGTGTTGATGATGCCGGTCGCCTTCATCTCGAACTCGATCGTGCCGTCAATATGGAAATACCAGTACAGCGCATATTCGTAATTGCCGACCGTACAGATGGTCGAAACCACAAGCTTGCGCGCGCGCCGGACCTCGGCACGGTCGGTGCGGAAATCCCAGTGCTTCCACAACAGCCCGGAATCCTCCTCGTGGATGCAGATCGCCTTTTCGATCGTCATCACGTCTCCGTTCATCGTGTTCAGATGCACGTCGAGATATTCAATAGCGCCCAGGCAATCGCAGCCGAGCTTCAGCGAATTGGCCAGCTTGCCGATGCCGTATTCGCCGATGTCGAACACGTTTTTGCGGAAATGGCCGTTGTCCGGACTGCCATAGGGTACCACCATTTCCACCAGCGAAGCGCGGTGCAGCACCGAGCGACCGTCATACTTGATGTCGTGCAGGGTCAGGGCTTCGCGGGCGTTGAAGCCGACCAGGAAGGACCACTTGTCCCAGGCGAGCTGATTGCCTTCGACCTTGAAATTGACGCCCCCCGGTTGAACCACGTCGATCGGCTTCAGCGGCTTGCGGGTGGTGTTGACGAATTCCCTCTCGTAATTGGCTTCCTTGGTCGGGATCGGGATCGCGCCGTAGTCATCTACGCGAATGATCTCCCAGGTCTTCAGGTCGATCACGGCGTTGAGCCCTTCGATCGGATGGGCGTAGAAATTTTCGTTTTCGCGCATGCGAAGCCAGGCGAACACGTGGCACAGGTGTCGTCCCTCTTCGCCGGGGATCGAGAAGTTGCCCGCCGACCACGGATCGACGCAGACGGTCGTCATGTCGGTGATGCCGCGCCGCTTGCAGCCGGCGATGAAATCCGGATGTTGACGTACGTAGCCTTCGATGGCGAGGAACTGCTCGAGCTGGATCATCGGCCGCGCCGTTGGAAACTCCTTGCGCGAGGTGATCGCGCTTTTGTCGAGCGAGACGAACAGCCGCGTCACACCGATGGTCTTGGTGCTGAAGACGTTGACGCGGGCGCTGCGCGCGATCGGCGACCCCGGCTTGAAGGAGCGGACCACCTTCTTCTCGGGCTCCAGCAATTCGATGGTCTCGAACCGCGTGTCGTTGCCGTAGGGCGGATCCGCGTTGACGATGGCGGCGACCTTGGAGATCTCCGCCGGTGTCAGGGCCTGCAGGGGATGAAGGACGAACATTGTATCCTTTTGCGCTAGCGGAGCCGCCATTTGGCAGCAATCCAGTTCTTCTGCGAGGCTCATGTCTTCTTCTCCTGTTTTATGGGGCCTGCCGGTCCCGTTGTTTCATTCGAAAGCCCGGCCGAGCATCGCGTAGACCTCGGGGCGGCGCGATCTGACCCAGATCGCGAAGCCAAACCCGGTCGCGCCGATCAGCGCGAGCAAGCTCGGGAAAGAATTGACGATGCGGGAGTCCGAGCCGCTCACCAGTGCCAGGTTGGATGCCATCAGGATCAGACAGACGCCGAGACCGGCGGCGCTGAGTACCGGCGCGATCAGCCGGTGCCAGATGCCGATGCCGCGGGTGTTCTTGCGGAAGAAAATGATGACTGCGATCGACACCATGACCTGGATGACGAGGATGCCCAGGCTGGCGAAGGTCCCCATCCAGGCGAACACCACGGCGTAGGGGTCCTGCTTGGTCAGCGCAAAGCCGGCTGTGGCACCAAGCGCCAGCAGGGTTTGCACCGCGCCGGCCACATGGGGTGATTCGTGATCGCGATGCGTCCGCGCGAATCCGCTCCAGACCAGACCCTCGCGACCGATCGCGAATAAGTAACGGTTGATGGTGCTGTGAAACGACAGCGCGCAGGCGAACAGGCTGGTGATCAGCAGCACGTTCATCACCATCGCCATCGCCGGTCCGAGCAACCTGTCGATCGCGTTGAGGTAGAGCGTCGCGGTATTGCTGGTCGCCTCAGCGAGGATTTTTGAAGGGCCATAATAGATCGAGATCGCCCAGGTCGAGAACGCGTAGAAGATCGCAATCAGCAGCACCGAGATATAGGTCGCCTTGGGAATGGTCCGCGCCGGATCACGGGCCTCCTCGCCGAAGATCACCGTCGCCTCAATCCCGATGAAGGACGAAACCACGAACACCAGCGCGATGCCGAAGCCGCTTGAGAACATCGCATGCGGGCCGAACGGCGCGACGCTGATCGCTTCACGGCCCCCGCCGGTCGCCAGGATTGTCACGCCCAGCAGCAGCAGGATCGCGATCTCGGCAATCATGCAGAACCCGAGGACCTTGCCGCTGAGCGCGATGTTACGCTTGCCGCATAGATAGACGGCCGCCCCGAGACCGAAGGCAAAGATCCACCATGCGATGTCCGGGCCTCCGTGCGACGTTACGATGGCGTTGGAGAAGAACCCGAACATGGCGTACACGGCGATGTCGATCGCATTGTAGGTGGCAAGCGCAATCAGAGCGCCGGCAACGCCGAGCGGCCGGCCCAAGCCCGCAGTGATATACGGATAGAAACCACCCGCGCTGGCGACGAAACGGTTCATCGTGGTGAAGCCAACGCTGAACAGCAGGTACAGCACCCCGACAAGGAGAAAGGTGCCGGGCACGCCGGGACCATTGCCGAATGCAAAGGCGGCAGGCGTTACGCCGACGACCGCGGTGAGCGGTGCCGCGGCGGCGACCACAAAAAACACCACATGGGCAACTCCGACGGCGTCGCGCCGCAGCTTGTTCGGAGGCTGTCCATCGATCGACATCTTGCTCTCCATGCTTGCGGCAACACCGTTGTTGCACGGCCTCAATTGTTGCACGGCCTCAATCGGCGCGATCAGGCTGCGGCCTTCCGTAAACGATCAGGCATGGCGAGGCTTCGGCAGCCGATACCGCGTTTACCCTCCCGCATTGCGGGACAGATGCTGCTTGTCGATCACGCTCGAACGACGCATCATGGAGCACAGGCGAGCGACAAGATTGACAGTAGACGCCAATCTGGGTTCCGATCGCGAAGATCGCGCAAATCAAGCGCGGCGGATAATGAGCCACGATGGGTCGCGGACGTGGCGTGCTTTTTGCTTAGAAAGATCTGCTTCTCCCTCTCAGGTGGCGGGAATGTCTGCATCAGGAACGATCACCGCAGGCGCAGTGCAGGAATTGCTCTCTGCCTTGGTCAAGTGGCGGCCGGAATCCGCCGGAATCAACGCCCGCGCCGGGATTCCGCGCGCGCTCCTGGAGGATCCGTCGGAAATGCTTCCGCTGGCTGCCTTCACGTCCATGCTTGAGGCAGCTGCATATGAATCCGGCAATCGCACGCTCGGACTGGAACTCGGCAAGGAATTCAAGATTTCCGCGTTGGGACCGATTGCCCACCTCATGCAAACCGCTCAAACCGTGGGCAACGCCCTCGAGAGCTTCAACCGCTTCTTTGAAAGCATCCAGACCACCACGCGCAGCGTGCTCTCGGTAAGCGACGGCACCGCGCGCCTGGTTTATTCGATACAGGATCCCGCCATTCGCTTCCGCGAGCAGGACGCCGGTTTCACGCTGGCTATCGAATATTCGATGCTGGCGAGTTTTCTCGGGCCGGCCTGGCAGGCAAGCGGCGTCGAATTTGAGCATTCCGCCGGCGACGATCTGGCTTTCTATCAGCAGCATTTCGCATGCCCGCTGCGGTTCGGCAGGCGCGAAAACGCACTGCAGTTTCCGGCGCGCTTCCTTGAAGTCTCGCTGACCGACGCGGATTCCAATTTGCACGCGCGGCTCGAGGCCGATCTGACCGATTCGATCCGGCAAAGGACCATGCGGCTCGATCTCGTGCGCGGCATCGAGGCCTGGATCGCGGCCTCGTTGTGTCGGTCGGCTGCCACCGACATCGAGGTCGTCGCCGGCGATTTCGGTATGAGCACCCGGTCGTTCCAGCGCAAACTCGCCGATCACGGCGTCAACTATCTCGACATTCGCAACCGGGTCCGCTCCTACATCGCCAAATGCATGTTAGTGGAAACCAGCATTCCCGTCACCACGATAGCTCTCCAACTTGGATACAGTGAGACCAGCGCGTTTTCGCGCGGCTTCAAGCTCCAGGTTGGACAAACGCCCGCTGAATTCCGCAGGCGCGAGAAGCAGACCACTTTACTTTCTTAAGGATTGTCCAGGCCCGTAGCGACTGGCGCGTTCGCCGGTTGCAACCCACAGCTCGGGTTTGGGCGATGATTTTGAAGATCGGCGAATTGTTATGGAGACCAATGATGGGATCGCGGGCCGGCATCGATCAGTTCAGTTCTTTTGTGATGGAGCTGCACCAGCGCAGCCTGACGCACAATCCTGTTGCGCTGTTCCAATGGAGCCTTGAGGAACTGGCGGCGTCTGTCGGTGCTGATTGCAGTTGGGGCGGCTGGGCCGATCTCCATCGTGGCGAGGTCGATCTCTGCGCCAGCCTTTCCTACAATCTTCCCGACGATTTCGATCTGTTCTGGTCGGAAATCAAGCATGAGGATTTGCTGGCCCGCGACGTCATGGATACCGGGAGCTGCGTTGCGCGTTACGATCGCTATGGAAACCGGCATACCGAGGGAATGGTCGCGCTGTCGGATCGTTACCATATCGAGAAGATGGCGGTTGTCGTTGCTGACCGACCGGGCAGTCCGATTTCCCTGTTCATGTCGCCCTACCGCAGCGGGCGCGGGGCCGTGGCGATTGACGGCAGCGAAATCGTCTTTCTGCGCGGCGCGCTCGATCACGTCCGCTATCTGGTGGAACGCGGCGTGAGTGGCGGAGCGGGCGCGGCAAATCTGCTGGTCAATGCCCGAGGCAGGATTCTCCATGCTTCGCCCCAAGCGCTGCGTTTGATCGGCGATCGCTGCCGTGGATGGAACGCGGACTATCTTCCCGCGGAGCTCAATACGTCGGCTCCATGTCCCGGACGGCGCAACCTTCCGGAATGGGGGATCGTCGTGGACAGGACCGAGCTCGCGCATCGGTCCGGCCAGCCGCTGTTCGGCGTTGCGTTGCGGCCGACGACGCTTTCCGATCGTCTCACCTCGCGGGAGCGCCAGATTGCCGAAGAAATCGCCAACGGCTTCACCCACAAGGAAATCGCCCGGCTGCTCGGATTGTCTCCGGCCACGGTGCGCAATCACACCCAGACGATTTTGATGAAGCTCGGCGTGCACAGCAAGGCCACGTTGTCGAAGGTGCTGTACGGCACCGAGCCGTCCTGAGGCGGCGGCCGCGGTTGCAGACGGAGATGCATTTGCATCATATCCGCTAGGCCGGCTTCACCGTAGGTTCGCGCCTTCTCTTTGAAGGGGGTGCGCAAATGGTTTCCGGCATCAAGCGTCGCGAATTTCTGGGAGGCGCGGTCGGCACGGCGCTGCTGACAGCCTTTCCACCACGGGCAGAAGCGGCGGACGACATCCTGATCGGCGTTCCGGCCGCACAATCCTCACCGGTCGGCGTCGGCGATCACAAGGATTGGCTCAACGGCGTGACCGTCGGCATCGACGAGATCAACGCCGCCGGCGGCGTCAAGGGCCGCAAGCTCCGCGCCGAGATTGTCGATATCGATGTGATGACGCCCGAAGGAACAGTTGCTGCGATCCAGTCGTTGAACGGCAAGAAGGTCCACGCCATCGCGTCCGCCTTCGTGCTCATTCCGCAGCCGGCGATGGACGCGGCCGCGGCGACCAAGGTGCCTTATCTGCACGGCAACACCGCGCTCTCGTCGCTCGAACTCGTCAAGTCGAATCCGACGAAATACAAGAACATCTTCCAGATCGACAGTGCGGAGACATGGTACGGCTACGGCTTCGTCGGTTATCTGGACAAGATCGTAGCCTCAGGTTCTTGGAAGCCGAAGAACAACAAGATCCACATCGTGCAGGAACAGATCGCCTATACGCAGGTGATTTCCAAGTCGGTGCAGCAGGCCATTGCCGAATCGAAGGGTACGTGGGCGGTTGGCTCGATCACCGACATCCAGTTTCCGGTGCAGGACTGGTTACCGGTGCTGCGTGCGCTGCACGACACCGATGCCGGCGTGATCTTCATTGACCACTGGGTCGCCGCCGAGCTCGCCGCCTTCGCCCAGCAATTCGCGGCCGATCCGGTCAAGGGTTCGCTGGTCTATCTACAATACGGTCCGAGCCAGCCCGAATTTCTCAAGCTCGCCGCCGGTAGCGCCGAGGGCATGATCTGGGGCACGGTCATCGGCACCCACGCGGACGCCGCCGGCCAAGCCTTCCGCAAGACTTACACCAAGCGTTTCGGCGACAATATGGGCATCGTCTATACCGGCAGCGGCTACGACACCGTGAAGATGCTCGCGGGCGTCTGGGGCACGGTCGATCCGTCGGATTTCGACGGCGTCGGTGCTGCGATCCGCAAGCTACGCTATGAAGGCGTCTGCGGCACCTACACCTTCGATCGTCCCGAGCAGGCGCCGCTGGTGCATCCCTGGCAGACTGAGGACGTCAAGGCCGGCATCAGCCATCTCTTGCTGCAGGTGCAGGGCGGACAACACAAGATCATCGCGCCCGATGAACTGGCGGAAGTGAAGATCAAGCCTGCGCCCTGGTTCTGAGTGAAGAAACCGGGACCGATGACAGATCAGACGCCATGCTTTGGGTGCACCGGTGTTTATCTGTCGCTCGGCGGCCGCCAGATCCTCAAGGACGTTTCGCTCGCGGTGCAGAGCGGCGAACTGCTTGGCCTGATCGGGCCGAACGGCGCCGGCAAGACCTCGCTGTTCGAGGTGTTGTCGGGCCGTTACCATGCCCAGCAGGGCGAGGTGCATCTCGACGGCAAGTCGCTCGCCGGGCTTGATATCTTTCGACGCGCCCGGCTCGGCATGGCCCGCACCTATCAAAGCCCGGTGGTGCCGAACGCGCTCACCGTCGGCGAAACCTTCCGCGCTGCGCGAAAAGCCTATCCGCCGTACATGTCGGTGCATGACGCTGAATGGGCGGCGCGGCTAGTGCATCTCGAAGTGCCGTGGGACCGGATTGCGGGCTCGCTCGACACCTTCGATCGCCGCAAGCTGCTGCTGGCCTGCCTGATGATGCGGCGGCCACGTGTGCTGTTGATGGACGAGCCTGCCTCCGGCCTGATCAACACCGAGATATCCGAACTCGACCTGTTGCTGCGCAAGCTGGTCGACGAATACCACATCGCTGTCATTCTGATCGAGCATCGCCTTGAACTGCTCGGCGCGATCGCCGACCGGGTTTGCGTGCTCGATCTGGGCGCCGTGATCGCTGAGGGCGATCCCAGGAGCGTGTTCAGCGACCCCGCCGTTCGCGCCGCCTATTTCGAAGGTGCGGCATGAGCGACAAACTGCTCAGTATCACCGGCCTGTCCGCCGGCTACGGTCCGTTGCGCGTGCTGCATGAGATCGATTTCTCGGTCGCCGCAGGCGAGCGGCTGGCGATCGTCGGTCTCAACGGCCACGGCAAGACCACGCTGTTTCGCGCCATCATGCACCTGGTCGGTTGGCAGCGCGGCTCCGTCGTGTTCGACGGCGTCGAAATAGGTGGCACCCGCTCGCTCGGCGAGGGCCGGCGCACCCCGGGCGTCGTCCGTCTCGGCGTCGCCATGACGCCGCAGGGCGACGCGATCTTCCCGGGCCTCACCGTGAAACAGCATCTCGACTGCGGCGCCTACACCAAGAATGCGTGGCGCGATCGGGCGCTGCGCCGCGACCACGTCTACGACATTTTCCCGCAGCTCAAGGCGCTGGAGCAGGCCTATGTCGGCAAGCTGTCGGGCGGCGAGCGCCGCATGGTCTCGGTCGGCCGCGCGCTGATGGCCGACGCCCGACTCTACCTCATCGACGAGCCGTCGCTCGGCCTTGCGCCGAAAATTTCGCAACGTGTCGTCGACGCGCTGATCGATATCGGGCTCGACGGCAAGGCGATGGTGATCGCCGAGCAGAATATCGCGCTTTTGTCCGGCAAGGTGGATCGCATGATCGGAATGCATGCAGGACATCTGCGCGGCGACGTCGGCCATGTGGATCTTGCGTGATGGATGCGGGTCTGGTCGTCTATGCTCTGTATCTCGCGGCCATCTACGGCCTGATGGCGATCGGTATTTCGCTGCTTTGGTCCAGCGTTGGCATGGTCAACATGGCACACGGCGCCACCTTCGCGATCGCCGGCTATGCCGCCTATTTCGCCGCGATCTGGGCCCAGCCGCTGGTGAAGGATCTGCTGGGGGCAACTGGCTGGGACATCCCGGCGCTCGCGCTCTTCATCGGTCTCGTCGCCATCGTGGCCGGGGCGCTGTTCGGCATCGTCATCTATCTGATCGCCTTCCTGCCGATCCACATTCGCGGTGCGCAGCCTGATCATCACGCTCGCGCTCAATCTCGCCACTGTGCAGATGCTGCTTTGGGCTTTCGGACCGCAGCAGAAAGCGTTGCCGCGGGTGTTTGGCGCCGGCCGCTTCAGCGCGCTCGGCATGTCGATCCGGGTCGATCAGGTCGTCACCATCGTTGCCACCACCTTGCTGCTCGGCGCGGTGCTGGCGTGGCTGCGCCACAGCCGGAAAGGTCTGGAGATCCGCGCCGTGATGCAGAACGCCGAGGGCGCGGCGCTGTGCGGGATATCCACCCGCAAGACCGCGCTGCCGATCATGATGCTGACCGGGGCGCTCGCCGGCCTTGCCGCGGTGCTGCTGTCGCAGAACGTATTCGTCAGCCCGACCGCAGGCGTCACGCCCTTGATCAAAGGCCTGACCATCGCGCTGCTCGGTGGGCTGGGCTCGGTGCCGGGGGCGGTGGCCGGCGCGGTGCTGATCGGATTCATCGAGGCTGCGACCGGCGCGATTCCCTTTCTCGGTCAGCGCTATGTGCTGTTCGTGCAATTCACCTTCATCGTTTGCGTGTTGCTGATCCGCCCGCGTGGACTCGGCGGTCTTCTCGACGAAACGCGGGAGTAGGCGATGACGCCGCAACAGCAGCCTGAAAAGCGCTTCTTCGAGGTCGGCCGTCGGCCGCACGAGATCACGCTCAAGCCCGATGGCAGCGATGCCTGGCGTCGCGGCCGGGTGCCGCTGACCAAGCGCCACTGGCTGGCCTGGCGCGGCGTCAGCAATCCGAAGACGCTGCGCCGCGAGCGCAGGCTGCTCGACAAGCGGCCGCTATGGTGGTGCATCGGTCTCGGCGGTCTGCTGGTGGTGACGCCGTTCCTGTCCGATCAGGCAATCAATATCGCCGCGATCTTCTGCATCTTCTCCGCCATCAACGTGATCTGGACATTGATCATCGGTACCGCCGGCATCTTTTCGTTGGCGACGATGGCGGTGGTCGGCATGTCCGGCTACGCGGCGGCGGCGGCCAATGTTTATCTGGGTGTGCCCTGGCCACTGATGATGCCGTGCGGCGCGCTGGTCGGGTTCGTACTCGGCGGCTTCCTGGCGCTGCCATCGACGCGGCTCGATGGCCTCTATTACGCAC
>Ga0073928_10010611_pt1 | contig 10925 bp, 5 predicted proteins | sample PaiPotPPA55metaG_FD_76969 | JGI IMG/M metagenome (GOLD analysis project Ga0073928, IMG submission 76969) | Iron sulfur acid spring bacterial and archeal communities from Banff, Canada, to study Microbial Dark Matter (Phase II) - Paint Pots PPA... ...
AGGCCGGCGACGCCGAGGGCTGCTGCCAGGGCAAATGTGTCCAGCGCCAGCGGCAGGAGCAAGCCCGCGCTCAGCAGGAGCTGCTGCAACCGCCCTCAGAGGTCGAAGTAGTCGCGGCGGCCGTATACGAGAGGCGTCACGCCGTCGATCCGCAGCCCTTCGACCACGTTGCCGATCAGGATCCAGTGGTCGCCGGCCTCGATCGTCTCCTTGAGCGTGCATACGGCATAGGCGGCGATGTCGTGTTCGAGTATTGGCCCGCCGCCCGCGTCTGAGCGGCGCCATTCAATCGAATGGAACTTCTCGGACGACTTTGTCGCCATGAGACGCGCGAGTGGCTCCCGCCCCGCCGCCACGATGTTGGCGGTGAAGCCGTTCGTATGCCGCACCGAAGGCAGCGTGTTCGAGAGCTTGTCGATGCACGCCAGCGCCAGCGGCGGTTCGAGGGACACCGCGCAAAACGCGTTGACGGTCAGCCCGCGCGGCTCTCCGTCCTGCCCAAACGCGGTGATGATCACCACGCCGCTCGGAAAGCTGGACATGACGTCGCGAAAACGCTGAGGATCTATCAGGTCCTGCGCGGGCGCACTGGGTCTGGGGACGCCCAATTCGCGCTCTACCTCGCCAACCACCCTCTCCCGCGTCGCTCCGAGATCCTCCAGCACCTTGGCGCCTATGCCCTCGCTTTCGATCACCAGCCCGAGCAACAAATGGCCGGTGTCGACGAACTCGCTGCCGAGGTCCCTGGCTTGCTCGAACGAGAGCTCGATAACTCGCTTGACCCGGGACGTGGGAATGATCTGCTGGATGATGATCCGTTCGTTGCGACCGAGCACGCTCTTGATGTGATCGCGCACCTGGTCGATCTGGATCCCCATGCCGGCGAGGACCCGGGACGCGGTCCCATGAACACGCATCAAGCCCAGCAGCAGGTGCTCGGTTCCGATGTAGGAGTGCCTCGATCTCTCGGCCTCTTCCTGCGCGAGCGTGAGCACCTTCCTCGAGTCATCCGTAAAGCGCTCGAACGGATACATGGTCGTCAATCCTTGCGTGCTGCCTCGATGATGCTGTCGCCGCCGCCGGCGGCGAGCACCTCGACGATCTTGAGGCCCGCCGAGGACAGGAGAGCGCTGTGCTCGTCGAGCGTGCGTTCCCGGCCGCCTGACACCGCCATCGCTACGGCGTCGAAGACCGCGGCGTGCTGAGCCGCGAGGCCGGTCGCGGGCTGCTCCGCCAGCACGCGCTCGACCACGAGCAAGCGCGCGCGGGGTCGCATCGCCCGATGGCAGTTGCGCAGCACGTGTTCCGCTCGCTCGTCGTCGAGACCATGAACGACATGGCCGAGGAGGTAGAGATCTCCGTCGCCGGGCAAAGATTCGAAGATGTCGGCGGTCTGCACCTCGCATCTTTCATCGAGGCCCTCCGCGTGGATGCGTGCCCGCGCCTTCCGGGCCATGCCCGCCGACTCGACGAGGATTCCGCTGACGCCGGGGTTGGCGTGCAGGATCGCCCGGACGAGCTGGCCGTTCCCGCCGCCGACGTCGACCACCGTGCCCGCCCGCGTGAAGTCGTAGGCGTCCACCACCGCCACGGCCGATCCCGCCGCGGCCGCGCTCTGGGCTTCGTAGAAGGCTTTCGCGGCCTCGGGGTTTGACGCCAGGTAGGTGAAGTGAGGCTTGCGGTATGCGTGCTCGAACGCGGTGCCGCCTCGCTTGACCGCTTGAAGCAGCTCCGACATCGCGTGGTAGTGCTCCTCGCCGTAGAGCAGCGCCATGTCTCTCAGTGAATCCTGCGCGCCTGTGCGCAGGCAGTCGCTGAGCCAGCTGTTGGCGATGCGCCCGTCCTCCTGGATCTCGAACACGCCGAACGCCGCCAGCCCTCGAACCATCCGGCGCAGAGGAGCCTCTTTCGCACCACATTCCTGGGCGAGGTCAGCGGCCGTCAGCGGGCCGCCGGCCAGCAGGTCGGCAAGCTTGAGCCTGGCCGAGACGTAGAGCATCTGGCTCGCCGCAAAGCCGCCCATCAGCACCGACATCCGGAGCCTCGCCTCCATGCCCGACGATGTTAATTCGAACACTTGTTTCAACCCCACGGATTCAGAGGCTTCGCCGTGGATCCGTGGGGGCCCCTTGGGTGGAACAGGAACCCGCCAAACTGTGAATGTGGGGACCGCGCTCGACCTCTTCTCGCCGCCTACGCGCGACTGGTTTCGCGCCGCCTTCGCCAAGCCAACCGACGTCCAGGAGCGCGGCTGGAGCGAGGTCTCATCCGGTCGCCACGCCCTCATGGCTGCGCCGACGGGGAGCGGCAAGACGCTGGCTGCCTTCCTGTGGTGCCTGGACCGCCTGATGTCCGAGCCGATGCCAGTCGAGGCGGAGCGCTGTCGCGTCCTTTATGTATCCCCGCTCAAAGCGCTCGCGCACGATGTCGACCGCAACCTGCGCTCGCCGCTGGTCGGCATCCGCCGCCAGATGGAGGCTGGGGGCCTGACTCCGCCCGACATCGCCGTCGGCATCCGCACCGGCGACACTCCGTCCGACGTCAGGCGCTCGATGGAGCGCCACCCGCCGGACATCCTGATCACGACCCCCGAGTCGCTGTTCCTGCTTCTCACGAGCTCCGCGCGGCGCATCCTTGCATCCGTCCGCTGGCTCATCGTCGACGAGATCCACTCGGTGGCCGCGACCAAGCGCGGGTCGCATCTGGCGCTGAGCCTGGAGCGGCTGTGCGAGATCACCAGGGCGCAACCGCAGCGCATCGGCCTGTCGGCCACGCAGCGGCCGCTCGAGGAGGTCGCCAAATTCCTCGGCGGCACCGATCGCGAGGTCGCAATCATCGACGCGGGTCGCCTCAAGACCATGGAGATCACGGTCGAGGTGCCGGTCGACGACATGGCGCGCCTTTCCGCCCAGGACGAAGGCGGCGTCGTTCAGAACAGCATCTGGCCGGCGATCTATCCGCGGCTGTTGGAGCTCATCCAGCAGCACCGCTCGACCATCGTGTTCGTCAACTCGAGGCGCCTTGCTGAACGCATTGCCGCCCGCGTCAACGAGCTGGCGGGGGAGGAGCTGGTCCGCGCGCATCACGGGTCGATCGCGCGCGAGCAGCGCCTGCTCATCGAGGACGAGCTCAAAGCCGGCCGGCTCCGCGGGCTGGTGGCGACGTCGACACTCGAGCTCGGCATCGACATGGGCGCCGTGGACCTGGTACTTCAGGTCGAGGCGCCGCCCAGTGTCGCGGCGGGCATACAGCGTGTGGGTCGCGCGGGTCACTCGGTCGGCGAGGTTTCGCGCGGGGTAGTCATCCCGAAGTTTCGAGGCGATCTTCTCGAAACCGCGGCTGTGGTCGAGGGCATGCTCGAGGGCCGCATCGAGGCGACGGTCGTCCCGCGCAAACCGCTCGATGTGCTCGCGCAGCACGTGGTGGCGATGTGCGCGATGGACGAATGGAAGGTCGATGCGCTGGGGGCGCTGGTTCGGCGCGCGTACCCGTACAGCGACCTCGGGCCGCGCGCCTTCGAGTCGGTCCTCGACATGCTGAGCGGGCGCTATCCATCCGACGAGTTCGCGGAGCTGAGGCCGCGAATCGTCTGGGATCGCGTGGCCGGCACCGTGCGGGGACGGGCCGGCGCGCAGCGCCTCGCGGTCACCAACCCAGGCACCATCCCCGATCGCGGTCTCTACAGCGTGAGTCTCGTCGAGGACGGCCGCAGGGTCGGCGAGCTCGACGAGGAGATGGTGTACGAGAGCCGGGTGGGCGAGACGTTCGTGCTCGGCGCGTCGACCTGGCGCATCGCGGAGATTACGAACTCGCAGGTCCTCGTCACGCCGGCGCCCGGCGAGCCGGGCAAGATCGCTTTCTGGAAGGCCGATGCTCCCAGCCGGCCGGTCGAGCTCGGCCTTGCGCTGGGGCGCATGGTCCGCGAGCTGCGCGAGCTCGAGCCCGCCGCCGCCGCCACGCGGCTCCGCGATCGGGCCGGCTTCGACGACCGGGCGATCAAGAACCTGCTCGCGTACCTGGACGACCAGGCGGCGGCGACCGGCTCGGTGCCGGACGACCGTACCCTCGTCGTGGAGAGATTTCGCGACGAGGTCGGGGACTGGCGGGTCTGCGTCCACACGCCGCTCGGCGGCCGGGTCCACGCCCCGCTGGCCCTGGCCCTCGAGGCGCGCCTGCAGGAACGGCTCGGGGTGCACGTGCGCGCGTTGTGGACGGATGACGGGATCGCGCTCCATCTCCCCGACGTCGAGGATCCGCCCCAGCTCGACGAGCTCCTGCTGGATCCCGAAGAGGTCAGGGACCTCGTGACATCCCAGCTCCCCGGCTCGGCGCTCTTCGCCGCCAGGTTCCGCGAGAACGCCGCTCGCTCGCTGCTGCTGCCTCGTCGCCGGCCCGGTCAGCGCACTCCTTTGTGGCAGCAGCGCCAGCGAAGCGCCGGCCTGCTGCAGGTCGCCGGCCGGTACCCCGACTTCCCGATCCTGGCCGAGACGTGGCGCGAGGTGATGAGCGACCACTTCGACATGCAGGCGCTCACCGATTTCCTCAGCCGCATCCGATCCCGACAGGTGCGCGTCGTGGCTGTGGACACCGAGCGCGCTTCGCCGTTCGCGTCCTCGCTGCTGTTTGCTTATGTCGCCGAGTTCATGTACGAGGGCGACGCGCCGCTGGCCGAGCGCCGGGCCCAGGCCCTCACCCTCGATCGCGACCTGCTCGCGGAGCTGCTCGGTAGCGAAGACCTGCGCGAGCTGCTCGACCCGGAGGCCATCGCGCAGGTGGAGCTGGAGCTGCAGGGCCTGCTGCCCGAGCGCTTCCCGCGCGACCTTGACGAGGCCCACGACCTCCTGGTCCGGCTCGGCGACCTGAGCGAATCGGAAGCGGCGGCGCGTGGCATCGCCGCGCAGTGGCTGGACGAGCTCGAGCGGTCTCGGCGCGCCGTCGAGGTGCGCGTCGGCCACGAGTCGCGCTGGATCGCCGCCGAGGACGCGGGCCGGTACCGCGAGGCGCTCGGCACCAGCCTGCCCATCGGCCTGCCCGACGCATTCCTGGAGCCGGGGCAGCAGCCACTCGAATCTCTCATCCGCCGCTTCGCGCGCACGCATGTGCCATTCGTGTCGGCCGACCTGACGAAGCGGTGGGCCATTCCGGAATCGCCGGTCGAGGTCGCGGTTGGCGCGCTGGTCGCGCGAGGCGAGGTGATCGCCGGCGAGTTTCGGCCGGCAGCCCATGGTCGCGAGCACTGCCACCCCGAGGTTTTGCGCCTCCTCCGCCGCCGGTCGCTGGCGGCGCTGCGGCGCGAGGTCGAGTCGGTCTCACCGGAAGTCATGGCGCGGTTCCTCCCCGAATGGCATGGCATGGGGTCGAGGGCCAACGGCATGGAGCGGATGCTCGAGGTCGTCTTCCAACTCCAGGGCCTGGCGCTGCCGGCGAGCGTCATCGAGCGCGACGTGATCGCCGGGCGGGTGCATTCATACAACCCACGGCTGCTGGACGAGCTCGTTTCGATGGGCGAGGTGGTGTGGGCCGGCCGGGGTTCGCTCGGCACGAATGATGGACGCGTGGCGCTCTATCTCCGAGGGGACGCCCCGAGGCTGATTCCCGAGCCCTCGTCCGACCGCCCCACCGATGAGCTGCACGAGCGCATTCGCACGCATCTCGGCGCGCGCGGCGCGAGCTTTTTCCGAGATATCTACAACGCGTGCGGTGGTGGCGATGAGGACGAGATGCTCGATGCGCTCTGGGACCTGGTGTGGTCCGGCGAGGTGACGAACGACACGTTCGCGCCGCTGCGTCTCATCGGTCCGGCCACGCGTAGGCCTGCCCGCCGGCCCCGCCTGCCGAGGCTGCTGCAGCCGCGAGCGGCCGGGCGGTGGTCGCTGATCTCGAGCCTGATCGGGTCTGGCGCCAACGCGACCGAGCGGCTGCATTCGGAGGCCGGCGTGCTGCTCCAGCGACACGGCGTGCTGACGCGTGACGCGGTGGTCGCCGAGGGCTGGGCCGGCGGGTTCGCGAGCCTCTACCCGGTGCTGCGGGCGATGGAGGAATCGGGCCGCATCCGGCGCGGCTATTTCGTCGAGGGGCTGGGCGGATCGCAGTTCGCGCTGCCGGGCGCGGTCGATCGATTGCGCTCGATGCGCGACGCCCCCGGCCGCGTGATCGCGATGGCCGCGACCGACCCGGCCAATGCTTATGGCTCGGTGCTGCCCTGGCCGCAGTCGGACGGCCGCATGGCGCGAGCCTCAGGCGCGTACTGCGTGCTGGATTCCGGCGAGCTGGTGCTCTATCTGGAGAAGGGCGGGCGCAGCCTCCTCACCCACGGTGACGTGAAGGTCGAGCACCTGAGGGCCCTGGTGGCGCTTGCTGCCGAGCCCGGCAAGATCGAGGTCCAGCGAGTTGACGGCGTGCCTTCGACCCAATCGCCGCTGTCGCCGCTCATGCGCGAGGCCGGCTTCTCCTCGACGCACCGCGGGCTCGTCGCGTACGGCGGGTCGGGTGTGAGGACACAGGTAGCATTACCTATTCCGTCGGGGAGTAGCGCAGCTCGGTAGCGCACTTGTCTGGGGGACAAGTGGTCGCGGGTTCAAATCCCGCCTCCCCGACCATCTTGAACTGCCTGTGAGTTTGATGGAGGCTGTGGAGGCCTTAACCGCTTGGCCGAATGCATAACTCGGCCTCGCCGGTCAGGTGACGGGTCGGGCGGGGTCTCGCGTTAAAAGGCTGATCTGGCCCCGGCCGGCTTAGCGGCCGGATCACGCTTTCCCCGGCACCGGCCGGCGTCCTGGTGATCATTGAGGTCTTGGCAGAGGGCCGACCTGGGTGAGGAAGGCAAGCCAGCCAGCCTCGCTGTTGTGCTGCACAGTTTTGCCGTCTTTGACCTGCGCGACGCTCAGGTTCTGGAACTCGACCCGCCGTCCGCTCCCTGGGATACCGAAGAGCGGACCCTGGTGTCCGCTGAAAACAAAGTGCGATGCGACCCGGTCCCCGTCGACAACCTGCTGGCGAAGGTCAGCGCTGATGTCGGGAATCGCTTCCTTGACGTTGGGAACAACCGCCGAAGATCGTCCATCACCAGGGTGAGGAGCCAGCGCTTGAATCCCCTCCCTGATGAGTCCTTCGATCATCTCGCGCACGACTGCGGCCGGTTGAGCTTGAACCTGTGAAATATGAGCTCTCCAGTGGACGGGCCGGCGTCACCTAACCGGTCGGGTTACACATCAGGGCTCGAAACGTCCAAACGCGGACGCGCGACCCTCAAGCTACATTGGGCTCGTGCTCAGAGTTGGCGTCAGGCTTCCAGATGCTCCGGGTCGGATCGGCGACTACCTGGCGGACGTGACGGCTCTCGAGGCGGCCGGTGCGGACTCGATCTGGCTTGACACCAGCACCGAAGGATCGATTGAGCCGTGGATTCTTCTGGGCGCAATTGCCGCCGTCACACATCGCGTCCGCCTGGGCATCCGTGTTGGTTCCGAGGCGGGTGTGCCCGTAACCGTGAATACCCTCATGCGATTGAGCGGCGGGCGCGTCGTGCTTGGCACGCGGCCTGGCCGTGAACCGGGAGCGCTCGTGGAGAAGTTGAAGGGCCCGCGCTCCCCGTCGCCTTCGATCCTCTTCATCTGTGACACGAACGTCGAAGCCGAGCGATCGGCTGCTCTGGCGGACGGAGTCATATTGGCCGGGGGCGAGGGCGACGTTCGCACGCTGCGAGCGGCCCGCTCGCAGGACGATTTCGAGCTCTGGGTCGACGCACCCCTCCCGGGCGATCGAGCAGGCTGGGCGAACCTGACCGCAGCATTGGAAGCCGCCGGAGCCACGGGGATCCTGGTGTCGTGGGATCCGCGACTCATCGATCTGCTGCGCGGCGCGGGCGAGCCGGACGATCGCATCGACCTCTTGATCGCCACCGGCTGATTGAGGTGAATACCAACGCCGAAGCATCACCCAATTTGACACTTAGTCTCCTGTGAGCTAGCTTCTGTTTACTTCCGGCCAGCTGCATCGGGGGATTCGCGATCCAGACAGTCACTCGCCGGGATGTCCTGAAGTTTGGCGTTGCGGGGGCTGGTGCCCTGGTCGTTTCCGGTCTCGGCTTCGAGGTGGCTTTTGCCGAGTCGACCAAGGTCAAGCAAAACCTGAGGATTGCCGGGGCGAAAGAATCACACTCGATCTGCCCCTACTGCGCTGTCGGCTGTTCATTGGTCGCCTACACACGCCAGAACACCGATGGCAGCGTCCAGCTCCTCCAGATCGAAGGTGATCCCGACAGCCCCGTCAACGAAGGCCGCCTTTGTCCCAAGGGCGCCACCGCGATGCAGCTCGCCACCTCGCCGCGGCGCGTCTCGTCGCCGCAGTACCGTGCCCCAGGCGCCACTGGCTGGACGAGCGTCTCCTGGGATTTCGTGATGGGCAAGATCGCGCAGAACATCAAGGCGTCGCGAGACGCCACGTTCGTGACCACAGACGGAAACGGCAACACGGTCAACCGCACCGAAGGCATCGCGTTTGCGGGAGGCGCCGCATTCAGTTCGGAGGAAGGCTACTTCGCCGCCAAGCTGATGCGGGGCCTGGGACTGGTATACCTCGAACAACAGGCCAGGGTTTGACACGGCCCCACGGTGGTCAGTTTGGCCGCCACATTCGGAAGGGGAGCGATGACAAACCACTGGCGCGACATCAAGAACACTGACCTCATCCTCATCAACGGCGCCAATCCCGCGGAAGCTCACCCGGTCGGATTTCAGTGGTTCATGAGGGCGAAGCTGGATCGTGGGGCAAAGATCATCCACACCGATCCGCGCTTCACCCGCACTTCTGCTGTCGCCGACATGTTTGTGCGCATCCGCACCGGAACCGACGTGGCGTACTTCGGCGGCCTGATCAACCACGTCCTGCAGAACAACCTCCACCAGGCCGAGTACGTGCTCAACTACACAAACGCCTCATTCCTCGTCAAACCGGCGTTCGGTTTCACGGACGGATTGTTCACCGGATACAGTGCCGCGAAGCGGGCTTACGACATCAGCAGCTGGAGCTACGACGTGGGCCCTGACGGTTTCGCCAAGCGCGACATGACGCTGCAGAACCCACAGTCGGTCTTCCAGCTCATGAAGAGCCACTATTCGCGCTACACCCCCGATGTCGTTTCGAGCATCACCGGGATTCCGGTCGACCAGTTCAACCAGGTCGCGGATCTCGTCGGTCAGATGGGCAAGCCCGACAAGGTGATGACCATTGTGTACGCGGTGGGCCTCACCCACCACACGACCGGTGGACAGCTGATCCGGTCCGGCGCGCTGCTTCAGCTACTGCTCGGCAACATGGGGAAGCCCGGCGGAGGCATGAACGCCGAGCGGGGCCACGCCAACATCCAGGGCAACACCGACCACGCGATCTCGTGGGAGCTGCTCCCGGGATACCTGAAGATCTCGGCCCCGGGCCAGAAGACTGTCGACGATTACGTCGCCCAGAGCGCATCCAAGAAGTCAGATCCCAACTCGTGGAACTTCTTCGGCACCAACTACCGCAAGTTCATGGTCAGCCTGTTGAAGGCGTGGTACGGCGACGCCGCGACCAAGGCCAACGAGTTCGCCTTCCACTACATCCCCAAGCCTGGCCAGAACTCGTCGTGGATGTCGATCTACGACCAGGCGCTCAAAAACAAGATGGAGGGCGTGATCCTCTCGGGCATGACCGCCGCCAGCATCGGGCCGGACGCCAACCAGGTGCAGCAGGCGCTGACGAACCTCAAGTGGCTGGTCGTGATGGATCCGCTGCCGACCACGAGCTCGGAGTTCTGGCACGCGCCCGGCGTCGACCCGAGCCAGGTCAAGACCGAGGTCTTCATGCTTCCGGCCACTCACTGGATCGAGAAGGATGGCTCGTTCACCAATAGCGGTCGGTGGGCGCAGTGGAAAGATCAGGTCCTTCCGCCGCAGGGCAACGCGCGGCACGACCACTGGATCCTGGCCGACCTTTTCAACCGGGTGAAGGATCTGTACAAGCAGCAGGGTGGCAAGTTCCCGGACCCACTTATGGCTCTCACTTTCAACTACAAGGACCCGCTGAAACCTGAGCTGGACGAGATCGCCCAGGAGATCAACGGCAAGGATCTGTCCACCGGAAAGCAGATGGCGTCGTTCGCGAACCTGAAGGACGACGGAACGACGACGGCGGGGGACTGGATCTACACCGGCGGCTACCCGGATGCGGGAAACCTGATGAAGCGCCGCGGCGGAATCCAGGACCCCAAGACCAACGACCCCACGGGCATGGGCTTTTATCCCAACTGGGCGTGGAGCTGGCCGCTGAACCGTCGTGTGCTGTACAACCGCGCCTCCGCCGACCTCAACGGCGCGCCCTGGGATCCCACGAGACCAGGCATCAGCTGGAACGGGACGAAGTGGGTGGGCGACGTGCCCGACTACCCGGCGACCATGAACCCCAAGGATCCGAACGCCTATCTGCCTTTCATCATGAACGGAGAAGGTGTTGGCCGGCTTTTCAGCAACGGCATGATCGACGGCCCGTTCCCTGAGCACTACGAGCCGGTTGAGTCACCTGTGGCGAACCCGCTGCACGCGACTGTCTCAGCGTCGCCCGTCGCCTTCCTTTATGACCAGGCCGCGGGACGGCCCAACCGGTTCGGCACCGTGGCCGACTTCCCGTACATCGCCACCAGCTACCGGCTGACGGAGCACGAGCACTACGTCACGCAGCACGTTCCCCACCTGGTTCAGCTGCAGCCGGAGCCGTTCGTCGAGATCCCGTGGGAGCTCGCCCAGACGAAGGGCATCAAGAGCGGCGACAAGGTGCGCGTGTCGTCAAAACGCGGCAAGGTGGAGGTGCTCGCGATGGTGACCAAGCGACTCGGCGCGCTGACGGTCGCTGGGCAGAAGGTCTTCCAGATCGGCATCCCGATTCACTGGGGC
>Ga0073928_10010613_pt1 | contig 10923 bp, 9 predicted proteins | sample PaiPotPPA55metaG_FD_76969 | JGI IMG/M metagenome (GOLD analysis project Ga0073928, IMG submission 76969) | Iron sulfur acid spring bacterial and archeal communities from Banff, Canada, to study Microbial Dark Matter (Phase II) - Paint Pots PPA... ...
CCCCTCCACATAGGCTGACGCGGCCGAGCGAAGGTGACCGATCTTATTACGCGACAGCCCCGCTCCTCGAAGGACCGCGTCGTTCACGCTTAGCCAGCGCTCGGCCGGCGGAAAGGTCATGCAGAACACACGGCCGTCGCACACGGGATCGCCCAACGCCTCGACGGCGCGGCGCATGATCGACGCCGCGGCGTGGATCGAAATTTGCTGGAAAACGATCGCGTGCGCGCACGCCTCCCAGAGGGTCGGATAACGCGGCGGTTTGAGGCCGCGCAGCGCGCCGGCGATCGGCCGGAGCCATGGGATGCGGTCGCTGCGCCGATACCACTGCGTCAGATCGACGGTCGTACCCAGCAGCCGCTCGACTATCGGTATCCATCGCTCGGGCCGGCTCCCGGTGGCTCGGAACTCGATCGCGGAACCCTGGCCATCGCGAATCGCCAACAGCGCGGCAGAAGCGCCGTCACGCACGGCGCGATAGTAGGTTCCGTCCGAATCGACGACGTCGACCACATTGCTCGCCAGCCTGCGCAGGGCATCGACCGTCAGGTCTAGGCGAAACGGATCGCGAACTGGGACGCGCAGCGAAGCACCGAAGCGCTTTGATAGGGGACTCAATGCTTGCGGCCTACTTGCAGTCCTCCAATATGGTAACATACGCCCACCTGACCAACTAGGCCCCAGCGGGCCAGTTCACCCGCCGAGGCCATGTCAGCGGAAGGATGGGTTTCCGATGACCCCGCCATCATATCTCGGCTACGCAAGGGTCTCGACTGGCGAACAGACGCTGGATGGGCAGAAAGACGCCCTGCGGGCCGCTGGCTGCGCCGAGGTCTTCAGCGACGTTGCTTCAGGCGCCACGATCACGCGCGACGGTCTGGAAGCCGCTCTAGCGGCGCTACGGCCTGGCGATACACTTGTCGTGGCACGGCTCGATCGCCTAGGCCGTTCGATGCCCCACTTAGTCGCCACGGTCCACGAGCTCGCCGAGCGCGGCATCGGGTTCAAGAGCCTCGCGGAGTCGATCGACACGACGTCGGCCGCGGGCCGGCTCGTCCTCCACATCTTCGCCTCTCTAGCGGACTTTGAGCGCGAACTGATCCGCGAGCGCACCCGTGATGCTCTGGCCGCGAAGAAGCGACGTGGCGAGCACGTCGGCCGGCGACCCGCATTCAACTCGGCTCGGCTCGCTGCCGCGCGTGACATGCTCAAGAACGGGTATGGCACGGCGCACGTTGCACGCGTCCTCAAGGTGGGGCGCTCGACGCTCTACCGAGCACTAGCGGCATCGTAGGAGTGGACGCATCGTGACCCGGAGCCTTCGCCGTCGCCCTCAACATCGAGTCATCACTTAAGTCCCAAGCTACGCACTTTACCCGCTGCTTTACGCTGCAGAAATGGAATACACAAGTGCCTGACGACCTCTCAAAGCGGACCTCGAACTCTCGGGCCAACGCGGTGCTGAGACTCGTTCCGGATCGGACCGAGACGCCGCCAAATGACGATCTGGATGCGCCCACGGACAGCAAGGTCATTCCACTGCCCTACGACCCTGACGAACGCTTAGCGTTCCTGTACGGAGAGTTTTCTCGTTGGCTGCTCGCACCTGGGCCGCTCGGACCGATCCCGCCTGCGCTCCAGCACGACTCGGAGAATGATTTAACACCACCGCAACGCGGCAGAAAGGACTTTGGCTAGTGAAGAAGCGCCGCAATGACAAATCCCCGACTGCTCTAGAACAAGCCTTGGCGATCGTCAGCGAGGCGCGAGACACCTCAATCGACATCGACTGGACGCACGAGCCAAAAAGCGATCGCGAACGCGACCTTCGGTTGGCGATCATCCGGCGGATAGAGGTCGAGATGGAGACCGAAGGCTTCGATGCTCGCGGACATGAGATGAAAAAACTAGAAGCAAGAATGTTCAATCTCCCTGAACCAGTCAAAGACGAGGTTACAGGGGTCGCATCCGATACCCACCGCGCTCTCAAGGATCTCCTAGATGACGCGGAGATTAGCGGCTCCGACCTCTACCATGCACCTGAACGGTGGGAAGCAGCCGCAGAGGCGGAGCGGACCCGCAATAAGAAGGTCCAAGCGCGTCGCTTGGTCGACAAGGCTCGACTCGATGTCGCGCCGTGACTCAGGCGGCCAGGTCAAGCCGACTACGCAAATTAGAGGCCGTCGCCTTCCACGAGGCCAGTCACGCGATCGCTCACTGCTACTTCAAAGTGCCGTTCCGAAAAGCGACAATACGCGCCCGAGAAGATTATCTAGGGATAGTCGAAGGCAGAAGGCTCGGGCCTAAACTAATCGGGCGTTTTTCGATCGGCTTTCCGACTCCGCATGATCGTGAGCGAGTCGAGGCAGTCGTCATGTGTCTATTTGCTGGCAAAATAGGCGAACATCGATTCACTGGTCGCTGGAATCACAGCGGGGCGCGCAGCGATGACGAACAGGCTACCGATCTGTTGTTCCGCCTTGCCGGAGGCTCAGAGGATGAGGTGGCGTCTTACGCCAAATGGCTGCGCGTCCGCGCGACCGAAGCTATCCTGTCCCTGAAGTGACACCCCGGTTTCTGGACAGATTAGGCGCTTATTTCGGCTTGCCGGCGGCGCCATTCGACCGGCGGTAGATAGTCAAGGCGCGAGTGCGGTCGCGTCTCGTTGTAATGCTTAACCCACGCCGTGATCGTTGCCTTCGCTTCCTCATACGTTGCGAAGCGATGCTGCCAGACGCACTCGAGCTTGAGCGTACCCATAAACGATTCAGCGACGCCGTTCTGCTCTGGTGTGTGGGGAAGAATGAACTCCTGATGCAAGCCATAAGATTTCGCCAGGTCGCGATAGAGTTCCGAGGCGTAGACCAGTGCGTTATCGGTTCTCAGCGTAACATCGGCGTCGCCCTTTGGCAGAGCGCCGAATCGCCGGATCAGTGCATCTTCGAGAGCCCAGGCCGCTTCCCGAGCATCGTTGCGCTGGCTGACGTTGAGGCCGATGCACTGCCGATCGGCACAATCCAGCACGGCGTTGACGTAGACCAGACCGTCGATTCGAGTCCAGACGTATGTGGCATCGGTGGCCCAGCGAACGTCGGATACCAGTGCGACGCTTGGGCTTGACTCAACCCGCGGAGAACAGCGCTTCTTGAGCCGACGGTGACACTGCCAGCCTCTGAGTTGCATAATACGCTGCACCGCTTTGCGGTTGATCTTGAAGCCCTGTCGGCGCAGCCGAGCCCAGACCATCCGATAGCCCAGGTAGGATTCGGCATCGATGAGGTGCTTGATGCGTTGAGCCATAACCTCATCGACGAACGGAACACGATCGCGCTCGCGATAATAGGCGGTGCTGCGCGCTACATCGAGGATCCGGCAGATCACGGCTTTTGGCCATCCTCGTCGAGCAGAGAGCCGGGAAACATCGGCTCGACTGAAGTGAAAGGACGCATCGCCTCCTTTCGAATCTCGTTCTCCATCACCAGCTCGCCGATTTTGGCCTGCAAACGTTTCACCTCGGCACGGTACTCGGCTTCAAGGCCCTTCTTGTTGACCTTAAGCGCGTCGACGCCGGCACGATGGTACTCTTCGGTCCATTCGCGGAACTCTGATTGCGTGAAGCCATGCTTGCGCGCCGCTTCAGGGACGGAGATTTTGCCTTTGAGGACGTCGAGGATGATTGCCGCTTTACGCTGCGCAGTCCATCGCTCGAACTTTTCCGGCTCGGGAGCCGGTGGCGGAACTGGTTGCGATCGCTTTCTCATTGAACACCTTCATTTCGCTTATCAGGTGTCCAGCTCCCGAGGGGGTCACTTCACGTGCGGAGTTCCCATCGCACTGCAATCGTCAGGCTTGCACTTAGCCGTGCCCGAGTCGACCTTAGTGCCTAAGCCCTACAAATGATCAAATCGACATCGAAACCATTGCACCAGTTTGCAGCAATCGTTGCTAGCTCCATCCCACGTTGCCACTGCTCGATATCGGAAGTTCTAACACCAGGCTGAACCGCAAAGCTCCGGAAGAGGACCCGATACTTTCCTGAGCCGACCTTTAATAGCAACGACTTCAGCGCTTCCATATCTCCATTTTTAAGTCGCTCTGGGCGCGCCTCAAGACGCGCCTTAAGACGCTCTGCAAGGAGTTTCGGCAGCGGCTGCGCCCAGCGCACACCTCGGCTGACTTGGGCAAGAACTTCGGTAAGGTCGGTGAGCCGATGTCCAGGTTGGTCCCCGCTCGACCATTTGCAATGGTAGAGGTCGATTTCGATTCTTCTCCCGACCCTTTCGGAAATCACAACCACGTCGGCGATCTCGTTCGCGCCATCATCAACAACGATGTATGCGTCCGGGGCCTTTTGTACGATTTCATTCACCGTTGCCGCCTGGATGTTCATGGTATATCCAGGTCTGGGTGGAAGCGATTCGCGGCGTATATCGACCTGGCTCCAGCTCCATTGCTGAAATGAATTCGGACTTAGCGTTGATAGTTGTTGGGGTATCGATCCAATCGTGCCATTGACACTACTAGTTCCATCGGCAAAGAAAACGGTAGGTGGAAGCTTATTCATCCAGTCGGTAAATGACCGCGTTTCATTTCGGACGGCAATCCGAGCCCCGTAACGCCCATCGGAAGCAACACCATTCGTATCAATCCGAGCACTAGCAATAATATCCGTGTGGTGTGTTAATGCGATCACCAAAAACTCCTCCGTTGCACGTGCCCTCACGGAGCAGTCGGCCACCGAGAGCGCGGCGCTTTCCGGCTCAACAACGCCCTCCAGGAGCGAGACATCCAGTACGGCTGCCAGCACGTCGGCATTGGGGTATTTCACAAGCGTCGATCTGATCGAGACATCCAAGTCAGGAGGTGTATTGGAGTTAAGTTGCGTATTCAGCCGCGCTGCGACTGACTCGCACCACGCGCGAAAATCGTAAAGAGAACGACGACTCGATTCCCATAACTTTCCGCCGTCCAAAGATGAGCCAACCGTCATGGTTGTGTTACCATCCAGGTATCTAGCGCTCACATGGCCAGCGCTCGTTGTCGTATGATCAACGATCGTGATGCCAGCGCTCGCTGAGTGACCTGCGACTGTTTTATACGAAAAGCCAATAGCGGCGCTCGGGCTTCTATTTCGCAGGCCGACCATTGAATAGGCGTTTACAGAGTAAGTGTGAAGTGCGGCGTTTAACTTTTCCGGGCCGACCTTGCGAATGTCCCCTAGCTGATACTTGGCGATGATGTCCGCCGTCGTCGCGCCAGTCGCTGACTGCACAAAAATGTATTGTAGCTTAGAGTCCACACAAATAATATGCAGGTCATACGCTACTGTATCTAGCGCCGTGGATCGCAGCCAATCCGGATGAACTATGTCGCGTGTCACAAAAGCTGCAAGCTGCCGGTCATCGTCAGTAAAAAAATCTTGAACTGGGGAATCGAGCAATCGCTCGAATCGGAGTCGTAGGTCCGGAACTTTGCCATCCAGTTCAAAAATTTGCACCTGCGAGCGAGGCTCGACCGTTATCAGAGAAAAGTCCTCGGGCGCGTCGGTAAATGACGTTAGGTATGTCCGGGCCTCCCGCTCTTCAGCAACGGCTGCATCGGCAATTCTTGGGAGAAGCTCCGGCCACGATGCATCTTCCCTATATAGCTCCGCGGTTTCATTTGTTAGATCGCTTGGAAATGCTAGTAACTCCGGAGTCGCAACATGGCCTTCTATCGGACGCGCTAGCCTACCAACAAACTGAAGTGTAGAAGCAAAGGACTTGTGTTTTTCATGATACACGGCGATCTTAAGACGCGGCAAGTCAAAGCCTTCCGTGAGCACCCCGACCACAATAACACCTTGTACGTTCCCTTCAGTCAAATCTTTCACCAATACGTCAACTTCGCGGTCCCTCAATCTGCTTGTTAGTACGGGCAGAGGAAGGCCGACCGACCTATAAACTTCACGAAGCCTGTACGCATCGTCGATGCGGTCTGTCCGAACCAAGATTTGGCTTCCGACGTCGGCATGCTGCGGTAGTCCTAATCGTTGACGTGCAGCTGCTGCCAGGGTTGTATCTTTAGATTGCCCTGCAATCGCCTCCACTGGTACCAGCTCAATGGGGGTATAGATATTATCGCGTATCGCCTCGGCCAAGGTATAGACGTAACAAATTTCCCCGGGAAGCCTTTTTTTGTCGCGCCGAAATGGAGTTGCGGTCAAAAGCGCTGCGGGAGTCCCCTGGAGATCGTCGATTATGCGATTCCACGTCAGAGCCGCCGCATGATGCGCTTCATCAATGATGAGCAAGTCAAAAAAGCCCTCCGGGGGCGGAATGATTCCTTGATAACCGCTCGAAATGCACTGGGGAGTCGTTATTACTACGTCGTACGTTGATAGATCATCCCATGCATCCAACCGCCTCATGCCGTGCCTTAACACCTTCACGCCGGGGCTCGGAATATCTCTAGGAAGCGCTCTACTTCCTTTGAGCGTTTTGAACGTGTTGAACTCGTGAGCAACCTGCCTTCGGATGATACTTGAAGGCACGATAACTAGGAGTCGATTCGACGCGAGAGCGAGTGGCAGTGCTGTTATGATCGCTGTCTTGCCGACACCTGTGGGCAGGATCGCTTGAGAGGCATCGGTTCCATCCAGCGCGCGAGAAGCTAGAGCCCAGGTAGCAGCGATCTGAGGGCGTCGGAGTTTAGTGTGAACCGAGAGGGAGAGCAAGGAGTTGTTTTCCCGGAAATATCCCGCCACTATTTAGCCACCGTTACGCGAGAAGGTCCCGCACATGAAGCTGCGCCATACGCTCAGACCTACGGACTTGATTGAAGGTCCTCAAGTCGGAACCTTGAAATAGCGATGTCTCTAGTGTAGCGTCTGCCTAACATTGTTGGAGTTATTCCGACGGCGGGCCGGATCGCAGACATAGTCTCCGCATTAGTGACGGCTTTATATCGAGCGTCCCTCATTGACCTGGGGAACGCCCAGCGTGCAGCGTAAAACTCCCCCAAGCATGCCAAGGGTAAATCCATCCGATCCACCTGAGTCTCTTCACCGCGCAAAACTTCGCGCCAGTTATGGGCGACGGGTGCAAGGAACACTTCCCGTCGAACTCCGTGGCGCATGAGCTCTGGATTCAATCCAAGCTCCGTGAGCGCCGTACGCGTGACACGCATCCGGTAGTTGGGACCGTTACCATAGGAGTTGCCGGGAAGAGACCCGATACTGTCGAGGTAAGCCACGAAGGCCGCAAAGAGTTGTTCCGGTATATGAAAATGCCCAAACCCCTCAGTGTAGCCTACCGAGTAAAACAGCGTGCGTTTGCCGATCTTAATACGGTTGTAAATCGATGATCGCCCTAAGGCCGAAGTAGTTGTAATGAGAACGGGCGTTGATGGCTTCTCCTGCTCGCGAATCTTGGTTATGACACCGGCATATTTCTTTTCAAGGAATCGCCGAGTCTCATTGCTGATGGCGCAGAGTGCAACTGCCTTCCCGCCGAGTAGCTCGCGATACGGCGGCACTGCTCCGAGCACGAACGCATCGAAGCACTGATAGAGGCGATGCTCCCGATCCCGGGCATCCCATCCGATTAGACGATCTCGGACGGCCAGGTTGAACACCGGATCGCCCAGCGCGTATACTCCAATGAGAGCGCCATTCTGACGGTCACAAACAAGGAACCTGTTGCGCCTTCCGTACCCTTGTGAAACTGGAACACTCCACAGCATCGTCGCAGCGCGAAACAACGCGCCATCTAACTCGGTGAGTACGGGCCTGATAAAGGGATCGATCTTGCACGGGTCGATCTCAACTCCATCGGCGAAGAACGGCGCTATGTCGTCAAGATGCTTGTCAACGAGTTCGGCGTTCTTCCTTAAGAACTCGGCTCGATGGAGCGAGTGGAGGCCCCTGACGGTATCCTTCGATAGGTCCTCGTGGAGAATCTCTCCGTCGTTAACCGGGAAGCCAAGCCCGGCAAGATTTTCAAGAACGTAAGCTCTGATGGCTTCGGCACTATCCAACATGGGCGCATTCATGCTCCAACCCCCCTTTGGAACTTCGCTGGCACGCTGAACCCAAGAAGGGGCGCCATAGACAGCCCCTTCTCGTTTCACGCAGCTACATCTTGTCGCTAAGTTGAAAGAACGTCGTGCTCTTCTTCGACGGCGTGCACCTCGGTTAGAGAATCGAGTTCACAAAGGGCGACGTCTAAGCGTCGTGACCACTCATGTCGTTCCTGCTGATAGAACTTCGCAAAATCGGGAGAAGCGTCGAGTTCGCAACCCCCGATAGCGAAGAGCATGACTTCCAAGGCAGCTCGGAGAGCTGGGCTGGACTTCGGACCAGCGTACAAGTCGGTGAAGAAGCGATGAGCCGTATTGATGTATACTACCGTCTGGCTGCCGATCTGTTTGACGCGGTAAAAAGGGCCTTCCGGCGAGGCTTCGCGTACGAGCCGGAATGGGTGCTCCTGCACCTCCTTCTTAACGGCCTCTTCGACAACCGCCGGGGGGACCTGAGCCTCCTCAGCGCGGCGACGAATCTCACGATCAAGGTTACGTTGCGATGCGATTTCCTTCTCGACGGACTCCTTTGCGATAGAGCGCTTCAAAATCGTCTGAGCTGCCTCCATCGCGATCTCGGAGGGACGCTTTTGATCCTTGCGAGTCGGCTCTTCCACGGTCTCCTTGACGCGGTCATTGTGATTACGAGAGTGCATCTCATCGAGCGCCTGCTCCACGCGATGCTCCTTGAGGACGTTCCACATCCGTTCCGACAGAGTAATCTGCTGCTTGCTGGTCGTGACGCCGAACTCTTCATCTAGCGTGGCATCAAAGTCCAGTTCGACCTTGATATTACGGTCATAAATGAGGAACACGCGCCAGGGGTTCTTCGTCACAACGTCAATCTGGCGCCCATTGCGGAGAACGATGATGCCGTTATGCTCCTTCATGATCGCAAAACGTTCGTTCATGTTGCTGGCGGCGCCCGACTTATTTTGCTTGTTCTTACGTTGGAAGGTGGGCGGTAAATAGCTGTAGCGGACGCGTATCTGTCCGCCTGGTAGTGACTCAGTGGGCTTGACATCGATTGTTCCAGCGGGGTACGGCTCAGCGCGATCCTCGTCAAGGTCGTAGAAGCGAGCCTCTGGCATGAGGAACAGCGGATCAACGGGTTCTACTTGCACGTCGTTGACGAAAGCGCGCACCGCGCGCAAGCGGTTTCGATAGGTAGTTCCGAGGTTCTGCAGGAGATGGGCCTGTAATCGACTCCCTAGTTTGTAATCAATCCTATCGAGCTTTTCGATGACCACGACGGTGCCGTGGTCCGAACCTTCGAATCTCTTTTCGAACTCCTTTTTCAGCGATTCCGGTAGCTTGCAGACTTCCGGCTCGGGGACGACGATCTGACCGTCTTTCGTGTAGCGACCTTCGGCAATCTCATCTAGATCGACGGTTACCTTCTGCCAATTCCGCATGTTCTCCGTTTTGGAATAGACGCTGAAGCGTCGGCCAATACCTACGGACGCGCTCGGCAATCCGTAGCCGTATCTCCCCCAACCGCTGCGACTATTTTCGCGATGGGTTCCTCCCCACATCACGGCTAAGCGGATCATCTCGGGTTCCATTCCATGCCCGTTGTCCAACACCGAAATCGACGTCGGCTTTGCGTCCGATTTCTCGAAGCCGAACACCACCGCAACGGTGCTTGCACCGGCTTCCATAGAGTTATCGATGAGTTCGTTTAGCGCGTTCGGCGTGGACTTGTAACCCAAGTCGCGGATACCGCGAACAAACGCGTCTCCTACCACGAGCGTGTAGTCGAAACGCTCGCGTTTCTTAGCTTCAGTATACTCGTGCTGGGCTTTGAGTTCTGCGGATGAAAATGTACTTGACATTAACCTTACCTTTCGTTTTGTGACCTATTGCGGCCACGGCGCTGTAAGTAAGGTCGCCTTCCGGGGCGGGGAGCGAAGCTCAACCAGCCGTTTCGGAGTGTCTCGTCTTGGCTCTACGGTCTTGCAGCGTTTACCACCGCACCCATCGAGCGACCAGGCCCCAGTTTACGGCGACGCCTGTCCCTCTGTCAAGGGTTGGTCTTCCAAAACGTGGACCCCGCGGCGCGGACGAGGGCCACGACCGGGACCAGGCGAGGACCAGGACTAAGGCGAGGACCCGGATTAAGGCGAGGACCCGGACGTTTTCGCGGTATCTGTACACGCACCCAATTGCGACCGTACTCATCAGGCACTGATAGGGCACAGGCCGCTATTTGCCGGCGCTCACGCTTTGCCAGTTCCGATCAACGATGGCTTGGCGTAGAAGTCCTATCTTGTGGGCCTCGTAAGACCTAGACGAGGATGCCCGAGCGACACCCAGCAACTGTATCTTATGGCTTGCCCGCTCAGGTTCGGGGCCGCAACGGCAGATCATCAGTGCGAGGCGTACGATGGGCACGACGATGTTCGCGACGTTTGGGAGCGCGTGCGTGGTCTCGTTCCCCGGGGTAAGGCCACCGATTTCTGGAATCGTTATCGCGAGGACGTCGAGCTCGCGCGCGGGCTTGGATGCACGATGTTTCGCCTCTCACTCTCATGGGCGCGCCTCGAGCCGGAGCCTGGCGCCTGGAGCGACGAGGCCTTCGCGCATTACCGCGACCTCTTGCAAGCGCTTCGCGACGCCGGCATGTCGGCGGTCGTCACCCTCGTGCACAACTCGTGGCCGCTCCACGTGCAGGCCGCCGGCAGCGGCGCCGGCCCGCTCGATCCCGGCTTCCCCGATCGCGTCGAACGCTTCGCTACCCAGGTCGCGCAGCGGCTCGGGGAACTCATCGACTATTACGTCACGCTCAACGAGCCCAACCAGCTCGTCTATGGCTGGATCAAAGGCTTCTGGATGCGGGCCTACGCCATGCCGCCCGGCCAGCCG
>Ga0073928_10010614_pt1 | contig 10922 bp, 6 predicted proteins | sample PaiPotPPA55metaG_FD_76969 | JGI IMG/M metagenome (GOLD analysis project Ga0073928, IMG submission 76969) | Iron sulfur acid spring bacterial and archeal communities from Banff, Canada, to study Microbial Dark Matter (Phase II) - Paint Pots PPA... ...
ATTATTCAGGCCGAAGGCGCAAACGCTCTGGTGCGCACCCTCCGCGAGGCTGGCGGCAAGCGACTGATCAGTGTGCAGGCGGAGACGCGTGCCACCGCCGTCCGCATCGGCAATCCCGCTTCGTGGAAGAAGGCGGTTCACGTTCTCGAGGCCACCGGCGGAGCCTGCGAACAAGTTACGGAAATTGAGATCGCTCAGGCCAAAGCGGAGATCGGCGCCGAAGGCATTGGCTGCGAACCCGCATCGGCCGTGACGCTGGCTGGACTGAAAAAGCTGGTCAAGCAAGGCTTTGTAAAGTTGGATGAAACCGTGGTCCTGGTCCTGACCGGAAACTTGCTGAAGGATCCCGACTTCACCATGGGATTCCATCGCGGAGATTTGTTCAAAGGCACTCCCGACGAAAGCGCGAGCGCTGCCCTGAACCGGTTGCGCCGTCTGCCAGTCGTCCTGGATGCCACGTTGGATGCGGTAATGCGGGCGTTAGAGCAGGCTGAGAAGTCTTGATCGGGTATGCCTAATCGTGCCGTCATAACGCTTCGGCAAAATGCGCGGGCGAGACGCCGCGCGACAGCCGGCAAGATACCGGCGCTACTTAGGTCGCGCCGATTGAAGATTGAATAATGCCCTCCAAAACCAGGCTATCCAAAACTCGGAACCCAAAACGCTCTGCCCTGCGCCTGGTTCTTCCTGCCACCTCGGCCAATCTCGGACCAGCCTTTGATGCTGCTGCGCTCGCGATGGATTTCTACATCAAGATTGACGCGGTTCCAGCTCAACAATTTTCCGCCGCCGCCACCGGGCGTGATCGTGAAATCTGTGGAAAGCTGGAGGATCACCTTATCCTGAACACCTACCGCGAGGTGCTTGAGACGTCAGGCCGCCCGCTCATTCCGTTGGCCCTCAAAATTGCCAATGACATCCCCATCGGCAAAGGTTGTGGGTCCTCGGCTGCAGCTCGGCTGGCGGGTATTGCCCTGGCGGTGCACTTTGGCCGTCTACGTTGGACCGACGCCCAAGTCGTGGGCGAAGCCTCCCGTCGCGAGCACCATCCCGACAACGCCTCCGCCTGCTGGATCGGCGGCCTGACCGTCTCCCGCATGTCTGGGGATGCGGAAGTCCAAGTGGCGAGCATTCGGCCGAAAGGCAATTGGCCATTACTGCTCGCCGTGCCTGAGCGGAGCCTGTCGACCGAAGAGGCCCGTCGTGCCCTGCCCGCACAATATTCGCGCGGCGATGCGGTCACGAATGTGCAAAACTCGATGTTATTGTTTGCCGCAATCACCCAAGGACGTACCGACCTCCTTCCCGCAGCTTTGGAAGATCGCCTCCATCAGCCATACCGCGCGGCGCTCTGTCCTCTGCTGCCCAGTCTGCTGGCACTAACAGGAAGGGACGGCGTCCTTGGCGCGGCTCTGAGCGGGGCTGGCCCTTCGGTGTTGCTCTTCCTCGATCCAGACGCGTCCTTGCAGAGAACGCGCGAACGGGTCGCCGCTCACCTCTCGCGCAGCGGCCTCTTCGCGGAACTACTTTCCACCTCAATCAGCCTGCGCGGAGCGCGTTCTTGGTTAGCGAGATCCTGAAGAAGACCCTTCGAGCGGAAATAGCGATCACTCCTACAGAAAGAACCGTATTTACCGGCTTTTTTTTCATCGATAGATTTGAAATTCTCGCCTTGCGAAACAAACGCATGAAAACAGTGTTTTTACCATTGGCAGACTCTATGAGGATCCCTAACAGCCCGTTGCGCGGGCACTCCGGGATTTGTCGGCACAGTTACGCTGGAAGGGGCATGCAGAATTTGGGTGTATCGAAAATGAAGGCGAAGACGCGTCAAGTCCGAGTGGCAGTCAGGCGTTTGTCCGGAAACGAGCAAGTCCGCCGGGAGATTCAAAGCTTCTTGTATGCTGTGAAGTCCTATCCCGGCCGTTTTGCCAGGGATCCACGCGTCACTTTTGCGGAACACCATGGCGGCCTGGTCCGTGGCGGCTCCGCAGCCTCACGCCGCCGCGCGTAATTCATTCCCCGCATTACCGGCTGGCCGGCGGCACAATCCCATTCATCCGCAGATATTCGACCATCTGGCCGTAGTGATCGAAGCCATGCGACGATACGCTGGCAGCCAGTCCCAGCCGCGAAACCGATCCTTCTCCGAAAGGGCTCCTCACAGTTTGCACTACATTCTTATCATTGATGGTGGCGATGGCCTTATGAACGTACTCGAAGGATTCTTTGAGAAACTTGAGGATGTCGGCCTTGCTCCTGATTGATGCCGGTCCTTCTTCGTCGCCGATGTCGACCGGCGGCTTCTGCTCCAGAAGCGCGGCGCCAAGTTCGTAGTTCACCGCAGCCACATGCTTGATCTGCTGGCCGAATGTACGCACGCCTTTGAACTCGCCGTCGGTAGGAGCGAATCCGAACTTGTCCTCCGGCATCGCCTCTGCCGCGGGAACGAATTCGTGCTCAAGATTAAGGACCGTGTGATCTAACACTTCAGTGACTGACCGATGTTCCTCTTTCGGCTTGCCCGACTGCGACGCAGCCGCCAGCGTGAGCACCAGCAATCCGCAGAATATGATTCCTATTTTATTTCTCATGACCCCCCTTGGTCGTTTCTGCCCGTACAATCGCCCGAGCCATCTTACTGCATAGTGTTACCGGGATGAAAAATGCCATTGCTCCGCATGCGTGGCCTCGGTGTTCTCCGCGCGTCCTCTGGGGTTAAGTCTTTGCTCCCCGCCGAACGCCAAAGGGCCACTCCCCATCCTTCCAGGCCCGGATCATATAGATGAGGACGCCGGTCAGCAAAATGAGGGCTGCGTACTGTACTTCCTTCTGCCAGTTCACGCGATTGAACAGGATGAACAAAAATCCCGCGCTCGCCAGCAGCGCCGGCAGCGGATAAAGCCACATGCGAAACGGCCGCGGCAGCTCCGGCCGCCGGATCCGCAACACGATGGACCCGACCGCCTGTACCAGGAATTGCAGGATAAGGCGAATCACCACCAGAGCCGCGATCGCATCCTTCAACCGCAGAAAGCAAAACGCTGCCGCTACCACTCCAAGCGCCAGCAGAGAAATGTAAGGAAACCGATATACCGGATGGACGCGGGCAAACGCACGAAAGTAGTTGCCATCTTTCGCCGCCGCATACGGCACCCGAGAATACCCCAGCATCAACGAAAAGACCGACGCAAACGCGGTCAGAATTACCAGTCCCGTTACCAGCCGTGCCGCCCAGGCGCCATATACCCTCTGCATGAACAACGAGACAACGTACAACCCATTATTGTTTTGTCCAGCCTGCACCATCTCTCGCCAGGGCACAACGGCCATAATGCACAGGTTCATCATTAGATATAGACAGGCCACGATCAGAATGGAAAGCAGCAGGGCGCGCGGAATATTCTTTCCCGGATCCTTGATCTCGTCTCCCAGAAAGCAGACATTGTAATAACCCCAGTAATCGTAGGTGGCGACGAGCATCGCTCCGCCCAGCCCCGTAAAAAATTGGTGGGACAATGTAAAGGCACCCGGGGGGAAGTCAAACGCCAGCGCCGCATTGAAATGTGTCAGCCCCGTGAAGATGATCCATCCAATGGTTCCCATCACTCCGAACCACAATATTTTCGTGAGCCGCCCGATCACCGTGATACGCCGATAAAGTAACAGCACTGTAAAGAAACAGATCGCTACCGCGATCGATGTGCCTGGCGTCACGATCCAGCTCGCCTGCAGCGGACCTGCCCATGGGATGTGCAGCACCGCGTCGTGATGTGCATACACCGTCTCCAGCCCCGGCCAGTAGTAAGCTGCATAGCCCGCCAGCCCGATGCATCCCGTTGCAATGGATAATGGAGCCGAGAACGAAACCTGCCAGATAAACAAGAACGAGATCAGCCGTCCCCATTTCTGCGGCCCATAAATTTCGCGCAGGTAGCGATAGGATCCGCCCGAAGCTGGCAGAGCGGCTCCCAATTCCGCGGACACGAGCCCATCGCATACGGCGAGGAAAGCTCCCAAAACCCATCCCAGCAGGGCTTGCGGGCCGCCCATGGCGCTCAACACCAGTGGCATGGTAATGAACGGACCCACGCCGATCATGTCGATCATGTTGAGCGCAGTGGCGGTCCCCAGCCCCATCCCCCGGATGAGGCCCGGAGACCCAAGTTCGGATTGCGAGGAAGACTGTGAAGAGAATTGCATTCGTAGAGACGTTGCTTGCAACGTCTTCTCGCCACGAAAAAGAAAGACGTAGCAAGCTACGTCTCTACTTGTTATGTCCCGTGCTCAACAGATTCACATACAGCCGTACCGCTCCCGGCACGCCCGCGGGCAGCTGCCGGAAAAATGCGTATCCCGTATAGATATAAGTTCCCTTGCCATACTGCGCCCGCAGCAGCCCGCCTTTTTGCGCATCCTCTCCCGGATCATGACATGAGAGTAGCGGAGTGAAATGCTCGTCCCACTTGTCCATGAAATACAACCCGCGCTCCTGAACCCAGCCGTCAAAATCATGAGCCGTGATCGTATTCGGATAATGAAAGATGGAATCATCCGGCGCCAGAATTTCCACCGGCGATTCCTCCACCGAAACCCGCGCCCGGCTTAGCTCTGCGGGATAAGGAGTGAATTTGCCCGCATTGAAGTCGGCGACGCCGGCGTTATACTGCGCCACCAACGTTCCCCCGGCGGAAACGAAATCGAGCAGCTTCTTGTTGTTCGCCGCGATATCTTTCTGGGTATCATAGGCGCGGATTCCCAGCACGATCGTTCCGTATGTGCTCAGATCCTCAGTCGCCAATTTCTCCGGCGAAATCACCGTGACATCCATTCCCACCTGCTTCAGCACGGTGGGAATGTCATCTCCGGCGCCCATGATGTAACCAATCTTGAGATCATGCGGCACTTGTACGTCGACAATACTCACGCGTTGCCGCGCCGGCTGGTAGTAATAGAAGCTGCCCAGATCCTCGCGGGTGACCAGCGTGTATCCCTCGGCGTGTTTCTCGCCCTCCGATTCCAGGGTGGCCTGCACTGTCGTTCGTCCTTCCTGCAAACCGCTGGTGAATACTTTGAATTGAAAATCCTGTTTCTCGCCGCGCCTGTTCGATTTCAGCGTGAATTGTTCCGGCTCCGAGCGCCATCCGGCTGGCAACTCCAGCCGCAGTATGCCGTGTACCTCGCGCGTGAGATTGCTGGTTACGCCCACCGTAACGTTTGAAGTCGATCCGTTATGCGTAGAAATCACCTGTGTCCCTGGTTCCAGCATCACCGAAAATGCAGGCACCACTGCCAGCGGGCGCTCCTCAGTTTTTCCGCTGTCACCCACGAAGGGGGTAACGACAACCGCGGTAATTCCATTCCGTATTTTCGGGCCGCCTTCGCTCAGCGAATACTCCACCCGCGCCCGCAGCGCCGGAGGCGGGAAGGGAAGCGTCGCATATCTCTCGTCATCGATGTGATTGATGCTCTCCCGATCGGGATCATCCCGATGCCAGTACGGCCGCGTATACGCCGCGTTCTTCGGCACCCGCAACCGGAAATCCGCGTGCACATCTTTTCCCGCATTGACCGTCAATGGTTTCGTCTTTCCCTCGACAGTGGTCCACCCCGATGGGACTTCCAGCTTGATGTCGTCGATCCCCAGCGTCTGCTTCGATCCGTTATGCAGAGTCACTGCAACCAGAAACTCCTGCCCCGGCGAGACCGTGGTCAGTGCGTCTGCTTCTTTCGGAACGCCAACATCGCGTCCGCCATCGGAGGTGACATCCGCCGTCATATTCACGCCGAGCACCAGATTTAGCGCGGTTTCCGCCTGCTGCCGCTTCTCCGCGATCCGCGTAAGCACATCGACTTTCGCGGCCGCGCTCAAAGCGCTTGCCCGCAGTTCGCTATTTGCGCGATTCAACTCTGCTACAACCTTCACCAAAGGCGCCGCTGCGATAGCGACGTCGTTGCCTTTTGCCTCGGCAATATGTTTTGCAATCTCGGTCAACTCCGGTCGCAGGTGCGGAACTTTCCTTTCTTCCGTTCCCAGTCGTCCCGCCAACTCCGCCCAGGTCGTATCAATCCCGTCGAAGAAACTCTTCTCGTGCTCGTTCTTGTCCAACGCGGAAGGCACCAGCGAATCCACGAGCCGATAAAACGTGAACCGGTCCCCTGGATCGACTGTCCCGTTGGCCGCGCCCTGGGACATCTGGTGCCGCAAGCCTTGCATCGCGAACTGAATATACGACATGCCCAGCTCCGCGTTGCGCTCGCCGGTGTTCAACTTCAAAGTCCAGTCCGCATCTGGACATGTCATTGCCCCGAACCCGCAAACGTTTCCGATGTACAACTTCTTCGCCTGCCACGGCTGCAGTCCCTGCGCAATCTGCTCGGGAAAGCGCTTCGGATCAGCCGCCGCGCGAAACGCTTCTTTCGCCAGAATGGCCGAAGCCTGATGATGCCCATGTCCATCCCTCGACGTTCCGGAAAAGCGAGCCACCAGGACATCCGGACGAAACGTTCGAATGACCCGCACCATGTCCCCCAACGCCACATCATGCCCGCCCCACTTCGCGAAGGTTTCCTCCGCGCTCTTCGAAAACCCAAAATCGGCCACCCGCGAAAACCGTTCCTGCGCGCCATAGTACTGATCCGACGCCAGCAATTCCTCGGCCCTCAGCACGCCCAGCACATCCGATAAATTGCTGCCAATCTTGTTCTGCCCGCCCTCGCCGCGATTCAGCGTCATCAGCAGCGTGCTTACGCCGCGTCCGCGCGCCTCCAGCGTCAGCATCCCACCGTCTTCATCATCTGGATGCGCTACCACCTGCATCAGCCGTGCGGTAGTCCCGAGCCGCAGGAGTTCCAGCTGTAATCCAGCCGCGCCTTGGTCTTGTGCTAATGCCGCGGGAACGCCCTGGTACCGCAATCCCGGCGGATCGGCCGGCGCGTCAAGGTTCGAGAGCGGATGATTCGCGGAGGAACTTGAGGTTGCAGACTTTGCCGCCGGCGTGCCCGGTCTATTCGCGACCGGAGTTTGCGCGCTGGTGGCGAGACAAAAAACTGCGAGGAAACAAACGAACTTCATGCCAGGAAAATGCAGGACGTAAAAAACAGAAGACGCGCGGCGCCGAGTAGGCCGTGGCAAGCTGACAGGTCCGGGATATCTCACGTTACAAGGATGGGGCCAAATGCCACTTTGACGCAAATTGTTTCCGTCGAATCCAGCCGGAGAACGCCTCAGCAGTGACGAGAACGGGATCGCTATGGAGACTCGAATCAAGATTGAAATCAGATTCGAATTAGGATTCGTATCAGGGTATGCCTTCAGGCATACCGCCAAAGCAGCATCGTCCAGACTCGCCGCACGTCGGTAGCACGTGCAGCGGCTAAGCCGAGTACGATCTAGCCGCACTGCGTGCATCGCTAAACGATGCCCTGATACGAATCGTAAGTCTATCTGCGGTCGGTCCGGTCAGCGCGGCCAGAAGCCGAAGAGAGGAAGCCGGAAGCCGCCTTACACGTCACACAAATCCGCAGCCTTGCGCAGCGACTCCAGCGGATCGCCGGTGGGCACGAATTCATGCGCCACATAGCCGCGGAAGCCCGCGTCGGCAATCGCGCGCATGACCCCGTCCCACTGAATCTCCTGCGTCGCGTCCAGCTCGTGGCGGCCCGGCACGCCCCCGGTGTGGAAATGCCCAATCCACTGCAGATTCTGCCGGATCGTATCGATCAGGTCACCCTCCATAATCTGCATGTGGTAAATGTCATAAAGCAGCTTAACGTTTGGCGAGTTCACTTCCCGCAACACGCCTACGCCCCACGCCGTGTGGTCGCACATATAATCCGGATGATTCACTTTGCTATTGAGGAGTTCTAAACAGATCGTCACGCCATGATCTTCCGCAATTTTCTTCACGCGATTCAGCCCGGCGACAGTGTTTCGCGCGCCCTCCTCATCGGACATGCCACCCCGGTTGCCGGAAAATGTAATCACGTTCGGGACTCTGGCCTTCGCCGCCCGCGGAATGTTGGTGCGAAATCCCTGCTCGATGGCGGCATGATTCTCCACGCGGTTGAGAGCCTTGCCGATCTCTCCTCCTCCGGCATATCCCATGGTGCAGGCAAGCCCGTAGCGACGCGGGATTTCATATTCGTCCGGCTGGAGTAGGTCGATTCCCCGCAGCCCAATCTTCGCCGCGTACTCCGCCAGTTGATCGACAGGAATGTGCGGGTAGCACCATTGGCAGACGGACTGATGAATGCGTCCCTTGCGCGCCGTAGCGGACGTGACAACATTTGCGGCAAGCGACGGAACCGCGATGGCGCCGATCGCCGCAGCCGAAGATTGAAGTAACGATCGGCGCGTAAAGTTCCGCATGGTGTGCGAGTTCCTGAGGGGTTAAAGCCTGCATTATCTCCGACACTGATCGCCGCGGCTGAAGAGACTGCGGAAAAACTCTTTCCGCGAGGTTGGCCCCGACCCTTGGAGGCTGGAAGCTAGAAGCTAGAAGCTAGAAGCTTCCTCCCCTACCGCCCTTCTTTGAGCACTGCCTGGCAATTGCCCGCCGAAGTCAACACTTCGTCGAACGCCGTTTCTTTTCGCAAGTCCTTCAGTAGCGGATCATCCAGCAAGGCCGAGTAGGCGCAATAGTTTTGCTGAACAGCGGCCTTCAGCAGCCGCAGCGCCGGTTCCTTCTGTCCGCAGGCCGCCATCAATGCGCCTACGTGGTACCATGCCTCAGCATCCAGTTCCATCATCACTGACGCTTCGTTCTCGCGGACAATTTTCGCCAGGTCGGCGGGACGCTGCGCCGCCGTGCATGCGTCCATCAGATCGCGATGATAAATGGACGCCTTCGACACGTTCTTTGCGCTGGCGTGTGCCTCGGCTAGATTGCCTTCTGCCAGATAAACATATGGAGTCACCCACGCGGCCCACTCCGAGCCCGCATCCAGATGGACAAAGTCCATGGCCCGATCGGTCTTGCCCATCTCCAGGAACGACCACGCACAAGAACGGAACGCGAAATTACCGGGATCGAGCGACCGCGCCGTATTGCACTCCTGCGTCGATTGATCGAGCATCCCCGCATACCGCAGCACGTAGCTGAGAGCGAAGTGGGCGTCGGCGCTCTGGGGACGACGCCGCACCAAATCCGTCGCCGCATCGTAAGCTCGGCCCAGTTCGCCGCGCTCCACGCGATTCGTAATCAGGCTGCTCGCCGCCATCACGCGGTTGGGATCGAGCGATACCGCTCGCTCATACGCCGCGTTCGAGCGCTGGAATTTTTCTTCGCCGCCGCCACCAAACAATGAGTCGAAATAATATCTTTGCCCCAACGCTTCCCAGGCCGGCGCGTAACTCGGATCGATGCCCACCGCCCACTCCAGCATTTTGATCGCTTCTTTGTTCGGCGCCGCATCATGCGGCACGGCAATGCTGCGCAAATACAAGTCATACGCTTCCTGATTTTTTGGCCGCGACGCCGCCGATTCCGCCGCCCCTGCCGCGCCGCCCAGAATCGGCAACAACCCATGTTGCACCTGCGAACTGAGTTGCTGCTGCAGTCCGATTAAGTCCTCCGCCTTGGCGGTGACCGTGGTCTGCCACAGCAGGCGGTCGGTAGGGACATCGATCGCCTCGAGCGTGACGGTCAACTGGTTCCCCTGTTTGATGAAGTGTCCCTGCAGCAGCCGCCCAACCCGCAACTCTTGTCCAACCTTTTTGGGCTCCAGATCCAGCGCTACGTATCTCCGCGTGATCGACGAAGGCCGCACTTCCAGTGTGCGCGAGTAGGTCAATACGCTCGTCAACTCATCCGCCAGCGCGAAGCGCAAATAGTCGATGCTGTAATCCCCATTCAGATTCTGCAACGGCAGCACTGCGATCGCGCTGCGCTGTTCAGCGCTCGCCACCTCGCGATGCTTGAACCACCAGGCGCCCACCGCGGCCAGCACCGTAACCAGGAGCGCCGCCATTGCGATTACCGCATAAGTCTGAAACCTCGAATTCCGGCTGAAAGTTTTTGACGCTGCCCGCAGTACCGACGAATTACTGCCGACCTTGATCGTTCCCGATTCGGCTTCGCGTTTCAACTGCGCCAGATCAGATCGAATCTCGGCCGCGCTCTGGTAGCGGTGGATGCGGTCCTTCTCCATCGCCTTGCCAATGATTCCCTGCAATTCGATCGGAATCTTCGGATTCAAATCGTGTGGTGGCGTGGGCTTCTGATGGAGCACCGCATCGAGCGTCATCAACGAATTGCTTCCCGAGAATGGTTTCTTCCCCGTGGCCATCTCATAGAGCACCACCCCAAAGGAAAACAGATCGCTGCGCGCGTCCACAGGCTCGCTGCGGGCTTGCTCCGGCGACATGTAGACGGCCGTCCCGGGAATGACTCCCACGGCCGTCAAAGACTGATCCGCCTCGTCCGAGCCCGGGATCTGCACGAGTTTCGCCAGTCCGAAGTCGAGTACCTTGGCCTGCCCGGTTGGGGTCAGAACGATGTTCGCCGGCTTGATGTCGCGATGCACGATCCCCTTGGCGTGCGACGCCACGAGAGCGTCCGCCACTTGCACTCCTACGTCCAGCACTTCCTCCAGCTTCATCGGCTGCCCGGCGATGTGCTGCTTGAGACTTTCCCCTTCGAGCTTCTCCATCACGATGAAGGGATGCCCGTGGTTGTCCTCAATGCCGTGGATCGTGCAGATGTTAGGATGGTTCAGCTGGGATGCGGCCCGTGCCTCGCGCGTGAAACGCTCCAGCGATTTGGGGTCGCCAGCCAGATTTTCAGGAATAAATTTGAGCGCGACATGCCGCCCCAGGCTCAGATCCTCCGCCTCGTAGACCACGCCCATACCGCCGCCGCCCAGCTTTCCAAGGATGCGGTAATGGGATACCTGCTGGCCAATCATGAAAGTTTTGGACC
>Ga0073928_10010615_pt1 | contig 10921 bp, 11 predicted proteins | sample PaiPotPPA55metaG_FD_76969 | JGI IMG/M metagenome (GOLD analysis project Ga0073928, IMG submission 76969) | Iron sulfur acid spring bacterial and archeal communities from Banff, Canada, to study Microbial Dark Matter (Phase II) - Paint Pots PPA... ...
GGCGGCTGGTACTTCGAGTTCAATAATGAGTTCTATCCCGACGTGGACGACAGCGCCATGGTCTGCCTCGCGCTGAGCCGGGTCGAGCATCCGAACGGGCGCTATCAGGCCGAGTCCGTGCAGCGGGCGATTGATTGGATCTTGTCGATGCAGTGCAAGGACGGAGGCTGGGCTTCGTTCGACAAAGACAACGATCGGATGGTGTTCCAGTACGTGCCTTTCGCCGATCACAACGCCATGCTTGATCCCGCAACCGTCGACATCACGGGCCGCATTCTGGAATGTCTTGCGACCTATGGATACGACCAGAACCATCCGGCAGTGAAGCGTGCGATCAAGTTTATTCGCGAGCAGCAGGAACCAGATGGAAGCTGGTTCGGCCGCTGGGGCGTGAACTATATTTACGGCACGATGCAGGTGTTGCGCGGCCTGGAAGCGATGGCGGTGGATCGGAACGACCCCATGATCCAGCAGGCGGCGGAGTGGATGCGATCAGTGCAGAATGCCGATGGTGGCTGGGGCGAGACGGTTGGTTCCTATGACGATCCCAACCTTCGCGGGACGGGCGAGAGCACGGCTTCGCAGACCGCGTGGGCCATCATGGGATTGCTGGCCGTCGGCGACACGCGCAGCGAATGCGTGGCCCGCGGTATGGCGTATCTTCTGCGCACCCAAAGCAAAGACGGTTCATGGGACGAGGCGTTCTTCACTGGAACCGGCTTCCCGCGCGTGTTCTATCTGAAGTATCACCTGTACAGCGAGTATTTCCCGCTGATCGCGCTGACGACCTATTCGAAAGTGATGGCGGAGAAGAGCAGCAGTTAGCAATTAGCACTTAGCTAACCCGGCCGGGCCAGACTAAACGCTAACTGCTAATTGCTAAATGCTGGCTTTTGTCACCGGCGCCACGGGATTTCTGGGCAGTCATGTTGCGCGTGTTCTGGCGGAACAAGGAGCCGAGTTGCGGTTTCTGGTGCGGCCGACCAGCGATCTGCGCAACCTTAATGACGACGACCTGAAGAATGCTGATCGAGTGGTGGGCGACCTGCGCGACTCGGCTTCGATTTCGAAGGCGCTTTCCGGGTGCGACGTTGTATTTCACGTTGCGGCGGACTATCGGCTGTGGGTGCGCGATCCTGACGAGATGTATCGCTCGAATGTTGAGGGCACGCGTTCCTTGCTTGAAGCTGCGCGGAAGCAAGGTGTGCGGCGCGTGCTGTACACGTCGAGTGTGGCGACCATGGGCTTTACCTCGAACCACGCAGCTACCGAGCTGCGCTCGGCCGAGGGCGCCCGTCCCCACACGAGCACGGTGGCGGATGAAGAGAGTCCGGTGTCGCTGGCGGATATGATCGGGCACTACAAGCGGTCGAAGTTCATGGCGGAGGAAGTAGCGGTCGAGGCCGCGAGATCGGGAGTCGACGTGGTGATTGTGAATCCTACGACGCCGGTCGGCGAGCGCGATATCAAACCGACTCCGACAGGGCGAATCGTCCTGGATTTCTTGAAGCGAAAATTCCCGGCGTACGTAGAAACGGGCTTGAACCTGGTGGATGCGACCGAGTGCGCTCGTGGTCATGTCCAGGCGCTGGAGAAGGGAAGATCGGGCGAACGCTACATCCTGGGCGGAGAGAATTTGACGCTGAAGCAGATTTTGGACCGGCTGGCCGTGATCACGGGTTTGAAGTCTCCGACATTGAAACTGCCTTACGTGTTCGCGTTCGCGGCCGGAGTCGTCGATGAGATGGTGACGGGCCGGATTCTAGGCCGCGAGCCCCGCGCGACGATCGACGCGGTGCGTATGGGGCGCAAGATGATGTTTGTGAGTTCAGCTAAAGCGGAACGAGAACTGGGCTGGCGGAGGGTTCCAGTCGATGGAGCGTTGCGCCGGGCGGTGGACTGGTTCCGGGGCAACGGGTATGTCTAGGATTGCCATCATAGCCGCTATGGAGCGAGAGGTTCGACCGCTGATCCGAGACTGGAAGGTCAGGACAGTCAGGACAATGGAACACGGCGGACGGCGATATCGACTATTTGAAAATGGCGAAGCAACTCTCGTATGCGGCGGAATTGGAGCGGAAGCCGCGCGCCGCGCTACCGAGGCGGTGATTCGGGAAGTGCAGCCGGTGCGGGTGATCTCGGTCGGATTTGCTGGAGCGCTGGATGCCTCGTTGCAGGTCGGGCATGTTTTTGAGCCGCGTACGGTGATCAATGCTGCGGACGGCGTCCGAACAGAGGTCGGATCGGGTGAGGGAATATTGGTGAGCTCCACAACGGTCGCTGGCAAGGCGCAGAAAACACGATTAAGCAAAGCCTATGGTGCGACTGCTGTGGACATGGAGGCCGCAGCCGTGGCGCAGGGAGCGCAGGCGCGGGGAGTCGAGTTCGGAGCTTTGAAGGTTATCTCCGACGCCGCCGATTTCAACCTGCCTCCGCTGGACCGCTTTGTGGCAGCTGATGGAAGGTTTCAGTCCGTCCGGTTTGCGTGCCATGTGGCTCTGCGCCCTTGGCTGTGGGGCGCGACGATTGCGCTGGCGCGGAATAGTGCGAAGGCAAGCCGGGCTCTTTGCCACGCGGTTACCAGTTACCTCGGTTGCGAGTGTCGTGATCATGAGTCTCGCGATCATGAGTCTCGCGATCGTGCAGCCTTGCCTGACGAGTCTTTCGTAGCCGCGCTGAATCCAACAAAAGCTGGACCAGAGTCCGCCAGCGGACATACGTATCTCGGCCCCGAAGTGCATACTCGGGCTAAACGACAGCAATAGGAGCGCGAATAAAATCTGTTATGGCAATGGCTCGATCATCGGCGTCGACGTCGACACTAGCGGTTGATAGAACCCTCGAAGGGGAAAGGCGCAAGCTTCCTTCCACGATGAGGGCCGCGGTATATCGCGGTGTGAACGATGTCCGCCTGGAAGAAGTGCCGGTGCCTGAAATCGGGCCAGGGGAGATTCTGGTTAGAGTCCACACTTGCGGGATCTGCGGAACCGATCTGAAGAAGATCGCGACCGGCTCGCACTCCGCGCCGCGTATTTTTGGTCATGAAACATCGGGCGTCATCGCGAAGGTGGGAGGAGGCGTTCGAAAGCTCGGCGTCGGCGAACGCGTAGTGATGTTTCATCACATCCCCTGTGGAGAATGTTATTACTGCCGCCACAAGACCTTCGCGCAATGTGCCACCTACAAGCAGGTGGGTTGCACAGCTGGGTTCGAGCCATCGGGTGGCGGATTTGCGGAATACGTCCGAGTGATGGACTGGATTGTCGAGAAGGGGACGGTGCGCATCCCGGACGGCATCAGCTTCGAGCAGGCATGTTTTGTCGAGCCGGTGAATACCTGCATCAAAGGTATTGAGACCCTTCGTTTGGAGGCGGGGGAGACCGTGCTGGTGATTGGGCAGGGGCCGATTGGTCTAATCCTTGCGACTCTAGCGAAGCGGGCGGGGGCACGGGTGATTACTTCCGATTTGCATCCGGCGAGGCTTACAATAGCTAATAGCTTCGGCCTCAATCTGACAATTAACGCTTCCAACGCTGACGCCGGAGAAGTGGTGCGCGGAATGACGGAAGATCGCGGGGCTGACGCTGTGATTTTGGCGGTTGGCGGGAACGGCATGATCCGGCCTGCCATGGATGCCGCCCGCCCCGGAGGTCGTGTGTTGCTGTTTGCCCAGACTGTGCGCGGCGAGGCCACGATCGATCCGGCGGCTGTGTGCGTGGACGAAAAGGCTTTGCTGGGATCCTACAGTGCATCACTCGAATTGCAGGAGGAGTCGGTGCGGTTCGTCATGAACCGTGAAATGGATCTGGAACGGCTTATCAGCCACCGTTTCCCGCTGGGAAGCGGTGTGGAAGCGCTGAATCTGGCTGCCCATCCTCAACCGGACTCGATGAAGATTGTCATCCAGCCGGGCAGGCCGGGGTCCCCAACACGCGGGGTTTTGGCGTGATGGGGTGGAGGGCGTGGGAAGGACATCAACTGTGAATGGCAAGATGACGGCTGCCGTCCTCTACGGCAAAGAAGATATCAAGATTGAAAGAGTGCCGATCCCGCGCGTGGGTGACGGCGAAGTTCTGGTGAAGGTCCATGTGGCGCTCACCTGCGGCACGGATTTGAAAGTGTATCAGCGCGGCTATCATGCTCGCATGATTGTGCCGCCCGCGCTGTTTGGGCATGAACTGGCCGGCACGGTCGAGGAAGTCGGAGAAGGCGTGCGCGGCTTCAAGAAGGGCATGCGCGTGGTCGCGCTCAACTCCGCTCCCTGCGGCATGTGCTTCTATTGCTCGAAGCACCAGTTAAACCTCTGCGAAGATCTACTGTTCAACAATGGCGCCTACGCCGAGTACATCCGGATTCCGCGGCGCATTGTGGAAGCGAATATGCTCGTCGTGCCTTCGAATGTGAGCTTCGAGGATGCCGCGATGACCGAGCCGCTGGCCTGCGTTCTCCGCGGCCTGCATGAAACTGGAGTCGAGATCGGCGACACCGTGGCGGTCATTGGCGGCGGACCGATTGGCCTGATGTTTGTGCAGGTGGCGAAAGCAATCGGCTGCAACGTGATCGCGGTCGTCAAGCGCGATTCGCAGGTCGCATTGGCGCGCAAAAAAGGTGCGCACGAGGTGGTGCAGATTACAAAGGTGAATGATCCGGTAGAGGCGGTGCGCCAGTTGAGTCCCGAGAGGCGCGGCGCCGATGTGGCGATTGAAGCGGTGGGGCGCCCGGAAGCCTGGGAGTGGGCCGTTCAGATGGTTCGCAAGGGCGGCACGGTAAATTTCTTCGGCGGGTGCGCTTCCGGAACCAAGGTGCAGTTAGACACCAACCGCTTGCACTACTCTGAAATCACATTGAAGGCAACATTCCATCACACCCCGGAGACGGTGCGCCGCGCCTTCGGTTTGATTGCCGAGAAGAAAGTTCGCGGCACCGACTACATCACCGGCGAAGCTCCACTATCGCGTTTGCACGATGTGCTGCGCCACATGCTGAACCGCAACGGGGATATCAAGACGGCGATCATCCCGGGTCATTAGGTAAGTCATAATGTGGAGCGACGGGCGTCCGCCCGTCGGGTCGGGCGAGGGCGTCCGGCGGTCCACAAGCAATAATAAGACGGCATTCATTATGTCTCTGTGAAGGTGTTACCCTGTGACCTCTGTGTCCTCTGTGGTTAAGATTTTCGTTGGGCGGAAATCTAGATGACAACTGCTGCCAGCCATCCGCCGACTGCGCCGCTCTCCTCCGCCTGGAGTGCGCTGCCGCCGGAGTACGCCATCCCTGACCATGCGCCTTCGGAAGCGGAAGCGCGTGATTATTGCCGTCGGCTGGCTCGTTCGCATTACGAGAATTTTTCGGTCGCGTCCTGGTTTCTTCCGGAGCGGCTGCGCCAGCACTTCTTCAATGTTTATGCGTATTGCCGCATCTCGGACGATCTAGGGGACGAGGTGGGCGACACCGCTGCATCTCTCCAGTTGCTCGATCAGTGGGAGACGGAGTTAAACGCGTGCTACGACGGTCATCGTACTCGGCCGCGGCATCCCGTATTTGTCGCGCTCGCCGAGACCGTGCGCAAGTTTGAAATTCCGAAACATGAATTCGCGGATTTGTTGACCGCTTTCCGGCAGGACCAAAGTATCACCCGCTACGAAACGTTCGATGATCTGCTTGGCTACTGCCGGTATTCGGCGAATCCGGTCGGCCATCTGGTGCTGTATCTCTGCGGATACCGCGATTCCGAGTGCCAGTTGCTTTCCGACTACACCTGCACCGCGCTGCAACTCGCAAACTTCTGGCAAGACGTGAGCGCGGACTTTGCCAAAGGACGAATTTATCTTCCACTCGAAGATCTGCCCCGCTTCGGCGTGAGCGAAGAAATGATACGTGATGGCGAAAACACTTCCGCATTCCGCGAGATGATGCGGTTTGAGGTTGAACGCGCGCGGGAATGGTTCACGCAAGGCCTGCCGCTAGTCGCGGAGGTCGACCGCACTCTCGCCACCGACATCGGACTATTCAGCCGCGGCGGACAGGAAATTCTGAACGCAATCGAGCGCCAAGATTATGCGGTGCTGGGCAGGCGTCCCGCAATGTCGAAAGCCCGAAAGCTGGCTCTGGTCGCTCGTGCCGCGCTGGGGAAGTTGCTGGCGAAGCCGCGGGAGAAGCCGCGGGAGAAGCAAAGATGAGCACCGCCGTGGGAAACGCGCCCGCGCAGTTTGCACCGACTGCTTCGCAGCTCGATATGGCGTACTCTGTCTGCCGGAGTATTGCCCGCTCCGCCGCCAAAAATTTCTACTACGCATTTGTGGTCCTTCCACGGCGGAAACGTAATGCATTGAGCGCTGTATATGCTTTCATGCGGCGGTGCGACGACATCGCTGACGACAACACGCTGAGCCCTGATGATCGTCACGACAAGCTGGCGGAATGGCTGGACAAAGTTCATCGCGCATTGGCTGCCCAGCCTACCGACGATCCGGTGCTGCTGGCGCTGACCGATGCGCAGCGCACGTACCAGATTCCGATTGGACTTCTCGACCAGCTAGCCTACGGTACGGCTGCGGATCTCGATTATGCTCAACCAGAGCCGTCCGCCGATGCGCAGCTGGCCGCGCGTTACCAGACTTTTGAAGAGTTGCGCCAGTATTGCTACGGTGTGGCATCGGTCGTTGGATTAGTATGCATCAAAATTTTCGGATATCGCGATCCCGCCGCTGAGCCGCTGGCCGAGCGCTGCGGTCTGGCATTTCAGCTGACAAATATTATTCGTGACGTCAAAGAAGACGTCGCCATGGGCCGGGTTTATTTTCCACAAGAGGATCTGGCGCAGTGCGGCCTCTCGGCCGCCGATCTGGCCGTCCCGGATGTTGATGTCGCCCGCGTCCGTCCGCTTCTGGCGATGGAGGCCGACCGCGCTCGCGACTGCTACTCGGCCGGAGACGAGCTGATCCCGATGGTCAATGAAGACAGCCAGCCCGCGCTGTGGGTACTGATCACCATCTATCGCCGGCTGCTCGAAAAGATTGCTTCGAACCAGTACGACGTCTTCAGGGAGCGCGTCCGATTAACGGTTCGCGAGAAACTCACTGTCCTGGGAAAAGGAATCCTGAAGCGTTTGGTGTGATGCCGCCCTCGATCGAAACTAATTCGACTCATCCTAATACGACACATCCTCCTACAGTCGCTATAGCCGGAGGCGGGTTGGCCGGCCTCGCCGCTGGATGCGCTCTCGCCGAGGCGGGTTTTCGCGTGACTCTGTTTGAGCGCCGCCCTTATCTCGGCGGGCGCGCCTCTTCTTATCAGCATCCCGGTACCGGCGAAATTGTTGACAATTGCCAGCATGTGTTGCTCGGCTGCTGCACCAACCTGCTCGATTTCTATCGGCGTGCCGGAGTTCAGGACAAAATTCGCTGGTATGAGAAGCTGACGTTCCTCGAGCCTGGAGGACGCGCTTCCGTGATCACCCCGTCAGCACTGCCTGCTCCGCTGCATACGGCTCTGGCATTTCTCCAGGCCGACTGTTTGAGTTTTCGCGGCAAGATGGCCATCAGCCGCGCTATGGCGGCGCTCGCTCCTTCCATTCCGCCGGATCGTGGGGAGTCGTTCCTCGACTGGCTCAAACGGCACGGGCAAACCGAGCAAGCCATCGAGCGTTTCTGGAAGACAATCCTGGTCAGCGCCTTGAACGAGGATCTTGATCAGGTTTCCGTTCCTTATGCGGCGCAGGTGGTACGCGAGTCGTTTCTTAAATCGGCCGCTGCCGGGCTCATGGGAATTCCGACCGTGCCGCTTACCGACCTCTACAGCCAGACTGGAGACTACATCCGCGCTCGTGGTGGAGAGATACAGTTTCGTGCGGGTGTGGAGTCGTTTCGAGCGGAAACGTCTGGGATGGAAACCTCCGAGATAAGTGTAACGACGAATGGTCAGGAACAGAAATTTGACTATCTGCTTCTGGCTGTGCCTTTTGATGTTCTGGGACGCATATTACCCGATACTCCGTCCGCTGCGCCTTTGGCCGCGGCACTCGGCCGGTTCTCGACTTCGCCGATCACCGGCATCCATCTCTGGTTTGATCGCCAAATCAGCAACCTCGATCACGCCGTCCTGCTCGACCGCACCATCCAGTGGATGTTTCACAAATCCCGGCTCATTGAAGTTCGCGAGAACGGCCGCGGCAGCTACGTAGAGCTGGTTGTAAGCTGCTCCCGGAGCCTGGTTGAAAAATCGAAATCAGAGATTGTCGAGATGGCGGTGAAAGAAGCGGAAGAGTTTTTTCCCGATGCGTGCGAAGCGAAATTGCTGAAATCGACGGTGATCAAGGAAGTTCATGCGACGTATTCGCCGCGCCCGGGAATCGACCAGTACCGGCCCAAGCCAGTGACGGCATGGCCGCGAGTCTTTCTGGCCGGCGATTGGACCGCGACCGGTTGGCCTGCCACCATGGAGGGCGCGGTTCGCAGCGGGTATCTTGCGGCGGAAGCATTGACGCGTTTCGCCGGCGGCAAGACCGCCAGCTTTCTCGTCCCTGATCTGGCTCCGAGTGGTTTGATGAAGCTGTTTGGTTGAGACTCATCTCGACCTCGGTTACTTCGGTTTGCAATCCCGCGTTACCTGCCATTCTCAAGAATCATCGCGCGACAGACGATCTAAAACTCATGCCTGAGAAAACCAACGCAGACGACGTTCGCCCCCGTAACCCGCGATTCAGTTGTGGAGGTGTCGCGAAGATCAGTCTCCTCCCATCCAACGGCATCTTCCTTCCAGGCAAGATTCGCAACCTGAGCCTCGGCGGATGCTGTGTCGACACCCCCATGCCGATTGAATGCGGCGCACGAGCTGAAATCGTCGTGCACGTCAACTCCGCTTCGTTCCGGGCGGTGGGCGAGGTGAGGGGGATTCGGGGCAACTCCGAAGCAGGTATAGAATTCGTTTATTTAAGTAGAGGCGGAAAAGACCTGCTCGCGGATCTGATCGCGGAGTTGGCGAGATTGCAGGCGCTCATACATCAGCTCAAAGCTGCCCGCAGAGACGCGGAAATGGAGTCGTTCCGCACGCAACTGGAGGACGGAAAACATCCGGCAGCGATGTGGAGCGAGCGGCTGCGTTCTCTGGAGGGATTTGTGCCCGCGGAGAGTTCGGAAACGGATCAGGTTTCTTCCGCGGGCGGGGATCCGAGCAAGGAAGCGCATCCGCTTGTGACCCCGGTCAGTTTATTCAGCTAGAGCAATTCAGACCGCCATTAACACCACGCCGCCCGCGACCAGCAATGCGGCAATCCAACGGCGGCGCCCCACGCGTTCGTGCAGAAATATGCGTGCGGCCACTGCATTCGCCACAAAGGTGAGCGATGCGGAAGCAGGCACGACGAGACTAAGATTCCCCCACGAGAGGCCGAACAGCAGACTGTAGAACGCGACCCCCATAGCCATCAGGCCGAGAGCAAACGTGGGCGTGGCCAGCACGCGCGCAACGACCGCCCATACCCCGCGCCGCTTCCAGAGTTCACCGACGTCACCCACTCGTTTCATGGAGTAGGAGAGCAGCACATCCCCGGTGGTCGAGGCGAGAACGATGAGCCCGATCGCGGACCAGGCGTAGAGGTCTTTCATGATTTCACCTCCACGGAAACGATGTCGCGGGGCGCGTCCTGGGGATTCCGGCGTTCGTGAGCGGGCGTAACCGATGGGCCGGCAGCCACGAAGCCCACGCCGGCGGAGATGAGCGCAATGCCAAGCCAGCGCGTAGGCGAGATTACTTCATGCAGACGGAAGTGGCCAATCAAAGCGACAAGCACATAGGCGAGCGAAGTGGCCGGCAGCACATAGGTGAGGTCCGCCCACGACAGGGCGGACATATAACAGGCGAAGAAGGTGAGCAGGAAAAGGATTCCCATTGCCACCCAAGGGTTGAGGATGGCCAGCAGCAGACCGGAAAAGTTGTGGAGGGAAACGCCGCCGAGATCTTTCATGCCGCGGGCCAGCAGGGAATCGCCCGCAGTGCTGAATACGGTGATTCCGGCCAAGACGAGGTATTTGCGAAACGTCACTTACGATCCCACTCCGATGGAGCGCCGGGCGCCCCGCCCGGCGGATGACCGCTGGACGGGCGAGGCGCCCGTCTCTCCACTTAGGCTTTTGCCGGTTCCGGGGCAGGCGCTTCCTTGCGGTTATCCTTGACCCACTTGTGGCGCTGCGCGCGCAGTTTAAGGAAGGTTCGCGCTTCTTTGTACAAGCGTTTGCGTTCGGAGTTGTCGAACATGGCTTTCCTTAAAATGCGGTATGCGGCCTTGGGACGGAAATAATATTCGTCGTAGAAGTGGTGGACTGCCTCAAGAATCTCCGCTGCAGGCAGGCCCGGATACTCGATCTGTACCATCTGGTGTCCGCCATCGTCGACCATTTTCGTGTCGCTGGTCATGAAGCCATTTTTCACCGCGAATTCGTGCAGTTCAGTTCCAGGGTAAGCGTGCGCCACCGAAACCTGGATCGTTTCCACGTCGAGTTCCTTGGCGAAGTTGATTGTGTTCTTGATGGTGTCGCGAGTTTCTCCCGGCAGGCCGAGGATGAAATCTCCATGGACTACCAGTCCCAGCTTGTGGCAATCCTTGGTGAACTGGCGCGCTCGCTCGATGGTCGCACCCTTCTTGATGTTCTTCAGAATCTGTTGATCGCCCGATTCGTAGCCGACGATCAAGAGCCGGCATCCCGCCTCTTTCATGGCCTTGAGCGTTTCGAAGTCGGTTGTGACTCGCGATGTGCACGACCAGGTCAGGCCCAGCGGTTTCAACTTGGCGCACAATTCGACGGTGCGTGCCTTCTGAATGTTGAAGGTGTCGTCGGCGAAAAATAATTCCTTAACGTATGGCCAGTAGTCTTTCGCTTTGGCCATTTCGCGCGCTACGTCGTCGGTGGAGCGTTTGCGCCAC
>Ga0073928_10010616_pt1 | contig 10920 bp, 8 predicted proteins | sample PaiPotPPA55metaG_FD_76969 | JGI IMG/M metagenome (GOLD analysis project Ga0073928, IMG submission 76969) | Iron sulfur acid spring bacterial and archeal communities from Banff, Canada, to study Microbial Dark Matter (Phase II) - Paint Pots PPA... ...
AGGATCGAAGCGCCCGCCCTGGCGCGCAGCACGTCAGTGTCGGCAATGTTCAGGTTGTAACGCGCGATGGCGATGTCCAGATTATTCTCGAGCGCCAGCGCAATCGCGTCATTCAGAGAAAGATAGAGCTTACCGTCATGCATCAGTTGGTCGATACGGGCGGTGTTCGCCAGATTTGGTTCTGGCAGGTGCCGCGGCGTGTACGGACCAATCGGATTGGGAAAATGCGATACAGGCTTGCCGTAATTCAGCGCCGGCACTGGCCGCGCTTCCGGCGTATTCTGCGGAGTCGGAGCCACGGGAGTAGCAGATGGCTCCTGGCCCCAACATCCGAGGGTCAGCGTAGCAAACAGGGTTGCGACGGCGGCGAGCCGTACGGTCGAGGCTAAACGTGCGAATGGCATCTACTCATCTCCGTTCGTTTAAGAACTTACTGATACCGATTAAGACCTTAGGCGCGAAAAGTTTCAGCACTTGAGACAGGCCAAACCGCCAAATGACGCTCTACTCAAACGGTGGTACGCAAACGACCGCCGGAAGGTTCCGGAAAGCTGGAAGAAAAATGACCTGCCCGCAGCCGCGCCTTATTTCGTTCTCGTCCTTGTTTTCCTGCTCACGGTGTTTCCTGGGACGGAGTGATGGAGAGAGACCCACCCTGGAGACCGGAATTCCGCGGAAAGCATTCAGTATATCTGACCGGAATGCGGCTGGAGTTATGCCGTGTGTGTGAAACTGGTTCGGTGATTCAAGGGCGACCTGAGACGAGAAAGTTCGAAGAACAAAAGATCGGCAAATGCGCAATCTCAAAGTGATTCTCTCCTATGACGGAGCCGAGTTCTTCGGCTGGCAGGCACAGCCCGATGCGAACACAGTGCAGGGCACACTGGCCTCAGCCATTGGACGGATTACGGGCGAAAAGGTATTGCCGCAAGGTTCGGGCCGAACCGACGCGGGGGTGCATGCCTTGGCGCAGGTGATGACATTTGTCACGGAGTCTTCTATCCCTGCGGAGAATTTTCTAAAAGCGATGAACGACATCTTGCCGGCATCGGTGCGCGTGCTGCAGGTGACGGAAGCGCCGGAGGATTTTCATGCGCGGCATTCGGCACGGGCGAAGACTTATCGTTATCGAATTTATCGGGAGGCAATCTGTCCTCCGTTTCTGGCGCGGTATGTTTGGCATTATCCGTATCCACTGGCAGAAAATGAGATGATGCGGTCGGCGGCGTTGGTGGTGGGGGAGCATGATTTCACTTCGTTTGCGGCGGTGGATCCGGAGCGGGGTAAGGCGGCGGGCCTGCGGCCCGCGACCGGGTCCCTTCGAATTCGCTCAGGGCAGGCTCCGACCCGGTCCCACACAAGCACTGCCGCTTCCAATGTTCGGAATATATTTTCATCATCATGGGAACGGATGGGGGAAGAACTGGTTTATACCGTTCGGGGCTCGGGATTTCTGCACCACATGGTGAGGAATCTGGTGGGCACGTTCATTCTCGTCGGCAAGGGGACATGGAAGGTCGAGGATGTGTCGCGTATTCTTGATGCGCGGAAGCGGTCGGCCGCGGGGGCAACCGCGCCGGCCAGTGGGTTGTATCTGGTCGATGTCGAGTATTAAGAGAGACGCAGCGAGTTTGGCCCGCCAGCTCATCCCGCGGTGGTTCGGTCTCCGCCAGAGTGCTTGCTCTGGTACATCAGTTCGTCGGCCCTGCGAATGACCGAGTTCGCGTTGTCGGCGTGGATTAACACCATTGCGCCAATGGACGCGGTCACCGACACCCGGGGCAAACCCGCTGCCACGGAAGACTCCGCGATCAGAATTCGATAGCGCTCGGCAAGATCGCCCAGTGTAAGCGCGTCGACATCGGTGGCCAGAACCAGAAATTCTTCCCCGCCCCAGCGCACCTCGATCGCCTGGTCCGATTGCAGCATGCGCGGCAAGGGAAGGCAGCAGCCATATCGGCTAACGGGTGGTCGTCTTGGTTCGCTCCGAAAACCGTTTTCCCATCAGATCGATTCCCGCAACTTCTACCGGAAAGGCGATGGACACGCGTTCGCTTCTCCGCCGGGCGTAGCTGCTAATTGCGGTTGCATATCCTACAAGTCGGCGGAAACTCCAAACACTTCATGGAACCAAGGCAAAAGATTCGCTTATTCGGGAGTAGTATTCCCAATTCGGCTTGGGGAATTCTGCGCCCCCACGGCTTCGCCGTGCTAAGCGCGCATCATTAAGAGAAAGCACCTGAGATTACAGATGTCTTACTTCGATGGACCTGGTTTTATCACTATCCTGTGCAGAGATCCATGATGGCACGCGAGGAAGGAAACTCAGGAATACAACTGGATGGGAGCGACTACCCGCGTAATCGTTCCGCTGGGACTCGGCTGATCCGGTTTCAGCCCGCATCGCATGGACGCGAACAGACCAATCAACTGCCCCAGCATCACATCCAGTATCGGCCGATACAAATCGGGAAAATTTGCGGCACTATTCAGAGACAACGCGTAATCGACCAGCGGGGCCACGTCTTCAGTCCCACCTGCCGTCACGACCGCGCGGACCCGCGCCAGGCGCTTGCGATCAATCTCGCGGAGCAGGTCGAGTTCGTATCCCCGCCGCCGCGGCTCGCTCGATAAGAACGCTACAAACAGCGTTTGCCCGTCGACGCTCGACAGTGGCCCATGACGCAGCCCGAGCGGCGTTTCTGCGATCGTGGTCACTTTACCGGCGCTAAGCTCCATCACTTTCAGCCCCGATTCGTCGGCCACCGCCCGCAAAACGCCAGCTCCCACAAAACAGGCACGCGTAGATTCAAGCGACGTCATCGCCGCCGCGACTTCGGCAGCCGCCGGAAGCAACCGCCGGCCCATCTCGCCCATCTCTGCGACCACATCGCCGAACTTTGCCAGATCTTCCAGATGCCCCACGCACTGCCCCGCCAGCACCATGTTTGTGAACGAACTGGTCATGGCGAGTCCGCGGTCATTCACCGCATCGTCCAGCACCAAAGCCACTGCGCGGTCCGCGTGCCGCGAACAGAGCTGCGCCATGGGGCCTTCCTGATTGCAGCTAATCACCAGATGCCGGATTTCCCGATGCCGAGCCAGCGCCTGCTCGAGTAGCGCCACGCCCTCCGGACTCTCGCCCGAACGCGAAATCGAAATCCACAGATACTCCTTGCCCGGCCGATGAAACTCTTCAAACTCGGTCAGCAGCGTGGTGCTGGCGATGGGCCAAACCTCACAACTCCAGCGCCGGCGCAGCAGCGGAGCCAGCGCCCTGCCCGTGTAATCCGACGTGCCCGCCCCCACCAGGTATACCGTTGGCGAAGAAGTATTGCCGCGCCCAATTCCCGCGCGCCTCAGGACATCGTTCAATTCGGCGCTTCGGTCCCGGCAGCGTTCGTAGGTCTTACCCCAAGTAACGGGCTGCTGCCAGATTTCTCGCGGCGTGTGTTCCAGCCCACGTTCCGTTTTTTCCTGATCCGGCAAGTCCAGCAGCGTGCGCAATGCATCGGCCAATGGGCAATCTCCTCCACTCAAAGACACTGTAGTCTATTCCAATCCACATCCCTCGAACATTCGTCGAAGAAAAGAAAAACAGTTCGCAAATAAACGCTATCGGCATGCCAGTCTCTCGCCTCCAAAGACTAGCAAGGAGGGCCCATGCTTACCTTTTCTGAAACCGCGAACGGCCTTTCAGCAACTAATCTTCGAGACATGTGTTTCTTTGTTCTAAAGGAGAACAACAATGAGCCGTGGTTCGCAACCCCTGAGTTCGCTCTTGCTGGCAGCCGCGCTAGCCTTGTCATTGGCAGGATTCGCCTGCGAACATCATCACTACTATCGCGTCTATGATCCTTACTACACCGATTACCACGTGTGGAATGACGAGGAAATTGGTTATTACAATCGTTGGGCTGATGAAACCCACCGCGATGCGCACCGCGACTTCCGCCGAATTCCTCCGGAAGAACAAAAAGAATACTGGACCTGGCGCCACAACCACGGCGACCGCCATTAGCGGCGATCTCATTAGTGTTTTTTGTGAGAGCACGAATAGTTTTGGGAAGGGCACGGCTTCAGCCGTTGCGGAAAAATCCGATTTTGCGTTTGTTTTGAAAGGGCGCGGCTTTATAGTCGCTGAGGCCATCGCTCTCAGCAACTCAGCGCCCTGAGAACCTTCCCCGTAGTTATCAGCCTCGCTCCCAATCGCCCTAGCTCCGCAATTGTTTCTCTTCCGTCTTCCGGCTTCAGGGTTTCAATCGCATCCTGCACCACGGCCACGCGCCGCCCACGTTCGAGCAGGCCCTTAGCGGCAAAGCTCACGCAATACTCCGTGACTACTCCAAAGACCACAAATTCCGCGTGATCTCCGAGCCGCCGAACAAGCGCGTCCGCGTGCCGGCTTTCAAAAATATTCAGCGTCTGCTTTTCCAGCAGAATCTGCTGAAACTGCGATAAATCCTTCGGCAGCTTCGCCTCGATGTCATTCGGCACCCGCGCAACTCTTTCCGTCAGTGCTTCCGGAACCAGTTCCGCCCCCGCCGTTCCCTTCACACAATGCGGCGGAAAGATTTTGAACTCAGGATCATTCGGAGTATGAAAACATCCATGCGAAACCAGGAATACCCGCCCCTGCCGCGCCGCATCGGTAAGCTGCCGAATATTAGGCAGCAACTTCTCCGCCCCGGGCACGTACAGCTTCCCTCCCGGCAACATAAAGTCAGCCTGCGCATCCACTTCCCAAAAAATAAAATCGCGCGAAACCATGCTTCTCCCTTCCCACCTGGCCTATCGTCCGTATACGCGACGGAGCGCCGGCGTTGCTGGCCAAACGTAGCGCCGGAGACCCGCCGGCGGTCGCGAGGGCGTCTCGCCTTCGCACTCAAAAGTTAAGCCGAATTCAATCGCTCCAATGTTTTCTTCCGTCTCTCGAAGAATCCGCCGGTTCTATGTTCTAATCTCCGCGTCCCAATTCTCGCACCTAATCCCAACCGGAGAGATACATGACGCTCACTTACCTGAAGCGAACCGCCATCGTATTCGTCGGAATCATTTTTGTAGGTTTTGCGCAAGCCCAGTCCCCGACCACGCCGCCCGCCGACCTCGACGCCTACGTCGCCTCCTCGATGAAGACCTTCAACGTCCCCGGCATGGCCGTCGCCATTGTAAAAGACGACAAGATCGTCGTCGCCAAGGGCTATGGCGTGCGCAAACTGGGCGAGCCCACGCCCGTCGACGAATTCACCCTGTTCGGCATCGGCTCCAACACCAAGGCGTTCACTACCGCAGCCCTGGCTACCCTGATCGACGAAGGAAAGCTTTCCTGGGACGATCCCGTTTATCGGCGCCTGCCCGGCTTCGTCATGTACGATCCCTACGTCTCGCACGAGATGACCATCCGCGACTTGCTCACGCACCGCAGCGGCATGGGACTCGGCGAGGGCGACCTGCTCTTCTGGCCGCACACGACTTACACGCGCGAAGAAATCATCTACAAGCTGCGCTTCATGAAACCGGCCTCCAGTTTCCGCAGCCACTACGCCTACGACAATCTTCTCTACATGACCGCCGGGCAAATCATTCCCGCCGTGACCGGCACTTCCTGGGACGACTACATTCGCCAGCATATTTTCACGCCGCTCGGTATGACTCACTCCAACGTCAGCAACGCCCACATCAAGCCCGGCGACGACGTTGCCTTCCCCCATTCACGCATGGAAGGGAAGCTGCAAGTCATTCCCTTTGAAATACTCGATAACGCCGGCCCCGCCGGCTCCATCAATTCCTGTGCCGCCGACATGGCCAAGTGGGTACAGCTGCAGTTGAACCGAGGCAAATTCATTGACCGCGACGGCCGCCTCTTCAGCGAACAGCGTTCCAAAGAAATGTGGTCGCCGCAAACCATTCTCCCCATCGGCGATCCGCCCCCAGCTCTAGCCGCGCTGAGACCTAACTTCGCCGACTATGCTCTGGGCTGGGGGCTGCGCGACTATCATGGCCGCAAACTCGTCGGCCATACCGGCGGCGTCGGCGGATTCGTCTCCCGCGTCATGCTCGTGCCCGAAGAAAATCTCGGTGTCGTCGTGCTCACCAACGCCGAAGAAGACGGCGCCTTCGATTCCATTCTTTTCCATGTCCTCGATCACTATTTCAAACTTCCCGCCACGGATTGGATCGCTGCCTACAAGTCTCGCGAAGACACGCAGGAAAAAGAAGCGGCAGAAACCATGAAGAAAGCCGAAGCCGCCCGCGCCGCCGCCTCCAACCCTTCCCTGCCACTCGAAAAATATGCCGGCGTCTACAACGACGCGTGGTACGGGCCAATCACCATCCGCACAGAAAATGCCGGCCTGGTCATCACCTTCGACCACACCCCCACCATGATCGGCAATCTGCAACCGTGGCAGCATGACACCTTCAAAGCACATTGGCGTGACCGCACCATCGAAGACGCCTTCATAACTTTCGCCCTGAATCCAGACGGGAGCATCGACAACGCAAAGATGGCGGCAGTTTCCCCGCTCGCAGACTTCAGCTTCGACTATCAAGACCTGCTGCTAAAACCGGCAGAGAAAAAATAGAGGGAGAACAGCTTACAGCTGTCAGCTCTCAGCTTTCAGCGAACAAATTAAATGCTTGTCATTCCGACCCCCGAGCGCACGCGAGGGGTTGCGGAATCTCGGTTTTCGATCACTCCAAGTCAGATCCTAGATTCAATTCCTAAAGCCGTGGCTACCGCCCCCAACCCGTCCCTCAAAACCGTTGAGGCCCTACAACCCCATAGCACGGCCCTGCGCAGGGAGCTGGGCATAGCCGACCTGGCGCTGGCCCAGATTCTGATCGTGATCGTCCCCGAGTTCTTCGGCACGGCGGTGAAGGCCGGCCCCTCCCATGTCGTCCTCTGGCTGCTGGCGATTCTCCTATTTTTCATCCCGCAGGCGCTGGTGGTCGCGCATCTGAACCGCTTGATGCCGCTGGAGGGCGGCCTCTACGAGTGGGCTCGCCTTGCCTTCGGTGACGGCCTGGGCTTCCTGGTGGCATGGAACATATGGCTCGACACCACCGTGCAGGTGTCGCAAATCGCGCTGGTCGCAACCACCTACATCGCGTACGCCTTTGGACCCAACGCGGCCTGGATTGCATCGAGCCCGGGACTGCTCGTGGGCGCTTCCATTCTCCTGATCGCCGGCATGATGCTGGTCGCCCGCCTTGGCCTCAGCGTGGGAAAGTGGGTGAGCAATACGGGAAGCATCTTCACTGTCCTCATCCTGGGAATTCTGATCGTGATGCCTTTTTTTCACGCGCGACGCGGCACCTTGCCTCACTACAACCCTCTCCCGCTCGTGTTGCCGCCGCTCACCCTTTTCAGCCTCAGCGTCTTCAGCAAGATGACGTTTGGAGCCCTGTCAGGCTTCGAGATCGTCGCGATCTTCGCGGGAGAGTCTCGCAACCCGGGACGCAACCTTGCGCGTTCCATCCTCTTCACCGCGCCGCTCATCGCCCTCCTCTACATCCTCGGGACGAGCGCGATCCTGGCTTTCGTGTCGCCCGACGCAATCGATGTCATCGGCCCCATTCCTCAGGCGCTGAGCCGCGGATTCGGTGTCTTCGGTGTCGCCGGTCCGCTTGCCTCCATCGCGATTCTGCTTCTGTTGTTGAACTATCTCTGCAGCTACACTCTATATTTTTCCAGCAACACGCGCTTGCCGCTGGTCGCGGGTTGGGACTACCTGCTGCCCAGTTGGTTTTCGGTTCTCCATGCCAGATACCGTACGCCGATCAATTCGATTCTCTTCATGGGCGGCGTAGCTCTCGCGGCCAGCACCGCTGTGTTAATCGGCGCCAAAAATCAGGAAGCATTTACTCTCCTGCAGATCTGGGCCTGGACGTTCTATGGCCTCGCTTATCTAGCTCTGTTTGCCATTCCGCTATTCGCGCCAAAACAGAAAGGCATTCGGCCCGCCCTGTGGCTACGCGTGGGAGCGGCCGCCGCATTCGCCGTCACCCTGCTCTTCGTTCTGCTGTCGGTACTGCCCGTAGTTCCAGTTGCCAGCAAATGGAAATACTCTCTGAAGATTGCACTGGTAGTCCTGGGAGTGAATCTTCTCGGTTGGATGATCTACCGCGCAGGTCAAAGAAAAACAGAGGGCGGATAACTCTTTTGATGGCGTCATCCTGAAGGGAGCCGTTTGTCACGAAGTGAAGGATCTCTCAGCCAGGGGATGCTCTTAACGTTTCTTTCACCGCAAAAACACCCGCCCCGAATCCTCCACCCGCACACCCGACTTCCGCCGCGCCCCGGTTCCCAGCGTATAAACCACCAGCACATGATCTTCCACAATCAGAATTTCCTTCTCGTTCATCCAGCCCACTAAGGTCGCATGAGGCACGTAAGCCACGCGCCGCGGCGTCTCATCCATGCTCTTCACTTCCACCGCCGGCAACTCCGTCAGCGCCTTTCGAATCCCCTGCGACTCCTCCGGATTCGCGCTTCCCTGCTCCGCCAGTTGAATGGGCTTGTTCGCCTCCGCCGTCGAAACAATTGTCACGGCAACATATCCCAGGTCCGGCGACAGCCGCGCATTAGACGTGTAGAAACTCACGTCATAGTCAGAATTCTTGTATGTCGCTTGCTCGTCAAACACCGTGCGTTTCTTGCCATTACTCAGCACCAGCGTCCGATCGTTACTCTGATTCGACCACCCGCAGCAGCCGGCATCCGGAATCGCCTCGACAATCGTCTCTCCCCCAGTTGCCGCATCCAACTCGCGCAGCAACGGTTCGGCCAGCGGCGTCACCGTCCATTTTCCGCCAGCTTCCTGATAGAGCGTGCTCGCCTTGTACTCCGGTTCGCTCTGTCCTGGGACAAACTGCGTCATCAGAAAAAAGTTCTCCACGCCGCTCTCCGGCGCCCAAAACTCGCCATACGGACAAGTTTCCTCGCACGTCCCCGTCTCGCAGCGGCAATCCGGAAACTTCGTCGTGGCCAACTCCTCGCGTCCCGCGCCACTCAAATCAGTCCGCCAGGCCTGCCAGGTCGTGAGGGTCGAAAGATCCACGGCCTCGCGCTGCAACCGGCGCGCCGAGTTCGCAAACCAAAATAAATGTCCGCCGCCCGCCGAAAGAAACGGCACCGGAGCCGATTCCGTGACCGCCTGATTCGACCCCGTAGCACTCACCTCTCGCGTCACCCCTTGATCGATCGTCGTCGCGCTGTGCCCATTCCAAAGCCAAACCTTGTGCGTCGACGCCACATCTTCCGCCGCAAGCGGCAGCGGCACCGGTATCACAAATAAGATTTGTCCCGCGCGATTGAGCCGAATACTCTCCGGCGATTTCATTGCCTCGGCTGGAACCTTCACCGTTTGCTTCACCGCAAACGTCGCCGAATCGTACTCCACCATCTCTCCCGGCGAACGCAGCACCCATACTCGAGTCCCCTGCCCCCACGAGAGCGCTGTTAGCAACAGAAAGCCAACGATTGATTGCAAAGTATTTCGCATGAAAAACAGGATGCCTCGTAGAGCTCAGTCTCCTCGCGTCCGTAAGGACGCCTGAACCTCATACTCCTCACCGCGCCTCGACAATCGGTAACTCCACAAAGCTCGCCTGCTCCCCGGAATGAAAAACACGCTGCACCGCCTTCTTGTAATCCCCCGGCTTGGCCCAAAAAATATTCGGCACAAACGTCTGCGGATTGCGGTCGTACAGCGGAAACCAGCTCGACTGAACCTGCACCATGATGCGATGCCCCGGCAGAAAAACATGGTTCGCCGTCGGCAGCAAAAAGTGATAGAGCAACGGCTGATCCGGCGTGATCACCTTCGCCGTCTCCAGGCTCTCACGATAGCGCCCGCGAAAAATGTCCGCCGAAATCATCAGCTGGTACCCGCCCATCGCCGGCTGGCCCGCGACCTCGTCGGGATAAACGTCAATCAGCTTCACCACCCAGTCGGAATCCGTTCCACTGGTGGAAGCGATGAGATTCGCAATCGGTTGTCCGCTGATCTTCACCGGGTCCTTCAACACATCCGAAGTGAACGCGATAACGTCCGGCCGCCCCGAAGCCTCCCGCTGATCGTCCACAAGCCACTGCGCCCAGGTGAATCCCTCGCCGTATCCCACCGGCTGAATCGGCCGCGAACGAAAGGGCACCGGCTTCGCCGGATCGGAAACATATTCGTCATAAGCGGTGTCCGCGCTCTTAGGAGCATCGAAACCCAATTTCAATCCTGCCTCAAGATAAAGCCGCGTTGCACGGATCGCGCATCCGCTCGCACATCCCGCAGGCCACGCTGGCAGACGCCGCCACGTATTCGTTCCCGTCTCAAACGCAGTGACAGGAGCCACATCAGCCTTCGGCGCGCCTTCTTTCAAATATCGATCAAGAAACGGCCGCAGAATGTTCTCTCGAAAATAAAGCCCCGTATCGCTATTAAATTTCAATACCCCGAGCGTGCTGCCATCGCCAATCTCCTGCCCGTGATGCCACGGTCCCAGCACAAGAAATACTTTGTCGTTGCCGGCGTCCTTCGGTTTGATCGCCTTGTAAACCGCCGGCGCGCCGTAAATATCTTCCTGATCCCACAAGCTGTCGACCAGCATTACCGGCACCTTCAGCGGTTGTGCAGCCAGAATCTTGTCCATGGCCTGCTGCTGCCACCACGAGTCATAACTGGGATGCTCCAGAAGTTTGCGCCAGAACCCAACTTGCTCCAGCCCATGCCGCCGCCCCAGTTCGCCCGCCGAACCCGTCTCCATATATACGTCGTAGTCGTCGAAGTGATCCGTCCACCACAACGCGCTGTTGTTTCGCGTCGCCTCCTGCTCATAAATGTATGGCATGTTCTGTTCGCGAAACGCTCCGTTGTGAAACCAGTCGTCGCCCCTCCAGCCATCGACCATGGGATTCATCGG
>Ga0073928_10010621_pt1 | contig 10916 bp, 8 predicted proteins | sample PaiPotPPA55metaG_FD_76969 | JGI IMG/M metagenome (GOLD analysis project Ga0073928, IMG submission 76969) | Iron sulfur acid spring bacterial and archeal communities from Banff, Canada, to study Microbial Dark Matter (Phase II) - Paint Pots PPA... ...
ATCATCGCGTGAGTGTGCTTGCAGGAACAACTTCTCGTATGCGGGCAGGCCCGAGGTGTGAGCCAGCAGCATGTGGAAGGTGACCTCCCGGCGCCGGGGGTCGACTTCCCCGCAAGAGTCGGCTAGGAATTCGGGAACAATTCCCGCCACCGTCGCCTCCAGATCCAGAAGACCGCGGTCGTACAAGATCATTGCCATCGTGGTGGTAGCGACTACTTTGGTCACCGAAGCAAGGTCAAAGACGGTAGCTGGGGTCGCGAGGCGGGAATTGGGGTCAAAGTCGAACTCCCCAAAGGATTTCAGCACCAGGAATCGACTTCGGTGTGCGACCGCGAGGCACGCGGCGGGAAAGGCGCGCTGCCGGACCGCTTCCCGCAATAGGGAGAACGGAGTGGAAAAAGCTTGGTCTTGTTCGTTCAACGCTGGGACGAGGGTGCAAACGTTATTCAAGGCTTTGGGCAAAGACGAATTAAGACCTGACGGGTTATAGCAGAGATAGGACGGGTGGTAAAGGTCAGTTGAGAAGGAAGAGCCAGGCGCACCGGCTTGGGGGATAAGGCCGAAAGTGTCGCCAAAAGGAGCAAAGTCAGGCTCCATTGGCCCGGGCGACGGTCTGGGGCTGTCAGGCCGACCCGGCTTTTTAGGCTTTATGTTTGTCCCGCGGATAACCCTTAACCGGGTCGTCCGCGTCTAACCGTTCGGACCAAGATTGGGCACGTGGTGTCTTCCGACCCGGCGTATAATCAGGCTCAAGGAGTACCTTATGAAACTCAGATGGCTGGCAATCACTGTGGGATTGGCGGCGTTCAGCATGGTGCCCTGGACGTTGGCGCAAGTTTCCGATCAAGATAAAGATCAGCCGAAGTCCGGCGACGTACAGAATGCGCCCAAGCAGGCGCCTGCGTCGCTGCCGACGGCCGATGATAGCGACATTAAGCATAATGGCGGCAAGACTGACGTCGATGCAGTCGGGAACCGCAACGTGGGGTGCGGACGCGGCGTCGGAAACTGGTACACGGTGGAGGGCCAAGTCGCGCGCGGCCGGGTGTACGCCCAGCAGATCGAGTCTCAAATTAAGCTGGTGAACGATCCCGTTATTACTGAATACGTGAACCGGGTCGGCCAGAACCTGGTACGCAATTCGGACGCGCAGGTTCCGTTCACGATTAAAGTCATCGATTCCGACGTGGTGAACGCGATGGCGTTGCCAGGCGGATTTTTCTACGTGAACTCGGGATTGATTCTCGCTGCTGACGAAGAAGCAGAAATGGCCGGTGTGATGGCGCATGAAATCGCTCACGTCGCAGCCTGCCACTACGGACGCGAGATGACGCGGGCCAATCTCCTCCAAATGGCGTCGATCCCGTTTATCTTCATGGGGGGTGCGATTGGCTATGCCGGATATGAAGCCGCCGGCTTGGGGATTCCTCTGACCTTCCTGCACTTCTCTCGCGGATTCGAGGCTGAGGCCGATTATCTTGGCATCGAGTACATGTACCGTGCCGGCTATGACCCCTCGGCTTTTGTCTCCTTCTTTGAAAAGATCCAGGCGATGGAGAAGAAGAAGCCGGGTACGCTGTCCAAAGCCTTCGATACGCATCCCCAGACTCCCGACCGGATCGAGAAGTCCCAAGATGAAATTCGAAAGATCCTTCCCGCGAAGCAGCAATACGTCGTGACGACCTCGGAGTTTGATGAGGTCAAATCGCGCCTCGCGGCCATGGAAAACAAGCACAAAGTCATCGACGAGAAAGATTCAAGCAAGCCCAGCTTTCGGCGCACGGCGAACACGACCGACAAGTCCGGCGAGACCAAGAGCGATGACGACCGTCCCACGCTGAAGCGGCGGGATGATTCGAACTAGCTTTATTGCGGTGACAGCCGCCTCGGCTGTCGGCTTTGAACCTGAAGTTTCACCGGCGGCTGCGGCCGCCGGTTTTCCATTGATGGGAACTAATCCGTCGACCACGCCCTCTGCGATTTGGCGTAAAATCGAAATTCGAGCGCAGTCACAACTGCCTGTGTTTATGATCACGATGGAACTCAAGGAACAAACATAGGCTCGGCTAGGCTCGATTCATAGCATCGGCGAATAAGGCGGAACTTTCCCTATGCCGGAGAATTCACTCACCGTCATCGACAATCGCACAAACAGGACCTACACCATCCCTGTCGAGAACAACACGATCCGGGCGATGGATTTACGGCAGATCAAGAACGGCCCCGATGACTTCGGGCTCATGACCTACGATCCTGCGTTCATGAACACCGCGTCGTGCCGGAGCGCCATTACTTATATTGACGGCGACAAGGGAATTCTGCGTTATCGCGGATATCCGATTGAAGTTCTGGCCGAGCGCTGCACTTTCCTCGAAGTCGCCTACCTCCTTCTATTTGGCGAACTCCCCACCGAGAAAGAGCTGAACACCTGGGTCTACGACATCACCCATCACACCATGCTGCACGAAACCACGAAGAAATTCATGGAAGGCTTTCGTTATTCCTCGCATCCCATGGCGATGTTCGTCAGCACAATTGCGGCATTATCGAGCGTTTATCCCGACGCCAAGCACGTGCATGATCCCGCCAACCGGCTGCATCAGATTCAGCGCCTCATCGGCAAGGTGCCTTCGATCGCCGCCATGTCGTACCGGCACAATGTTGGCTTCCCCTACGTGTATCCCGACAACGATCTGAGTTACACCGAAAATTTCATGAACATGTTGTGGAAGATGGTCGAACCCAAGTATGTAGCTCATCCCGCGATCGCTCGCGCTCTCGACATCCTGTTTATTCTGCATGCTGACCACGAGCAAAATTGCAGCACCAATGCCATGCGGTCGGTAAGCAGTTCGCAAGCCGATCCGTATCTATCGGTGGCTTCGGCAGCTTCCGCCCTGGCGGGTCCTCTACACGGCGGCGCCAACGAAGAGGTGCTGAAGATGCTGGAGGAGATCGGCTCGAAGGATCATGTTCCGGCCTACATCAAGCGAGTCAAAGAAGGGCAGATCAAGTTGATGGGTTTCGGTCACCGCATCTATAAGAATTATGACCCGCGGGCGAAAATCATCCGCTGGAGCGCGGAGCAAGTCTTCCAGGTTACCGGACGCAGTCCCAAGCTCGACATCGCCCTCGAACTGGAGCGCATCGCGTTAGAAGACGACTATTTCGTGAAGCGCAAACTGTACCCCAATGTCGACTTCTACTCGGGCATCATGTACCAGGCTATGGGTTTCCGCCCGGAGATGTTCACCGTGCTGTTTGCGATTCCGAGAACCACTGGTTGGCTGGCGCAATGGCAGGAACTGATCACTGATCCCGAGCAGAAGATTGCGCGGCCGCGCCAGGTCTATACCGGGCACCCCGAGCGCGAGTTCGTGCCCATTGACAAGAGAGTTCCGGTACCGATTCCGGCAGAGTATCCGGCGGACTGATGTTTGCTTAGAGAAGTCGCGCCAAACAAGACGGCCCAGCTCTCTCCAGTTGGGCACAATTTTCAAGCCATGTCTGCGACGGGCTCGAGGATTCGAATGGGAGGGCCTCAGAATTGAGGTTGGGCGTACTCCGCAGGATCAAGACCGCCACTACTACGCTTTGGCGAAGCCAAGCACCCTTTATGCGATGTGCTTTGCCAGTTCCGCGCGCCGCTCACGATGGCGCTCGGGCGAAGTGATCACCTGCATCTCCTGCCAGTCGTAGGGAAATTCTTTGCCGCAATCCAGACAGGCAACGTAGGTGCCGGTCAGAATGGCGGCTTGCGGACGCGGCTTAGCCCCGCGAATAGTGACCGGGAAACTGTACCGAGAGTGTCTGCAGCCGAAGAGCACATCCACCAGTTTAGCGAACATGATCACCTTCCACATTCGAGCTGGGAGGCTCGAACCCCTGGACTCAACCTGAGTTTAACTATACGCCCCGCACTCGAGCGGGCAATCAACAAATACATTAGACTCACCAATTGACAAAAGGGTTTAGGTTTCCTAAAAAGCTCCTCCGGCAACCGGCATTCGATCGCAAACCCTTACATTCAATATAGTTACGCAGGCAGGCGAAACTTTTCACGGGATACCTGGGCGGGAACTTAAGCGGCCGCTAAGGCCGGATTGTAAAGCGATTGGCCTAGAAAGGAGTTCCCCGGTCAGCCCTTCAGACGCTCTGCGGGCCGCGCTTCTTCTGTTGCTGGCACTTGGTCATGATGGCCGATCGGAGTCGGCTGCGAAGGTCTTCTGGCAATTCGTAGAGCTGGGAGTCGCGATAAATCTCAATCGTCTTCTTGGTTGTGTCGCAGACAACGTAGCAGTTGTGGCACCACGAAAGATGGTTCTCTAATTCGACTTTGGTCTTTTCGTCGAGAACGCCGTCCAGGTAATTCGTCAGCTCGGTCAGGAATTCAGCGCATTTCACGGGTTGCCATCTCCACTTGTAACATCTCCCTTGCTTTCGCCATTTTTTGCCTCGGCGTCTTTGCTGCTTTCTCGTCTTTGAAAGTATCTTCCCAGCCGCTCGCGTAGCTGCAAGCGAGCCCGCAACAGCCTCGACTTCACTGCCGGCACGCTCAACTCGAGAGCAGCCGCAGTTTCTTCCGTTGAAAGCCCTTCAACGTCCCTCAGCACAAATACCGTCCGGAAGCCGGGGGGCAGGCCCTGGATGGTCTTGCTCAAAATCTCGCGCAGCTCGGCTTGCGTATACTGCTGCTCCGGATTCGGACTCCAGTCCGCGATTTCGCGGGGAAGGGAATCGTCTTCCGTTTTAATGTCCTCATCCAGCGAAACGGTGCGCTCAGGCTTACGCCGACGCAACTTCATCAGCGCTTCATTCACTGCGATCCGGACCAGCCAGGTATAAAACTTTGACTGCTCCTGGAACTGCGCCAAGTTGCCGTAGGCCTTCAGGAACGCTTCCTGCACCACGTCTTCCGCATCTTCGCGGTTCTGCGTGATGTGCTGCGCGATCCGGAAAACATTGCGATCATAGCGGCGAACCAGCTCTTCAAACGCGGAGTCGTCGCCGCGCTTGGCTGCCTGTACAAGCGTCAGCTCTTCGCTAACTGGTCCGGCTACTTTGTTTTGGATGGCTCCCATTTGCTTGGCGATGCAGTATTTTCGGGGTGCAAAAAAACTATGGTTTGGTGGAACCTGATGCAGAGCACCAAACCAGACTGTTATTTTACTTGGTAACCTGCCTCTTTGCCCAATCGCTTTGACGTAGGCGCAAACAAGACTTTGCGATAGAGTTCAAATAGAGTTCAAAAGGATGGGCATTACCCGAAAGATACCCAGACGAACAGGTACCGAAGTACCCTGCCGTCAGCGTACAAGTACCGTATAATCAGCGCTTAGGGCAATGTCCTTTCGTGTGAAGGCAGTTCGCGCGAAAGAGACTCCAACCCTGGCGGCGGTTCTCTGAGAAATGGCGGAAAGCAAGGAACTCCAACTCATTGTCGAGCGTGCGGTGGCGCAGGTCTTTGACCGCGAACTTCCTAAGTTGCAGGCAGAGTTGGTCGCGCGCGTCCTGGCGGAATTGCCCGCGGCCCCGGCTGCTGCAGATGCGCACTCAAGCGCTGGAAGCCCAGCTCAAGGCAACCTAGTTCAGGCCGTCGCCAGCATTCACGGCGGTACTACGCAAAAAGAAATTCTGCGCGCGTTGCTTGATGCCGGCAGCCTCTACGGTTCGCGCGTCGCATTGTTCGTCATGAAAGCCGGAGCGGCGACCGGATGGCAGGGGCGCGGCTTAGGCCAGGATGATGCCGTGAAGGATTTCGCGCTTGATATGAACGGCGGACCTGCCGCCCACGCATATCAAAACCGCAACGCCACTCCCGCCAACATCGCTGAGATGGATCCCCGCTTCGTCGAACATTTTGGCGGACCGGCAAACGAGCAGATCCTGGTACTGCCTCTGGTTCTCAAAGATAAGGTTGCGGCGTTGCTCTATGCCGATGGCGGTGCGGACGGCATGCTGGATGGCCCCTCGCTTGAAATCCTTGTGCTCGCGACGAGTGCATGGCTGGAAGTCGTGTCGCTGCGCAAACAGGCACAGAGGGATTTCGCCGATACCACTCCGGCTGTGGAACGTCCTGCGGTCGCAGCGCCCGTTCAGGCCGTCAGTTCTTTCGCCGATCCCTTTGCAGCTCATACGCCGAAACATATTGCGCCAGAAGTCGAACCCGAGCCCGCCGCGGAACTGGTCGAGGTGGCGGCGCATGCGGCGTCTGCAAATGCCGCGGCATCGGCGCCCGCGGCAGCAGCGGACCCGTTTGCGGGAATGTCTCCCGATGACGCCGATACCCACCGCAAGGCCCAGCGCTTTGCGCGCCTGCTGGTGGACGAGATCAAGTTGTACAACCAGGCGAAAGTGGCGGAAGGCCGCCGCAATAAGGATCTCTATGATCGCCTGAAAGAAGATATCGAAAAGAGCCGTTCGACGTTTCAGAAGCGCTACGGCAACACCGCGGCGGCAAGTGGGGACTACTTTCAAAAGGAAGTGGTGCGCAGCTTGGCGGAAGATGACTATTCGGTTATGGGCGCGAACTTCCGCAAATAGGAACTTGGTTTGGGGAAGGGCACGCCTTCAGGCGTGCCGATTGGTCCTCTTAACATTCGGGCTTTAGCCTCTGAGATCCGCGTCCGGCTCCCAAATCGTCTCACGGCGCTTCTAGCATCTAACGGTTCTGGCATTCGCGTTCCGCGCGAAATATGAAGGTGGTTCGAGTGGGTCTCAAGTGTTGTTGGTTGCTCGCGCTGAGCCTATCGAGCGGGCTCCTGAATGCTCCTGCTTTTTCCCAGCAGGGTTCCGATTCTTCCGACAAACCAGCAGTCGCACCTGCGCCGGCGAAACCCTCGCAGGGTGAGTCGGCGACGACAACCCGCTCAACTTCCAAATCCGCGCATCCGAAGTCTCCACCACCCGCGGCCAAATCCGGCAAAAAACCGAGCAGCGCTGTTACCCGGTCCGCGGCCGCGAAGAGAAGAAAGCGGCCGATGTCCCCTCGCGTCCGCCGCATTCGCCAAGCTTTCGTCGCGTCCACAACCTTGCGTCCCATGGCCCAGCAATTGATTCAGGATCGCACTCCCGCCGGATATTCGGGAGTTGAAGCTTACGCGCGCGCGCACTCTAAAGAAGACGCCGGTGCTTTAGCCTGGCTGGTCGTGGGATACGCGCACCTGCTCGATCACGATGGCGCCAAGGCGATCGATCCTCTCAACCGCGCCAAGCCTTTTGCGGGTGATCTCGGAGACTACGTCGCCTACTATCTTGGAACGTGCTACCTGCAAACCGGCCATCAGGCCGAGGGTCTGGCCGCGCTCGCCAACTTCGACACAACCTATCCGGACTCGCTGCTGATTCGCGACGCTCACCTCAGCTACGCTACCGCACTGCTGAGCGAAGGCCGCGCCGCCGAAGCCGTTGCACTGCTGGAGAAAGACCGCCTGCCTGCGCGATCCGACATCGAGTTTGCCTTGGGCCGGACCTACGCCGTTCTGGGCCAGACCGAGAAAGCTGCCGAAGCCCTGGCGAACGTTTACTACAACATGCCGACCGCGGCAGAAGCGGATGCAGCCTATACGGAATTGAAAAGACTTCCGTCGGCGCCGCCACCAACTCCGGCGCAACTGAAGACACGCGCTGACCTACTGATGAGAGCCAAGCGCTATAACGACGCGGTCGATGAATATCGCGAACTCGCCAGTCATGCAACTCCGGAGCTGCGCCCGGCGGCAGAGCTCGCGTTCGCGGATGCAATGCATCGCAGCGGCCGGAACCGTGAGGCCAAGACGGAGTTGGCCGACCTTCCGGGCGCTACTGCGGATCAAAACGCGCAGCGGCTCTACATCCTGGGAGAAATCGCCTGGGCGTCCAACGACAATGACGAGTTTTATCGGACGGTAAATGAACTGCGACAAGCTGCGCCGACAAGTACTTGGCTCGAGCAGGCGCTGCTCTCAGTAGCCAATCTCCATCTTGTGCACCACGAGTACGACCAGGCGCTCGACGCGTTTCGCGAGCTGCAGCAGCGTTTTCCCACGGGATCGCGCGCTTCCTATGCGCACTGGAAAGCAGCCTGGCTCACGCTGCGCTTTGGGCGAAATCAAGAAGCCAAGAAGCAGTTCGACGAACAGATCGGGCTGTATCCCTCGGGCAACGAGACGTCCGCCGCGCTCTACTGGCGCGCGCGGCTGGCCGAGGAAGACAACCAGCCCGGCATGGCTCGCGCCTATTATCAGAAGTTATCGGACCGTTTCCGGAACTACTACTACGCCGAGTTAGGGCGGGAGCGGTTGCAGAAGCTACCGCAGGTTCCAGACCCACCAGGGGAGTACCCGTTGCTCGATCACATTCCTCCGCTCGAGCATGGCGACAAAGTGACATTATCCGAACTGCCGACCGACGATCTTCACCTGCAAAAGGCTGAGTTGCTTGGCAATGGCGGCCTGGTGGATTTTGCCGTGCGCGAATTGCTGGCAGCCGCCAGCGCCGATGGCGGCAACTGGGGCGCAGCGGAAACCGCGCAGCTCTATACCGATACTGGCCACTATGATCGCGCCATCGAAGTCATGAAGCATTCCGTCCCCAGCTATTTCGCGGTCGACATTCCGACCTTGCCGCGGGCTTACTGGGAAGCGCTGTTTCCGCGTCCTTACTGGGCTGACCTGAAAAGGTTCTCCTTGTCCAATGGACTCGATCCGTATCTGGTGGCGTCGCTCATCCGCCAGGGATCGGAGTTTAATCCGCTCGCGGTTTCGCGAGCGAATGCTCTAGGTCTGATGCAGTTGCTGCCGAAAACCGGCAAGGTCGTCGCACATCAGGTATCGCTGAAGCACTACACTCCCGCCCAATTGTTTGTACCGCCCGTCAACTTGCAACTGGGCACGCGGTATTTCCGCGGCATGGTCGACAAGTTCGGCGGCTCGTTCCAGCACGCTCTGGCCGCCTACAACGCGGGATCTGACCGGGTCGAGGAATGGATGGGACAAGGTCCCTATCGCGATTCTCCAGAATTCGTCGAATCGATTCCGTTCACTGAAACCCGCGAGTACGTTCAAGCCATCATGCGCAACGCCGCCGTTTACAAACAGCTCTACGGGGCTCCCTAGTCTAGAGCTTGCCTCCACGCCTGAAGACTCCAAGGGATGTCTCAATTCATTCATTGGCAGATCGACGTATCTCAATTGGCCGGGCGTTGTTCTGTCGGCGATTTGTAGAACAGAATTTCAATCACCAGCAACGCCGCGCCCACCACGATCGCGCTATCCGCCAAGTTGAACACCGGCCACTGGTACTGCTTCACGTAAAACAATAAGAAGTCGACGACCCTGCCGCTGGCAACTCGGTCCCAAAGGTTTCCCACCGCGCCGCCCAGGATGAGCGAGAGAGCGATGCCTGTGATGGTCAACGCGCGACGCTGCCTCCACAGAAGCACCGACACGATCACCATCGCGACCAGCGAGAAGCCGATCAGAAGCGCAGTCTTCCAGTGCGATGGTGAGTCGGCAAACAGGCTGAAGGCCGCGCCCGTATTTTCCGTGTGCGCGAGGCGGAAGAATCCCGGAATGATCTGGATATGGGTATACATCGCGATGCGGGCAGTGACTAGCCGCTTCGTCCAGCGATCGAGCAGGACAACAATCAGCGCGAGGAGGAAGTGAGCGGAGCGTGCGCGAGTTGCGGACATTCAGACTCTTATTCCGACTTTCTAGTAAAGCGGTTTTCTCTTTGCGCTTTTGCCGCGTTGCTCAGCGAACTCTGCGGTTCAATGCTTTCGGCAGCACAAGAAACGCGACCGCAAAGTACGCCAAAGGTTCGTGAAGGAGGCAAAGAAGGGCTCAGGCCACGGTCTCCAATTCTTTCAACACCGCGCTGCAGCGCTCGCAGACTGTCGGATATGTCTCGTCTTCGCCGACGTGCGTGGAGTAGTTCCAGCAACGTTCGCACTTGGCTCCTTCAGCCTTCTTCACTTCGATATGCACGCCGCCGGTGCCATTGCCCGAGCCCGGCGCGAGCGTGACCGCCGACACGATGAAGAGATAGCGAAGTTGATCGGCATGGCGCCGCAGCACCGAGTAAACGGGATCGGGCGCGGTGATCGCGACCTGTGCCTCGAGTCCCGTGCCGATGCGCTTGTTGGTGCGCGCTTCTTCGAGCGCTTTCAGCACTTCGTCTCGGACGGATCGCAAACTTGCCCACGCTTCGTCTGATTTCGCAGCAGTCGCAGGCATCGCTGTGTTGCCTAGAATCTCAGCCGTATCTGGAAACTGCGCGAGATGCACGCTCTCTTCACGGCCCGCAACCATCGGAAGGTACGACCAGATTTCTTCCCCAGTGAAAGTCATGATGGGCGCGAGGAGGCGCACCAGGGCCTCACCGATCCTCCAGATGGCAGTTTGCGCGCTCCGCCGCCCGTGCGACTTCGGCGCAGAAATGTAGAGCCGGTCTTTCAACACGTCCAAATAAAACGCGCTCAAGTCCACGATGGAGAAATGATTCACGCGGTGATAGATCTTGTGGAACGCAAACTCCTGGTACGCGTTGCGCACATCGGCCGCAAAGGCGCACGTCTGGCGCAAGATGTATTGATCGAGTTCTTCCATCTGGTCAAACCGAACCATGTCAACCTGCGGATCGAAGTCGTACAGATTGCCCAGGATGTAGCGAAACGTGTTGCGAATCTTGCGGTAGTTTTCCGCAACCCGCCGCATTAGCGCTTCCGAGCCCACTACATCCTCTCGGAAATCGACCGAGGCCACCCATAAGCGCACGACTTCTGCACCCAGACGGCTCGAAATATCGACAGGATCCACGTCGTTTCCACGTGACTTCGACAGGGCTTGCCCCTTTTCGTCGAGAGTCCAGCCGGGAGTCACTACGCCACGGTACGGAGGCGTGCCGTGCGTCCCCATGGCGCAGAGCAGGGAAGA
>Ga0073928_10010622_pt1 | contig 10915 bp, 8 predicted proteins | sample PaiPotPPA55metaG_FD_76969 | JGI IMG/M metagenome (GOLD analysis project Ga0073928, IMG submission 76969) | Iron sulfur acid spring bacterial and archeal communities from Banff, Canada, to study Microbial Dark Matter (Phase II) - Paint Pots PPA... ...
GACGGTCAAGATCAAGACCGACGTTTCCGTCAAGGTAATGTTCATCGAGGCCTATCGTTACGAACATTCCTGCAACGAAACCTGGAAAAACGGTCAACTCATCGCCTTTAAATCGCGGACCAACGATAATGGCACGAAACATTCCATTGACGTCACGGCCGCGCCGGACAAGCTGAGCATGGATGCCGACGGAAAGCATAGCGATCTGCCCAAGACGGCCGCGCCGGCAAGCTTATGGGGCAAGGAGGCGATTCATCAATTGGACGCTTTCGATCCGGACACCGGCAAGCCTCTGTCGATCGAGGTTACCGATCTGGGCATCGAAGCCTTGACTATTCATGGCGTGACGCATGAGGCCCATCACTACAAAATCGCCGACACCCTGACCGGAGACTTCACGCGCGAGCTCTGGTTCGACGGTGACGTGCTTGTGCGGATCAAGGTTATCGGCTCCGACAATTCGGTGGTTCTTTCGGATTTGCGTTAGAACTGGCCGCCCCTTCCGCCGGGGGACCAAAGTTCCGGCCTCGGATGGGCGGGCTCTGTTAGCTCGCGCCAGCATTCGCGCTCTCAAGCATCATCTGGTTCGCATACCCGAATCAGTCGAACCATCCCGTGCGCGCCGCGGGTATTTTCGGATGGTCTACGCCGCTGTGGCTCAAGCTGCGTGCTCATTGCCTGCGGGCGCGGCGTCCGGTTCTGTGGCGACAATTCGTCGCGCCGCTTCGTGGGCGGATCCCGCGGCTTCGCGAGAACATGGGCGAGCCGGGCCGGTGGATCGGCATCGTTTAATTCGCAGGTCTCAATCGGCGAGTGGCGGCAGTTTGGACATTCGCTGGCTTGGACGCCGGAGGGCAGGGGCGGCCGTGTCCGCGACCAATGGCGATGCCGCGCAGTTCGGCGGCGGCATAGAATCGACAGACGCGGCTGTCGTCAGGAACCGGGCGCGCTTCAAACCGTACTTATCCGCTCATACAACTATGAAGCAGGTCATAGGTAAATGCCATGCCAACCATAAAATTGCGGACAGCGGTGATGTCATAACATTCTGCTTGTCTTAGCCCTGCCCCTTATTTCGCGCGATGGACGCGCCCGCCTCGCTCGCCTACAAGCACTGGCGGCGACATGGCCGCGGTGGCACGCCTCGACCTGCGTGCTGCTGTTGCGAGGTCTTGCATGTTCAAAAAAATCCTCATCGCGAACCGTGGCGAGATCGCCTGCCGGGTGATTGCAACGGCGCGACGAATGAGAATTGCGACCGTCGCCGTCTATTCCGATGCCGACAAGGATTCGCCGCACGTGGATATGGCGGACGAGGCCGTGCGGATCGGTCCGCCGCCCGCGGCGGAAAGCTATCTCGTCATCGAAAACATTGTCGCGGCCTGCAAGGCGACGAGCGCGGAGGCGGTGCATCCGGGCTACGGTTTTTTGTCGGAGCAGGCGGCGTTCGCCCGTGTATTGGACGCAAACAACATCGCCTTCATCGGCCCGAACCCGAAGGCCATCGAGGCGATGGGCGACAAAATCGAAGCGAAGAAACTCGCTCAATTGGTGGGTGTCGCGACCGTGCCGGGATTCCCCGGCGTCATCGACGACATAACGCAGGCTGCGGAGATCGCCGACGCCATCGGCTATCCGGTGATGATCAAGGCCTCGGCCGGCGGCGGCGGCAGGGGGATGCGCATCGTCTCCGCGCGCAAGGAGATCGCGGAAAATTTTGCCCGCGCGCAATCGGAAGCGACATCCGCTTTCGGCGAAGGCCGGGTGTTCATCGAAAAATTTATCGCCAGTTCGCGCCACATCGAAGTTCAAGTACTGGGCGACAAGCACGGAAACGTCATCCATTTTGGCGAACGCGAATGTTCCATCCAACGCCGCCATCAAAAAGTAATCGAAGAAGCTCCCTCTCCCTTCATCGACGACGAAATTCGCCGCAAGATAGGCGAATGGGCGATTGCGCTGGCTGAAGCGGTCAACTACGATTCGGCCGGCACGGTCGAATTTATTGTTGGCGAAGACAAAAATTTCTATTTTCTCGAAATGAACACGCGGCTGCAGGTCGAGCATCCGGTGACCGAGCTTGTTGCCGGCATCGACCTCGTCGAACAGATGATCCGGTCGGCCTCCGGCGAGAAATTGCGGGCCGGTCAGGCCGACGTGCATCTGAAAGGCTGCGCGATCGAAAGCCGGGTCCTTGCGGAAGACCCGGCGCGGAATTTTTTGCCCTCGACCGGACGCCTCAGGACCTACCGGCCACCGCCGCCCGGCCATCGCAACGGTGTGACCCTGCGCATCGATTCAGGCGTCCGCGAAGGCAGCGAGATCTCTATCCATTACGATCCGCTGATCGCGAAAATCGTGACCCATGCGGGGAGTCGAACGGCAGCCATAAAAGCGCAGACCCAAGCGCTCGATTCGTTTGTCATCGAGGGTGTCACCGACAATATTATTTTTCTCGCCGCCGTGATGGCGCACAGACGCTTTCAGGCGGGCGACCTCTCGACCGCCTTCATCGCCGAGGAATACCCGCGTGGTTTTACTCCGCTTGCGCCGGAAGGAGTGCGCGCGCACCTGTTCGCGTGCGTCGCGGCGGCGGCCGATCATGTGGTGAATGAACGCAAGCGCGCGATCTCGGGCCGGATGCGCACCGCGCGCCCAGTTCGGTCTGCCGGCGCGCGCGCGCTCACGCTTGGAAAAAATCGGCATGACGTGACACTCGATGATACGGACGAAGGGCTGACTGTGCGATTTGAGAAGACCGGGCACACGCATATCTCCAGTTCCGATTGGGTCCCAGGTCAGCCAGTTTGGAACGGCACAATCGACGGCGAAAGGGTCGCGGTGCAACTGCGCCCCATTCTCAATGGCTATACTTTGGCGCACGCTGGCTTTGTGGTTGAGGCGAAGGTCTACACGCGGCGCGAGGCGGAGCTTGCCGCGCTCATGCCGGAGAAAAAAGCATCCGGCGGCGCGAAATTGCTGCGATCTCCAATGCCCGCTCTCGTCAAATCGGTCGAGGTGGTCGCGGGCCAGGCGGTGAAATCGGGCGAACCCCTCTGCATCATCGAGGCGATGAAAATGGAAACCGTTTTACGCGCCGAACGCGACGGGACCGTGGGCAAAATAAACGTAAAGGCAGGCGACTCCATCGCGGTCGATGCCGTCATCTTGGCGTATGCGTGAGGCGGCCTCAGGCTCGCGAACACTGACCGAACGTTCCGCAAGACCGTCGGAGCGAGAAACGCTCATGCGGCTCCGGTTCACTGGGGACGATGTGCCGAAAGGATGTCCTGCTGGCGGATACCGTGCGCTTTTTTGCTTTCGCCAAGCCGTCGCGTGGGCTAAACACCAGCGTTTGGCCGAAGTCAACGAGTAGAAGGTGATCTTCGCGATCTATCGAGCCAAAAGGCGGCGCCGTCCGCGAGGCGCTGCGCCGATAGCCCTTGGCGCCGTCTAAAGGGACGAGGCCGAAACCCGCAATTTCCCTCGAGCGTTTCCTTGCGCGATGCTACGGTTCCTCCTTGTTCGCCATGCCGAAGCCGGTGCTCCCCCATCCGAAGGCGACCCTGCGAGGCGATTGACGGCGCAAGGCCGCGCCGACGCGGCGCGAATGGGGGCCTATTTTCGCGCATCCGGTCTCGATTTCGATCTCGCCCTTGTGTCGCCGGCACGGCGCGCGTGCGATACACTCCACTTGATTTTGCGTGCATTGCCGCAAAAACCGGCCTGCGAACTCGAAGCTTCGCTCTACAACGCCGACGTTGAAACCCTGCGGGACCTTCTTGCCCGAACGCCCGCCCCGGTAAAAACCCTTCTGATCGTCGGGCATAATCCAGGCCTCGCCGAATTCGCGCGGTTGCTCGTGCGCGGCGGGGAAAGCGCCATGCCCCGCCATTTCCCGGCGCCATGCCTAGCAGTGATCGACTTCCCTTGCGGCGATTGGTTCGAGGCGGCCGCCGGTGGCGGCCGGCTGGACCGTTTCGTGAATTTTTCCGGCTTGCCGGCGGAGAACCGTGCTTCGCGGTAGAATAAAATCGGCGCCACGGCGATGGCAGGTCCCGCAAAATCCGGCGGACGGAACCCCGGCCGTTGCAAGCAGCGGCGCCTCCGGCGAGACCCCGCGCCGCGGCGAACGATTTTTTTGCCTCGAACATGACGAAAACGCGCCGCTTGGCTCTATACTTAACGGCGCATATCGCTTACCCAGGATCTTGCCTCTCCAGGCACCCTCCGCCTCGAAATGCACCGGAACGCAGCTTGTCTCTGAAGTCCGACTTTCTTTTGAAAGCCCGCGCCAGGGCCGAGAGCCTCGCCGTCGAAGTCCGCGCCAGGGCCGAGAGCCTCGCCGTCGAAGCCCGCGCCAAGGCCGAGAGCCTCGCCGCCGAAGCCCGCGCCAAGGCCGAGAGCCTTACCGTCGAAGCCCGCGCCAAGGCCGAGAGCCTCGCCTTCGAAGCCCGCGCCACAGCCCGTAGCCTCGCCACGTTAAGCACTGGTCAGCATATTCGCCTCGGCGTCACCGGACTCTCGCGGGCAGGCAAGACGATCTTCATCACCGCGCTCATCGAATATCTGACCAAGGTAGAGGGACAGCCCTTGCCCGTCCGGAGAAAAATGTTGCCGGTGTTCCGGGCCTACGCCGAGGGACAGCTGATCGCCGCCACGCCCGAGCCGCAACCCGACTACGCCGTGCCCCGCTTCGCCTACGAGGATCACATTGCCGCGCTGGCCGCCCGCCATTGGCCGGATTTTACGAGGGATATTTCCGAGTTCCGGTTGCGCCTTTCTTTCGACCCACCCCCCGGCCTGCCGCCCGGGCGCCAATCGCTTACCATCGACATCGTCGACTATCCCGGCGAGTGGCTGCTCGATTTGCCGCTTCTGACGAGATCCTTCGCGCAATGGTCGCGCGAAACCTTCCTTGCCTCGGCAAATGCCGCCCGGAAGCCGCTCGCGGAGAAATGGCGCGGGTCTACCACCATCACCGATCCGCGCGCAAAGTTAAATGAAGACGAGGCGCGCCGCGAGGCCGAACGTTTCACCGAATATCTGGGCGCCTGCCGCGACGACAAATATCATTTTTCCAGCCTGCCACCAGGCCATTTCCTAGAGCCCGGCGACCTCAAAGGCTCTCCTCTCCTCACCTTCGCGCCACTCGCCGTCGAGGAAAGCGAAAAATACCCGCCGGACTCGTTCGCTGCCGTGATGGAGCGGCGCTACGAGGCCTATAAGGCGCAGGTCGTCAAACCGTTTTTCCGCAATCATTTCGCAAGGCTCGACCGGCAGATCGTCCTCGTCGACGCGCTCGCCGCGTTGAACGCCGGACCCGCCGCGATGCTCAATCTCGAAACCGCACTCACCGACGTTCTGGCCGCGTTTCGCGTGGGGCGCGGCAATTCCGTGTGGGGGTCCTTGTTCTGGCCGAAGATCGACAAGATTCTTTTCGCCGCGACCAAGGCCGATCATCTGCCCCGGACGAGCCACGACCGGCTGGAAGCGATCTTGCGGCATCTTACCAAAAGAGCCATCGAGCGCGTCAAAACGATCGGCGCCGAAGTCGATGTCGTCGCGCTGGCGGCGGTAAAGGCAACCCGCGAGGTCAAGGGCGGCGGTCCCGGTGAGTCCGCGCTCGAAGTCCTCATCGGCACGCCGGTCGCCAACCAACAGATCAAAAACAGGGTTTTCGATGGAACGGAGGAAGTGGGCATTCATCCAGGTGACCTCCCGAGCGATCCAGAAGCGGTCTTTCGCGACGAACCGCGCGACTACCGCTTCGTCCGTTTTCGTCCTCCCTTCCCGGTCCGGGGCGAGAAGGGCACCCTGCTCCCGCCGCCCCATATCAGGCTCGATCGCGCGCTCCAATTCCTCCTTGGCGACCGGTTCTGCTAATGCCCTAGACACTGGCTCGCTTTGATGATTAACCAGGCCATCTGCTTCGCTGGTTCTATGTGATCCGGAAACGCTGTGGCGAAGGATTAACGAGGTCTCGCGTGCCAGAAGAACCAAAATCCGGCCCGCGTGTGTTCGAGCTGGGCTCGATGGTGATCGAAACCACGGCCGACCCTTACGAGGCCGAGGCCAAGTCTTTGGCGGCTACCCACGACGCCGACGAAGAGGCGGTCGAGGTCGCCCAGAAACAAGGCGTCGTCGCCCGTTCGGCGTTGTCCTGGGGCGGTCTCTTCTGGTCGGCGACGGGCGGTCTCGTTTCGCTCGGTTTCGGGCTTTGGCTGGCCCGGCTCATCGACGATCTTTTCGCTTGGTCGCCCCTCTTCGGCGTCATCGGTCTTGCGCTTGCGGCTGCCGCCGCAGCCGCGCTTTTCGTTCTCGCCACGCGTGAACTCGCTGGGATTCTACGCCAGCGCCATATCGCCGAACTTCATAACGGCCTCGCCCGTGCGCGCGAAAAGGACGACTTTAAGGAGGCCCAGCGCCTCGTCGGGCAACTTTCCGCGCTCTATTCCGCAAGGCCCGAGACCGCGCGCGCGCGCGCGGAACTGCGCGCCCTCGCGCATGACATCGTCGATGGGCGCGATCGCATCGACATCGCCGAGCGCACGCTTGTCGAGCCGCTCGACCTGGAAGTGCGACGCGAAATCGCGAACGCGGCAAAGCGCGTGTCCATGGTGACGGCGCTTGCGCCGCGTGCGATCATCGACGTCGTCTTCGTCGGGGCGCAGGCGATAAGGCTTACCCGGCGCATCGCGGTGATCTATGGCGGCCGGCCGGGCCTGCTCGGCTTTCTCAAGCTCTTGCGTTCGATTGCCGCCCATATCGCGATCACCGGCGGGATGGCGATCGGCGACAGCCTCATCCAACAACTCGTCGGCCACGGGATCGCCGCGAAATTGTCGGCCCGCGCCGGTGAAGGCGTGCTAAACGGCCTTTTGACGGCACGCGTGGGGCTTTCCGCCATGACCCTCTGCCGGCCTATGCCTTTCGGGAACAGAAAGGCGCCAAAGCTCGCCGACTTTGCACCGCTATTGTTCAGCAAGGCGGAGAACAAGGGTTGACGGGAACGAGAGTGGTGTCCGGTGTGCGTGGAGTATCTGCGGCTTCAGCCGCAAACATGACTCGATGCAGCATGTCTTTTTGATTCAGTCAGCGGATTTCGGCGCCCCCGATCTCCAAGAGCGCGCCGCTTCCGTCGCCCTTGAAAGGAACCAGATACACATTCAATTTGACGGCTGCGCCACTGGCCAGCTCCTTGGGGAGCGGAAGGCCGAAGCGCTGCGCTTTGGATGGGTCGGCTGCTTTGAATTCGGCATTCGGAAAGATACCGAAGCGGCCGATCTCCCGCTCGTCCCCATCCTTTTGGGCCTTCACGACAGCTTGGACAGCACCATCGCGTGGCGGCCGAAAGGCCGTCACCCTGATGATCACGCGAGGGGACTCGCTCGCCACGCCCCGGTCAGCCCCGGGCGCCGCCGTGGCAGTGACCGCAGCGGGGCCGGCGACCGTCGCAACTCGTGGACTATCCTGCGCCGCAACGGAGCTCGGAGACATTAGCGCAACCATGCACGCACACGCCGCGCCAACTAAGCATGACCGGCGATTACCCATACCATTCGTCCATACACATACGGTGCCTGACGCCTGATATGGGCTCAGGCGGAGACGAACGCAACTTCGATCCGCCCCGGCGCGGCCGTGCCGGTTGGACCGGCGGCTGGCTTATTCGGCACCGGCAGGATTTGAATGCGGATGCGGCCGGTCTGGTCCGTCGCGCTGCCGAAAACGCGTTTTATCGCCCGTGTCAGATCCACGACGATCGACGGCTTTGCAGCCGGTTTGCCGCCATGGCCTTCATGAACCCCGAAAATTCCGAACGTGCCTACGTAGTGGGGATCGGAAATCGGCGTGCCCTGCGAGAGATAGTCGCAGTCGATGAACACCCGGTACAGCGTGTTCTTGTGCTGCGTGACCGCGACGTCGCGAATGAAGGCAAGCGCGCGTGGGCCCGAGGCGGCCCGTTCCCGAGCGGTGTTGAAATCGAGCAGCTCGCGGTCGGCTCCGGCAGGCGCAAGCCGGGCGACCGCGACCAAAAGACTGCGATCGACCTCGACCGCAATGTCGAGAGGCGCCGTTGCCGTCGCCTGCTGGGCGTTTGGCGCGGTGAAGGTCTTTATCCCGGCGGCGCTGCTCACGTTGGGCGTCGCGTATAGGGTCTTGATCTTGTCTCCTAGCGCCATGACGGCCGGCGCCACCGCTGCGGCGGCGGGGCGCGCGAGCCCGTAGGTGTAGCCAAGAGTTTCAGGGATATACATGTCCGAGACCTTCGGAGAATAGAATGATCCATCCGGATTGTAGAAATTGTTTTGGAACGTCATATCGGTCCAGAGCGGATCGTTAGAATTCTGGTTATTGACATTCCACACCCCCCAGATCCGGTCGATGTTGCAATGATGCATCATGAAGATCGGATCCAACGCCGACTGGGTGCCGCCCATGAGCCCGCCCACGATGTTGTGAACGTTATTATGAGGCGTTGCTTCAAGAGTGCCAGAAACGCCGCAGCCTTCGCAGTTAATCCAGGACTGGTCGAGCGAGTTCTGTCCGCTCGGCCGGCTCGTTCCGAAAGTCTCGAAGGGCGTCTCGCCGAGGATCGTGGCGATGACACCTTGACCGACGATCTCGTCGGGGAGCGAATCGGTTGGCGACATCGACCTCTGCGATTCGTACAGCGGATTGGGTTTGCCATTCCACGTCGGCTGAGTAAACGCCGCGGGCAGCTGACGATCGGCGGTCCAGTCCCAATAAGGCAGCGCGAAGTCGTTGTGCCCGGTCAGCTGCCTCACCGTCCGCTCGTACATGAGCAGAAATGCCCGGTGCCAGGGAAGAAAGTACCAGTTGCCGTGCGGACACAGGTTGAAGGCGTTGGCGTTCCCGTGAATGGCGGCGAAGTTCGCCCAGCTGATCGCCTTGCTCGCCGGCGTCTGCTTCAATTGCGCGACCCATCTCGCCAAGCCTGAACGATTGGGTCGTTCAATTGCAGATCGCCCAGCGAACGCCGCTGCGGCGGCTGCCCTTGCGCGAGCGCAACGGCGCCTGGTATCTGCGCCGCAATGACGCCTGCCCCGATGGCGCAACCGTGAAGTAAGATCTTTCGACGTGAAACCGTCATGGTATCCTCCCAACCTATTACTTGTAAATATTGGACTTCAAACGGCGGTCAATGCCGGATATCGACTGACAGCCGACGGCATGAATTTTTGACGAGCGGGCCGCTCCTGTCAAGGACGCGAGCGACCCTCGCGCCGCCGAAGGCGGTCCTTCGCATCCTGTGTGCCGGGGATGTCCGGCGTCCTGGGGTGAAACTCCCTTGTGCAACCTGATGGAGGTGAAGCACGCGTGAAGCGCAAGGGCGTCGCCGCGAGGCGGGGTCTGAAGGAAGCGCGGAGCGAAATCGCGACTCGACGAACAGAAACCGGATACGAGGCAGCTTGGCCGGACGCGCGGGCAGGAAATCGCGAAGTCCGTACCATCAAGGGCTCATTCGCGACATTCGTTTCAGGGTAAATTCGCAGCAACCGAAGCAAGGGTTGCCATTCACCAAGGAGCTATTGGCGTTCTCCGCGAAAATTCCGTTTGGGTATCAAGATCGAGGATTAGCCGGTATTTATCCCTCAGTCTTTCAAACATTTTCTGGTCTCTCTCTTGCGGTTTGCCGCTAATATGAGAGTCAGATTTCAGGTACTTGCCGAGAACACCAAGTAAAAAATCTGGTACACTTACACATACTGTTGTTTTGTCCACAAAAGATACTTCATATAATTTAGGTCGACGGTTGTTGTGAGCCGCTAATGCCCTATAAGCAGTGTCCACAACTCTTCTAATTCGAGATTGTCTAACTTTGTCAGTTTTCTCAAAGTGCAGACGCGCAAAACAACTTTCTGCCGCCATTAATCGCCGTGTAATCATCGCTATAAGTAAGTTAAGATACGTCTGTTCGTAATCATCAACCTCTGAATATTGCGATAAAGCGACATAGTTTTGAAATGGAAGAATTTGCAATTTTTCGACAAATTTCAATTTTAGATCCTCTGTTACATCAGTGAAGTGTATTCCATTTCTAACAATTGCATCACGCTTTCCGGCGGCCCATTGGTCAGATAAATAATCTTTCCAAATCTCTTGCGTGTCATTGTTAATTTTATGCTGATGTTGGCTAACTGAAATTCCCAAAGCGAGGTACTTTCTGTCGCCATTTTCGTATTCTGATTCGTCAAAATACATATAGAACGGATTCCGATGTTGGTTTTTCGGCTCAAAACTTGCTCTGTGCCCGCTATCTTCCAAAACTTTGGCCCACAGTTCCTTTATTCGATGGGCGATGCGCGGTTCGTGGAAAGCAGTAAACTTAACCATTCCGTCAAGTCGGTTCACTTCGCGCTGCTCAGTGGAATCGTCCTCTAACCCGAGATGCCTAAAGTGCTCGTCCAATCCAAATTTTTTTGCAAAATACAGTTCCTGGCGTAGTCGCCGCTTTTGAGCCTTCGGGATGTGGGGCTAGCATCACTGCCGGCTCCCGGCAACGCAATGGACGCGCCAAAGCCTCGCAAAAAAGCAAAAACCTCGCGGAACCACCCACTCCCGGCCCTCGGTCTCTCCGCAGGCAGGCGCGCTGAGCTCGACGAAACAGCAGTGTCAGAAAAGATGGACGCAAACGGTAGTGCAAGACCCGGATGCTCAGGGCTTATGTTCCTCGCGCCATTTCTTGACGACGGCCAGCGTATTCTCGATGTGTTTCTCTGCGTTGGAATCGGAGTAGGCGTAAAGAATTTTTCCGTCCGGCGAGATCACATAGGAAATGCGGTTGGCGAAGGCCGCGCCCACAAGCGGAATGTTGAACGCGGCGTCATAGGCCTTTATGACCGAAAAGCTGGGGTCGGCGCCAACCGGGAATTTGTCGCGGCACTCC
>Ga0073928_10010624_pt1 | contig 10914 bp, 7 predicted proteins | sample PaiPotPPA55metaG_FD_76969 | JGI IMG/M metagenome (GOLD analysis project Ga0073928, IMG submission 76969) | Iron sulfur acid spring bacterial and archeal communities from Banff, Canada, to study Microbial Dark Matter (Phase II) - Paint Pots PPA... ...
ATCGGCGTATCGACTGATCCCGTACTTGTCGCTGGCACTGCTCGTCTTTCTGATCGTCGTATTCGTCTATGCCCTGAGTGAAAACCTGCAGGTCATGGGACGCTGGCTCGAGCGCCCGTACCTGTTCGCCTTTCCGCTGGTCGCTGCCGCGGCGGCGATCGTCCTCGCTGCAAGCGTCCGACGCCGCCGCGATGGGCCGCCATTCTACATGGGCGCGCTCGTTTTCGCGGCAGCATTCGGCACGTTCGCGATCACGTTCTGGCCCTATATGATCCCGTTCTCGATCACCGTCGATCAGGCCGCGGCACCGCATACGAGTCTCGCGTTCATGTTCTGGGGCGAAGGCCTTTTCGTCTTTCCCCTCATGCTCACCTATACAGCGATCACCTACAGGGTGTTCCGCGGCAAGGTCCAATCGACCTCGCACCACTACTGAAGATAACGCATGCGTTATGGCAGGCAGGCTCTCAAGCAAGCAGGGCGAACCATGGAAGTTGATTCGTCCTGCTTGGCGTCGGTCTGACTATTTGGTGGCGGCACTCCGCATCCCGGAGCAAGAGAATACCGTGGCGTGCCGCGCAACGTTTCGATTGAAATGCTGAACGCCAGGCAATGCAACATGCCGTCTATGGCGCGGCGCCAAGATTATCCCCGACATCTACTACTGACCCACGACGAGGAGACGGATATGACCGGTTACCGAATATTGATTCTTATCGCAGCCATTGTGATTACGGGATGTGAAGCGCTGGTATTCGTCGGCACAACGGCCGTGAACTAACCATTGGTCCCGCACCGCTTATAGTACTACATCAAGGGTGCAGCTCGGATGCGGCAGATCACTGCATCGTGGTGCGGGACATGGCTTTCCCCGGTCGTCGAATTTCCGATTCTCGATGGAACTTATCGTCATTGACGATATGGCCACTTGAAGGTGCTCTGCATCCGCGCATATCTGTGTCGGCGATCACTGCTATCGAGAGATATGCTAGTGATTCAGCTCGAGCCAGCCCGCGCGGGCCCGCGCGGTGTTCGCCTGGGGATCGTCCAGAAAGAATTCCAGGGACGTGCCGCTCGAGAAGCAATAGCGGGCACCGTCGTCCGGATCTATCCAGTTGATCGAGCAGTCGGCCTTGATGCGCGCGCCCGCGGCGATGCCAATGGGATCGAAATTGTCGAATTCGCCCTTCATCTGAGTGGGCGGCACGGCCGCCTTCCAGATGCCTCCGGGCGGAGCGCCGTTCCATCCGGCGGCAGCCGTCTGGCCCAAGGCATGGGTGCAAAGACACGCCGACAGCACGGCCGCCGCAGCTCGCGCAACAGAATGTCTCGCGCGCAGGTCACGGAGTCGCCGTGACACTTCAGCATCGTCAGCCCGCTGCTTGCCTCGGCCACGAAATGCCTGCGCCTGGTGCAGCGCTGAATCCTTGGCCCACTTCCGAAGCATGTTCTCGTGAATCCCTAAATCAGCCCCCGCCTGGCGAAAACTCACGCCACGCTCCCGGACTAGCCTCACCGCCTCAACCTTGAACTCCCGAGTAAAACTGCGCCTTCCCATCTGACACCTCCGAGATCATCAATTCGCCAATCGGGGGCGGGGAAGGCGTACAGACACCGTGGTACCTGCCTCGACGTTCTTCCGAACGACGAGTGCGCCGCCGAGCGCACTCACCCGCTCTCGAATCCCGAATAGCCCGAAGGAACCCGCCTTCGCCAAAGCCGTGTCCTCGATGCCGACGCCGTCGTCGGTGATGTCCATCGTGATGGATTCGGCATCGGCGCCCAGGACAATGTCGACGCTCGACGCGCGCGCGTGCCGAGCGACGTTGGTCAACGCTTCTTGACCCGCTCTGAAGAGGATGAGTCGGGTCGCGTCGTCAAGTTTGGGTAAGGGCGCGATCTCGGCAACGCGGATCGTGAGCCCGGAAATCTCCCCGAAATGCCGAGCGTGCTCCTGGATCGCCCCAGACACGGGGAGATAGGCGAAGGTCGACGGCCGCAGCTCATTGGCGATCTGCCGAGCGGCGTCCATACATTTGTCGATCGCCCCGGCGAGTTCTTGACACGCGCGGGTGACGTCGGCTCGACCGCTTGCCCGAGCCCGCAGATCATCGAGGCCGAGCTTCATCGCGTACAAATCTTGTGCAATCCCTTCGTGCAGCACCTGAGCGATGGATTGCCGTTCGTCCTCGCGTACCGTCTCGAGACGCTGCGCCAGCTCGCGGATGCGCTGGTGCGATTCGCGCAGCTCCGTCACGTCAGTTCCGAGTACGTAGAGCGCAATAACATGGCCGTCCTTGCATTTGGGCACGTACTGGACGTGGCTGTGGCGCTGGGAGCCATCCGGCTGCAGGTCGAGCTGCTCATACGCCTGCGGCTCGCCGGCCAAAGCTGCAGCCAGGTAGGGCTTCGCGATTCGATACCGCTCCTCGCCAACAATCGCTCGAACGTGTCTACCGACCGCCTCATTAGCGGGAATGCGAAACTGCGCCGCCGCTGCCCGATTCAAGAAGCGATTGGTCCCATCGGCATTCCAGCAGGTGATCCGCGCCGGCACGTTATCGAGGATCGCCTGCAGGTCTTCTCGGGCCAATCGCAAATCCTCGGTCAGCTGTTTCTGTTCGGTGACGTCCTGGATTTGCGAAACGAAATGAAGTGGGCGACCCGCTGCGTCGCGCACCAGCGAGACAGAGATGAGGACCCAGATAATGTGTCCATCCTTGTGCAAATACCGCTTCTCCATGTCGTAGTGCGAGAGAGGCCCGTCGAGCATCTGACGCACGTAGCCCACGTTTATATCGAGATCATCCGGGTGGGTAATGGCCTGGAAGTCTGTCGCCAGGAGCTCTTCGGCTGTATACCCGAGCATGCGGCACAGGGAGGGGTTGACTTGCAACCAGCGGCCATCCGGAGCCACCAAAGCCATGCCGATGGCCGCAAACTCGAAGGCGCCGCGGAAACGCGCCTCGCTCGCTTGCAGCGCCTGTTCGGCTGCGACCCGCGCCGTGATATCTTCTCCTAGGCCCAAAATGGACTCGACCGAGCCATCGGCGGCGCGCAGGGGTCGCAAGCGGAGCGAAAAATATTGCGTGCCACAGCCGAGGCTCAAGGCAATACACGGCAGATCTATCCCATCGCGTTGACCACGGCACAGTGATTCGTGCAGCGCACGGCGAGATCGAGACTCTGGAAACAAGTCGTACCAACTGCGTCCGATGAGCATGTCGGGTTGCACGCGAAATTCTCGAATTGCCGCGCGGCTAATCCATCGAATGCTGAAGTCTCGCTCCAGAATGAGCATGGGAATGGGCGGATCGACTGTTGCGAGGCCGTAGCTCGACGGGATCGTCTCTGCAGGCTCATCCGGTGGGGTCATGCGACACCGTGGTGGATTGAAGTCTTTATAGTGATAGGCGATTCAACCCAAACCCAAATTCATACTACGCCAACAATGCGTACGTAGATGAAACGACACCGCTGACATCAGCTGCAGTGCAACAGCCAGGTTGGAGAGCACCTCCACAGCGGCTTAGCGTGCCTTAAAACGCGAATCGTGGCTTCTGCTCTAAACGTTTGGAGTCGCGATATCCCCTGCTCCCACGGTCTGGACCGATCTTACCGGTAACCGCAACTCGATCGAGCCGAGATGCACAGAGTCGAACAGCGCGCCGCACCGCTCGGCGCGGCCATAATCGTCGTGCGCGACGTGCAGCCGATAATCACCGCTGCCGCGCGCCAGGCCATCGAACTTGAAGTCGCCGAACGCATTGGTGGTCGACTGTAGGACAGCGCCGCCGCCGGTGACGAGCGATACGGTCGCGTTCTCGACGTTGACGTTCCCGCGGTTTTGCAGTCTGGACACCACGTTGCCGCTCAAGAATACGCTTCGGATCCGCTGCAGATTGCGGTACAGCACCCGCGGCCGGGTGTTGAGTTCGGGGTGCAGCGGCTGCAGGTCGTCGCGCGCCGCAATCTCGCGCAGCGCGTCGTCCGAGTCGTGGATCACCTCGAGCGCTCCCGTGGGGCACACCTGAACGCAACGCGGCGCCGCCCAGCCTTGATCGAGCAGGTGTGCATCGAAGATCCAGATCTGCGGAACCTCGGCCTCCTCGTTCCAAGTCATCGCCCCATAGGGACAGGAATCGACCAGTTCGCGGCGGCCATGGGCCTTGACCGGGTCGACGATCACGATGCCATCGGACCTTTTGTAGACGGCGCCGTCGCCCGCCGCCTTGATGCACGGCGCATCGTCGCAGTGGTTACACATTCTCGGCACATAGGTGACGTCGATCGCCGTTCCGGTGCCGCGGGTGTGCCGCTCGATGGATATCCACTCATGCCCGTGCGGCGGCTGGGCCACGGCATATCCCGGAAAGTCGTTGCCCACGTGTTCGTCTTTGGTGGCCAGGACGCAATTGTGGCAATTGATGCACTTGGCCACGTCGACTCTGAGCGCCCACTTCTTCATGCCCGCACCTGCGTCATGACGCCGCACGAATCGGATGTATCCATTTTTGCACCTCCACCAGGCAGGAATTCGGCGCGATTCCGTCCGCCGTAGACGTCATGGTTCGCGGCGGCGTCAGCAGATTGAGACAGCCGCCCCGATCGACCGGTCCCTCGGGCGTGTCGATGAATTCGTAGTTGGCGCTCGATTCGTAGCCACCCAGCACGCCCGGCAGAAGTGTTGCCGTCACGTCGGCCGCGCACAGCACCGCTCCGCGCGAGTTGTACACCTTGACCAGGTCGTGGTGCAGAATCCCGCGAGCGGCGGCATCCGGCCCGCTGATGCGGACGATCCAGTACGCCACGCCGCCGATCGTGACGCGATGATCGCGGATGTCGCTGACGGCAGACTGCTTGCCGTCCGCATAGGTGTGAAAGCTGTAGCGCGGATGGCCGGTGATGAGCTGCAGCGGCAGCCGCGGATTCGCCGCGGCGCGCCCGCCTTCCCACGCCGGAATGTAGCGGTTCACCGCTGCACGGTCCGCATCCTGCGCTTCGAAGCGCTTGAGCGACTGCGGGACGAACTCGAACCGGCCCGATTGTGTCGGCAAGCCGCGGCCGAATTCATCTGCATATTGGCCGGGCAAGGGAATCGGCTCCGGGACGTCCTTCGCCTGCCCCTCCGCGAACCAGCGCATGTCGACCGGCGCCTGCGTCGCGGGTGCACCCGGAGGGATCACGTAATACCCTTTCTTCAGGAAATCCTGCCAGCTGATCATCCGGGGCAGATCGGACGAGTCGAAGATTCGCTTGCACCAGTCGAGTTCGGTGCAGCCGCCTTCGGAGAACAGCGCGCCCAGCCCCAAACGGGTCAAGATGTCGAGAAAGATCTGATAGTCGGACTTCGATTCGCCGAGCGGCTCGATGCACTTGTGCTGCATGACGACCGTTCGGTGATTGACTTGATTCTGTCCGTGGTGCAGGAAGCCCGCGCAGTTGGCCCATTCGGAAATGTCCCACCGCTCGAGCGACGTGCAGGCCGGCAGGATCACATCCGCGAATTGCGCCTCGTTCTCCATCCAGATCGACTGGTTCACCACGAACTCCAACGACGGATGCCGATAGGCCTCGACGAGGCGCCCCGAACCCGGAATGGTGCCGAGCGAGGACGATCCGTATCGATACAGCATGTGCATGCGGGAATGCCCCGGTGCCGGGTAGTCGAACCGCGTGAACTGGCCCTCCAGCGAGAAGCCGTCCCAGGCGTACCCGCTCGTCTGTCCCTCGATGATCGCTTCGGCCAGACGCTGCCGCGGAATGGACTGCTTCACCGGATTCATGGTGAGCACATGCGGCATGCGCACGTAGTTGTGGGGCGCGCTGCCGGTATTGGTCACGTCGCCCGAGATGCCGCCCTCCGCGTAGCCCGGGAAGTAGAAGTTGAGGTCCATCGGCACGCCCAGTTGCAGATTGCCGAAATTGATCCCCGGCTTCCCCCAGCCCTGCATCGCCATCATCATCACCATGCAACGCGCCCATTGCGCCCCAGTGGCCGAGCGGCATGCGCCGCCGAAGCCGGATCCCAGGCCGCCCGCCGCCAGGTACGTCTTGCGTCGCGCCCACACGCCCGCCAGGCTGCGAACGTCCTTGGCGGGCACCCCGGTCTCGGCCTCCTGCCACTCCGGGGTCTTGGGTATCCCATCCGCGGCGCCGAGGAGATACTCGCGCCATTCCTCGAAGCCGGTGGTCTTTTGCGCCACGTAGTCCTGGTCATAGAGTCCGTCGGCCACCCACTCGTGCATGATGGCGATCGCCAACGCCGGGTCCGTGCCCGGCCGCACCGGCAGCCACTTGCCCCCCAACATCTGCGCGGTGTGATTGAACACAGGATCGATGTGTACGAATTCGATGCCGAGTTCCTTGGCCCAGAGGCGCCGCTGCGCGCCCTCGAATCCCGCGTAGATCCCACCGGTCGACTCCGGGTCACTGGACCAGAACACGATCATGTCCGCATGCTGCAGGCAGTCCTCTGCGGTGCCGTAGAAGCCCGGAACGCCGAGGCGCATGTTGTTCCCATAGTGATGCATCGCCCCCCAGTACCAGCCCTCCCAGCTGATGGGACTGAAGGCCACCTTGGTGTGGCCGATGAGATTGCCGAAGCGGTACAAGGCGCTCAGCCAGTAGTTGATGTTCCCCCATTGGTGATGCGCCGGCTGCGCGATGGCGATCGCGCCCGGCCCGTGCTCCTGCTTCATGCGCAGGATTTCGCCGGCGACGATGTCCAAGGCCTCGTCCCAGCTGATGCGCACGTAGCCGGAGATGCCGCGCCGGCCGACATTGCGCTCGCCCGCCGGATCGAAGTCCACCCGGCGCATGGGATGGAGCAGCCGCGACGGCGAGTGCACCAGCGACTTCATCGCGAGCGCATGCGGACTGACCGTGGCGGTGCGGCGCGGCGCGAACCTGCGCCCCCGGGCTTCGATGACCCAGCTGGATGCGTCAGATGCATCGAAATCGATCGGTGTGGTGCGCACGATCTTGCCGTCGCGCACGAACACGTACAGCGGTCCGCCGTTGGTGAGATTAGTGTAGCGCATCGTCCCGTCGCGTTGCGGTGTACCGTACGCCCATCCGGACGTGGTAACGAGGTGCATCAGCTGCCCGAACCAGACGGTGGAGCGGTCCGCCCCCGCCGCCATGGCCTTGAAGTTCTTCAGCGCATCGATGACCGCCGCATAGTCGGGAGTGGGCTTGATCAGCGCCAGCGCGCTGTCGATGTTGACAAACGACATGTCCGTGGTGGGATGCGTGTGTGCGCCCCAGAAGCCGTTGACCGCGCCGTTCTGAAACACGAAGTGCCGGCAGATGCTCCGGTCGCGCAGCCGGACCTGGACCACATACTTGCCGCGCTTCAGGTGCTCGCGCACCGCGGGGTGCTTGCGGGCTGCCCGCCGCACGACGAGTGGCAGCGCGCCGAGAATCGCCCGCAGCATCAGGCGCTTCATCGCGTGCCGCTACCCGGCCGTCCCGACGCGATTTTCCTTCGCGAACACCTTGGCCATGACCTCCTGAAGCTCGGGATCGGAAAAATCGAACAGACCGCCGTTGCCGGACACCCACTGATAGGTATGCAGCAGGCGCGTGATCTTCCACCGACCGTCGATCCGCGCGAAGCTGTTTTCGTACCAGCCGTTCTGCGTGTATTCCGCCGCCCCGCTGTCGACCGCCTTCCAATGCCGCGCCACCATGTAGATGACCGCGTCGGCCCGGTCGCCGTCGACTCGCACAGAAAAATTCGAGTATTGGTGCAGCCGTCGCACCGGACTCAAGATCACCTTCGCGAAATGAGTCCATAGATCGGCATCGACGAACACCTCCGGCTGGCCGGTGAGCCTTTCGAAGTTGACCCGGAAGCGGTCCGCGAAGCAGCTGCGATACAGCGGCCAATCGCCCACGTCGAGCGCCCGCCCGAAGTTGAGCATCACCTGCTCGATTTCCGACCGGGTCCACAGCGCCTCGATCATCTGCTCGTGCGACAGCCGGACCGGCGCGGGAATGCTGCAGCTCGGTGGTGTCATGGGGTGTCCTCCGCAGTATATAATCGTCTAGTATTTGACGGTGAATCGCACGCCGTAGGTGCGCGGGTCGTCGAGGTAGGCGGTCGCGGGACCCGGGATACCGGCGGCGGCCGTCGCGGCGATCACAGCCCGGTTGGTCATGTTCTTGATCCACAGCCCCGCGGTCCACATCGAGGCATCGTAGGTCACCGACGCGTCTCCCTTGTTCGAAGGCACCTGCTGGGTGCCCTTGTTGTGCACATAGTCGGCGAACCAGGAACTCTCGTACCGCCAGTCGATGTGCGCCCGGATGACGGCGTCGCCCAGCGGAATCGTGTGGGTAAGACCGGTTTCCGCGGTCCAGTCCGGGGAATACGGCGGCGACAGGCCGTCGTAGTTGTGTCCGGTGGGATCGATGACGTCCTTGTTGCGCGAACGGGAGTAGCCTAAGTTGAAATTCACTTGGTCCCGCTGGGTGACCTTGGCTAGGACGTCCAATTGATCGCCGCGGATGCCCACCTTGTTGCCGTTGAAAATGATGTTGTAGGGCGCGGAGATGTCGTAAGCCTGGATGATGAGGTTGTGATAGTCGTAGTAGTAGATCTCATTGTTGATCTGCAGCCGGTCGTCCAACCAGCGCGTCTTGATGCCCGCAGTATAAGACACCAGCTTTTCCGGTTGCACGGCATTGCTGAAGGTCGGCGTATTGGGCAACGCATTGAAGGTTCCCTGCTGATAGCCGGTCTGGACCGTGCCGTAGACCATGATTTTCGGAACGAGATCCTGTTCGAACCCGACTTTCCAATCGAAATGATTGTAGGTCTTGTCGAAGTCGTAGGGCAATCCGCCCAGCGCCACGACCTCGAAGCCATGGGCGGTTCGCTTCGTGGAGCTCGCGCGTCCGCCGCCGGTCAGGCGAAACGTGTCCGTCAGGCTGTAGGTGACCTGACCGAAAGTGGAATACCCGGCCAGGCGATCCGCATCGACGTTGGTCTGGTAGAAGACGAAGGGCAGGTTCGTGAACAGCGTCTCCGTGCCGCTGTTGCGCGAATTGTAGTACCCCAATCCGCCCAGCCACTTGAGCGGACCGGCGCCGGTGCCGGTAAGCCTGAGCTCCTGGGTCAGCTGATTGTAGTGCGCCGTATTCGACGATTGGATTGCGCTCAGCCAATACAGCGGCACCGAATCCAGATATAGATAGGAGGGCAGATAACTCAAGGTGGCGCCGTCGAATTGATAGTCGATCTGCCCGCCCACCATGTACGTCTTGTAGTGGTCGCGCTCCCGCTTGGTCGTGCCGAACGGCGCCGCATATTGGCCGGTCCGCGTATCGTCCCAGGCATTGCCGTAGAAGAAACAGGTCTCGCAATACTTGCCTGTAGCGGGATCGGTGCCCTTATTGACCAGGTTTGAGTGATAGCCGTTCTTCTGCGCCCCTTGCGCCCACAGGTAGATACTCAACCGCTCGTTCGGATCGATGATGGCCGACAGCCGCAAGCTGGGATCGTTCTTCGAGTCCGCGCCCGTCACCATGAAGCCGCTGTTGCGGGTGTAGTCGGCGGCGGCACGCACCGCCACGCTGTCCGATACCTTGACGTTCTGGGTGACGGTGACGTGCACCGCGGAATAATTCCCCGCCTCCAGCAGCATATCTCCCTCGTTGTTGAAGGCCGGCTTGGTGGGGGTGAGATTGATCGTGCCGCCGATGGCGCTGCGGCCATACAGCGTTCCCTGCGAGCCCGGCAGGATTTCAAGCTGCTGCACGTCGAAGAACGCGGCGCTGTCGGCCTCGCGCGGCAGGTAGATGCCGGCGAAGTTGAAGGCCACGTTCGGCTCCACGTTGGGAAAGTCGAGATTGGCGCCGACTCCGCGAATGAACACCTGGGTGTTGTCGCCCTCCGCCTGAAAACGCACCGAGGGCACCAGCTTCTCCGCTTCGATGAGATTGCCGACGCCGGCCTCAATCAGCGTGTCTGCAGAAATCGCGGTGACCGCGGCGGCGGTTTTTTGCAGGTTTTGAGTTTGCTTCTCCGCCGTGACCGTGATTTCCGCCAATGCGTCGCCTTCGGTGCCCGTGTCCGCCAGCACCGGCCGGATCAGCCCGGTCACCAGCAAGGCCGACCCGCAGATCGATGCAAGAATGTGTCGCAACATGTATCCCCCTGTCCACCTATTTGTAGAGTCGTAAGCCGTCGCGGCGCCATCGCGCACTCCGCACCCGTACTTGCACGCTTCGAGGTCTGATCCGGCATTCACGTGGAGGCCTTCATGTAGTGCGCCCGATACCAGTCGTTGATCTCGCCGCCGGTCGCGAGCCACACGTCCGCATGGCCGGCGATGTATGCCAGAGCAGGTTCGATGTGCTTCATGCGGAACGGATGTCCGGAAACGAACGGATGCACCGAGATCGACATGACGCGCGGCCGCTGCCGGCCCTCTGCATACAGCACGTCGAATTGGTCGCGGATCATGCCTCCGAACTCCACCGCCGATGCGCCCTTTCCCATGATGGTCGGCACGTCGTTGATCTCGAGCGTATAGGGCATCGTGATGAGCGAACCGCGGCGCACCCGCATCGGAACCGGCAATTCGTCGTGCGCATAGTTCGAGACATACTCGATGCCAGCTTCCGCAAGCAGATCGGGCGTCACCAGGCTTTCGGCAAGAGCCCAGCTCAACCAGCCCTTCGGCCGTATGCCGGTCGACTCTTCGATGATGGCGAGATTGCGCTGGATGAACTCGCGCTCCTGATCCTCCGCCATGAGCGTCGGCACGGAGCCGTTGCGGTCACCTTGGGCGCCCCACTCCCAGCGGCGATCGTTGCCCTCGCGGATGATTTGCGGGTACTCGCGGCACACGTCGCTGTTCAAGTTCACCGTGCCGCGGAAACCGTGGCGATCCATGGCATCGG
>Ga0073928_10010625_pt1 | contig 10913 bp, 7 predicted proteins | sample PaiPotPPA55metaG_FD_76969 | JGI IMG/M metagenome (GOLD analysis project Ga0073928, IMG submission 76969) | Iron sulfur acid spring bacterial and archeal communities from Banff, Canada, to study Microbial Dark Matter (Phase II) - Paint Pots PPA... ...
CAACCACTCGGTGACCGACCAGACCTCGGTGCTGTCGTTCATCCAGCAGAACTGGAGCACGGGAACGATCACGGGCTCCATGGCGCAGTACGCCGGCTCCCTCGACCCGTTCTTCGACTTCAACCAGCACAAGGCCCGTCGGATCCTGCTGAGCCCGACCACCGGCGCCGTGCTGCGGGACTAGTCCCCGCCGCGCAGCCCGGAATGCACTTCGTCCCCGCCACAGACGGTTCGTGGCGGGGACGAAGTGCATTCCGGGTGCCGGAGGCGGCCGCACCGCCGAGACGGCTACGAATCAGGCCGCGAACATCCCCGAGCCGAAGTGGTCCGAGGAGTCCCGCACGCCGGGGAGCGCGAAGAAGTAGCCGCCGCCGATCGGGGAGATGTAGTCCACCAGCGGCTCGTCGATCAGCCTCGTCTGCACCGCCTCGAACTGGCGCAGGACGTCCTGCTGGTAGGCGCAGAAGGCCAGGCCCACCTCGAGGTTCCCGTTGATGTCGAAGCCGCGCTCGTAGTTGTAGCCGCGGCGCAGGATCTGCTGGTCGTACGTGGCGTCGGTGCGCGGGTTCGCCAGCCGGATGTGCGCGGTGAGCGGGATGACGTTGCCCATCGGGTCGTCGGCGTACTCGGGGGTGTCGAACTCGGCGGTGCCGCTGAGCGGGGAGCCGGTGTCCCGGCGGCGGCCGATCATCAGCTCCTGCTCGTTCAGCGAGACCCGGTCCCAGAACTCGACGAGCATCCGGATGATCCGGATCACCTGGTACGAGCCGCCGTCGGCCCACTGCTGCTCGCCGCGCAGGCCGCCGCGCGCCCAGATGAGCGCGTCGGTCACCGTGCTGTCGTTGACGTCCGGGTTGGCGATGCCGTCCTTGAAGCCGAGCTGGTTGCGCTGGGTGCCGCTGGGCCGGGGCACGGACTGGAAGCCGTCCACCTTCCACACACCCTGCATCCCGCCGCGGGTGTGCTTCGCGAGGTCGCGCAGCGCGTGCATCACCGTGTCCTGATGGTCGGCGCAGATCTGCAGCGAGATGTCGCCGTCCCGCTCGGTCGAGCCGACCATGTCGTCGTTGGGGAACACCACCATCGGCGTGAGCTTCAGCGGCTTGCGCGAGGCGAGCCCGTAGCGGTCGTCGAACAGCGAGGCGCCGACGCCGACGGTGATGGTCAGGCCGTCGGCGGGCACGGCCGGTCCGAGCGTGTCGCTGTCCGCGGGCGGGGAGGCGAGGCCGAGGTCGCCGGGCGTGCCCCCGGCGGTCAGGAAGCGCGCGCGGGTGGTGATGGTCTGGAACAGGTCGACCAGCTCGGCGCGGTTCGCGGCCGTGGCGTTGAAGGACACGAAGGTGGCGAACGCCTGCGGCTTGGTGAGGATGCCGGACTGGTTCCCGCCGTGGAACGGGATGACCCGGCCGGAGCCGGTGGTCGAGCCGGAGTCGTCGGCCATGGCGACCGTGGCCCCGGCCACTCCGGCACCCACGGCCGCCACCCCGGCGGCGCCCACCGCGGCTCCGCGCAGGAAGGAGCGGCGGCGCAGGGCGGCGTGCAGCGTGGCGGAGTCGACCAGGCCCGCGGCGTCCGCGGCGCCGGAGAAGGGGCAGGAGCCGGCGGACCGGGCCGCGGCCGGATTCTCCTCGGCGGCGCCGTTCTCCGCGCTCTCCGGCTCGGTCACGGTCTCGGTCGGCTCGGTGGCTTCGGCCAGCTCGGTCGGCTCGTTCGACTCGGTCATCTCGATCTCGCGGTGGGTCTCGGACTCGGACTCGGACATCAGGCTGTGGTCCGTTCTTCCAACAGGTCGGGCACGAGGGAGAGGGTTTCGAGCAGCTGACTCAGGTCGGCGTCGACCTTCTGCCGCTGCGCGGTGGACAGCGCGCCGAGCGCCGTGGGCATGGCGCACTGCGCGGTGCAGGGCCCGGCGCCGTCGGCCTTCAGGTCGGCCTGCACGGTGGCGATCCCCTGGTTGATCCGGGGAAGCAGGCTCGGATCTCCCGCCTGAATCAGCGAGCTGATCGTGGACAGGACCTCCTGGGTGCCCTGGGTGTTCGCGTAGAGCGTGTCCAGCGTCGTGCCGCTGCCGTAGTCCTGGATGCCGGTGAGCTGGAACTGCAGCGCGTTCTCCAGGATCTCGTGGGTGCGCAGCGGCAGGTCGGTGGCCGGGGTGGTCTGGCCGGGGAAGGCCTTGATCAACCCCTGGATGTCCTTGACGAGGGTGTCGCCGAGCGGGGCGAGCTCGGCGGAGGACTGGCCGTGCCAGAGCCCGTATTCGATCCGGAAGAACCCGGTCCAGGACTTGGTCGCGGTGCCCTGCGGCTGCCCGCTGGCCGAGCCGTTGATCTCGGTGTCGAAGGTGTCGAAGGTGCCGTAGGCGGCGCCGAGCCGCTCGTAGGCCAGGTGCGCGGGCAGCCAGTCGGTCTCGGCCTGCGCCAGGTTCCCGGCCTTGAGGTCGGCGTCCAGCTTCTCGGCCGCCGTGAGCAGGCCGGGCAGCGAGGTCTGCACGTAGGCCCGGTAGTCGTAGACCGGCTGCTCCATGTCCTGCTCGGTCACCGGAGCCACGCCGGTCAGGCCGCCGCCGGAGCCGGACACGCGGTACGTGGCCGAGTTCAGCACCGTGCCGTCGATGAAGGAGCAGCGGAACGCGTACTCCCCCGCGCCGATCGAGACGTTCATGACCTCGCCGGCGCCGGGCGTCACGTCCGGGTCCTCGCCGTAGACCGCGTTCGTGGTCGGGTTGATCAGGTAGACCTCGGCGGTGTTGGCGCCGTTGTCGGTGACGTTGAAGCTGAGCGTGCCCGCGGTCGGCGAGGTCCAGCCGGTGCCGCAGGCGGTCTCGCTGATCGCGATCTGGATCGTGCTGGAGGCGTCGGCCGTGCCCATCACCGAGATCGTGGCCACGGCGGCCACCGCGGGAACTGCCACGATCGTCCCGTAGACGGCCCAGCGCGGCGTACGACGTCTATTCGCCGTGCTGGCCGATACCGGCTCCTCGGCGCCCCTGGCCTTGGCGGCCAGCTTCTCGGCGAGCGCGGCCTCCTCGACGGCGCGGCGCGCGGCGGCCCGCTCGACCCGCGTCCGCGCGGCGGCGCCCTCCGCCGAAGCGGCCGCCGCCTTGCCCGACGCGCGCACTCCGTGCACGAACAGGGTCATCGTCGTCGCCAGGTACAGCGCGTAGCCCGCGACCTGGAGCCAGGTCATGACCGGGGTGAGGTTGAGCGTGCCCGCGATGAGCATCGCGTACCAGGAGCCCGCGTCGATGCTCAGGTTGAAGGCGTGCGCCGCGTAGCCCGGCAGCAGGCCGGCCTCCTGGAGGTCGCCGAGGCCGTAGGCGAGCACTCCGGAGGCGATCACGATGAGCACGGCGCCGGTGGCCGCGAAGAACTTCGTCAGATTGATCCGCAGCACCCTGCGGTACAGCGCCCAGCACAGCAGCACCGCGAGCAGGATCCCGACCGCCGCGCCGAGCAGCGGGCCGCGCGCCTGCCCGGCCGACTTCGCGGTCGTCCACAGGAACAGCGAGGTCTCGAGCCCCTCGCGGCCGACGGCGAGGAACGCGGTGAGCACGATCATCCCGCTGCCCCGGCCGAGCGCCTCGTGCACCCGCGCCTTCAGGTCGCCGGACAGGCTCTTGGCATTGCGGCGCATCCAGAACACCATGGTGGTGACGAAGCAGACCGCGAGCAGCGAGAGCACGCCGCCGAAGCCGTCCTGCCCGCCCGCCGGCAGGCTGGCGGAGGTGAAGGTGAGCACGGCGGCGAAGGAGAGGCTGAGCGCGACCGCGGCGGCCACGCCCGTCCACATGGCGCCGAGCCGGTCCTTCGCCTCGGCGCGCACCAGCGTGGCGACGAGGATCGAGACGACGAGCCCGGCCTCCAGGCCTTCGCGCAGGCCGATCAGGAAACTGGGAAAGGCGGTGTTCCACATGGCGGGCGGGACGCTCCATGGATTCGGTCGGCGGAAGCGAAACTTAGGTGAGCCTAACCCATAGGCGTACTCCTCTCGGGTGACGGTCGCCGGGACCCGAGGTGAAGTTCCGGTGCCCAGCCTGGGGGAATCGGGCATACCGGGCAAAAAATTAGCTGAGAAGTTTTTTGCCGAAGTTGTATCTGGGGGCCGTGCCCGGCGCTCTTGTTAGTGACCGGATCGGGAAGGGGAGAGCCCGATCCGGTCAGCTCCGCCTTCAACCGGGTCTCGGGGAGGGACCCGGCGGAGACGGCTGGTGGGGGAACCGGAGGGGGAAGCACCGTGCCCGTCCGGCGATCGCGAGGGGGGATCCGCAAGGGTTCCAGGCGATCGCCGGGCGGCCGGACGGTGTGTTTTCAGGACCGGTCCTCCCGGGGGACCAGGACGCTACGGGGGTACGGCCTGCTCCCCCGGGGGCACGTCCACCGGGCGGCCGGCAGTGTCGGAACGCACCGTTAAAGTGCCTGATCAAGGCCAAGGGAGGAAGTTGTGCGCACGAATCACAAGGCCCGGATGGATCGGCTGATCAGCCGCCACCCGGACGCGGTATACACCGACGGTGCCCTGCACCGCCGGGATCAGTTGCTTGTCCCCGTGGAGCAGTCGGACGAGGCTCGCGAGGCCGGCGCCGGCTTCGTCGACCGCGTCGAGCCATACCCGGAGATCGGCGTGCACCGGCTGCTGCTGAGAGGCTCCGCCCAGGTGGACGTGCCGGAATTCGCGGCCCGGCTGCGCGATCAGGGCATCAGAGCGACACCGAACCACCTGCTGCGCGGCGAGCCGGACTACATCGGCGGCCCGTTCGGAGCGCCGACCCTGTGCGGGCCGGTGCCCGCCCCCGTGCCGAACGGTTCCGGCCGCGCCGTCACCGTGGCGGTCCTGGACACCGGCATCACCCCGCACCCCTGGTTCACCGCCACCGAGTGGTGGCCGCAGGTGACGCCCGAGCAGCTCGACCCGGTCGCGATCAACTGCGACTACGAGCTCGACGCGCAGTCCGGCCACGGCACCTTCGTCGCGGGCGTGGTGCTGCAGAAGTCGCCGAACGCGCGCCTGTGGGTCGACCGCCTGCTCGACGACATCGGCATCTGCGACGAGCTCGAACTGCTGCACAGCCTCGGCCGGATCCAGCAGCGGGAGAAGGACACCGGCACCAAGGTCGACGTCATCAACCTCTCGCTCGGCGGCTACGCGCACGCCGACCACCCCTCGCCGCTGGTCGCGGAGTCGCTGCGGAAGTTCGGCAGCCACACCGTCATCGTGACCTCGGCGGGCAACAACGCCTCGGACCGCCCGTTCTGGCCCGCCGCCCTGAAGGACTGCGTCGCCGTCGGCGCCAAGGCGGCCTTCTCGGACCGCGGCTGGTGGGTGGACGCGAGCGCTCCCGGCGTCGACGTCGTCGGCCCGTTCCCGCAGCGGCGCCCGGACGGCGAGATCGAGCTCGGCTTCGCGAGGTGGAGCGGCACGTCCTTCTCCGCCCCCTACGTCGCCGGCGCGATCGCGCATCTGGCCAACGACAAGGACATCACCGCCCGCGAGGCCGCGGAGATCCTTTTGAATACCGCGAACCCGAAGGCCAACCCCGACTTCGGGGTGGAGATCGGGTAACGGCAGGTATGACGCGACGGCGTGATCTCGCTAGTGTGTCCCACGCGCCCGGCACGGGGTCGGGCTCGTGGGAGCGTGAGTCATGCCGTCGAACAGCTCGAAGCCGACGGGGCCGAGTAACGCCGAACTGCTGGCCGCCGCCCTCCGGCGGGAAGCCGAGGCCTGGAACGGCCTCGTGGACAGGTTCGGCCGGCTGGTCTGGGCGGTGGCCCGGAGCTTCGAGCTGCCCGATTCGGACGCGGCGGACCTCAGCCAGACCGTGTGGCTGCGCCTGGTCGAGCACATGGATCAGATCAAGGAGCCGGAACGGCTCGGCTCCTGGCTCGCGACGACGACCCGGCGCGAGGGGATCAAGCTGCTGCGCAAGCACCGGCTCGAGATTCCGGACGAGCTCGAGGAGGAGCAGTCCGACCAGGGCAAGGACGGCCCGGAGGAGCAGCTCCTGGTCGCCGACGAGTACGCGCAGCTGCGCGACGCCCTGGAGCGGCTGCCGGAGCGCTGCCGCAAGCTGCTGCGGGTCATCGCGGCCAGCGACGAGGCGAACTACAGCGAGGTGGCCGCCGCCCTGGACATGCCGGTGGGTTCCATCGGCCCGACCAGGTCGCGCTGCCTCGAGAGGCTGCGCACTCAGTACACGCAGTCATCCTGAACCCGTCGTGGGACGGGACAGTCCTAGGGGGACGAGACATGACCAGTAACGGATACGCCGGAGACGAGTACGACGACGTCCGCCTGCTGGCCGACCTCAACTCGCTCTACCAAAACGACGACCCGGTGCCCGAAGGAGTGCTCGAGGCCGCGCGCGGCGCGTTCGCCTGGGCGAACTTCGACACCGAGCTGGCGCGGCTGCTCGACGAGGAGTCGCTGTCCGGCCGCGCGGTGCGCGCGACCGGGGACCAGCACCTGCTGACCTTCGAGGCCGAGCACCTGACCTTCGTGGTCGAGGCCACCGAACTGGCGGAGGGGCGCAAGCTCGTCGGCCAGGTGATGCCCGCAGGCCCGCGCGAGTTGTGGTTGGAGAGCGCCGGGGGCGCCAGCGCGTCGACCGAAGTGGATGAATTGGGACGATTCTCGCTGCCGCGGCTGCCGTCCGGACCGGCGCGGCTGCGCTGCGAGCTACCGGATGGCACACGCGTCGTGACTGAATGGGGTGCCATCTGAGAAGCTGACTGAATGACCCGTGCCCACGACGCCGCCAGGCTGCCCTCGGCCGACGGTGCTGTTCGTCTTGCCCGCGCACTGGAACTCCTCGACGTGGTGGACGGGGATGCCGCGGCGGCGGGGGGCGCGGCGCGGGAACTGCTCGCCGCGAACGACGCGGACGAGGCCGCGACGGTCGCCCTGCGGGTGCTCGGGCTCTCGTTCAGAACCCACGACGACATCGCGGCCGAGACCGAGACGCGCCGCGCGGTGGGCACCGCGGACAGCCTCGCCCTGCCGCTGCGGGCGGCGCAGGCGCGTACCTCGCTGCTGGTCATGCTGTCGCAGCTGGGCCGCACCCGGGACGCGCTGCGCGAGGCGGCGCTGGCCGAAGCCGTGTTGCAGGGGCCTGAAACGCAGCTCGATCTGGCCCGGCTGCGCGTCAACAAGGGCCTGGTCCTGCAACGTCTGGGCCGCAGTGCCGAGGCGCTGGCCTGCTACGCCGCCGCCGAACCTGTGCTGGTCCGGCACCAGGACGCGCGCTGGGAGGTGTTCATGCTCAGCCTGCGCGGCACGATGCTCGCCTACCAGGCCAAGCACGAGGCCGCCGCCGCCGATCTGCGCCGCGGGATCGCGCTCGCCGAGTCCGTCGGTATGACCTACATCGGCTTCAACCTGCACCTCAACTACGGTTTCGTGCTGCTGCGGGCCGGCCGTATCCCCGAGGCGCTGCAGGAGATCACGCGCGCGCTGCGGGCCGGAGAACAGATCGGAGTCCGGCTGGAGTCCGCGTACGCGGACCAGGCCGACGCGCTGCTCGCGGCGGGTCTGGCGAGCGAGGCCCTGGAGAACGCCGAACGGGCCATCGCCGGACAGCTCGAGCGGGGCCGCGCGTTCGACGTCGCGGAATCGCGCCTGATGGCCGCGCGGGCGGCGCTGGCGGCGAATCAGGTGGGGCGGGCCTCGGCGCTGGCGGCGCAGGCGCGGGCGGACTTCACCGAGCAGCGTCGGCGCACCTGGGCGGCGTGGGCCTGGCAGGTCGAGCTCGCGGCGCGGTTCGCGGAGGGCGAGCGCACCGCGGAGCTGCTCAGGGATCTGACCCGCTGCGTGACCCGGCTCGAGCGGGCCGGATGGCAGTTCACCCCCTCGCAGGCCAGGCTGCAGGCGGCGCGCACGGCGGCGGCGCTCGGGCGCAGGGCGCGGGCGGAGCGGCTCTACGCGCAGGTCTCCGAGGACCGGTTCTCCGGCCCGGCCACGCTGCGCCTGCTGGCCTGGGAGGCGGAAAGCGAGCGCAGGCTGCTGCTCGGCGACCGGGGCGGCGCCGGGCGCTGCGTCAGCCAGGGATTGAAGGTGCTGGCCGAGTTCGCCGGGACCCTCGGCGCGACGGACCTGCGGGCCGCGAGCGCGTCGCTGGGCACCGAACTGGCCGCGGCCGGGCTGCGGCTGAGTCTGGAGGGCGGCTCGGCCCGCAGTGTGCTGATCCGCGCGGAGCAGTGGCGCGCGGCCTCGCTGCGCCGCGCCCCCGCGCGCCCGGCGCAGTCGGGGCAGTTGGCGGAGCGGCTGGCCCGACTGCGCGCCGTGACCACGCAGGTGCAGGAGAGCCCGCTCAAGAAGGCGGAGGGCACCGACGTCAGGAGCCTGCAACGCGAGCGGGTGCGCCTGGAGGAGGAGATCCGGGAGCTGGCGCGGCACACGCCGGGCAGCCCGGTCGCCCCGGAGGCCCCGCTCGTGCTCAAGACCCTCGACGAGGAGCTGCGCGGCCGCGCGCTGGTCGAGTACGTGCGTCTTGAGGACGAGCTGCACGCGATCGTGCTGGCGGGCGGGCGCTGCACCCGGCACCGGATCGGCTCGTACCAGGCGGTGCTCACCGAGCTCGAGTCGCTGCGGTTCGCGATGGGCCGGATCGCGAAGCAGCACGGCTCGGCGTCGATGGTGCTCGGCGCGCAGAAGATCTACCAGCACGCCCGGAAGGAGCTGGACTCGATGCTGCTCGATCCGCTGCGCAAGCGGATAGCCGGCGACGGGGAGCTGGTCCTGGTGCCGACCGGCTCGCTGCACGCCCTGGCGTGGGCGGCGCTGCCGTCGATGCAGGGCCGGGTGCTGACGGTCGCGCCGTCGGCCCGCAGCTGGCTGGCGGCGGAGCGGGTGCCCGAGCGGCCCGGCCCTGTCGCGTTGGCGCACGGTCCGGGGTTGCCGCACGCGCAGGACGAGGTCGCGGCGCTGGCGAAGCTGTACCCGGACGCGAAGGCGCTGCAGGGGGCCGAGGCCGGCGCGAACGCCGTCGCGGAGTCCTGGGACGGGGCCCGGCTCGCGCACCTGGCGGCGCACGGCAAGTTCCGCCGGGACAACCCGCTGTTCTCGAACCTGGAGCTGGCCGACGGCCCGCTGACGGTCTACGACCTGGAGTCCCTCGGCCGCGCCCCCCGGGTGCTGATCCTCTCGGCCTGCGACTCGGCCCTGTCCGGCATCCATCCGGGGGACGAGCTGATGGGCGTGGCCAGCGCGCTGCTCGCCCTCGGCAGCAAAACCCTCATCGCCTCGGTGGCGCCGGTGGACGACGAGCACACCCGGGCCCTGATGACCACGCTGCACACCGAGCTCGGCGGCGGGATGCGTCCGGCGCCCGCGCTGGCGAAGGCTCAGGCCGAACATCCCGAGGCGCCGGCATTCATCTGCCTCGGCGCCGGCTGAATTCACCCGGAGCCGGAATCGGACGGGATATCCCGCGAACCGACTACTCCGATTCGGTGAGTGACGACACGAATCGTTTGCGTGATATTCGAGTCCTGCGCCGAACCCGTACCCCCGTTCGGCCTCTATTCAGGCCTCGCAATCCCCGTCCTCCGGCTCGTCGCAGATATCCGAATCGTCCTCCGGCGACAGGCCGTCCCGCTCCGACCCGCGGCCACGCGGTCCGGCCGCCGAGGCCGCGGCGAATCCGTCCAGGAAGCCGCGGGCGCGCTCCAGCTTCGGGAAGGATTCGAGCAGCCGCCAGAAGCCCGCGCCGTGATTGGGCTCGATCAGGTGCGCGAGCTCGTGCAGCAGCACGTAGTCGATGACGAAGTCGGGCATCCCGCGCAGCCGGTCGGACAGCCGGATCGAGGCGTCGACCGGGGTGCACGATCCCCAGCGCGCACCCTGGTTCGTCACCCAGCGCACCGAGTACGGGATCGCCCGGCCGTCGAGATAGCGGTCGGAGAGTTCCTTGGCCCGGGCCGCGAGCTCGGCCTCGCCCGGCTTACCGCGCCGTTCGCGGGAATCGAGGCGCGCGAGCATCGCCTTCACCCAGCGCTCTTCCTCGCGTGCCGACATCTGCGCCGGGATCAGCACCACCGTACGGTCGCCCTGGCGGTACGCGGACACGGTTCGCCTACGACGCGCCGAGCGGCGCACCTCGACGGCGTCCCCGGCGGCCGTACCACGTCTCGACCCCGCGGCTGCCTCGTCTTCCGCCGGGGTCAGGTCGGCTGACACGCAACCCAACGTAGCGGTTCTGAGCCGTTTTGGCCCCTCCCGCGGGCCGAAGACTTCGGAAAAGTTGCAAGGGACGCACTGCGACGTACGGCCTTGGCCGAAAAATTCTTCATTACCCCTGGTGAAAGGGCGGCGCGCCGAGTTGTCCACCGGGTTATCCACATGAAATGCCGAACGATCCACATACTTGCCGGGATTGTCCCAAGGTTATCCCCAGGCTTGTCCACAGCCGTTCGCGTGGCGCAATTGACTACCCGGGTCCCGTCGCCGTACCGTCGTCACCTGAATGCGGGGCCTTCGGAAAACAGCTCGGCGGCCGCGGTGGGCGATCACCGCGCGAACCGAGACGTGCGCCTGGGGGCCCCGCACTGTTTTCGTCATCCGGCGTGCAACTCTCCGCCGATCTCCACGAGCGTGTTCACCGGGCAACTCCGCACGATCTTTTCGGAAGATCTTCCGCGCGATATCGCCGACTCCTCACCCAGCGGTCCTACAACTCACCCGAACGTGCCAACACAAGTGCGGCGGAGTGCCGCCGAGCGTCCGCGATGCGAGAACACGCTCCGCACTCGCGTATGGTGACTCTCGTCCAGACCGCCGAGCGGCGGAAGGGCGAACCAACCGCGAGAAGCACAGGAGGGCCACCATGGCCGAGACATACACCGGTGAGGCCTACTGCGTGAAGTGCAAGGAGAAGCGGCACTTCACCGGCGAGGTCAAAGTCAGCGAGTCGGGTCGGC
>Ga0073928_10010628_pt1 | contig 10910 bp, 11 predicted proteins | sample PaiPotPPA55metaG_FD_76969 | JGI IMG/M metagenome (GOLD analysis project Ga0073928, IMG submission 76969) | Iron sulfur acid spring bacterial and archeal communities from Banff, Canada, to study Microbial Dark Matter (Phase II) - Paint Pots PPA... ...
GCGACGATGGTCATCGCGGTGCCGACCGGGGTGAAGATCTTCTCCTGGATCGCGACGATGTGGGGCGGCTCGATCGAGTTCAAGACGCCGATGCTGTGGGCGATCGGCTTCATCTTCCTGTTCACCGTCGGCGGTGTGACCGGCGTCGTGCTGGCCAATGCCGGTGTCGATTTCGCCCTGCACAACACCTATTACGTCGTCGCGCATTTCCATTACGTGCTGTCGCTCGGCGCCGTGTTCGCGGTGTTTGCCGGGTTCTACTACTGGATCGGCAAGATCTCCGGTCGCCAGTACAACGAGACCTTCGGCAAGATCCATTTCTGGATCACGTTTATCGGCGTCAACCTGACCTTCTTCCCGATGCATTTCCTCGGGCTGGCCGGCATGCCGCGCCGCATCGCCGACTACCCCGACGCGTTCCGCGGCTGGAACGAGATCGCCTCGATCGGCTCCTACGTCTCGATCGCCGGGACCGTGTTCTTCGTATTTATCGTGTTCCACACGCTGCTGGCCGGACGGCGGGTCGGGGCCAATTACTGGGGCCCGGGCGCGACGACGCTCGAATGGACGCTGCCGTCGCCGCCGCCGTTCCACTCCTATGACGAGATCCCGGTGATTGCACCGGCTGCCGCACATTAGCCGGGGCCGGCGGGCGCGGGCGGGCGGGCACGGTGAGCGATCTTCCTTCGGTAGCGGTAGGCCGCGCGTCCTGCGCCGCGGTCGGCGACTACATCGAGATCCTGAAGCCCAGGGTCATGTCGCTCGTCGTGTTCACGGGGTTTGTCGGGCTCGCGCTGGCGCCGGGGCATCTGCACCCGGTGCTCGGCGCGGTCGCGGTGCTGTGCATCGCCGTCGCGGCCGGCGCTTCCGGCGCGATCAACATGTGGTACGACCGCGACATCGACGCGGTGATGCGGCGCACCGCGGCGCGGCCGCTGCCGGCCGGGCGGATGGACCCGGGCGAGGCGCTCGGCTTCGGCTGTGTCCTCGCGGTCTGGTCGGTCGTCGTCATGGGGCTGGCGGTCAACTGGGTCGCCGCCGAACTGCTGGCGCTGACGATCGCCTTCTATGTGTTCGTCTACACGATCTGGCTGAAGCGCCGCACGCCGCAGAACATCGTGATCGGCGGCGCCGCCGGAGCGTTCCCGCCGCTGATCGGCTGGGCCGCGGTGACCGGCGACATCGGCTGGGGCGCGCTGGCGCTGTTCGCGATCATCTTCTTCTGGACGCCGCCGCATTTCTGGGCACTGTCATTGTACCGTGCCGGCGAGTACGAGCGCGCCGGCGTGCCGATGCTGCCGGTCGTTGCCGGTGCGCGCGAGACCAAGCGCCAGATGCTGCTGTACACGCTGGTGCTGTGGCCGGTGACGCTGGCGCCCTGGCTTCTCGGGGTCGCCGGTCCCATCTATGCCGGCTGCGCCGCGGTGCTGAGCCTCGTCTTCACCGGCTGTTCGGTGCGGGTCTGCCGCGACGACACCGACCGCAGCGCCCGCCAGATGTTCCGCTTCTCGCTGCTGTACCTGTTCCTGATCTTCGCGCTGTTGCTGCTCGACCGCGCCGGAGGGGGCCGGTGGTAATGGCCGGCCCGTTCCGCGACGAGCGCGAGCGCACCCTGCGCGCCCGCAACCGCGCGCTGCTGTTCGTGCTGCTCGGATTGGTGCTGCTGTTCTATTTCATCGCGATCGTGCGGATGAGCGGGGGCTGACGACATGCCGCGCCCGCCGCAAACCAACCGCAATGGTGCGACCGTGCTGGTGCTCGGCGCGGTGATCGTCGGCATGGTCGGGCTGTCATTCGCCTCGGTGCCGCTCTACCGGGTGTTCTGTGCCGCCACCGGCTTCGGCGGCACCACCCAGCGGGCCGAAACCGCGTCCGATCATGTAGCTTCGAGCTTTGTCACGGTGCGGTTCACCACCGAAATCGCCCCCGATCTCGATTGGCAGTTCCGGCCGATGACCGGCGAGGTCACGCTGCATCCGGGCGAGCAGCAGCAGGTGTTCTTCCGCGCCGTCAACCGCACCACGGAGACGGTGACCAGCCGCGCGGTCTACAATGTGACGCCAACCAAGGCCGGCATCTATTTCGACAAATTGCAATGCTTCTGCTTCGACGAGCAGGTGCTGAAGCCGGGCGAGACCAAGGATATGGGGGTCGTGTTCTTCGTCGATCCCGATTTGCTGACCGACCCGAGCACGCGCGATGTGCGCACGATCACCTTGTCGTACACGATGTTCCGGGCGCACGGGGACGAGCCGCCCGCTGCCGCGGCAACGCCGTCGGTGCCGGCCCGCGCGGTGAATTGAGAGTGAACCCTAGCGATCCCATTTTCCTCGTCATGGCCGGACCTGATCCGGCCATCTGCGGGATTCGCGGGTCAAGCCCGCGAATGACGGCAAGGAAGGGCGGAGACCGATGACCGATACGCACATCGACGCCGGCGCGCATCACGATGCGCACGGCCACGCCGCGCCGAAGCATCCCTACCACCTGGTCGATCCGAGCCCGTGGCCGCTGGTCGGCGCGGCTGCGGCGGGCCTGCTTGCGATCGGCGGCATCCTGTACATGCATGGCGGCGCGCTGCCGCTGATGCTGCTCGGGTTCATCGCCGTGCTGCTCGTCATGGCCGTCTGGTGGCGCGACGTGATCCGCGAGGCGACCTTCCAGGGCTACCACACCCCGGTCGTGCAGCTCGGGCTGCGTTACGGGATGGCGCTGTTCATCGCCTCCGAGGTGATGTTCTTCGCCGCCTTCTTCTGGGCGTTCTTCTCGTCGAGCCTGTTCCCGGTCGGCGGCGTCTGGCCGCCGAAGGGCATCCACCCGTTCGACCCGTTCGAATTCCCGTTCCTGAACACGCTGATCCTGCTGCTGTCGGGGACGACGGTGACCTGGGCGCATCACTCGCTGCTCGACGGCAACCAGAAGGGGCTGATCCAGGGCCTGACCGTCACCGTGCTGCTCGGTCTCAGCTTCACCTCAGTCCAGGCCTACGAGTACAGCCACGCCGCGTTCCACTTCACCGACGGCATCTATCCCTCGACCTTTTTCATGGCGACCGGGTTTCACGGCTTCCATGTCATCATCGGCACGACCTTTCTCGCCGTATGCCTGTGGCGGGCGTGGCAGGGGCACTTCACGCCCGACCACCATTTCGGGCTCGAAGCCGCGGCCTGGTATTGGCACTTCGTCGATGTCGTCTGGCTGTTCCTGTTCGTCTGCATCTACTGGTGGGGCATGGGCAACGCGCTGCCGCTCGGCGAATAGGCGGCAACCGGCTGTGATCACCCCTTGGTAGCGAGCGCCCGGCATTTCGCTCCGGTGCCGCCGTTGCGGGCGGCGCTGCGCTGTTGTTGCCCGCGTTGCGGCGAGGGCCGCCTCTTCACCGGTGTGTTGACGGTGCGGCCATCCTGCCCGGTCTGCGGGCTCGATCTGTCGGCGGAGGATGCCGGCGACGGGCCGGCGGTGTTCGTGATCTTCGTCCTCGGGTTTGTCGTCGTCGGCTTGGCCGCCTGGGTCGAGATCCGCTTCGCACCGCCGATCTGGGTGCATCTGCTGTTATGGACGCCGCTGATCCTGGTCGGCGCGGTTCTGCTGTTGCGCCCGTTGAAGGCCGGGCTGATCGCGCTGCAATACCGGCATCGCGAATTGGGCTCCCCCGGTTGATCTCAGGATTCCGGCCGCGGTTCTGGCCCACATTCCTGTCCGCCTTAATCGTGCTGGTCTGCCTCGGGCTCGGCGCGTGGCAGGTGCAGCGGCTGTATTGGAAAGAGGGGCTGATCGCCGCGCGCGCCGCCGCGGTCGACGCCCCGCCGATCGCGCCGCCCGAAACCGCAGAGGCGGCGCGCACGATGGAATTCCGCCACGTCGTCGACGAGGGCGCGTTCCTGAACGACAAGGAGCTGTTCGTCGGCGCCACCGCCGAGTCGGGCACGATCGGGTACCACGTCCTGACGCCGCTGCGCGAGGCGGGCGGGCGGATCGTCTTCGTCAACCGCGGCTACGTCCCGGCCGAATTGAAGGATCCGGCAAAGCGCCAAGCCGGCGAGCTTGCGGGGCCGGTTCGGGTCAACGGCCTGCTGCGGCTGCCGCCCGACGGCAAGCCGAACTGGTTCCTGCCCGACAACCGCCCGGACCTCAATTACTGGTTCTGGGTCGATCTGCCGGCCATGGCAAAAGCCGACGGCGTGGCCAATGTTGCCCCGTTCTACATCGACGCCGATGCGACCCCGAACCCCGGCGGCTGGCCGAAAGGCGGCGTGACCCGCCTCGCTCTGCCGAACGATCACCTGCAATATGCGATCACCTGGTTCGGTCTCGCCATCGCGATGGCGGTAATCTATTTCGTTTCAAGCCGACAGCAGCCCCAGAAGGTGACCTGATGAACCCTCGGTGCCTGCCCCCACCCCAACCCTCCCCCGTGATGCCCTCTTCACCGAAATCGAGGGCTTTCTGTTCTGCGGCGCAATCCGGCGATAAGATCATGGCAACCAAAGGAGGATCGCGATCATGGATGTGAATGGCCTCAAAGCGTCGCTGGCGCAGGACGCGCCGCCGCCGGTGTTGAGTTCGGCGCTGCAGGCGCTATGGTGGCAGAAGAAGGGCGATTGGCACCGGGCGCATCGCTGCGCCCAGGATGCGAAGGGCAAGGACGGCGCCTGGGCGCATGCCTATCTGCACCGGGTCGAGGGCGATGCCGGCAATGCCGGCGGCTGGTACCGCCGCGCCGACAAGAACCCATCGACGGCGGCGCTCGAAACCGAGTGGGAGGAAATTGCGGGCGCGCTTCTGCACGCCTAGGCGGTTCCCGGAGCGCGGGCGTCTCGCCCGCATTGCCGCGAATGACCGCGCTCGATGCCGCTCGACCCGAACACTCCGCCGATCGAGGCCCGGCCGGTCGCCGAACTGCCGGCCGGCGAACGCTGGCGCTACGAGCCAAAATGGGACGGGTTTCGCTGTCTCGCCTTCCGCGACGGCGACCGGATTGAATTGCGCTCGAAATCGGGGCAGGGGCTCGGCCGCTATTTCCCGGACGTCGCCGCTGCATTGCTCGGCCTCAAGGCAAAGCGCTTCACCCTCGACGGCGAGATCGTGATCCCGGTCGAGCGGCGGCTCTCGTTCGAAGCGTTGCAGTTGCGGCTGCATCCGGCCGAGAGCCGGGTCAAGAAGCTCGCCGCCGAGCACCCGGCGGTTTATGTCGCCTTCGACCTGCTCGAAGATGCCGATGGCCGCGTCCTGCTCGACAAACCGTTCGTGGAGCGCCGGAGCGCCCTCGAAGCCTTCTTCGCCAAACAGCCGCCGAACCCGGCGGTGCGGCTGTCGCCGAGCACCGCCGATCGCGGCGCGGCGCTGGCCTGGCTCGACCAGCTGACCGGCGAGATCGACGGCGTCATCGCCAAGCGCGCCGACCTGCCGTATCTCGCCGGCACTCGCGACGCGATGCAGAAATACAAGCGCCAGAAGACCGCCGACTGCGTCGTCGGCGGCTTCCGCTACGGCAAGGACAGCAACCTGGTGGGCTCGCTGCTGCTTGGGCTTTATGACGAGGCCGGACTGCTCAACCATGTCGGCTTCACCGCGACGCTCCCGGCGCGCGACAAGCCCGATTTGACCCGCCGCCTCAAAAGCCTGGTCGCGCTGCCCGGCTTCACCGGCCGCGCGCCCGGCGGCCCGAGCCGGTGGAGCACGGAACGCTCCGGCGAATGGCAGCCGCTGAAGCCCGAGCTGGTTGTCGAAGTGCGCTACGACCAGGTCACCGACGGCCGCTTCCGGCATGGCACGACGCTCTTGCGCTGGCGCCCGGACAAGGCGCCCCGGCAATGCACCTTCGACCAGTTGCCCGAGCCGGAAACCGGCGCCGCCCTGGCCTTGCTCGGCGGGCAGAATACAGCCACATAGACACGACGAAGCGGAGGACGGCGATGGCAAGCGTGCAAAAGCGACCAAGCGTCGGTGCTCCGCAACGAGAAGCCGGCCGAGCACGACAAGAAACCGCAAGCGAGGTTGATCGTCCCTGGAAGCGCTTCGACTCAATACTGAAAAAGATCGATCGTATTCCGGATGCCGCACGACCGATCGATCCGCACGATTGGGACGAGAACGACTTGCCCAGATAGCAGGCAACCAAGAAGTGTCGTCCCGGCGAAGGCCGGGACCCATCCTTCAGCAGCACGGAATCGGAAAAGTGGGTGCTGACTTTGGCCGGGCGACAAAATAGTCAACCCGTATTCCCGAAGATCTGCGGCAACAGCACCTTGTCGCCGGGGCGGATGCCGAGCCGGGCGGCGGTGCCGCCGTTCAGCTCGATGACGGCGCGCGCCGGGCCCGGCGCTGCGATCGTGTCTAGCGATTGCGGCACGGCGCGCTCGTGGATGCCGATGATCCGGCCCTGCTGGTCGACGAACAGCATGTCGAGCGGGATCAGCGTGTTCTTCATCCACATCGCCGCCATCGACGGGGCGCCGTAATCGAAGATCATGCCGGCATCGGGGGCAAGGCTTTTGCGGTACATCAGCCCCTGTTCCATCTGCGGCATCGTCGTCGCGATCTCGACCGTGAATCGCTGCGGCCCGCCCTGGGTAACGATTGTCAGAGGTGCGGTCGGAAACTGCGCGAGCTGGGCCAGGGCCGGCACGCCGGCAAGCAGCATCGCGGCGAACGCGATCAGAAGAACGCGGCGGGCGGGGAGGGGGCGCATGGCGGCGGTGTCGTAGCCGCCGCGGCCGGCCGGGTCAACGGCCACAACCGGCGGCAGCGCGGCCTTGCGGCGCGGTCTTGCGGCGTTGGGCGGCCTCGGTAATGCTGGGGCCGCCTTCGCAAGAGGACGCACGATGGACATTCTGTTGACGGTGCTCGGGGTCGCGGCTCTGCTCGGCCTCGTCAGCCTGTTGCTGCCGCTCGCCGAGCGGCTCTCGATTCCTTATGCGGTTTTGCTGGCACTGGCCGGCATCGTGCTCGGCATCGCGGTCAGCGCGGCGCCGGGGGCGGTTCATCAGTTCCTGCCGAGCAGCGAAACGCTGCTGGCGATCTTCCTGCCGCCGCTGCTGTTCGAGGCTGCGCTGGGGATCGACGTGCGTCAGCTCAGCGACGAGATCGCGCCGGTATTGCTGCTGGCCGTGGTTGGGGTCGTCGTCTGCACCTTTACCGCCGGGTTCGCCCTGGCGCCGATCTCGTCGATGGGTCTCCTCGCCTGCATCGCGGTCGGCGCGATCATCGCGACGACCGACCCGGTCGCGGTCGTCGGCATCTTCCGCGCGGTCGGCGCGCCGCGGAGGCTGTCGACCCTGGTCGAAGGCGAAGCGCTGTTCAACGACGCCGCCGCGATCGCGATCTACTCGGTCGTGCTCGGCATGCTGTCCTCACCCGGCGAAGGCGGCGGCGCGCTGGCCGGCGTGCTCGGCTTCCTGTGGCAGTTCATCGGCGGGCTGGTCGCCGGCTTTATCGCCGGCCAGATTGTGATGCGGGTCGTGCCGCTATTGCACGGCAGCCGCCTGTCCGAGCCGACGCTGACGATCGGCGCCGCCTATATCACCTATGTCGTCTGCGACCATTACCTCGAAGTCTCCGGCGTCGTCGCGGTGGCCTCGTCGGCGATCGCGATCAGCGCCGGCGGGCGCCGACGGCTGACCCCGAGCAACTGGGAGAACCTGGTAGAGAGCTGGGAAAAGCTCGCCTTCTGGGCCAGTTCGCTGATCTTCCTGCTGGCGGCAATGCAGGCGCCGCAGCAGGTCGCCTACATCGAAGGCAAATGGGTCGAATATTTCGAGCTGCTGCTCGCGCTGGTCGCGGCGGCGCTGGTGGCGCGCGCAATCACGCTTTACGGGCTGATGCCGCTGTTGAGCCTCGCCAAGATCGCCGAGCCGGTCGACAATAAATACAAGGTCGTGATGCTGTGGGGCGGCATGCGCGGCGCGGTATCGCTGGCGCTGGCGATTGCCGCAATCGAGAACGAGCACATCCCGAACCAGGTCGGCGTGCTCGCCACCGGCTTCGTGCTGTTCACGCTGCTGGTCAATGCGCCGACTCTGCGGCCGCTGATGCGGATGATCCGCCTCGACCGCCTCTCGCCGGTCGAGTCCGCGGTGCGCGACCGCGTTCTGGAGATGTCGCGCGTCGCGGTCCAGGAGGAGATCGAAGCGACCGCCCGCGAGCATCAGATCGAGGCCGATATCGCCGCCGAGGTCGCCGAGGTCTACCGAACCCCGACCGATGCCGAGGAAACCGCGGTCGCGCTCCCCGATGCGCAGAGCATCCAGGCGGCGCTGACCGTGCTCGCCGACCGCGAGGAGGAGGTCTATTCCGATTATTTCGAGGGCCGCACCGTGTCGCGCGGCGGCGCCGCGAACCTGCTCGCCTATGCCGGCGGGTTGCGCGACAAGGCGCGCACCGACGGGGTCGCCGGCTACGAAATGGCGGCGGCGCGGATTGTCCAGTTCGATCGCGCCTTTCGCGTCGCGCATTGGCTGCACCGGCGCTTTGGCATCGACGGACCGCTGGCGCAGAAGCTCGCCGACCGGTTCGAGCTGCTGCTGGCGACGCGCGCGGTCGTCCATCGGCTGACCCGGTTCAACCACGACCAGATCGGGCCCTTGTTTGGCGACGCGCCGCGCACTGCGCTCGCCCATTTGCTGACCACGCGGCGCAACGACATCGAACGCGCGATCTCGGCGCTGAAGCTGCAATATCCGAGCTATGCCCGCCAGCTGGAGACGCATTTCCTCGGCCGGGCGGCGGCCCGGGCCGAGGACGAGCGCTACCAGCAATTGCGCGCCGAATCGATCGTCAATCGCGACGTCTACGAGGACCTCGAACGCGACCTGGCCCGGCGCCGGGCGATCCTCGAATCGCGGCCGACGCTGGATCTCGGCCTCAACCGCGATGAATTGGTGGCGCGGGTGCCGATGTTCGCCTCGCTCGACGGCCACGCCCGGCACGAGGTCGCCGGGCTGCTGCGGCCGCGGCTGTCGGTGCCCGGCGAGAAGATCGTCGCCAAGGGGCAGCGCGGCGACGAGATGTATTTCGTGTCGTCGGGCGCGGTCGAGGTGCATGTCGGCCGCCATCCGATCCAGCTCGGCACCGGCACGTTTTTCGGCGAGATGGCAATCCTCGGCGAGACCCGCCGCAACGCCGATGTCGTCGCCCTCGGCTTCTGCCAGTTGCTGACGCTCGGCGCCCACGACCTCGACACGCTGTTCAAGGCCGATCCGGCGATCGAGCGCGAGATCCACCGCGTCTTCGACGAGCGCCGCGCCGCCGCGCAGGCGGGCTGAGCCGGGATCGGGCGACGCATGGCCGGGTCGAACAAGCCGCTGCGCCCGGCCACGCTCGCCGCCCAGGGGCTCGGCTGGATCGACGAGACGACCGGCGGCGTCGTCTTGCCGGTCCATACCGCGACGACCTTCCTGCGCGATCCCGACAACCAGTACCGCCGCGGCCGCAGCTACGGCCGCGCCGACAATCCGAGCTACGACCAGCCGCAGGCGCTGCTGACCGCACTGGAAGGCGGCGCCGCCTCGATGCTGTTCGCCTCGGGCATGGCGGCGGCGGCGGCGGTATTCCACAGCCTGCCGGGCGGTGCCCATGTGGTCGCGCCGCGGGTCATGTACTGGGCCTTGCGGCGCTGGCTCGGCGGCCTCGCCGCGAAAGGCGCGATCGCGGTCGACTTCGTCGATGCGTCTTCGCTCGACGCGTTGCGGGCGGCGGTGAAGCCGGGCCGCACCCGCCTGGTCTGGATCGAGACGCCGGCCAACCCGTTGTGGACGGTCACCGACATCGCCGCCGCCGCCGAGATCGCGCACCGGGCCGGTGCGCTGCTCGCCGTCGACAGCACCGCGGCGACCCCGGTGCTGACCCGGCCGTTGGCGCTCGGCGCCGATCTCGTCATGCATTCGGCGACCAAATACCTGAACGGCCATAGCGACGTGATCGCCGGCACGCTGACAATGGGCCGCACCGACGAATTCTGGCAAAGCCTCGTCGCGGCGCGCAGCGGCGGCGGCGCAATCCTCGGCGGCTACGAGGCGGCCCTATTGTTGCGCGGCATGCGCACGCTGTACCTGCGGGTCGAGCGCGGCTGCCGCTCGGCCCAAATGGTCGCCGAAGTCATGGCGACGCACCCAAAGGTCGAGGCGGTGCTGTATCCCGGCCTGCCGAGCCATCCCGGCCATGCGGTCGCGGCGCGGCAGATGCAGGGCGGGTTCGGCGGCATGCTCAGCATCCGGGTCAAGGGTGGCGCCGAAGCGGCGATTGCCGCGGCAGCGAAGGTGGAAATCTGGAAGCGTGCGACCTCGCTGGGCGGAGTCGAAAGCCTAGTCGAGCACCGCGCTTCGGTCGAAGGGCCCGATACCCCGGTGCCGCCCGACCTGCTGCGCCTGTCGGTCGGTATTGAAGACCCTCAGGATTTGATCGACGACCTCTCGGCCGCGCTCGCCTAAATACTTACGTCACCCGGTCCATAGCGGTCCGGTCAGAACGCGCAAAAACGATACGTAATCCTTTTTATTCCACTATTTGTTTATTCCACTCTCAGTCTAATTACGGCGAAGAAATCATACTTGTGATCTTTTTATGATGCCGGAAGAATGCTGATCGAACTCCCGTTCTGGGCGCGACGAAATTCCTCGTCCCAGTGTGGAGAGATCGATGTCGAAATTCTTCCGGCTGCCGTTGACCATTCTCGCCCTGACGATCGCCGGCCCCGTCCTGGCGGCGGAACCGATGGCGCCCAGCAGCGCGAACCATAACTCCGCCGCGCCGGCTGTGATGCCGAAGCCGGCCGCCAGCCCGCAGGCGACCGTCACGCCGAACGCCGCCATGGTCGACCTCAACACCGCCAGCGCCGCCGATCTGAAGGCATTGCCGGGTGTCACCGACGCCGAGGCGGCCAAGATCGTGCAGGGTCGCCCCTACAAGGACCC
>Ga0073928_10010630_pt1 | contig 10909 bp, 9 predicted proteins | sample PaiPotPPA55metaG_FD_76969 | JGI IMG/M metagenome (GOLD analysis project Ga0073928, IMG submission 76969) | Iron sulfur acid spring bacterial and archeal communities from Banff, Canada, to study Microbial Dark Matter (Phase II) - Paint Pots PPA... ...
AGGAGGAGGAGGTTACGAATGCCGAGTGCGGCCGCGCCCATCATTTCGCTTTGCAGCGCCAGGCGATTTTTGTCGCGGCAGGTCATCTGCAGGATGGGCTCGATGCCCATCTGCAAAAGAAGGCTTGCGGCCGCCAGCGCGCTCATATGGGCGCGGGCGCCGGCGCCGTCGGTCACATTGACAGCGTCGGTAATGCCTTTGAGGCCGGCGGCCTTGCGCAATAGCTCCTGCGCATCGCTCGAGAGCGGCGGTACCAGCTCCGCCGTCATGACGAAGCGCCGCTGGCGCAGGCGCTCCTGCAGCGTGCCGGGGAGGGGAGATTTGCCGCTTTGCTCGTTCATCAAGTGCTCGTCGCCGCCGCAAGAGCGCTTATATGCTTTGCAGGCGTAGATCAAATTTGCGCATCAATCCCTGCTTTCCTGCCCCGCTTCCTGGACAGGCAAGCATCGCCTAGCTAGACAGTTGCCCCGAAATGACCGGCGTCAACGATATCAGATCGGCCTTCCTCGCTTACTTCGCGCGCGAGGGGCACGACGTCGTGCCATCTTCGCCGCTTGTGCCGCGCAACGATCCGACTTTGATGTTCACCAATGCCGGCATGGTGCAATTCAAAAACGTTTTCACCGGCCTGGAAAAGCGTCCCTATTCGCGCGCGGTGACGGCGCAGAAATGCGTGCGCGCCGGCGGCAAGCACAACGACCTCGACAATGTCGGCTACACCGCCCGCCATCACACCTTTTTCGAAATGCTCGGCAATTTCTCGTTCGGCGATTATTTCAAGGAGCGCGCGATCGAGCTTGCCTGGCGGCTCATCACCAAGGAATACGGCGTACCGGCCGATCGTCTGCTCGTCACCGTCTATATCGACGACGATGAGGCATTCGCGTTGTGGCGGAAGATTACCGGCCTGCCCGAAAAGAAAATCCTGCGGATCGCCGGCGACGACAATTTCTGGGCGATGGGCGATACCGGGCCGTGCGGTCCGTGTTCGGAAATCTTCTACGATCACGGCGACCATATCTGGGGTGGACCGCCGGGTAGTCCGGAGGCGGAGGGCGATCGCTTCGTCGAGATCTGGAATCTCGTATTCATGCAGTACGAGCAGCTTGCCGACGGCAAGCGCCTCGACCTGCCGCGGCCGTCGATCGACACTGGACTGGGCCTTGAGCGCATGGCCGCCGTGCTGCAGGGCACGCATGACAATTACAAGATCGATCTGTTCGGCGCGCTGATCGAAGTGGTTGCCGAGTTCACCGGCGTCGACCCGGAGGGCGAGCGCAAGGCGTCGCACCGCGTCATCGCCGATCATTTGCGCGCCAGCGCTTTTCTGATCGCGGACGGCGTGCTGCCGTCCAATGAAGGCCGCGGTTATGTGCTCCGCCGCATCATGCGCCGCGCCATGCGTCACGCCGAATTGCTTGGCGCCAAGGAGCCGCTGATGTGGCGGCTTGTGCCAGTGCTCGTCCGCGAGATGGGGCAGGCCTACCCCGAACTGCACCGCGCCGAGGCGCTGGTCACCGAAACCTTAAAGCTCGAAGAGGTTCGCTTCCGCCGCACCCTGGAGCGCGGGCTTACGCTGCTCGAGGAAGCAAGCAAATCGCTCAAGAAAGGTGACATGTTCGACGGCGAGACGGCCTTCACCCTCTACGATACTTACGGCTTTCCGCTCGATCTGACGCAAGACGCGCTCAAGCCGCGCGGCGTGGGCGTTGATATCGCGGCTTTCACCGACGCCATGGAGCGGCAGCGCGCCAAGGCGCGCGCCTCATGGACCGGATCTGGCGAAGCGGCGGACGGAGCGGTCTGGTTCGCCTTGCGCGAAAAACTCGGCGCCACGGAATTTCTCGGTTACGAAACCGAGAGCGCCGAAGGTGTCGTCTCCGCCGTACTGCGCGATGGCAAGGAGGTCGGCGCCCTCAAAAAAGGCGAAAGCGGCATCGTCCTCCTCAATCAAACGCCTTTCTACGGCGAATCCGGCGGACAAATCGGCGACACCGGCGTCATGATTGCCGATGGCATTCGCTTTAAGGTCACCGATACAAAAAAATACGCCGGCGACGTTTTCGCTCATATCGGAACGGTCGAACAGGGAACGGTGCAACCGGGTACCGAAGTGGCGCTTGAGGTCGATCATGCCCGGCGCGGGGCGATCCGGCAAAACCATTCCGCGACTCATCTGCTTCATGAAGCGCTGCGGCAGGTGCTTGGCGAGCACGTCGCGCAGAAAGGTTCGTTGGTGGCGCCCGACCGGTTGCGGTTCGATTTCTCCCATCCGAATGCGATGAGCGGCGAAGAGATCGAGCGCGTCGAGGATATCGCCAACGATATCGTGTTGCAGAATGCGCCCGTGATTACACGGCTACTGAGCCGCGACGACGCTATTGCTTCCGGCGCGCGCGCCTTGTTCGGCGAAAAATATGGCGACGAAGTGCGCGTGGTCGCGATGGGCCAGAATCCTTCAACACCGGGCGGCGGCAATACCCTGGGCTGGTCGGTCGAATTGTGCGGCGGCACGCATGTTAGGCGGACCGGCGATATCGGCATCATTTCGGTCGTCGCAGAGGGTGGCGTTGCCGCTGGCGTAAGACGTATCGAGGCAATCACCGGGACCAAGGCGCGCACAGAGGGGCGGCAGTATCGCGAAATTGTCAAATCGGCCGCGACCGCGCTGCGCACGAATCCGACGGAATTCATGGACCGCTTAAATACATTGCTTGAAGAGCGCAAACGTCTCGACCGCGACCTCTCCGAGGCGAAGAAGAAGCTCGCAATGTCAGGCGGCGCAAGCGGTGGCGGCGAGGGAGGCGAGGGCGCCGACGGTGTCCGCAAGATCGGCGATGTGAAGCTCATGGCCCGCGCTGTTGCGGGCATCGACTTGAAGGATCTGCGCAGCCTTGCCGACGACGGCAAAAAGAAACTCGGCTCGGGCGTGGTCGCCATCGTCGGCGTAACCGACGATGGCAAAGCCGGAATCGTTGTCGGCGTCACCAACGATCTCGTAGCACGCTTCAATGCCATCGACCTGGTCCGCCAAGGCGCCGCGGCGCTGGGCGGCAAGGGTGGCGGCGGGCGTCCCGATATGGCGCAAGCCGGCGGGCCCGACGGCTCGAAAGCCGACGCCGCGCTCGCTGCCATTGCCGCAGCACTTGGCGGCGCAATGCCGTAATAATTCCCGGATTACGGACTAAAGCATGATCCCGAAAAGTGGGTACGGGTTTTCGGAAAAGATCATGCTCAAGCAAAAAAGCATGATCCCGAAAAGTGGGTACGGGTTTTCGGAAAAGATCATGCTCAAACAAAAAGCTAAAGCGAAATGGTGGAGTGAACCTAAAGCCATTTCGCTTTAGCACCGGGATGACCATGGCCGAAATCCATTTCACTAGTCATCTGCGCAATATCGTTCCGGATGGACCGATCTTGGCGGCGGGCGCGACAGTCGGCGAGGCTCTAGAAAACTTACTCGCCGCGCAGCCACATGTGCGCAGCTATGTGCTCGACGATCAGGGCGCATTGCGGAAACATGTCTGTATATTCGCCGACGGCGAGCGGTTAGCGCAGGAGGCCGCACTGACGCGGCGCATCGGCCCTGCCAGCAAGCTCTACGTGATGCAAGCGTTGTCTGGCGGTTGATCGTAAAGCGAGCGGAGAAGTCATGAACGATCATTTGCTCATAGCAACGCGCAAAGGCTTGTTTGAACTCGAACGCAAGCGTGCGGGCTGGACGGCGAATCTGATTGGCTTTCCAGGTGTTCCGGTGAGCAACGTTTTGTCGGCCGATGGCGCGATCTATGCCGCGCTCAAGGACGGCCATTTCGGCGCCAAACTGCACCGCTCGGACGATGGCGGCCAAACATGGCGCGAGCTCGCCGCGCCGGCATTTCCCGCCGATGCCGCCGATGCTCCCTCGCTGTTTCAAATCTGGACGATTGAAACTGGCGGCCGGCAGCATCCGGATCGCTTATGGGTCGGCGCCATTCCAGCGGGCCTGTTTCGCTCCGACGACCGCGGCGAAAGCTGGCAGCTCACCCCATCGCTGTGGAACGTCCCGGAGCGCAAGCGCTGGTTCGGCGGCGGCTATGATGCCGCCGGCATCCACAGCATTTCGCCCGATCCGCGCGATTCGAACCGCGTATTCCTTGCGATTTCCTGCGGCGGTGTGTGGGAAAGCCGGGACAGTGGCGGCAATTGGTCGGTGCTCGGCAAAGGCTTGTTCGCGCCCTATGTGCCGCCGGAACAGGCCGAGGACAGCGCAATCCAGGATCCGCATCGGGTGGTGCGCTGTGGCGCAGCGCCTGACGTCATGTGGATGCAGCACCACGCCGGAATTTACCGCTCGGCCGATGCCGGCGCGCACTGGACCCGGCTGTCGCCGCCCGGCGACGATTTCGGTTTTGCGGTGGCGGCGCATCCGCGCTCCGCGCAAACGGCCTGGTTTGTTCCGGCGATCAAGGACGAGATCCGGATGCCACGCGATGGCGCGCTGTGCGTCACGCGCACCGACGACGGCGGCGCTAGCTGGGAAATCATGCGCCATGGTTTGCCGCAGCGCGACGCTTACGATCTCGTCTACCGGCACGGTTTGGAAGTAGACGAAAGCGGTGAACAGCTGGCGATGGGCTCGACCACCGGCGCGCTATGGACCAGCGATGACGGCGGGCGAAGCTGGCAGCTCGTCAATGCCCATCTGCCGCCGATCTATGCGGTGCGCTTTGCTTAAGCGCTAAGTTGACTTCAGGCCGACTTGTCTGGAGTTGAGTGAACAGCGAAAGTGCGTGCCGCACCTAAGAAATGACGCGTTTGACCCGAACTGGACGTGTGATGCAGCGCTGGATTTTCGGGTAGGTTGTTTTCTTGGGGACAGGACGACTAAACCGCAATCCTAACTCTTTCACAGAAACCTAAGCACAGGAACTGCGCCGTTGAACGATCTTTTGTCACTTGCCGAAACAATCGCCGCGCGCCTGAAGGCCCGGCGCGAGACCATCGCGGTTGCCGAGTCCTCGACCGGTGGCTTGATCTCGGCGGCGCTGCTCGCGGTGCCCGGTGCCTCGGCCTACTTTCTCGGCGGCGCCGTCGCCTATACCCGTCGGGCGAAGGGACTGTTGCTTGCAATTGACGACGCAGCGTTGGAGCAATTTCGTCCGGCGACCGAGCCGCACGCGCTGCTGCTCGCGCGCCGGGCGCGACTGCAATTCGCAGCCACATGGGGGCTTGCCGAAACCGGCGCCGCCGGGCCGAACGGCAATCGCTACGGCGACCCAGCCGGGCACACAAGTCTCGCGATCGCGGGAACGGCCGAGCGTGCGGTCACGCTAGAAACTGGCAGCTCCGACCGCCTTTCCAACATGCGCGTGTTCGCGGCGGCGGCCCTCGAACTGCTGGCCAGCAGCTTGGGTACTGATTAGCTTTCCCATAGCTGGCCCTCGGTTCCACTACTCCACCATCACGCTTGTCCCAATGCCGGTCGGACGCGCTTCGGCCAAGGCGCTCAACCTCACCATTCCAGACAAGCTGCTTGCGGTCCGCCGACGAGGCGATCACCCGTGGCAAATCGTGCAATGCGGCATCGCCAATGAAATGCTGGCGTGATAAGTCTTATGTTGTAGATGGGGGTGTCGGGTGCGTTGTCCTTTGACAATTGCGAGCCAACGCCGCGTTCTTTGCATTTTCCCGGCATACACGCCGTCATTCGGCACGTTTTCCCATGCCTATTGGCTTTTGGGCCGAGTGCGCGCCTTCATGCCGCCGCAGGGCCTTCTGCTGATTGCTGCTTACCTGCCTGCATCATGGCCGGTTCGTTTCATCGACGAAAATATCGCGCGGGCGAGCGCCGCCGATTTCAGATGGGCCGATGTCGTTCTGGTCAGCGGCATGCACATCCAGGCGCCGCAGATCCACGACATTGCACAGCGCGCGAAGGCGGCTGGCAAAACCACCGTACTCGGTGGCGCGTCGGTTTCCGGCGCTCCAGAACTCTATCCGGAATTCGATTATTTACACATCGGCGAAATTGGGGACGCCACTGACCGTCTCCTCGCTTGTCTCGATGACAGCGTAACGCCACCGCTGGCGCAAATACGCTTCGAGACAAAGGAGCGGCTGCCGCTGCCCAGCTTTCCATTGCCGGCTTACCATCTTATTCAGCTTGATCGTTATTTGATTGGCAGTTTGCAATTCTCGAGTGGATGCCCTTATCGCTGCGAATTCTGTGACATTCCCGCGCTCTACGGTCGCCAGCCGCGGCTCAAAACACCACAACAGATTATTGCCGAACTCGATGCCATGCTGGCACAGCCGGGCCATCCATCGGTTGTCTATTTCGTTGACGACAATTTCATAGGTAACCGCAAGGCGGCACGCGAGATATTACCGCATCTCATCAACTGGCAGCGCGAGCATGGTTACCCGCTGCAATTTGCCTGCGAAGCCACGCTTAATCTCGCCAAGCAGAGCGAAGTTCTTTCGCTCATGCGCGAGGCGCAATTCCTCACTGTTTTCGTTGGCATCGAGACGCCGGACGCCGATGAGCTAAAGGCAATGCGCAAGGAACACAACGCCGCACTGCCAATGATGGAGGCGATAAGGACGTTGAACAAATACGGGCTCGAGGTGACGTCAGGCATCATCCTCGGCCTTGATACCGACACCAGCGACAGTGAGGGCCGTCTCAAAGCCTTCATCGATCTCTCGGGTATTCCAATCCTCACTATCAATCTGCTGCAGGCGTTACCGCGGACGCCATTGTGGGACCGCCTCGAGCGCGACGGCCGATTGATCGCCGATGGCGCTGGGCTCGAAAGCAACGTGCAATTCTTGCGGCCCTACGACGAAGTGGTTGCGGGTTGGCGGCGGTGCATAGCCCACGCTTACGATCCCGAACGTTTGTTCGCGCGCTTTGCTCACCAAGTAGACGCGACCTACGCAAATCGCATGGACGTTCCCGCCCGCGGCAAGCTAACCGTTAGAAATCTTCGCGAGGCTGTGGTGCTGGGGTTTAATATCGTGCTTTGGATCGGCCTACTGTCGGATTACCGGCGCCCCTTCTGGCGCGCCGCGTGGCACGCCTTAAGCCGTGGTCAGATCGACGCGGCGCTCGGCATGGGGCTCGTGGCTTATCATCTTATCCAATTCTCTCGCGAAGCGCTGCGCGGCGAACAGAACGCGTCATTTTACTCTGCGCATGAGCGTGCAGCCACGGCATATACACTCGAAGATGTGCCTGCGCTGGGCAATCAATCATGAAGACGCATTGAGCGTTGAACTGGTATCGTGCTGTCCTTTTTACTGCAAATCGATCAGCCCGGCGACTGCCAAGCCGGCCGTGGCGTGCGATCTCTCGGCTTGAGTAATAAGCGGACCGCTCGCCAACCAGACGACAATTCGCATCCTCTTCGACCTCGCGTTTCACTGCCGGCGCCTTGGGATTTTTGACCTTCACCCAATGCGGCGAACGCCCGGAGCGATAGGGGAACCCCGTCGCTTTGAAGCGATACCTTACAACCAAGCCGGCTCGGCTAGCGGAAGATTATCGGACCATCCCCCTCGTACCGCAGGCGCTTGATGCATTCGGCGCAACGACAGATTGCCTTCGACCGCGTCTAATTTCCGAACAAGCGCGAGCAAGCTAGACGGCAGTTCCTTGGAGACTTGATAGCGTTCCTTGAGGCCCCACCCAATCCGTTCTCTGGCGGGAGCCCAGGCGGACGCTTCATATGGCGAGCTTGCCAGCATTGGGCACCCACATTTGGCGCCCTCACGTCATCCCCAAATGCTAATCAGGGAACCTAAGGTTCGTTCCCCAGCGCCCACTCGCAATTTGGTTTGCCTGGCGTCCACATGCCGCGGTGAGGTTGTCGTGGGCATGATCTTCGCACGCTGCGCCATCACCCCACGCCTTTTTGACCGCTGCCTGTGCTCAGCTCGAATACACGATCGGGACGTGGACGCATGTATCGATTTTGAAACGTGCAGAAGACAGCGATCACCTTATCGATGGTTTGCGAAAAGCAGGACTGCCAGAATGACTGCTTATGGCCCTTAGCAGAAGTGGCGCAATGTCCGACATGAGTCCGTCAGCGCACAATAACGGACATGAGCTAACATTCGTCTGGTTCTCTGATGACCGCTGGCTCTTCTTCCTCCTCATCGTCATCCTCTTCGTCTTCTTCGTCCTCATCGTTCTGAGGGTTCTTCGGCGGCAAACCCATGAGAGTGACAAGGCTCGATTCGGCGAGCCAGGTGGAACCGTTCTGAGGGACGCGCGATGTCATGCCGGGTTTTCGAACGTTCTCGGGCGGATATTAGCGTGCGAAGGGCGAGGTTGCGAGCGACACCGTTGGTGAAATTCGGTAAACATCCTCCGATGCCGACCTGCCGCAGCTCTCGGGGATTGGGCGCTGGGATGAAGCCATAGAACGTCGTCGTGAGCCTCTATAGTTCGATGTTTACACTCGCCGAGCTTGAGAACGTACTCCCATTGGTTCGCGCCAGAGTACCGCCGACGCCACAATATGCTTGGCCTTTGCTCAAGGCGCTGAGCGGTGTGGAAGTCGTAGTCAAGCACGAGAACCACACGCCCATCGGCGCTTTCAAGGTGCGTGGCGGCATTGTCTACTTTGACAGACTCAAGCGCGAGCGGTCCCAGGTGACGGGGATTGTTACGGCGACCCGTGGCAACCACGGTCAGTCGCTGGCTTGGGCGGGTGCCCATGCCGGCGTCGCCGTGACGATCGTCGTGCCGCACGGCAACTCGATCGAGAAAAACGCAGCGATGCAGTCGTTCGGCGCCAAGCTAATCGAACATGGGCGCGACTTCGACGAGGCGAAGGAGGCGGCGATACGAATTGCGGTCGAGCGGGGGCTCGAATATGTCCCTTCGTTTCACCGCGACTTCGTTATTGGCGTTGCGACTTATGCGCACGAACTGTTCAGCGCGGTCGATGGTCTGGACACTGTTTATGTACCGATCGGCTTGGGCTCGGGCATTTGCGGAGTGATTGGCACGCGCAACGCGTTTGGACTCAGGACAAAGATTGTAGGAGTAGTGTCCGAGGCCGCGAACGCCTATCTTCGTTCGTTCACCGCAGACCAGATCGTGCCCACCAACTCCGCGCTGACCTTCGCCGACGGCATGGCAGTGCGCGTACCCGACGCGACGGCGCTCGAAGTCATTCGGAAGGGAGCGGAACGAATCGTTGAGGTGACCGACGCCGAAATCGCGGAGGCGATCCGGACCATTTACAGTGCTACCCACAACTGTGCCGAGGGTGCCGGTGCCGCGGCGTTGGCGGCACTAATCAAAGAGCGCGCACGGCTGCAAGGACGACGGGCAGGTGTTATCCTAACCGGACAAAACATCGATCGCGATTGGATGCAAACCGTGCTGGCGGGAGGAACGCCTAAAGTTTGCTGAGGGGCGTTGCTTTTATGAGCGGGTCGGGGGTGCTGCTCGACCATTCGAGGGAACTAACGATGGAAACGCGGGTGTTTGGCCGCACGGGGATGCAGCTTTCCGTGCTCGGCTTCGGCTGCGGTGCAGTCGGTGGACTAATGGTGCGCGGCGATCGCCGCGATCAGGAGCGCACCATCGCGCGGGCGATTGCTGCCGGCGTGAATTATTTCGACACCGCGGTGCAATACGGCAACGGAGAATCGGAAAAGAACCTCGGCCGCATCCTGCAAAGCCTAAAGCCGCCCAACATGGCCGTCGGCACTAAGGTCCGGCTAGCGAGCGGAGACTTCGGCCGCATTTCCGATGCTGTGGCGAAATCGCTCGAAGGCAGTCTGACACGACTGCGCCTCGATCGCGTCGATATCTTCCATCTGCACAATGCGATCACCGAAACCGGGGGCGGAGAAGCGCTCAGTGTCCGGCAGGTGCTCGAGGACGTGGTGCCGGCATTCGAGCGGCTGCGGCAGCAGGGCAAGACGCGCTTCCTTGGGCTTACGGCGATCGGTGATACGACGGCCCTGCATCAGGTGATCGACGCGCGCGTTTTCGACAGCGCTCAGGTGGTGCACAATATGCTCAATCCGTCCGCGGCCATTGCGCTGCCAACGAACTATCCGGCACAGGACTATGGACGGCTGTTCGATCATACCAAGCCCGCCGGCGTGGGCGTCATCGGCATCCGAGTGCTTGCCGGCGGCGCGTTGTTCGGATCTGCCGAACGTCATCAAATTGCGAGTCCGCCGCCGGAGCCGATCGGCTCTGGCAAAAGCTACGACGCTGACGTCTCGCGCGCCTCTCGCCTGATGCCCCTAGTACAGGAGCGGTTTGCTGCCAGCCTGACTGAAGCCGCCACGCGGTTCGCGATCTCACATCCAGCAATGGGCACCATCCTGGTCGGTATGGCGACGCCGCAACAGCTCGAGGATGCGCTTGCTGCGGTCGCGAAGGGCCCACTGCCGCCTGCCGCTCTTGATCGGCTGACTGCGCTGCGGCAGGGATTCGTCGGCGAATCACGGTGACCACCGAGATTTGCCGAGCATTCCAAGCAACAAGCGGACATCAATTGTAGGAGAGCAAAGTCTGCTTTTGGCCCATCGCGGAAGTCGCGCGATGTCCGGCTTCAGTCCGAAATGCGTCGCACGACGGACATGAGCGAACAACTATCGCCGTTTCAATTTGAGTACGCGCGCTAGATCTCAACGACCATGCCGTCCTCGGCGGTCTCGAACGGCAGCTCGCCGCGCCGCGCCAGCATGTCGTTGCTCATGTGCGTGAGGATGAGCCGTTTCGGCCGGATCTGATCCAAATGACGTTCGAGCAAGCTGAGCGCCATGTGCGTGGCCACCGGCTTGTCCCGTGTATAGGCCTCACAGATGAAGAGGTCGGCATTGCGCGCAACCTCGATCAGCGAATCCGTCCACTGCGAATCGCCGGAATAGGCGATCACTTTGCCCTCGG
>Ga0073928_10010631_pt1 | contig 10908 bp, 10 predicted proteins | sample PaiPotPPA55metaG_FD_76969 | JGI IMG/M metagenome (GOLD analysis project Ga0073928, IMG submission 76969) | Iron sulfur acid spring bacterial and archeal communities from Banff, Canada, to study Microbial Dark Matter (Phase II) - Paint Pots PPA... ...
AGGGCGAGCACCTCGTCCATCGCGTTGGTGTGGAGCGACTGGGTGCCACCGAGCACCGCCGACATCGCCTCCAGCGCCGTGCGCGCGATGTTCAGCTCGGGCTGCTGCGCGGTCAGCGAGACGCCCGCGGTCTGGGTGTGGAACCTCAGCTTCCACGAGCGCTCGTCCTGCGCGCCATAGCGCTCGCGCATCCAGCGCGCCCAGATGCGCCGGGCCGCGCGAAACTTTGCGATCTCCTCGAAGAAGTCGATGTGCGCGTCAAAGAAGAAGGAGAGCCGGGAGGCGAAGTCGTCGACGCGCATCCCCCGCTCGACGCACGCGTCCACGTAGGCCATGCCGTCGGCCAGCGTGAAGGCGAGCTCCTGCGCGGCGGTCGACCCGGCCTCGCGAATGTGATAGCCCGAGATGGAGATCGTGTTCCACTTCGGGACCTCTTTCGCGCAGTACTCGATGGAGTCGACCACCAGCCGCATCGAGGGCTCCGGCGGAAAGATGAACTCTTTCTGCGCGATGAACTCCTTGAGGATGTCGTTCTGCAGGGTGCCGCCGAGGGTCGCAAACGGCACCCCCTGCTTCTCGGCGACCGCGAGGTACATGCACAGCAGGATCGCGGCGGGTGAGTTGATGGTCATCGACGTGGTGATCTCGCTGAGCGGAATGCCCTCGAACAACGTCTCCATGTCCGCCAGCGAGTCGATCGCCACCCCGCAGTGGCCGATCTCGCCCCGGCTGGTGGGAGCGTCCGAGTCCTGTCCCATCAGCGTGGGCATGTCAAAGGCGACGGACAGGCCAGTCTGGCCGTTGGCAAGCAGGTACTTGTAGCGCTTGTTGGTCTCCTGCGCGGTGGCGAACCCGGAGAACTGCCGCATGGTCCACAGGCGCCCCCGGTACCCGGTGGAGTGGATGCCGCGCGTGTAGGGGAACTGCCCTGGCATCTCCTCGGCTCGGGCCGGGAGGTCGGCCGCCGTGTAGAGCGGCTTGACCTGGACGCCCGAGATGGTCGACGTCTCGATACCGTCGTCGCGCCGGGTGGTGCTGGACTCGAAGTCCTCCTTCCAGGCTTGCTTGGCGTCGCGCGATCTGACCTTCATCGCTCCTGACCCATTATCCGCAGGATTTCCTCTGCCACGTCATAAGGCGTCCCATCGTCGAGCAGCTTCCGGGACAGCTTCGAGCCGGGGGCCAGGGCGTCGCGGGCCCGGTCCCGGGCGATCTCGGCCGCCACCTCGGCCGTCTCGTCCCTCAAGCGCTGCTCGGCCTGGGCGGCCGCCCGGCCGGTCGATTCGAGGTGCTTCCGATGCGCCTCGATCGCCGCCCACAGCTCGTCGATGCCTTCCTGCCGCCCGGCCGAGGTCGCTACGATCGGCGGCTTCCAGGACGACTTGGGCGCGAGCGAGAGCATGCCCCGCAGCTCGATGGCCACGCGCTGATGTCCCTCGAGGTCGGCCTTGTTGACGACGAAGACGTCGGCGATCTCGAGGATCCCCGCCTTGATCATCTGCACGCCATCGCCGAGGTTGGGCGTCAGGACGACCACGGTCGTGTCGGCCACCGCTGCCACCTCGAGCTCCGACTGCCCCACTCCGACCGTCTCCAGGATTACCGGGTCGAAGCCGAAGGCGCCCAGCAGGCGGATCGCCTCGCGGGTCGCGAGGGAGAGCCCGCCCAGGTGGCCGCGCGCGCCCATGCTGCGGATGAATACCTTCGGGTCCAGCGCGTGCCTCTGCATGCGGATGCGATCGCCCAGGATCGCCCCGCCGGTGAACGGCGAGTTGGGGTCGGTTGCGATGACCGCGACCGACCGGTCCTGCTTGCGCAGCTGCGCGACCAGCGCGTCAACCAGGGTCGACTTGCCGGTACCGGGCGCCCCGGTGAAGCCGACGACGTAGGCCAGGCCTGCGCCATCGCGCAGCTCCTGCTGCAGCTTGCGCGCGGCCGGATCGCGGCGCTCAACGAGAGTTATCGCGCGGGCAAGGGCGCGAACATCCCCGGCCCGAAACCTCTCCGCCAGATCTTCAGTCGTGGTCTGTCGAGATTACAGGCCGTACCAGCGCACGCCGAAGTCGTGGCCGATCACGACCACCAGCCCGTAGGTCTGCTGGCCGCGCGCGGGCGCCGGGCTGGAAGGAGTGGCCGCGACGACGGTCGCCCCGAAGTAGGTGGCAAGCCATTGCGCGGTCTGGGGGAACTGGCCGCCCGAGTAGTCGAGGATCACCGTCTTCGCCGACCCGGCGTGGGCGACAGGGTCCGCGAGCTGCAGGCCGAGCGGGTCGAACATGGTCGTGACGCGGTTGGCGATGTCGTTGTACGTATACGAGCCGTTCGTGATCTGGACCGGCGCTTTTTCAGCGAGCACCGACTGGTCGATGAAAACCGACGCGATGTACTTGTGGATCATCCCGTAGCTGGGGTCCTCAGGGCAAAGCTGCGACGCGTTGCCCAAACCGCAGTTGCCGCCGTAGAGGAAGTTGCCGTCCGTGGCGGGGGCGGGCGCCGTCAGCGCCAATCTGAGGATCGAGCTGTTGGGCAGGTTCTTGCCCCAGTCGTAGATCGCCTTCATGTCCGAGAGCGACATGTCGGTGTGGATGTTCTTCTGCAGCGCGTCCAGCAGCGCGGGCGCCTTCGCGAAGCCGTTCACCGTGGTCGTCTTGGCCTTGATCGCCTGCATGATGTCCTGCTGGCGGCGGGCCCGGCCGAAGTCGGACGACTGGTCGGCCTCGATCGCATGGCGCGACCGCGCCACTTCCAGCGCCTGCTCGCCGGTGAGGTGCTGGCATCCGGCCTTGAAGTGAATCGGCATGTAGCCATGGCCATAGTTCGGATACTCGTTGTCGTCCAGGTTCGAGGTCAGGCAGACGTCCACTCCGCCGAGCGCGTTGACCATGTCTCTAAACGCCACGAAGTCGACTGCGATGTACCGATCGAAGGTCATGCCCAGCACCTTGCCGACCTCGTGCTCGGCCGCATGGCCGCCTCCGTCGCGGCCCTGGTACTGGGCTGCGACGCAGCAGATGATGCTTGTCAACGGCACCTCGTAGGCAGCGTTGATCTTGTTGGTCCAGATGCTGCTCGGGCTGGTCTGCAGGTTCATGTGCACGACGAGGTCGCGCGGCACCGAGGCCAGCATCACGCGGTGCGAGTTGGGGTCGATGGTCACGGCCATGATCGAGTCGGTCAGGAACGGCGCGTCGTTCTCATAGCCGCCCATGCCGAGCAGCAGGATGTTGACCTGCTGGCCGTGGTCCAGCTTGTAGGCGATGGTGCCCGGCTGCGGCTCGACCGCCTGCACCACCTGTCCGAGCGTGAGGCCGTGGCCCGTCGTCGTGTTCAGGAAGTCGTCGATTCGCCGGTACGTGAGTGTGGCCGTGAAGACCAGGGCGACCATCAAGACAACGCCGATCATCGCCGGGACCGACCGGGTCAGGCGGTAGGAGACGTTGTAGCGAGATCGCCTGGCCCTGGGCCTGGCCCTTTGCATGCGCACGGGGATTCTACCTTGCAGGCTCTAGAAAACGGTCGGCCCTGGCGAAGGGTTACGTCGTGGAGGTGGCGTTCTTCCCGATGACCACGAAGAAGAAGAACCATGCGATCGAGGCCAGAAAGCCCAGCACGCCGAGGATCAACCCCCCGATGGCGAGGCCGCCTCCACCCAGCGTGCCGCCGCTCTGCGTGATGCGACCGCGCGAGATGAAGCCCATGATCGCGGCTGCCGGCCCGAGGACGACCCCCAGGAAAATGACGCAGCAGACAAGCGAGAGGATGCCCGTGACCAGTGAGGCGATGGCGAGCCCGTCAGTGCGGGTGCTCGCGTACTGCATGCCACCACCTGGCGTGTACCCGCCTCCCGGCGGCGGCGGTGGGGGCGCGAAGCCTCCGCCACCTGCCGGTGGTGGGGGCGGCGGCATGAACCCTCCTCCGCCCGGCGGAGGAGGAGGTGGCGGCATCGATCCGCCCGAGGGCGGCGGCGGCGGAATCGATCCGCCTGAGGGCGGCGGCGGTGGTGGAATCGATCCTCCACCGGACGGAGGGGGCGGCGGCGGTAGGTCCGACATATGTCTCCTCCCTTATGAACCCGTTTCACTTCCGGTGTTGGAACCCGACTCGAAGCTCCGGTAGACCCACGCCTGGACCGCCAGCGCGTAGGCCGCGGTGAACAAGACTCCGACGAGGCAAACGATCACGCCGATCGAGCTTATGAAGCCCGCGGCGATCAGCATAAGGCCCGCGATCAATGTGTTGGTCGGGTTCGCGCGAGAACGCTTCACGATCTCGCGCACCGCGAGGCCGCCGCGGATACCTCCCCGATCCGTCGCCAGGACGATCGGCGGGGTCGCGAACGTCAGCAGGAGGCTGCCGATCGTGGTCACGCCGAAGGCGAGGAGATTGAGGAACAAGGAAAAGAGGATCAGGCCCGCATTCGCCTCCCCCCGGCTCTGTCCGACCTCGATGAGCACCGCCGGCAGATAGATCAGCAGGGCGACCAGCGCCACGGCAAGGCTGTAGACGAGCTGGACGGCGAAGAGGTGGATGCCCCGCCCCAGGTAGCCGAGGTTGGCCGGGGCGAGGCGTTCCTCGCCGGCCCGTAGGCGGTCGAGGGTCGCGATCATCCAGCCGAGGCCGTTGATCGCGCCGGCGATCGGGATGAGCAGGGTGAGGCCGATGATCAGGACCTTGACCGGCCATTCGGGGTCGCGAACCGGCCACGTGAACGCGTCCGTGATGCGATCCAAGGATCGCCTAGAAGCCGGAGCTGGTCGACGTGTCGTTCAGGGCGTTGAAGATGATCACGAGCCAGATCAGCGTGACGATCGCGCCGACCGCCATGGTGATCACTCCGAGGATGCGACCCGCGTTCGCCGCGCTGGCGCCGGTGAGCGTCCCGTTCGAGGCGGCGATGCGCTCGCGGGCGCCTTTACCGAGGAAATAGGCGATCGGGCCGGCGATCATGCCGGGAAGGCCCATCGGGATCGCAAAGATCAGGCCGAGGATCGCGAAGACCAGCGATGCGACGGCCTTGCCGTCGGTGCCAACCGGCCCCGCTCCCGCGGGCGGCGGGAAGCTGGGCGGCGCATGGTAGGGGGCTACCGACGGGACCGCCGGGTGCTGCATCGATGTCGGGGTCGGCGAGGCCATTTCCCGGCCCGTTTCGCTCAACGGAGCAGCGAGCGTGCGATGACCACACGCTGGATCTGGTTGGTGCCTTCGTAGATCTGAGTTATTTTCGCGTCTCGCATCATTCGCTCGACAGGGTAGTCGCTGATGTACCCGTAGCCGCCAAGAATCTGCACGCAGTCCGTGGTCACCCTCATGGCCATATCGGACGCGAAGAGCTTGGCCATCGCGGCGATCTTCGTCAGGTCGGGTGATTTCGCGTCCACCTTCGTGGCCGCGCGAAACACCAGGTTGCGCGAGGCCTCGATTTGGGTGGCCATGTCCGCGAGCATGAACTGAATTCCCTGGAAGTTGGCGATGGCCTGTCCGAACTGGTTGCGCTCCTTGGCGTAGTTGAGCGCGTAATCGAACGCGCCTTCAGCGATGCCGAGGGCCTGCGCTCCGATGCCAGGCCGCGAGCGGTCGAGCACCGCGAGCGCGATCTTGAACCCCGCGCCCTCCTCGCCCAGGCGGTTGGCGAGTGGCACCTTGACGTCCTCGAACACGATCTGCGCGGTAGGCGATCCGCGGATGCCGAGCTTGTGCTCCAGCTTCGTCGCCTGCCACGGGCTCTTCTCGCGCTCGAGGACAAACGCGGAAATCCCACGATGGTCGGCCTCAGGATCGGTCTGGGCGAATACGACTAGGGTGTCCGCAATGCTGCCGTGGGTGATGAACTGCTTCGTGCCGTTCAGGACGTATTCGTCGCCATGACGCTTGGCGCGGGTCTTGAGCGCGGCCGCATCCGACCCGCTGCCCGTTTCGGAAAGCGCATATGCGGCCACTTTTTCGCCGGACGCGAGCGGAGGGCACAATCGCTTTTTCTGCTCCTCCGATCCCGCGACGAGGATCGGGTAGCTGCCAAGAGCCTGGACCGCGAGGATGAGCGATGAGGTCGCGCACGCCTTGGCGATCTCCTCGATGCCCATGCAGATCGTGACGCTCGAGCCCGAGATGCCGCCGTACTCCTCGGGAAAAGGGATGCCGAGGATGCCGTTGTGAGCGAAGAGCTCCTCGATGTCCTTTGGATATTCGGCCTTCTCGTCGATCTCGGCCGCGCGCGGCGCGACCTTGTCCTGGACGAGCTCGCGAATCGTGTCGCGAATCGCCACCTGTTCTTCGGAGAGCTCGAAGTCCATCTCGGCGAATTATCCGTACTTCAGGAGATCACGAGCGATCACATGTCTCTGCACCTGGTTCGAGCCCTCGTAGATCTGCAGCGCCTTGGCGTCGCGCAGGTGCCGCTCGAACGGGCTGCCGGCGATGATGCCTTCTTCGCCGGCCAGCTGCAGCGCATCGATCGCGACGTCCATCGCTGTGTCGGTGCAGTGCAGCTTGGCCATCGACGCCGGCCGAGTGAAGGGGCGCCCCGCGCTGCAGAGCCACGCGGCATGATAGGCGAGCAGGCGCGCCGACTCCACACGCGTGGCCATGTCGACGAGGGCGAAGTCGTCGCCCTGTTGGCGCGGCTTCTCGGCGAGCACCGCGCGCGCCTGGTCGACAGCGGCCTGAGCGATGCCGAGCGCCTGGCCCGAGATGCCGATCCGCCCGGCGTCGAGCGCGCGCATGGCCACGGTGAAGCCGTGGCCTTCGGCCGCCAGGAGGTTCGCCACGGGCACCTTCACGTCTTCCAGCACGAGCTCGCCGGTCGGCGAGCCCTTCAAGCCCATCTTTCTGAACAGCTGTCCCACGCGCAGCCCCGGCGAATCCGCGGGCACGATGAACGCGCTGATGCCCGCGGCGCGCTCGTCCGGCCCCGTGCGAGCGAACACGATGTAGAGACCGGCGCGACCGATGTTGGTGATGAACACCTTGGTGCCATTGAGCACGTAGTCGCCCCCGACCCGGCGTGCGCTGGCCTTGAGAGAGGCCGCGTCCGATCCGGCCGCCGGCTCCGTGAGCGCGAATGCGCCCAGCAGCTCGCCCGACGCGAGTCGTGGCAGCCACTTCCTTTTCTGTTCCTCGCCTCCGAACAGCAGGATGGGCTCGCTGCCGACGCTGGTATGCACGTCGATGATCACAGCCGTCGATGCGCATGCCTGCGCGAGCTCCTCGATGCAGAGCGTGAACGCAAGCGCGTCGAGCCCGGCGCCGCCGTAGTCGCGCGGAATCAGCACGCCCATCAGCCCGGCTTCTGCCGCCGCGACCACCGCCTCTTCCGGGAATCGGTGCCGCCGGTCGACGTCGGCGGCGAGCGGTTCCACCACGCCCTGCGCGATCTCGCGCACCGAGGCGCGGAACGCTTCGTGCTGCGGAGCCAATTCGAGGTCCATAGACCTCGACCTACAATAGGGGGTCACGATGGAAGCAGGCCCTCGCTACCTCGAAGGCACCACTGTGGGAAGTGGTCGCGACATCATCGGCGTGCGCCGTGATCGGATCGCCGACATCATCGGCACCGGACGCGAGATCATCTCGCGCGCCAAGTCTGAAAAGTTGCTGCCGGACACGATCACCGGAGCGACCGCCGCCCTTCTTGTCACCATCGCCGGATACGGCGAGCCCCTGTCCGAAGGACAGTGGCGGGAGCTGGCCGGCGTCGTCGGCGGGATCATGCGCGACAACACGTATGCGGACTTGGCCCGGCTTCGGACGTTGATCAGCCAGGAGCAATTCCTGAACGTGGCTCGAAACCAGGGTTATGGCCGATTCATCCGGCGGTTGGACGATGGCCGCTGGGTCTGCGAGCTCGCACCCAAGCTCGAAGACCTACCGGACGAGTGACGTCATCGTCCGAATAGTGCGGTCGCGTCCGGCCCGCATCTTTATCGCCGTGCTGTTAGCGGCGGTGATCCTGAGCCCGGCCGCGGTCGTTGCGGCGGTCGTGTGGAATGTGCAGGACGTCTCCGCGCCTGCGCAGGCCCAGCCGGTCGACACCCAGCCCGTGCGGATGCTGCCACCGCCGGACGTTGCGCCCGGATCGCTTCCGGCGGTGCCGAACAACGTGTACGCCAACGACATGGGGACCGTCGTTCCGTGCCCGCTCTGCAACCTGCCGCAAAGGGTCTACGTGCCCAACAGCGGAGCCGGCACGGTCGACGTGATCGATCCCCTGACCTTCAAGGTCATCGATCACTACCGCGTGGGGCAGATCCCACACCACATCACGCCGTCGTGGGACCTGAGCGAGCTCTATGTCGAGGACGAAGGCTCCAGCAACCTGACCGTGCTCGACATTCACACCGGCAAGCCGGTGCGCAACATCTCGATCCCGTTCCCGTACAACCTCTACTTCACGCCTGACGGCACCAAGGCGATCGATGTGGTGGAGCGCTTGATGAGAATCGAGTTCCGGGATCCCCACACGTGGAAGCTCCTGCGTTCAGTGCCCATCCCCTGGGCGGGCGCCGACCACATGGACTTCAGCGCCGATGGCTCCTACCTGCTGATCTCCACCGAATACTCGGGCGTCGTGGCCAAGGTCGACACGGTGAACATGAGGCTCGTCGGCTTTATCAACGTCGGCGGCCTGCCGATCGACGTCAAGGTCTCGCCTGACGGCAGCGTTTTCTACGTGACGAACCAGGGCACCGACGGCGTCTCGGTCATCGACCCCGTGGCCATGAAGGTCATCGGGTTCATACCGACGGGTCGCGGCGCGCATGGGCTGCAGGTCTCGCGCGACACGCGCTACCTGTACGTCTCCAACCGCCTCGAGGGATCCATCTCGGTGATCGACTTCGCCACCCGCTCGGTGGTCTCGAAATGGCACGTCCCGGGCGGCGGCAGCCCCGACATGCTGCAGCTGAACCCAGCCGGCACCGAGCTGTGGGCGTCGGGGCGCTACAACGCGACCGTGTACGTGTTCAGCACGGTCACGGGCCAGCTGATCGCGAGGATTCCGGTCGGCTCGCAGGACCACGGGCTCACGTACTTCCCCAACGTCGGCCTCCACAGCATCGGCCACAACGGTGTTTACAGGTAGCAAGTACGTAGGGCCGAGTGACTGAGAAAGTCGAGTCCGAGGTGCGTGTCTGGGAAGAGCCCGTACGCGGATTTTTCGGCGACGTGGCGAGCCTGGCGCTCCCGGGCGTGGAGCGCATGTGGCGGACGATCAGGCGCGAGTCGCCTCCCCCGCCGATCTATCACCTCACCGGCCTGATCCCCGTCGAGACGGGTTACGGCACCTCTACGTTTGCGATGCCCGTCTCGCCCTGGCTGCAGACAACAGTCCCCGGGCTGATCACCGGAGGCGTCCTGGCGTTCCTCGCCGACGGACCGCTCGGCACCGCGATGGTGACCGTGCTGCCCCCGCTCGCATATATGACGACGTCCGACCTCTCACTAAGCTTCCTGCAGCCCGGCAACCTGGACAGCGGGACTCTGGTCGGGCGAGCCCGGCTCATCCACGGCGGCAAGTCGACGGCCCTTTCCGAGGTGTCGATCCAGGACGGCCGAGGTCGCCAGCTTGCTTACGGCACCTCGCGGGGTTTCCTGCTGACGGCACCGGGGGCGCCGCCCTTCGAGACGCCGGCCGAGACGCGCTACGAGACGCCCGACCCGTACCTGCGGCGTCCAGCGGCGGGGCAGCCGATCGATCTGGAGCGCTGGAGCAAGATCACGGGCCTCGAAGCGCTTCGAGGCTGCATCAACCACGAGAACGTGCCGCCCATCTACCACCTCACCGGCCTCCGACCCACCGATGCGGCTGAGGGCAGCTGCACGTTCGTCCTGCCGGCCAGCGCGTGGCTCATGTCTCCCTCTCCGGTGCTCTACGGCGGCGCGATCGCCCTGCTCGCTGACGCCGCGCTGTCTGGCGCGTTCATGACGGTGACCCGCGCTGGTGCGTCGTTTGCGCCGCTGGACCTGAAGGTCAACTACCTCAGGCCGGTGGCGCCGGACGGCAGCCTCCTATCGGTGCGAGCGACCCTCGCGCACCGCGGACGCACGATGGCCGTCGCGACAGCTGAGGTGCTCGGGGAAGACGGCAAGCGCATCGCGCTCGCAAGCTCGTCCGCGATGTTGCTGGCGCGCCCGTGGAGCGAGATCACGGCCACCGCCGACCGCGAGGTCCCCGCTCCGGAAGATCGCTAGGCTCCGAGTAGTCGCGCGATCAGCATTCGCTGCACCTCCGAGGTGCCCTCGCCGATCTCGTTGACCTTGACGTCGCGCCAGTACCGCGCTACCGGGTAGTCCTCCATGAACCCATAGCCCCCATGGATCTGGACGGCCTGGTCGGCCGCACGCTTGGAGGTCTCCGAGGCGTAGAGCTTGCACATCGCGGCGAGCATGCGCACCTCGTCGGATGTCTGGCCGGACGAGTGGCTGTAGGCGGTGGCCGCTCGGTACACCATGGTGCGGGCAAGCTCCGTCTCCATGGCCATGTCCGCGAGCTTGAACTGGATAGCCTGGTGCTTGGACAGAGGCTTTCCAAACGACTTGCGATCCTTGGCGTATGTGAGCGCCGCGTCGAGACAGGCCTGCGCCAGGCCGACCGAGAGCGCGGCGATGGCGATGCGGCCGCCGGTGAGCGTGTGCAGGAACTGGCGGTAGCCTCCGCCGCGCTCGCCGAGTAGGTTTTCCTCGGGCACCGCACAGTCCTCGAAGCTCAGCGGATGGGTGTCGGACGAGTGCCATCCGAGCTTTCTGTACGACGCCAGCACGTGGTACCCCGGCGTGCCCACCGGCACCAGCAGCGCGCTGATCTCCGGATGGTCGCCGTTGCTCTTCGCCGTGGCCGCCGTGAGCGTGACGCCCGCGGAGATCTCGGTGCCGCAGTTGGTGATGAACTGCTTGGAGCCGTTGATGACCCACTTG
>Ga0073928_10010632_pt1 | contig 10908 bp, 6 predicted proteins | sample PaiPotPPA55metaG_FD_76969 | JGI IMG/M metagenome (GOLD analysis project Ga0073928, IMG submission 76969) | Iron sulfur acid spring bacterial and archeal communities from Banff, Canada, to study Microbial Dark Matter (Phase II) - Paint Pots PPA... ...
CTCCCCGGAAACCACGCTGTCCCGTTCCCGTCGCCGTGCTCGCCTGGCTCCTCGTCGTTTCAGGCGTGTTCTCCGGGTTCGCTGTACTTCTGCCGCTCCACATGCCCGTGTTTCTCTTCGGCCATGTGTTTTCTGGTGTGACGGGCCGCAGCATCTTTTTTTTGAGCTGCCTCCTGTACGTGGTGGCGGGCACGGGCCTCCTAAAATTGAAGCCCTGGAGTTATCCGCTCACCATTGCCTTGTACCTGTTCTGGCTGGCCAGCGGCACCGCCGGACTATTGAACCCCAACGGCCGCGACGCTCTTAATTCCGCCATGGCCGAAATGCTAAACTCCATGCACCTCCCGTCCCCCGCCATGCAAGCGCCCGACTATGCGCGCCAAGGCTTCGCCGGCGTCTTCATCGCTCTCGCATTTTCTGCCGTGATGCTGGGCGTCTTGATCTTCTACCGTCAGCGCTTCCTTGAAGCCGCGAGCGCCGCAAGCGCCTGACGTCGACGCGACCTTCCCCGACGCCCGTCCGCGCCTCCCGTGGGCCCTAGCGCGCGCTTGTCGGTCTGCGGACCGCTGCGGGCCTTTCTCCTAAGACACATCGCGGTGCTGATGCTCTCCTCACTCCCGCCGCGCATCCAACGATATGGTATTCTTTAGCTTAGGATTCGTGCGGTACGCCCCTGCATTGTCCTGCAAGCCCGCCGCACCGCGCTTTTTCCAAAAGACGATGGCTGCCTCCGGGTGCAAGGCGGGAAGGTTTCCCGCCGTACCTTCGCGCGGCCCGAACGAGGACTTGGGGAAATATGGCTACCGTAACCGACATTCCGTTGCCCAAAACAAAGCCGGAGGTGATTGACCGTGCGGTCATTCGCTTCGCCGGAGACTCCGGCGACGGCATGCAGATCACCGGCAGCCAATTTACGAACACCGTGGCGCTGTACGGCAACGATATCGCCACCTTCCCTGACTATCCCGCCGAAATTCGTGCCCCCGCAGGAACCTTGCCCGGCGTGAGCGGCTTCCAGTTGCATTTTTCTTCCGACGACATCAATACTCCGGGCGACGCTATCGACGTGCTCATCGCCATGAATCCCGCGGCCTTGCGCGTGAATCTCGCCGACCTCAAAGCCAACGGCATCCTGATCGTCAACAGCGACAGCTTTACGGAAAATGACCTCCGCAAAGCGCAGATGACCGTCAATCCGCTCGAGGATCATTCCCTCGACAAATATCGCCTGTTCCCCGTCGAGCTTGAACGCCTCACGCGCCGCGCTCTAGAACATCTTGGCCTGGACGCCAAGTCCATGGACCGCTGCAAAAATTTCTTCGCCCTGGGCATGTGCTATTGGCTGTACAACCGCTCGATGGAATCCACCGTCCGCTGGATCAACGATAAATTCAGCAAAAAGCCTCTGCTCGTCGAAGCCAACCAACTGGCCATGAAAGCCGGCTACTCCTATTGCGAAGCCACCGAAGCCTTTCAGATCAGCTATGAAATTCCGCCGGCGCACTTGTCGCCGGGACTGTACCGCAGCATGAGCGGCAATCAGGCGTTGGCGCTCGGATTTGTCACCGCCTCGCAAAAATCCGGCCTGAAACTTTTCCAGGGCAGCTACCCCATCACTCCAGCCTCGGACATTCTCCACGAGCTTTCTCAGTACAAAGATTTCGGCGTGATGACCTTTCAGGCCGAAGACGAAATCGCCGCCATCACTTCCTCAATCGGCGCAGCCTATGCTGGCGCACTGGCGCTGACCACCACCTCCGGTCCGGGCATGGCACTAAAGACCGAGGCCCTGGGCCTGGCTGTAGCCATCGAAATCCCCCTGGTAATCGTAAACGTGCAGCGCGGCGGGCCCTCGACTGGCTTGCCCACCAAAACCGAGCAGGCAGATTTGTTGCAAGCCATGTTCGGGCGCAATTCCGAAGCTCCCATTCCGATTATCGCGGCGTCGACGCCCGGTGATTGCTTCTGGGCCGCAATCGAGGCTTGCCGCATCGCCGTCAAATACATGGTTCCGGTTATTCTGCTCTCCGACGGCTATCTGGCCAACGGTGCGGAGCCTTGGCGCGTGCCAGAGCTTAGCGATATTCCCGAGATTCCAGTGAATTTCGCCAAAGATCCCCAAGGCTTTAAACCCTACAAGCGCAACCCCGACACCTTGGCGCGGCCTTGGGCCATTCCCGGAACGCCCGGACTCGAACACCGCATCGGCGGCCTGGAAAAACAGGACGTCAGCGGTAACATCAACTACGAACCGCTCAATCACGAAAACATGGTGCGCATCCGCGCCGCCAAGGTTGCCGGCATCGTCCAGGACATCCCCGCCGCCGTTCCCGCTGGCGATAAAGAAGGCGACCTCTTAATCGTAGCCTGGGGCTCTACGCACGGCGCGATCACCGCCGCGGTAAAAGCGCAGCGCGCTCAGGGGCGCCGCATTGGCCATGTGCACCTGCGCCATCTCAACCCTCTGCCCGCAAACCTCGCGCAAATCTTCAAGCGCTACAAGAGAATCCTCGTGCCCGAATTAAACATGGGTCAGTTGCTCTGGGTCCTGCGCGCCAAATATCTCGTCGACGCCGTAGGCTTGAACAAAATTCAAGGCCGGCCCTTCAAGCAGGCGGAACTCGAACAAAAGATCGAAGAGGTACTCGGCCTTTAGGGGCCGGGGGCTTCAGCCGCTGTGCCCAAGTAAGCAGAGCGCAGTAGGCACGAATAAGGGAAACGCAAAAAAGGAAGCCGTGAAAAAATGACCACTGCCACGTTGCCCGTTCTCACAAAGAAGGACTTCCAAACCGACCAGGAAGTCCGCTGGTGCCCCGGCTGCGGCGACTACGCCATCCTCTCCGCGGTGCAGGCGGTCTTCCCCGAACTCGGCATCAAGCGCGAAAATTTCGTGGTGGTCTCCGGCATCGGCTGCTCGAGCCGCTTCCCTTATTACATGAACACCTTCGGGTTCCACACCATTCACGGCCGTGCGCCTGCAGTAGCCACCGGCATTAAAGCGATCCGCCCCGACCTCGAAGTCTGGGTCGCCACGGGCGACGGCGACGCCCTGTCCATCGGCGGCAACCACACCATCCACATGCTGCGTCGCAACGTGGGTCTGAAGGTTTTGCTCTTCAACAACAAGATTTACGGCCTCACCAAGGGCCAGTATTCACCCACCTCCGAAGTGAACAAAAAGACCAAGTCCACTCCGTTCGGTTCACTCGACCGCCCCTTCAATCCGCTGGCCCTCGCCATCGGGGCGGAAGCCACCTTCGTAGCCCGCTCTGTCGATGTCTTCCAGCAGCACCTCAAGGACACCCTTAAATCCGCCGCCGCCCATCGTGGCTCCGCCTTCATCGAAATCCTGCAAAACTGCAACATCTTCAACGACGGCGCCTGGTTCTCCCTCACCGAACGCGATGCCCGCAGCGAGCACGTCATTCAGCTCGAACAAGGCAAGCCCATGGTCTTTGGCAAGAATAAAGACAAAGGCATCCGCCAAATCGGCATGGACCTCGAAGTCGTACAACTCGGCAACGGCACCACGGAAAACGACCTGCTCATCCACGACGCCACAAATCCGAATCCGGTCTACGCCTTCGCCCTTGCCCAAATGGAAAAACGCGAAGGCTTCCCCACGCCCATCGGCGTCCTCCGCAACTGGAACGATCAGCCCCGCTACGAAGAAGTTTTGAATGAGCAGATCAAGGAAGTCATCGCCAGGCGGGGCCCCGGCGACCTCAACAAGCTCCTCCGCGCCGGCGACACCTGGGAAGTTCGCTGACAATGCCCTCGAGTGCGGGTTGTGGATGTAGGAACGTCCCGCTTGCTGAAGCCGAATCCTAGAGCTGCCGCAGTGTCGGCCAGCGCCAATTGCGTACTCATGGTGGGAAAGGCCGCGACTTCCCGCGTCCGTCCGCATCTAACGACTGTTACGGACGTTGACCTCCCGCCATGGATGACTACACAAGACGCGAGCTTTTTGGTCCACTAGGAGATGTGGATCCCCTGCCGCCCAGCTTGCTGACCCTGGCTCCCGCCCCGGAACAAGCCAAGACCCTCGCGCTGCTCCAGGAAATCAGCCGCGACTTTAGTCCCAACACCAGCCACACCGTCCTTCTCCGCACCATCGCCGAACGCATCAAGCGCCTCGTCAATTACGACGTGTTCAGCGTCATGATCTGGAATGAGGAGGCCCAGCTGCTGCGGACCATATTCGCCGTGCGATATGAAGAATCTATTCCGCCGCGCCTCAGTCTCCGCCTGCACGAAGGACTCACCGGTTCGGCCGCCGGCCAGCGCGCTACCTTGCGCGTTAATGATGTCCTCAAGGACCCGCGTTACATTCGCTCCGAAACCGGCATTGACGCCCGCTCCGAACTCGTCGTCCCCCTGCTGCGCCAGGATCGCCTGGTCGGGGTCCTCGATTTCGAGAGCGCCTTGCCGCATGCCTTCACCGCCGAACACGAACGCATGCTCACCACCCTTGCTCCCTTTCTCGCCGTGGCGCTGGAAAATTCCCGCCTCTATGAAGAAGCCCGTGAAAGCCAACTGCGCTTGCAGAACGATCTCGACACCGCGCGCGATATCCAGATGCAGCTCTTGCCCACCGGCGCGCGCGAAGTTCCCGGCCTGGACCTGGCCGCCGCCTACACCCCGGCGCGCGATCTGGGCGGCGATTTCTACGATTTCCTCCCGTACGGCGAAGGAAAATTGGCAATGGCGCTTGGCGACGTCTCCGGCAAAGGCACCGCCGCAGCGCTGTATGGCGCGCTGGCCATCGGCATTCTCCGCGAACATGTCGTCGTCCATAACTGTCCTCCGGCCGAAATGCTCGCCACTTTAAACGATCGCCTCCAGGGCGGCCGCCTCGAAGCCCGTTTTATCGCTATGCTCTTCGCCGTCTACGACGCGCCCACGCGCCGTCTTACCTTGGCCAACGCTGGCTGTCCCTACCCGCTGCTGCTGCGCAACGGCCAAGTCACGGAACTGCGTCTGGAAGGTGTGCCGCTCGGGCTATTTCCGGGCACCGAATACGAGCAAGAGGTCTTCGATTTGCTGCCCGGCGACGTGCTGGTCTTCGCTTCCGATGGCATCGTCGAGTCTGACAACTCCCGCGAAGAAGAGTTCGGTGCGGAGCGGCTCGCGAGGGTGCTCGCAGAGAGCGCTCCTGCGGACAATGCCCGCGTCATCGCCGACAGAATTTTCGCCGCCACCGAGGCCCACAGCGGGCCCGGCTGGGCCCCGCATGACGACCGCACCCTGCTTGTCCTGCGCGTGACCGACGAACGCACAACCGATTTCTTCCGCCTTCCCATCATCTACTGAACTCGCCACCCGCTCGCGCGCAGACTTGCCTCGAGCATTGCGCGAGCCAGGGTCGCAGGGCTCAGCCGCCGGCGGGGCTTGCATACCCCGGAGATTCTGGTCGGCTGTCGTACCTGAATCTCCGGCACCTTTGCCTCTGACGGTTTTTTTTTTCCGCCTTTTCTCTTCCGCCAGTCGGGGGCCGGCCCTTGGTTTCTTCCCCCGGACCATATCTCTAATTGTTTTTATTAAAATATGCGATATCATTAGCCAGATTTATGGAGGCCCACGCATGGTACACCAGCTCTTCCCTGCGGCGCCCTTCCGCACCGCGCACTTGAGCCACTTGAAGCATTGGCTCCAGCTCGACCGTGCCCTGCTGATTATCCTGCGCCGGCTGGTTGTGCCGGTGTTGCTCTTTGCAGCCTTCGCGGTGGGCTGCGCATTCGTCTATCAGCGCCTCGAGCACCTGCGCTTTACCGACGCCATGTTCTGGGTCTCGCATCCTCACGCCATTGAATATCTGCGTGTTGGGCGGGCCACCAAGTGGTTCTCCATCTTCGTGGCCTTCGGCGTGTTCGCCTTCGAGATCTGGTTTGCCGAGCGCATCCTGCTCACATTCATCGGCCATCAGGGCCGGGAGGTCTGGAAATCCATGCTCAACGAAATGAACCTTGAACGCATTCGCGATCACTTCATCGTCTGCGGCTATGGTCAGGTGGGGCGCACGCTGATTGAGAATCTCAGTTCGGCCAAGATTCCTTTTGTGCTCATCGAATCCAATGAGGGTCTGTATCGCCAGCTGCTGCACGAAAATGTGCTGGTTCTTCAGGGCGACGCCAAACGGCACAGCGTCCTCGAAGAAGCCGGTATCTTGCGCGCCCGCGGCATCTGCGTGGTCATCGACAACGACGCCGACAACCTGTACATCACCATCACCGCCAAAGCCATGAACCCCAAACTGAAAATATTCACGCGCGCCGGCCAGGAGCGCTACGCCCAAGCCATGCGCACTTCGGGCGCCGACGAGGTCATCATCCCTGAATACGAAGGCGGGAAACTTGCCAGTCAACTCATTCAACGATACGCCGCAACCACGCATTGACCCACACGGCGGTATTGCGCGGAATGGTGTGCGCAGCAGAACGCTGCTTTCGTTTCTAACGAGTTACGTTGGCTATGCTGGCCGCCACCGCAGTGGTTGGCGCGGGATTGGCGAAGTAATTTTCTTCGCGTAGCTTGCGGTAGATGCGGCCGGCGACTTCGGCGGCCGTGGGACCCTTGACGCGGCGGGTGTTGCCGCGCAGGAGCACGGCGATGGCAATTTTGGGATGCAGCTCGTCGGCATAGGTCACGTACCAGCCGAGGCGCGACGGAGTAACGTGATCGTCGCAGGTTCCGGTCTTGCCCAGCGAGGTTTCGTCTCCCTCGCGATCAAAGCTCGATTTCGCAGTGCCGTAGAGAACCGCAGCCAGCATGCCTTCGCGAATTTCCGGAAGGATGGGCGCGATATTCAGATCGCGTTTGATGCGCGGCTGAAAACTGTCCACTTCCGCCTGTGTGCGGGGATACTGCAGATAATAAAGTGTTCCGCCGTTGGCAAACGCGGCCGCCAAGGAAACCAGCTGCAGCGGCGTCATCTGGATGCCTTCACCAAAACTGGACATCCGGGCGATGCCGCCAAACGCCGGCGGCGCCGAGGGAAAAGCTCCGGGATGCTCTTCGGGCAGGTTGTAGCCGGCCAGCTCGCCGAGACCCACGAGCCGCGCATATTTCGCCACCGTGTCGTAGCCCATGCGGCGACCCAGCTCTTCAAAAAACACGTTGTTGGAATGCGCCATGGCTTCGGTCAAATTCATGTACTGCCTGCGGCCCACGCGCAGCATGGTGTCGCGGGTAATCACGTTTTCCTCAAGGGCTGCCAATGCGATGGTCGGCTTGATCGTGGAGCACGGTATGTAGCCTTCGCCGAAAGCGATTTTCTGATTCACTACGGAAAGAATTCTGCCGGTGTTGGGATTCACCGCCACCACAGCGCCGTTATATCGCCCGAGTCCTGCAACCAGCGCGGCCCGCACCAGCGGATCATCAAAGCCGGCCACATCGTCCCCACTGGAATTGGCGAATGTGGGAACACCGCGATAGGCGGTTTTACGATGGCTGACCGGAGTTGTTCCGGGAGCCGCCGGCAGCGGCGCGACACAGATCGCCGAGAGCAGTATCGCGAGTGCTGCTTTTTTCATTTGCGGCCTTGCCATTTGTACCTCTGCTGGACCTAGCCGCCGCTTGCAGCTTGCGGCGTGATTCTGATGGTGCCACTTGCTTTGGGCCGGAAGTATTGCTTGTTCTCCCTGCCCAGGTCAACGGCCATTCTGACAACCTGTACCTCGACCGTCACCCAACTCCTGCTTGAATATATGCACTCCCCGGTCCAAAGCCGAACGCCGGATAAGTATTCATTTTTGATGCAACTTACAAGCGCCGTGTTTTCCGGCGCTGCGGTGAACTGTGCCGAGGTGAAACGCCTCTCCCGGCTTGAGACGTAGTTTAGGTTCCATGGGCCGGAAGAAGCAATAGGCGAGTCGGCCCAGTACGTCGCTATGTGCTTTGTTTTGTACGACTGACCCTTAGAACAGGCAGAACGCGCGGCCAGCTCTCGTCTCTGGCTTAAGTCCTGTCCGATTGCGCTGTGTGCCAAGAGAGCACGCCGGTCTGCAGCTGGTGCCGACGATTCGAGATGTCAACCGTTTTCGGCCCGGGAAACAAGTGCCGAGTTCTGTCCTTCGTATCGAGAGCGGGTCGCGGGTGGCGTGCCGGCGCCAGCTCGGCCATCACACGGCTTATGCAGCGCTCGCGCCCGATGCGAGCCGGGGTTCGGAGGGAAGAGTTACGGGTCGCCGTTTAGAGGCCGCATCGCTGGCCAGCGGAACAGGTCTCTCCGGCGGTCCCCCGCAAGCTGATTCACCGTGAAATGTCTGAAAGCTCGCATCCTCGAGCCCTCTTGAGATCCAAGCCGTGCTTGGAAGCATTGCCGGCGAAAGGTCCTTTGGCAACGCATTCCTGCTTATCGAGCGCCACGCGAGGATTCTTCACTTCAGTTCGGGCACGCGACGAGGGCTGGGCAAGCGTCTCCCTGTAAACGCATCTAAAGTCTGTTGCCTTGGTGCCGATGTGCTCTCTAAGCGGTCCACGTTCGCAAGACGGAACAGCTCTTCCTCGCACATCCGATTAAAAGTCTGCGGATCGCCAGAGATTCCGCCGCATCGCTGCCCGGGAACGCGGAATCATCAACCAGGCAATCCGTTGCGTCGCTAATGAGGTCGCTGGCTTTCCGGGAATCACACTTTGTTGCATGAAACCTATGACTACCTATGTGCCCTCGCTGTCCCTGTGCTCCAACGTTAGTTGCGACTTTCGCGTGCTCAGTCAAGAAAGACTCTCGCCGAAAGCACCTGAAGTCTGTCCCAAATGCACTGCAGCCGTAATTGCTGAGTGTCCCAGCTGCGGCTTTGTGCTGTGGGGCAATCCCGATCCGCGACGCCCTGTCTGCGCTGTTTGTCGGATCGACGTTCTAGAGTCCTATTCGCGCAAGAAGCAAAGCTCCCCTGAGGACGTGAGTCTCAACCGCAGGTCGCCATGGTCTAAAGTCCGAGTTCAACTTGCCGATAAGGCCACTCGAGAGGCCCGGGTGACGCCAGAAACGCGCAGCAGAAGTACGGGAAAGCGTCGCAGCGACCGGATCGATCTGATCGCCAGTGTAACCGTTCGCGGATTCTCCGCGCGGGGCGAGCAGGCAAGCGAAAGGGTCCGCTCGCTGGATGTGAGTGCGCACGGCGCACTCCTGACCTTAAAGTCGAGGGTGGCTCTTGGGCAAGTGCTTAGTCTGCGCCATAACGCGACGAAGGCCGAACTATTCTGCCGAGTGACCCGATTTGACAGCACATTGGACGGCAGAACTGTCGTCGGCGTCGAGTTTATCGAACCACAACCGAACTTTTGGCAGGTCGTTTTTCCGCCCAACAACTGGAGGCGCTCGGGCAGCCTCGCATCAAGCGCCTAGCTCGCGGTCGGGGCTGCTTTTTGGCTCACCGCTAAAGCCGGAACGCGTCCCCTGGTTCGCCTGGCCGCAACATCCAACAGCTCTTTCACCGGTTACAAGGTCCCAGCTGCCATTTTGCGCATCCCCCGTCGCGCTATTGATGGGAAAAACTTGCCCAGCAGATTCGGCTGCAGCTCGCTGCGATATCCGTGTCCACGGCCTCGCCAAGTTGCGCAATTCCCCGCCTAGAAAGAGTTCCGGGCAAGCATGTCCGAAGATTGCAGCGGCCTGGCTTTCAGCCGAGATCCCATCGCCCGATTTAATCCCCTCTTCGTCAAACCGCCGAGCGCGACGGTGCGCTGCTCAAAAGTTAGCGGCTGCGCGTGACGGGGGCCGGCGAAGGCGCTCCGCCCGTGCCGTAGACGGCGCGGTAGACTTCAGCGTTGCGCAGGACGACCTGGACGTATTCGCGGGTTTCGGTAAAGGGGATAGACTCGACGAGTTCGGGGATTTCTTCGTAATTGCGTTCGGATTTCCAGAGGGCGATGCGGTCTTCGCCGGCGTTGTAGGCGGCGGCGGCATATTCCGGTGCGCCGGTCGCGCGCAAAAGCTCGGCGATGTAGACCATGCCGAGCTCCAGGTTATAGTCCGGTTCGAAGAGTTTATTTTTCGTATATTTGACCTTGAGCTGCTTGGCCAGGATTTTGCCGGTTTTGGGGAGAACTTGCATGAGCCCGATGGCGTTGGCGTGAGACACCGCGTCGGCTTGAAAGGTGGATTCCTGGCGGATCAGGCCGGCGGCCAGCATGGGATCGAAATTATTGCGCGCCGCTTCGCGGCGCAGAGAGACTTCATAGGGCAGAGGGTAGAGCGTTTTCCAGACGATGGAGGGGACTTCGTCGATCCGGCGGGAATCGAAATTGGGAACGATCAGCCGGCCGTACGCCATGCCAGTACCGAAGTGTCCCTGGTCAAAAGCGGTCTGCGCCGCTTCCAGCAAAAAACGCGGAGAGTAGGTGGCGAAGTACGCGGCTTTCAACTCGAGCTCCGCGGAACTATCAAAAGCGATGCTGCGCAAGGCTTGCGCGCGCGCCCAGTGGTCCGCGACGGACGCGGGAATCGGTTCGTCGAATGCGCGCAAAACCTGAGGAGGCGGGATTTTGGCGAGAAATTCCGGCACGTCGGCGTCGCCAGCGGGCATTTTTTCCAGACGCGCGGCGGCGGCGTGGGCGAAATAAGTCTGCGGAAAGCGCTCGATGGCTTTGCTGTAGTACGCGCGCGCGTGGCCGGGATTGCCACCGCGTTCGGCGTTGCGGCCGAGCCAGTACAGCGCGTCCACGGAATTGGAGGTGGCCGGATACTTCACCAGGAAGGCAGTCAATCGCGCGTCGGCGTCCGGCTGCTTGTTCAGGAAGGCCATCCACGCCACGCGCCATTCGGCATTAAAGGCGTTTTTGCCGCCCGGGAATCCATCTACCAAACGCTGGTAATAACTGGTGGCCCTGGTGCGGTCCAGCTCGACCCAATAGTAATTTCCCGCGGCCATCAGCGCTTCTTCGGACCATTTGCTCTGGGGA
>Ga0073928_10010633_pt1 | contig 10908 bp, 8 predicted proteins | sample PaiPotPPA55metaG_FD_76969 | JGI IMG/M metagenome (GOLD analysis project Ga0073928, IMG submission 76969) | Iron sulfur acid spring bacterial and archeal communities from Banff, Canada, to study Microbial Dark Matter (Phase II) - Paint Pots PPA... ...
CTGCGCTCGCTGATCGTTAATGAATGCGGCATCGATCCGGTGCGGCTGGTGCCGATCCTGCATTACGACGGCACTCCGATCACCGCGCGCTTCATCGCGCGCGCCATCGGCGACCACCTCGATGCCTTGAAGATAACGCCGCTGCGGAAAGTCGTGTCATGACCTACGTCGTCAAGCCGAAATTCCATCATCCCGAACTGCCGAAGAACAAGCTCGGCTACACGCATCGCGATTACGAGGGTAAAATCTCGACGCTGTGCGCCGGCTGCGGGCATGACGCGATCACGGCGGCGATCATCGAGGCGTGCTTTGAACTCTCGATCGAACCGCATCGCGTGGCGAAGATTTCCGGCATTGGCTGCTCGTCGAAAACGCCGGATTATTTCCTCGGCAATTCGCACGGCTTTAATTCAGTGCATGGCCGCATGCCCTCGGTGCTCACCGGCGCCAATCTCGCCAACCGCGATCTGATCTATCTCGGCGTATCCGGCGACGGCGACTCCGCCTCGATCGGATTGGGGCAATTCGCGCACTGCATGCGCCGCGGCGTCAATATGGTCTATATCGTTGAAAACAATGGCGTTTACGGCCTGACCAAGGGCCAATTCTCGGCCACCGCCGATCGCGGCTCGAAATCCAAGCGCGGCGTCACCAATACCGACAATGCCATCGATATGGTTGGCATCGCGTTACAGCTCGGCGCGAGTTTCGTGGCGCGCTCGTTCTCCGGCGACAAGAAACAACTCGTGCCGATCATCAAAGCGGCGATCGAGCATCGCGGCGCCGCCTTCATCGACGTGATCTCGCCATGCGTCGCCTTCAACAATCACGCCGGCTCGACCAAGAGCTTCGATTACGTGCGCGAGCACAACGAGGCCGTCAATTTCCTCGACTTCATGACCGGCCGTGCGCCGATCCATGTCGATTATGCCCCGGGCACCGTCGAGATGGTCGAGCAGCATGATGGCACGGTGCTGGCGCTGCGCAAGCTCAACGCCGAATATGACGTCCATGACCGGCTGGCGGCGATGCATTTCATCGCGCATCACGCCGCGCAAGGCCAGATCGTGACCGGCTTGCTTTATGTCGAGCAGGACTCCGCGGACCTGCACAACCATCTCAATACCGTCGAAGCGCCGCTCAATTCGCTCGGCGAGAAAGAGCTGTGCCCCGGTTCGACGGCGCTGGATAAGATCAACGCCAGTTTGCGGTAATGCTCGCTTCGTTACTCGTCATGGCCGGGCTTGTCCCGGCCATCTCGACCCTCAATTTTGCAAGTATGATCAGACAATCGGGATGCCCGGCACAGGCCGGGCATGACGAAGTGATGTGACGTAGCTACCCCGCTACTGCACGCACGCGCCCATATACTGGTTGCGCAGCGTACCCGGCACGCCGTAAAGCCCGGACTGGAAGGCGCAGCGCGAGGCGCGGTCCTGAAACGTCTCGGGACCGTGCGCGAGATTGGGTATGGCTCTCGTCCTGCCGGGAATGATGGTCGGGCCCTGCTCCTGCGGCAGCGGCGGCGTTATCAGCATGCCGCCGCCCTCCGGCGGAATGAGCTGCGTGCGCGGCAACGGCGTCGGCAGAACCGAGCCGGAAGAGCCGCGCGCCGCGTAGAGCCCGCGGCGGTGCAGCTTGCTGATAAATTTTTCGCGGCCAAGGAGGCTCGGATGCTGCGGCGCAGTTGCGCTCGCCGGCACCGCGCCATTGCCGTGCCGCATCGCCACCCCGCGATGATCGATCACGGCGCCACGGCCAGGAGTCATGATCGCATACGGATAACCGGGATAACCTTGCCCCAACGCCCCGACCGGCGAGACCGCGACAAACAGCGCGGCGACCCAAATATGGTGAAAGCGAAATGCCATAGCGCCTCGTTCTCAACCATGCGCCCGTTCTTATGAACCGCGGAACGCCGCGGTTGTTCCTGATGGGGCAGGCTTCTTCGGGATCATGCCCTAACCTTCCGGCGCATCCTCGATCGGATCGTAACGGCTCGCATCGAGGCCAAGGAGATTCCACGACTGCTGCATGTGCGGCGGCAGCGGCGCCGTGGCGTCGATCACGCCGCCGCGCGGATGCGGCACCGCGATGCGGCGCGCCAAAAGATGCAGCCGGTTCTGCATGCCGCCGGGGAGCTGCCAATTCTCGCGCGCGAAATATTTGGCGTCGCCGACGATCGGATGGCCGATATGCGCCATATGCGCGCGTAACTGATGGGTGCGCCCGGTCACTGGCTTGAGTGATAGCCAGGCGAGCGCCGGGCCCGCCGTTTCCACGACAGCATAATACGTCACGGCATGGCTTGCGCCTTCCTCGCCGTGGCGAGCGATGCGCATCATCGATTCGTCTTCGCGCTGCTCCTTGGCGAGGAAAGTCGAAATCCGGCCCTGCCGCGGCTTGGGCACGCCGGCGGCCAGCGCCCAGTAGATCTTCCGCGCCGCGCGCGAGCGAAACGATTTCGCCAAGGCGGCGGCGGCGAACCGCGTTTTGGCGACGAGTAGACAGCCGGCCGTGTCTTTGTCGAGCCGATGCACGAGCCGCGGGCGCTGGCCGTGCGCGTCACGCATCACCTCCAGCATGCCATCGAGATGTCGGGTCGTGCCGGAGCCGCCCTGCACCGCCAGACCCATCGGCTTATTGAACACCAATACGTCGGCGTCTTCGTAAAGCATGATCGACTTGAGGAAATCGGCGGTCTTCTGGTCCGCCTCATTTCCCATGGTGCGAGCCTTCGGCGCATCGAACCGCAGCGGCGGAATGCGCACGGTCTGTCCGGCTTCCAACCGGTTCTTCGGTTGGGTGCGCTTGCCGTTGACCCGCACCTCGCCTTTGCGGATGACGCGCTGGATGTGCGAGAAGCTCAACCCCGGAAACCGCGCCTCGAAAAAACGATCGACGCGCATGCCGGTTTCGTCGGCTGAGACGGTGACATTCTGCACGCCGCTGCCTGTTGCCCTCTCCCCACCCGGGCCGCGCTCACGCGCGCCCGAGTGCAAGCTTGATGGGAGAGGGCGGTCGCTCCGAGCAGAGCGAGGAGCGACCGGGTGAGGGGTTGCCTTGCGACCATACCCCTCACCCGGCTCGCGCCATCGGCGCTCGCCACCCTCTCCCGCAAGGGGAGAGGGTGTTTTGGGCCGATACCGATGCCGCGGCCCAGGAACCTGTTTGCCGCCGCCGGGTTGGCGCGGTCCGCGACTGCCTCTCAAGACCCGCTCCGCTCTTTGCGCAGCTTGGCCCAGTATTCGAGCCGCTTTCTGATCTCGCGCTCGAAGCCGCGCTCCGGCGGATCGTAGAACTGGCGGCGGCCGAGCGCTTCGGGGAAATAGTCCTGGCCGGAAAATGCCTCCGCCGCGTCGTGGTCATATGCGTAGCCCGCGCCATAGCCCTCGTTTCGCATCAACCCGGTCGGCGCGTTGAGGATGTGCTTGGGCGGCAATAGCGAGCCGGCCTCTTTTGCGGTGCGCATGGCCTCGCCGAACGCGGCATAGGCGGCATTCGATTTCGGCGCCGTCGCCACATAGATCACCGCTTGGGCGATGGCGAGTTCGCCTTCCGGACTGCCGAGAAAATCGTAAGCGTCCTTGGCGGCATTGGCGATGACGAGCGCCTGCGGATCGGCAAGCCCGATGTCTTCAACCGCCATGCGCACGATGCGGCGCGTCAGATAAAGCGGATCTTCGCCGGCATCGAGCATGCGGCAGAGATAATACAGCGCCGCGTCCGGATCGGAGCCGCGCACCGATTTGTGCAGCGCACTGATGAGATTGTAGTGACCGTCCTGCGATTTGTCGTAGATCGGCGCGCGGCGCTGGACAACCTCCTGCAGCGCCGTGGTGTCGAAGGTTTCGTCCCCACGCGCGGCGCGCCAGACTTCCTCGGCAAGCGTCAGCGCGGCGCGGCCGTCGCCGTCGGCCATACGGACGAGCGAGGCGCGCGCCTCGCCGTCAAGCGGCAAGGTCTTGGCTTCGATCGCTTCGGCCCGCGCGAGGAGCTTTTCGACCGCGGCCGCCTCGAGCGGCTTAAAGACGAGAACGCGCGCCCGCGACAACAGTGGCGCGATCAATTCAAAGGATGGGTTCTCGGTGGTCGCGCCGACCAGCACGATGGTGCCGTCCTCTACGACGGGTAAAAATGAGTCCTGCTGGGCGCGATTGAAGCGGTGAATCTCATCGACGAACAGCAGCGTGCCCTGCCCGGTCTCGCGCCGCAGCCGTGCCGCGTCGAAGACTTTCTTCAGGTCGGCAACGCCGGAGAAGATCGCCGAGATCTGCTCGAAATAGAGTTCGGTCGCGCGCGCAAGAAGCCGCGCTACCGTGGTTTTGCCGGTGCCGGGCGGACCCCAGAAGATGAGCGAGCCTAGCGAACGCGTTTGCAACATGCGACTGAGCGCGCCGTCCGGGCCGAGCAGATGATCCTGGCCTACCACGTCGGACAATTTGTCAGGGCGAAGCTTATCGGCCAGCGGCCGGGGCGCCGTGCTGTCGAGGCCGGCGGCCGCGAAGAGGGTCGGAACATTCTTTTTCGGGCGCGAACTCATCGGATGCTTCCTTACGCTCTCCCCTCCACTTTAGGGATATAGCGATATCCGCGAGAGTAGGCCAACCAGCAACCCGATAAGAATCCTCGTCTGAATTCATCAATTAAAATCGATACCGTGACATAATAAATCTGTGGCCCCTGGAATCTCCGCTTGGAAGGCAATCCGGACGTATCGAAGGGAGCTTGGGGACGCCAGCCGCCATTTACCTAATAGTCCGGCACAAAAGACACGGCGTCAGCTACAGCCGTTCCCTGTCGGGTCGAGGCCTGGCCAAAAAAGCAATGTGGGTAAGCCGCCTTCGCAAGGCGGAGAAGAAGCATGGTATGAAACGTTGCCGGCAGACGGCGTATCCTGCGCGTCTTGCTGGCGTACTGCTGCGCCCTGTCGCTGGTGCAGTTGCCGTCCCACTTGCTGGTTGATGGAGTGCGGTCGTCGCCCAACTTGCCGGTTGATAGAGTGCGGCCGTTGTCCAACTTGCTGGTTGATAGAGTGCGGTTGTTATCCAGCTTGGCGGTTGATACGGGCGGTCGGCCGTTCGGCCATCAAATCCTGGTGGGGCGGCGCTAGCGCGCATCAAACACGGCTCGTGATTTCCAGCACTATCGTAACATTTCAATGTGCTGCTTGCGGTTGCCTGCGGAATGTCGACAGGAAAAAATATCTGAACCGCTACGAGCACGAGCAAAACCGCAAACGTTCCCAATAGCAGGATTTTGCTATTCGGAACCGAATTTCTCGCGTTAGGAGTAAACGGGATAACGGTTTCGGCCGTATCTGAAATGGGACGCCTCATCGCTGACCACTCATCGAACCCGACTCCAAACTTATGCCACCGACACGAGCCGCGATGCTATTGATCCAAATCTAAATTCCAACATGACGCAATTCGGCCTGTGGATAACCGAAGAAAAAACGGAAGAAAAGACGCTGGAGTTCCTTGCGCAGCTTCGGGTCCCGCCCGCCCCGAAGTCAGGGAACTTGCCTGGAACTCACGGGCCGCAATGTCTGCTATGAGTCCGCAATCCGGAGCAAGGCGCAAGAATCACAGACAGCGCGAAATTACCGCTGTTGACCCTAGGCAGACATCAGCCCTTTCGGCGGATGTCTGTTTTTGACAAGGCCGACGCGCAAAAGTCGATGATCAGTGTCCGCTTATCAGCGGCGAAGCAGAGATGATGCCGACATCGTCGAATGTCTGGCTTTGACCCAATGCGGAACTTGATAACTCCAAATTCCGGTGGTCCCCTGCGCCGTTCCGGTGACGCTCCTCCTGCAGAAGATCACCGCCTCTGATCTGCCTAACTTCAGTGCCCCTTTATGGGCGTCTCGTTTTGGGGGGCGCCCACATCGATGGCTGACTATTATTCCGTTATAGCCCGCGCGGTGTCTCGTTTGCCCAGCAAAACCGATGAAGCTAGGCATGCAATTTACGAACGTGCACGCACAGCACTCCGGGAGGCATTACGCAACTATGACCCACCGCTATCAGCGACCGAGCTAGCGAATGAGCAAGCCGTGCTCGACGCGGCCATTTGCACAGTGGAAGTGGTCGACGATATACGTCGTGGTACAAGAGAAGAGGCGCGCTGTGAACCGTGGCCTCGCGGCCAAAGCGGCATGAGCGGCTGACAGCGAAAGCACCGTAATTTCGAATGGTTGCTAATGGAGGGAAGAAACGGTCGCGCGCGGCGGCGGCAATCAATAATGCGGTAATTACCCTGCGGCCCTGATGTTACAGCTTGAACAGGCGTCGTATCGGCCACAGTGATCGCCATCGGGCCTGACGACCCTCATCCAGCGCGAGAGCCTTCCCCGCCGCCGTAAGCATGCAAACGATCAGAAAGCCAATGACGATGTAATCGAAAATGTGCACGGCGTCGTCCCCGTCGAGCGGAGATTAGCGCGGAAATAGTGATCGTATTGTGGACATTTCCCCACAGCGTCAAAAGACCGCGTTGCGGCCAACGTCACCAAGCTGACCGAGTTATTACGCCGAACGTGATTTAGCCCCTAGGGATGCGCGGGGCCGCAAGAGTCCCCGGATGAACTTGATCGCTGTGATAGCCAAAAGTGCGAAACAAAAAAGGTCGCCATATTCGAGAGGATTGTCATTGCCGAAAATGTATAACGGCTTCTGCACGAAGTAATCGGCGCAGATCAGTGCAAGGGCAGTGCTCAGCATGGCAAGACGGCCGCTGTAGAGAGCTGCAATCAAAGCCACAGGGAAGAGATAAATATAGACGAGATGGTATGAGCCAGCGGCAGTCGAGTTTATATGCCAAAGAACCGCCGTGACAGCCAATACCAAGCCAACCGACACAGCAACGGGAACGCCTTTTAAATCGCGCATCGCCTTACCCAGCCATTTAGCCCCTTTTAAACACAATAACTGAAGCAGATCGCGCGAAATAGATCAAAATGGCCTGTTACGACACGCGGCAAGCGATTGCCGGCAGCGTGACGCCTCACATAAAACAGCAAAGCCGCGGGCCCCACAGGGGAGCGTCGCGACTTTGCCTGGACCGTTCCGACTCTGGGTGAGAGGGGCAGTCCGATTGAAACGATGCGAACCACCAGCAGCAACAGCAATAAGCTTTTTGCCGCACCACAAATGCACTTGAGGATAATTGACAAAACATGGCGCAATGCGCTTGGCCGGGGCGGCGCGTCTTATTACGCCGGAGGCGGGACTTTTTGGTGCCCTCAATCAATCTGCTTTGAGGGGTAAAGCAGACATCGAAATTTAAGAGCGTCACGTCCGCTTTTGACCCAAAGCGCACATTGCACGTGGCAGGTTCAGCGATCCACAAAATCCGATCTATCAATAAATCCCGCGCAGATTTTCTTGTATCTTTTGGGCCATCGGGTCGGCAGTCCGATACGCAATGGTTCTCGTGTTCGGCGGGACCGTACTCGCACTCGCGGTGATCTCGCGAGATGGTTGTGGCGCGCCCGCTATGGCGGTTGAATCAATGCCAATTGGGCACGGAGCGCTTGGATTAAATTCGCCGGTAAGAGCAGAATTGAAAACATATCGCCGATCGCAAACAGCCACTCTCGGCGGTCGCTCCGTCGCCAAGAACGTGTCACTGCCCGCTTTAAGCATCTCCCAAAATGGCAGATTAGGATCACCCGCGTGGCTCGCGAGGTTCTGTGCCGTCATTCTAAATGGAAAAGCTTGTAGCTGAACTTTTTCCTGCCCGCCCTTAAATGCTTCGTCAACCAGACCGTAGATCTCTTCCATCGCGTAATCTGTCATGGCGTAGCAACCAACGGATCGACAGCCGCCATGCACCATAAGAAAACTGCCGGATCGCCCAAGCGAGCGATCAAAGGCATTGGGGAAACCCGTATTGAACGCAAGATACTCACTCGAATTGGGGTTCATTTGATCTGGAGTGATGTCATAAAACCCCTCGGGTGCTTGGTGGTCGCCTTGCATAAGCTTCGGCCCAAGATTTCCTGAAAATTTGCAGATTGGATAGGATTTGAGCAACGCGAACTTTCCGCTTCGATCCTGTTTCCATACTTCGAGCTTACTTTCCTCTTTGTAGATGCGGACGAGGATCGGTGCCGCACGATCCATGTCGAGTGTTTCCATCTGCTTGACGGTCGGGCTCCGGACCGTGCCGGTCCTCACCGCAGCCTTCGGCGCATATTGCATGCTCGAACAGCCACCCAGACCCGTGACGATGAGGGTAAAAAAGCAAGCTTTCGCAAAAACGGATGGGATCTGACTAAAACGCAAAGTCTTACCCTTCGTCTTGTCCGAGCGCGTCAACGGAGGTTCAAGACGTGCCGGGACGTGGCCCGTAGGGGTACGAGCCGGGAGGTGGCCCGTATGGCGACATGCCGGGAGGTGGTCCGGATGAGTACGATCCAGGAGGTGGTCCATATGGTTGCGGGCCGGGACCTGATCCGTAGCCGACGCCAGCAGGCGGTGGCTGCGCGTAGACCGCCTCCGGAGCCACACAATCTCGCGCACAAGACGAGACCAGGGTCGCAACCATTCCGACAAATACGCAAGTAAAGACCGGCAGCAACCTAGTCATTGAATTACCCCCATTAGCTAAGTCGCCGCTCCCATCACCAGCGAGTCCCGAGTAGAAGACTTTCTCAGAGGTGCGGAACTAAGACGGAGCGTTGCCAGCCAAATAAATCGATGAAGTCTTGGTTAATGGGGTATCTACAGCGCACCGCCGTCCACCGCATCGAGCGACCGGAAGACGAGAACACGGGCGCGCGACAACGACGGCGCGATCAATTCAAACGATGAATTGTCGGTAGTCGCGCCAACGAGCACGATGGTGCCTGTCTTCCATCAGAAGCGAACCGAACCTATGGGTTTGAATTTATGTAGCGAATGACCCAACTCGAACATCGGTAGTGGGTGTCCACTTTCATTTATTGCGACGCATTCGCTAGAGCCTGCCGGCCGCGATCGGTGATGAGGCAATTGCTGTTCCCGACATGCACTTCTTTTTATCAAACATAAGTTTTCAAGTTTAAAATATGAAAACTAATGTTTATTTCGAGAACAGGCATCGCACAAAATAATGCCGACGCCTTTTGGCACGCGTATAATTACTTACCGTAAGCCGGTGACACGACGCAAGCGCCAGCGAGTGCGACGACGCCAGGATGCGGCGAAGTGGAATGAAAAATAAATCGCAGGCGTGGCTTCGAGGCAGGGGAGTGCAAGAAGCAGCGCGTGGTGAGCGCGAGGTTGTCAATCCTGGGAGTGTAGCTTGAAAGGAACATGACATGTCGGGAAGTCTTATCAATCTCATCATTCAGGTAATCGCTGGTGTTATTGGCGCCCACGCCGCGGGAGCAACGGTCAAAAACTACACGCTCGGCGGAATAGGCAACACGATCGCAGGGGCTGTCGGCGGAGCCGCAGGCGGCCAGCTTCTTCAGGAACTGGTGCCGACGCTGGCGAGTGCAGCGAGCAATTTCGACATTGGGGCACTTGTCGGTCAGATCGTCGGCGGCGGCGTCGGAGGCGCCATTCTAACTATCCTTGCTGGCGTGACAAAATGGATGTTGATGCCCCCGAAGTCGACCTGACATACCCGTCATAGCAACGACGACACGATTACGGGTACAGCGACCGACTTACTTAATTGGACAGACAGGTGGATCGCGAGGGGTTGTCCGCGCTTCTAGGCGCAATGGCTAAAGCGCCCGCATGATGTTGACCGATCGGACCCCTTTATTGGTGTTCGTTGGCAAGTATAGAGTCGCTTGAATGTCCGCTTTTGGCCCATCGCGCCATTGGCAAAGATGTCCGTTATTGGAGTTGAGCGGACACTAGTTGGCGTGTCGATATGAACTCATCCGCTGAAAATCACCGAGATCTGCTGCCCGCCGCGCATGATGGTGATGCGCCATTGCCGGCCGCCGGCGGCGGTAACGCGCTCCAGATCGGCTGGCTTGTTGATCTTCTCGTTGTTGACCGAGACGACGAGGTCGCCTTTCTGGAAGCCGACCGATTGCGCGGTCGAGCTGTCCGCCACTTCGGTAATGACCACGCCCTCGGCTTGCGAATCCAGGCGCAGTTCGTCGGCCAAGGCGGGCGACAGGTTCGCCACGGTCGCGCCCAAAAACGGCGAACGCGATTTGATCTGGACTTGCTGGCGCGGCGTATCCGGCAAGGTTTGCAGCGCGATCGGCAGCACGATATTGCGGCTCTGCCGGACGACGCCGATCTGCGCGCTGCCGCCGAGCGGCTTGGTGGCGAAGCGATAACCGAATGCGTTCGGATCATCGACCGCCGCGCCATCGATGCTGACGATAAGATCGCCGGGTTTGAGCCCGGCTTTGGCGGCGGGGCCGTCGGGCACGACGCTGGCGACCAGTGCGCCGGCCGGCCGCGCTAATCCGAGACTGTCGGCAATGTCCGGCGTGACCACTTGGAGCTTGGCGCCGAGCCATGGACGTTTCACCGCGCCGCTGCCGCCCTCCGCCGACGCGACCACCACGCGCACCATGTTCGCCGGGATCGCGAAGCCGATGCCCTGCGAGCCGCCGGAGCGGGAATAGATCGCCGAATTGATGCCGACCAGCCGGCCGGTCATATCGACCAGCGCGCCGCCGGAATTGCCCGGATTAATCGCTGCGTCAGTCTGGATGAAGAACTGGTAATCGCTAATGCCGACCTGGGTGCGCGCCACCGCCGAGACAATTCCATGGGTAACGGTCTGGCCGACGCCGAACGGGTCGCCGATCGCCAGTACCACATCACCCACCTGCAGCTCGTCGGAATCGGCGAATTGCAGCGTTGGAAATCGCTCTTTCGCGCCTTTGACGCGCAGCACCGCAAGGTCGCTGCGTTGATCTTTGAGCACGATATCGGCCTC
>Ga0073928_10010635_pt1 | contig 10906 bp, 8 predicted proteins | sample PaiPotPPA55metaG_FD_76969 | JGI IMG/M metagenome (GOLD analysis project Ga0073928, IMG submission 76969) | Iron sulfur acid spring bacterial and archeal communities from Banff, Canada, to study Microbial Dark Matter (Phase II) - Paint Pots PPA... ...
AACTCGTTGAGCTCGTAAAGGCGCAAGGAAAACCTTTTGGTCTGCTCATAGACGATATCGCCGGAGGCTTCACTTTTACCGGCCGCGCTCAGCCGCAAGCATTCCAGGTGCTACCGCTGGTGGTTTACAAAGTTTTTCCGGATGGCCGCCCGGATCAACTGGTTCGCGGCGTCGATATCGTGGGCACGCCACTCGTTTCGTTAACAAAAATCGTGGCCACCGGCGACACGCCCGATATTTTCAACGGCTACTGCGGAGCAGAGTCCGGCTCCGTTCCGGTGTCCGCGGTCGCGCCTGCCATTTTGATTTCCGAAATGGAAGTGCAGAAAAAAGAAACCTCCACGGACAAGCCGCCCATCCTTCCGCCGCCGGCGCACGACCCCGATGGTCATTATCCGGGCGCGGACAAAATCGCGGAAAATAACACGCAATCAAAGGGACAACAGCCGTGAAGAAATTTTCAGTAATTGCTTTGATTGCGGCGTTCGCGTTTCCTTTGTTTGCAGGCACCACAGCTCATCATGTCCCGGTGACGCCGGTTATTCCAGTTTCAACCGCGGCCCAAGCAGCTGTGCCGCCCACTGAAAGCGACCAAACGCTCCACGCCATGCACGACGAAATGGAACGTGCTCGAACGCGGCTGCAGATTCCCGGAGTTAGCAAGCCTTTCTACCTGGAATACCGCTTGATGGATTTGGACGTGCGCACGGTCACCGCGTCTTTCGGTTCTCTGGTCAACAGCTCCACTTCTCGCAACCGCATCATGAGCGTGGATGTTCGCGTGGGCGACTATCACCTGGATAGCTCGAATTTCATCAGTGAAGACGGATTTCAGGGATTTCTCGGTTCCACCGGCCAGGTCGGAATCGACCACGACTACAATTCGCTGCGCCAGGATTTGTGGCTGGCCACGGACCAAGCGTACAAACAAGCCGCCACGCAGATGTCTTTAAAGCAAGCGTTTCTGCGCAGCCTCACCAAACCTCCCGAGATTGACGATTTCTCGAAGGCTACGCCCAATCAGCAGATCGATCCGCGCGTCGAGCCCGACTGGACTTCGCGCAACTGGGAAGAAGAAGCGCGCAAAGCCTCGGAAGTTCTAAAGGATTTTCCGCAGCTGAATGGTTCGCGCGTGAACTACTACATGGTGTACGTCACCTACTATCTGATGAACAGCGAAGGCACCACTCTGCGAACCACGCGAACCCTCGCCGCGGTTGAAGCAGCTTTGGACACCCAGGCTGACGACGGCATGCCGCTGCACAATTTTTATTCGTTGTACGTGGCGCGTCCCGCGGATCTGCCAAATCCTGAAGAGCTGAATAAATCTTTGGCGCACGCTGGAACCGAGCTGATGGAGTTGCGCGCAAGCCCGCTCGTTCCAGACTATACCGGCCCGGTGCTTTTCGACGCGCCCGCGGCTGGCTCTGTGCTGGCGCAGGCTCTCGCTCCATCGTTGTCAGGCGCGCGGCCTCCGCTTTCCATGGGCTCCTCATTCGACGCCGTCATGGAGCGTTTTGGCGGCCGCAGTGAATGGTCAGGACGCGTGCACACGCGCGTGCTCCCCGCGAACGTGACGCTTGTTGACGATCCCACGCTGAAGGATTTTCAGGGAAAAGTACTACTCGGGAATTACTCCGTAGATGACGAGGGAGTGCCTGCCGAGCGTGTGACCCTTGTGGATAATGGAACTTTGAGAGAATTGCTGATGTCGCGCCGGCCAGGGCCCGATTTCCAAAAATCAAATGGCCATGCCCGTTCCGCGAATCTTTCCGACACGATGCCACTTCCCAGCAACCTGATTTTCCAGAGCAGCGATTCACTCGATGCCGCCGCGCTGAAAAAGAGGTTTCTCGATGCTTGCCAAAAAGATGGCCACGAATGGTGCCTGGAAATAAAGCGCATGGACAATCCCGCGCTATCTTCCATCCGCCAGGAAGATTTCAACGATTTCATCGGATCCATCGCCGGCGGGCTTTCGAGCGGCGAGCGCATGCCGTTGACTGTCTATCGCGTGTATGTTGCAGATGGCCGCGAAGAAATGGTTCGCGGCGGCCATATCGAAGGACTGACCCTGCGCTCCATGCGAAATATCCTCGGCGTGGGCGGAGATAGCACGGTAACGACCTACATGCAAAATCCCGCCGGCGGTTTCGCCGGCACCGCTCTGGGAGCTTTCGGCTCAGCCCAAGGCGGCATTCCCAGCACGGTCACTGCGCCGTCGCTTCTGCTCGACGAGATCGAAATCCGCGGGTTCCATGGCGAGCCGCGTCGCCTGCCCATCGTCCCCGCTCCACCGCTGAAATAACCCACGCGTTCTAACATATATGTTGCTCGCCAATCCTCGCTGACACGAAGTAGACTGCCTACTTCGAGGTTTGCAGCTGCGAGATTGTTTCTCCCCCAAACCATTTTATGAAGGCACCTTGTGATGAGGCTGCAATCAAGGCAGGGAGCGCTGCCGCTCCCCACGCAACAAACGCCGAACCGTGGATTCTGGCCGTAGCCATCCTCGGATCCAGCATGGCGTTTATCGACGGCACGGTCGTAAATGTCGCTTTGCCCGCACTCCAGAAAAATCTCGGCGGCACCGTAATCGACATGCAGTGGGTCGTCGAAGGCTACGCTCTGTTCTTGAGCGCGCTGATTCTGGTGGGCGGCTCCATGGGCGATTTATTTGGCCGCAGGCGAATGTTTCTGTCCGGCGTAGCACTTTTTGCAATTGCGTCTGCGCGATGCGGCCTCGCTCCCAACATCCACCAACTTGTGATTGCGCGAGCCGTTCAGGGAATCGGCGCTGCGTTCCTCGTGCCGGGAAGTTTGTCGATCATCAGCGCATCTTTCAGTGAGAAAGAGCGTGGCAGGGCCATCGGAACGTGGTCGGGATTCACCGCGATGACCACGGCGTTAGGGCCGGTTCTGGGCGGCTGGCTGATTGAGCACGCTTCCTGGCGGTGGGCGTTTTTCATCAATTTGCCCATGGCCGCCGCGGTGATCGTTCTTGCGCTCTGGCGCGTTCCGGAAAGTAAGAACCCGGAGTTGAAAACCGTGGATTGGACCGGTGCGCTGCTCGCAACGCTAGGCCTGGCAGGCCTGACTTACGGATTCGTTGAATCCTCTAATTTCGGTTGGGGCAATCCTTTGGTGTGGGGAACGCTAGCTGCAGGGTGCGTGTTTCTTGCCGCATTTATTTACCTTGAGTCCCGCGTCGAGTCGCCGATCGTTCCGCTTCAGCTATTTCGTTCGCGCGATTTCAGCGGCGCCAACTTGCTTACGCTGTTTCTCTATGCGGCTCTTGGAATTTTCTTTTTCCTATATCCTTTGAATCTAATCCAAGTACAGGGCTATTCCGCGACTGCCGCCGGTGCCGCGGCTCTCCCGTTTATTTTCCTCATGTTCTTGCTTTCGCGTTGGTCCGGGGGGCTGGTCGCGCGCTATGGCGCCAAACTGCCGCTCATGGTTGGTCCTGTAATTGCAGCCACTGGATTTCTTCTCTGCGCCGTCCCTTCTACAAGCGGAAGCTACTGGACCACATTTTTTCCAGGGTTTATGGTGCTGGGCCTGGGAATGGCGGTGAGCGTAGCGCCTTTGACTACGGTTGTGATGAGCGCTGTGGACCAGAACCGCGCGGGCACTGCGTCCGGCATCAATAACGCGGTTGCGCGAGTGGCAGGCTTACTTTCGGTCGCCATTCTGGGGATCGTGATGGTGAGCGCGTTCAGCTCTCATTTCAACCGTGGTGTGGCAGGCTTGCAGTTATCTCCGGATACTGTTCAGAACCTGCAGTCGAACGAAACCAAACTCGCTGCTCTTACCGTTCCAGCTGGAATCGATCCGCCGACGGCGACAAAAATAACCGACGCTATCGACCGATCGTTCGTGTTCGGATTCCGCCTCGTAATGTTGATCTGCGCGGCCATGTCTTTGGTGAGTGCGCTATTTGCCTGGCGGCTCATAGCAGTCGGCGCGAAACAAACTCCTTCTTAGATTTTGACGTTCAAGCCGAATGTCTGGCGCACCGCGTTAGCCCACGCCTGGTCGCTCTGAGCGCCCCAGTCAACCCACTGCTCGTCCGTCATCGACGCGCGCCATTCCAATAATGGAATTGCATCCGGGCCTACCGGGTGGCGCAATTTCCATGTTCCGCTATTCAAGATCTCCAGGATCTTTTCTCCCACAACATACGGTGACACGGGCTTCTCCAGCGAGGCGCGGAACAGTTCAGTCAAACGGCGCATTTGTGGATACCTCGTGGCCGCCGGAATAGCGCTTATTTTACCGAAGATCGGAGTCGCGATCACACCCGGCTCGACGATGGCAACGTGAACGTTGTGAGCCTTCATTTCCTGCGCCAGCGATTCGCTCAACGCCTCCAGCGCAAACTTGGAAGCGGAATAAGGTGCTTGCGGTGCAGCGGAGAAGCGGCCTGCCACCGAGGTAACATTGACAATGCATCCAGAGCGCCTCTCCCTCATCTTAGGTAACACTGCTTGAATGCAGCGCAACGCCCCGAAGAAATTCGTTTCCATCACTGCGCGGAAGGATTTGATTGGAGTTTCCTCCACCGCGCCCATGTTGCCGATGCCGGCGTTGTTCACCAGAAGATCGATATTTCCGGCCTCGGCGAATATGGCAGCGAAAGCGGTTCGCACCGACTCGTCTGAATCCACGTCCAGCGCGGTGAGGTGCAGCGGCAATTTTTCTTTGGCGGCAAGCGCCCGCAATTCTTCGCCACCCGTTTTCGGATTGCGCATGGTGGCGTACACGGTGTGTCCGGCGCGTGCAAGCGTGACCGCCGTCGCCTGCCCAATTCCGGTACTGGATCCGGTGACAACTGCTATAGCCATGTTTTCTCCTTAGGCTGGTTGCTCGGATTAGCGCGTCATTATAGTTCAAGCGCGAAGAAGCCGGCACACGTTGCCGCTCGATTGCCTCACTCCAAACACGCGCGCGGTCGTGACCTGACCTGCTCTAACATCGGTGAAGGGATTGCGATGCACCACTAACGGCAGTGAATTAGAACAAGGAGGCGGCGGTTTGGCCGGTGAGCTGAGCGGCCAGACCGGCGCTGTCCCAGTTTTGCCATGCTTCAGTGAACACGCCATTCTGGACGCGCACGAGCGAGGTCCCGGTGATTTTTACCGGCTTGCCCGTGACTGTTTGGCGAAACTCCGCAGACCAGTGCACGCCGACGAGATCACCTTCAGCGAGGGAAACGATTGGGCTGAAGCGGAAGTCCGAGAAGTCAGCGCGCAGGCCGTCGTAGAAACGGCAGAATTCGTCCGGCCCCGACAGTTTCGCAGCGCCGTCGTACAGGTGGCTGCCTTCGGGAAAAAGTTCAAAGATGGTTTCCCGCCGGCCCTGATTCCACACTTCATCAAACCAGCGAAGAACTAATTGTTTGTTTTTCTCAGGAGCGGAAAGAGGTTGCACAGCGGAAGACATGGAGTACCTCCAAACTCAATATGTGGGCGAAGTATACAGAAATCTAGCTTGGCTAGTCATGCCGTTTTCAGCAGGCCGCGAACGGGTGCCCCGCGCAAATAAGCGTGACGGTTATTTCGAGTTGCAGCGCTAGTCGGGGGATCTTCCATCGCCTGGCGTGATGAGCGTTTCCGTAACCACAAGCTCACCTACATGGAGCCGTTTCACCTTCAAGTCACCAATCTCCAGGCTGCGAATCCGCGCATCGCGGACTCTAAATCGCCCAATGACAAGACGCCCAATGGCCACGGCGCCAACAGCCAACGCACCCAAGGCCAACGCGCCGAACGCCACCGCACCGACAGCTCCACTTTTCGCGCGGAACCGCTCGATCTCTCCGCCATTGCTCTCGGCTTGCAATTCATTCCACTGTGTTTCGCTCATATTAGCCTCGCTTACATTGAATCCAATCCCGCGCCACTCCCACACTATTTGACAGGAAAGCAGTCGAGGTCGTTAGCAAATTGAAGAGGGCCCACATATCGTTTCCTGATCTCAGATTCAGTCTGACTTTCTTTCCCCAGCGTACGCAACATGCGATGAGAAAGAACCAACTTTTTCACGTGGGCGTCGGCGGCAATTTGCCCGATCACCGAAGGAGGCATGTGCAATCGCCTCTCGACTCCGGTGACACCTTCCGGCACGGCGTTGTGCGCAATGAACAAATCCGCATTCGTCGCCAATTGCACCAAGCCTGCGCCTTCACCGTTAGTGTCCCCGCTAAAAACGAGCACTTTGCCTCGCGCTTCAATCCTCCAGGCCAGCGCCGGAACACCTCCGTGAATCACGCTCACAGCAGACGCAGCCAGGTCGCCATTATGAAATATATTTACTGGAGTTGAACTCGCCGCAACGTCGTGCGGCTGCATCAAGTAACTGCCTTCTTCTCCGGGAATCAAGAGTTCACTGAGGTAACGATAAGCACCGTGTTTGTCTCCGAATAAATCTGAAACAAACTCCGTAGTGGAAGGCATGAAATCATTTCCTAGCGGCCCATAGATCGGCAGTGGGGTCTTGCGGTCTTCAAACCAGGAAGATTTGATCAGCGCGGAAAAATCGCCGCTATGATCCACGTGAAAGTGGCTGAAGAAAATCACATCGAGTTGCGACATCTGCGCGCCACTCTCGCCGAACCGCAGAGCGCTTCCTCCGCCCGCGTCGATTAACGCTTTCGCTTGCCCGTCTTCCCACACCAAATAGCTGCTTGACGCACGCTTGTCTTGCAATTCCGGGCCCCCGGAGCCCAGCACTTGAACTGCAACACCCTGCGAGCCGCACGTTTGCGCAGCGGCGGATGGCAAAAACGCGCAAACCAGCAAGAAACTAGCGGCGCAAAGCAGAGAGAAGCCCGAACTAAAAAACTTCGCGGAAAGCCTCCGCAGGTTCACTAAAGGTCCGTTCATTGAGCGTCCACCGGATTAAAGTTTTCTCTGCCACACATAACTACACTTCTACGCCATCAAGGGATGAAAAATCCAATTTTGTATTGAGCGATTCGGGATCTTCTGGAAAAAAACGGACTAGTTGGTTCCCTCGGGGGTTTTCTGAAACTCGACGGTAACGACCATGTGTGAAGCGATCGGTTTCCCGTCTGAAAGGGCCGGTTCAAAAATCCAAATACCCACTGCTCTTTGCGCCGAAGCTTGCAGCAGGCGTGGACCGGACACCGCTTTGGTTTCCACCACGTTACCCTTTTCGTCGATCGATACCTCAACTTGCACCACCGGGTCGGCGTCAAGCCCCGTCGCCCAGGGAGGAAGAGATGGCTGAGTCTGCGAAACAATTTTCGCAGGAATCGTTTTCGCTTCGCTGGGTTCTTCCGCTTTTCGATGTACCGCGTGTTCCGTTGCTGAAGGCACTGGCTCAGGTTCAACGGCTGTCGGTTCGGAACCTTGTGCCGCTGAATCATCGGGATTTGGCGTTCCTGTTGACGACTGAATCTTCTGCGCCTGTTGGGCCGACGGCGATGGCACGTTGTTGACCGCAGCAGCGGCAGCCGCGGCAAGCGTTTGCGATGGCGGTGCCGCGACCGGTTGCGGCGCTGGTTGCGCAGCGACTGCCGGCGGCGGATTAATCTTGCGAGGCGAAGAGCCACTTTTCGCGTGCCAGCCGAAGCCCAGCACCGCCGCCACAAGGATGGCCGCAGCGACCCCGACGTAAATCGGATTTTGCCTCGCCCCCCATTCGCGAATATTGCGAATCGCAGACGCTGACGAGGATGCTGCTGATGCCTCGCTTGCAGTCTTCCCGCCCGCCTTACTTTCTTGCTGGCCAGTAGCTGCCGCGGCCTGTTGCGCTGGGTCTTTTGTTTCTTTTGGCGCGGTCCGCTGAGGTTTCGATTTACCGTCCATCGCAGCCAACACGGCCATCAGCTGCGCATCCTTCTCTTCGTCCCAATCGGAGATCGGGTCTTTGGCGTCTTTTCCGTCCGCGCGATTCGGCAGCTTGGGCGGTGCCTCCCCGGATTCAGGTAAGGCGGAAGCGGGCGCCGCGTTCGCAGTCTCCGCAAATGTCGTAGGGATTTCTTCGCTAGTCGGCGCCGGCTCGGCCGAGTTCATAATCTCTAACGCTGCCGGACTCACGGCCGCCACTTCAATTTCTTTCGGCGCCTCAAGCTTCTGCGTAGGAATTGCGGGCTGTTCAGCGGGGACATCCCAAAACTTCGGCTCGGAAACGGTGAATTCCAGGTCGGTGTAGCCCGTTTCGCCGGCTTGGTGCGACTCCACCACTTTGCACAGAATTTCTTTGCCCGACTGGTCGTTTCGAAGAAACACGCATTGCCCCGGCGAAATTCTGGCGTTCAATTTCAGCACCGCGCCATGCTCGGAGACCAGTATCGTCTTGGTCGTTTCCGTGAACAGCTCTCGCTGGTCGGTGCCCTCCACGGTCTTCGACCCTTGCACCGTGACCGCGACTTCAAGCGCGGTTGCTTGCGCGATTTGTCCGGAATCAGCCATTCGTTTTCACACAGTCGAAGGAGTCTACGGCTGCACCCTCTGCCTCACCTGAGTCACTGGCGGTAAAAAATGTTCGCCCCGCTCGCACGCAGACCCACCCCACTCCCCGGCACCCTCGCCGAGGCGCTGCTACATCACTTTATCTTCTGTCCGGAGAACGTCGGTGGCAATAGTACAGCGCGAACCAGTAACCGTCCGGTACCCGCAAAGCGGCAGGGAATCGTCTTTAGTCCCAGATTAGCGGGATTCGAGATTTAAACGTTAGAGGTTAGGGCGATTCTGCACTGGGATTTTACCCGTTCAGCCTTGAGCGCCAAATCTTTCGGCGGAGCGAGCTCTTGCTCTGGCGGCTTCTTCTTCGCGATTCTTCGGAGGCGCATTCGTTTCGAGCGACTTCAGCAGACGGTATGACACTTGTGCGATTTCCTCCACCGCGCCAAGGAACGCAGCCTCGTTCGCCTTTGACGGCTTGTTGAACCCGCTGATTTTTCTTACGAATTGCAGCGAAGCATCCCGAACCTCTTCCCGCGTGACCGGCGGCTCAAAATTGAAGAGCGTCTTAATATTTCTGCACATGGCCAAACCTCCTTGTGCGTCCCTTTAGATGCTAGCGCATTCCGTATTCAAACAGAATTGCTCTCGGCGCGGAAATCTCGCGTGCTGGCAATCGCCAACGCTGGTGCGCTCGGAACATCCGCGCCTTGCTTTGCACTCGAAATCCGGCATATAAACCCTGTCGTGGGCTTTAGGAGGTCGCGCTTATGAAGCGAGTCGCAGCGCTTTCGTTCATCTTCACTTGTTTCGTTGCTTGTCTTATGGCGCAACAACAACAATCGCCGCTGCCGGACCTGCCCGCGGATATTCCAAAGGATGCGCTCATTCGGATGGTGCTCACGGATGGCACTCCCTCCGGCCAGGACGTTATCTGGAAATCCTCCGACGGAACTATCCATGAGTTTTCGCAGTTCAATGACCGCGGACGCGGCCCCAAGATTTACACCATCTATCGCCTCGATCCGCGCGGACTGGTCGTTGCCGAAGTATCCCAGGGCGTGGATTACATGAAGAACCCAATTGAGGAGCATTTCTCAATCGCGTCGGATGAAGCTAGCTGGAAAAACCAGGCTGAAGAGGAAAAGCAGTCGAATGTAGGAGGCAAGTTCTACATCGACCTTAACGGTGGGGCAGAATCGGGCGCCATTCTCGCGCGTGCGCTACTGAAGAATGGAGGCAAGTTACCCGTTCTTCCGAGCGGCGAAGCCAGCATCTGGAAAATGCAGTCCGTCCCAGTCGAAAACACCGGCCAAAAACATACGGCAACTTTGTACGAAATCACGGGCTTGGGCTTTACGCCCTACGATCTCTGGCTTGATGAAAATCAGCAATTCATGGCGAGCATTTCTGGATGGTTCGCGGTGGTCCAGCGCGGTTTCGAATCCGCCGTTCCAACCCTGCGTGAATCGCAACAACACTCGGATGATGCGCGCTCCGCTGAACTGTCGCTAAAGTTGACACACAAACCGTCCGGCGATCTCGTCGTTACCAACGTCACAATCTTCGATTCGCAGACAGGCACCCTGGTGCCCAACCAGCGCGTCACTGTTCACGGAGACCGCATCTTCGCCGTAGAGCCCGATCACGGGCAATCCACTCCCGCGACGTCGCAAACCATCAACGGGAAGGGCAAGATTCTTCTGCCGGGTCTGTGGGACATGCATGCGCATCTCGTCGCAGACACTGCGTTTCTCGACATAGCGACCGGAGTCACCACGGTTCGCGACTTGGGCAACCCCATCGATAATTTGACCAAGTTGCGCCATGAAATAGATGGTGGTTCCCAGATTGGGCCTCGGGTCATTCCTGCCGGGCTTATAGACGGCCCGGGCCCATACCAAGGTCCCATCAAAGTTCTTGCAGCTACTCCTGAAGAAGCTCGCCAGTGCGTGGATCGTTACGCGGACCTCGGGTATGTCCAGATAAAAATTTATAGCTCCATCAAGCCCGAATTGGTGCCTGTGATCGTGGAGGAAGCGCACAAGCGCGGCCTGCGCGTCAGCGGACACGTGCCCTCCGGAATGATTGCCGAACAATTCGTTCGCGACGGCGTCGATGAAATCCAGCACATGAATTTTATTTTTCTGAATTTCATGCCTGACGTAAAAGAAACGCGCACACCCGCTCGCTTCATTGAACCTGGAAAACGCGGGGGCAATCTGGACTTGAACTCGCAGGCAGTGAACGATTTTATTGCGCTGTTAAAGCAGCACCACACTGTTCTCGATCCAACCATGGGAATCTGGGAGAACACTTATTTGGACCGGCCCGGACAAATCAGCAGGGTCGACGCTGCTATTTTCGACCGTCTGCCGGTACAGGCACAACGCGGCTCAAAATCCGGAGGCGGCGCTCTCGACGCCACCGATCCTGCCACCGACAAGCAGTATCGCGCCGCGTACGCCAACATG
>Ga0073928_10010639_pt1 | contig 10904 bp, 14 predicted proteins | sample PaiPotPPA55metaG_FD_76969 | JGI IMG/M metagenome (GOLD analysis project Ga0073928, IMG submission 76969) | Iron sulfur acid spring bacterial and archeal communities from Banff, Canada, to study Microbial Dark Matter (Phase II) - Paint Pots PPA... ...
ACCGCGGTGCAAACGGCTCAGCAAAACCTCGACGCCACGACGCTCGACGCGCCCATCGATGGCAACGTCAACTCCATCAACGGCGTGGTGGGCGAAACGGTAGGCCCCGGACAGGGCAGCACCGCCGAAGCGCCGGGCACGACTGCGCCCCTGCCCTCCAACGGCGCTTCGACGAGCTTCATGGTCATCGGCAACGACAGCGCCATGGAGGTCATCGTCCCCTTCGCAGAATCCGACGCGGCCCGCGTCGCCTTCAACCAGGACGCCAACGTGACGTTTGACGCCGTTCCCAACCTGACCATCAGCGGCAAGCTGGTGGCGGTTGCGAGCTCGCCCACGGTCACCAGCGGCGTCGTCAATTACTACGCGACCATCACCCTCAACCAGACCAACAAAAGCCTCAAGGAAGGCATGACCTCAAATGCCACGGTGGTGGTTAGCACCGCGACCAATGCGTTGACCGTGCCGAACCTGGCGATCACGCGACTCGGCGGCCAGGCTTATGTGAACCTCTACGCCAACGGCCAGCAGGTGCAGACCGCGATCGACGTTGGCGTCGTCGGTGACACCTACACGGAGGTCACCGGCGGCCTCAACGCGGGCGCGCAGGTGGTCATACCGACCCTGAGGGTTCCGACCGGAACCGGCACGCGCGGCAACGGCGGCGCACCTGTGCGCATCGGAGGCTGAGACTTGATTCGTCTGGAAAGCGTGACCAAGACCTATCGCATGGGCAAGGTCGAGGTCAACGCTTTGCGTGGCATCGACCTCGAGGTCGCTGAGGGCGAGTTTGTCGCGATCATGGGCGCGAGCGGCTCCGGCAAGTCGACGCTGATGAACATCATCGGCTGCCTCGACGTACCAAGCTCAGGCCGCTACCTGCTCGACGAAACCGACGTGGCCAAGCTCGACGACGACCATCTCGCAGTGATCAGGAATCGAAAGATCGGTTTCGTGTTTCAGTCGTTCAACCTGATTCCGCGCACCACCGCGCTCCACAACGTCGAGATGCCCCTCATCTACGCCGGCGCGCCTCACCGGCGCGAGCGGTCGGTCGCGGCGCTGGCGGCCGTGGGCCTGGCTGATCGCGCCGGCCACAGTCCCACCGAGCTGTCGGGCGGCCAGCAGCAGCGCGCGGCAATCGCCCGAGCGCTGGTCACCGACCCGGCGATCCTGCTCGCCGACGAACCGACGGGAAACCTCGACAGCGCGTCGAGCATCGAGATCATGAACTTGCTGACCCGCCTCAACGCCGAACAGGGCAGAACCATCGTGCTGATCACTCACGAGCACGACGTCGCGGAGTTCGCTCAACGCGTCGTCGAGTTGAAGGACGGGCTGATCCTCAGCGACCGGCGCAAGGCCGCATGAACATCTACGAGGCGCTCCGCATCGCCTTTGGCGGCTTGCTCGCCAACCGGTTGCGCAGCAGCCTCACCATGCTCGGCATCCTGATCGGCGTCGCGGCCGTGATTCTTCTGGTCGCGGTCGGCAACGGCGCGAGCGTGCAGATCAACAGCCAGATCCAATCGCTGGGCGCCAACGTGATCTACGTCTACCCGGCGAACGCGCGCGCCGCGGGCGGCGTTTCGCAGGGCTTCGGCAGCAGCCAGACGCTGACCCAGGCGGACGTGACCGCGCTCAACAGCCGGCAGCAGGATCCAGACGTGGTGGCGGCGATCCCCATCGCCCAGTCAGGCGGGCAGATCACATTCGGCAACCAGAACTATTTCGCTCCGACCACGGGCACGTCCACAGACTTTCCCACGGTTCGCGACTACCAGATCGCCGAGGGATCCTTCTTCACACAGGACGATGTGGTCGCGCAGCATCGAGTCGTGGTCATCGGCCAGACCGTGGTCGACAACCTCTTTGGAACCACGGACCCGGTGGGCCAGACCATCAAGATCAACCGCCAGAGCTTTCGCGTGATCGGTGTTTTCGCGCCGAAGGGCGGCACCGGATTCGGCTCACAGGACAACATCGTGGTGGCGCCGATCACCGCGGTGTGGGCCTACCTGAGTGGGGCTCGCGGCGGGCGCAACGTGAGCCAGATCGTTGCGTCAGCCAGTTCCGCGAGCACCGTCACCCAGGCGGAGACGGAGATCACGACCATCCTCTTGCAGCGTCACCAGATCTCTGATCCGAGCCAGGCCGATTTTCAGATCCAGAGCCAGCAGGACATTCTCACGCAGGCCAACTCCATAGCGACAGCGCTGACGTTGGTGCTGGGCGCCATCGCCGGCATCTCGTTGGTGGTGGGCGGGATCGGAATCATGAACATCATGCTGGTCACGGTCACCGAGCGGACTCGCGAGATCGGCATTCGCAAAGCGATCGGCGCCCGGTGGCGCGATGTCCTCACGCAGTTCCTCATCGAAGCCATGGTGCTGAGCGGGCTGGGCGGCGCGCTGGGCATCGCCGTCGGCGCCGCGCTGGCAGCCGAGGCACCGCACATCCCTGCCATCGCGAGCTCAGGCTTCCCAACGCCGGTGGTGTCCATACCATCCGTCCTGCTTGCGTTCGGAGTGTCGGTGGGCATTGGCCTGTTCTTCGGCATCTACCCTGCCAACCGCGCGGCGCGTCTGCATCCCATCGAAGCCCTGAGACATGAATGAAAGGAATGTATCTATGAAGACGGCTGTCATCGCCCTGGTCGTGCTCGTCGGCATCCTCGGTGGTTTCTACGGCGGCTACAAGGTCGGACAGAACAACGTGAGCGCGAACACGACAACCTCCGCGAACACGCGCGGAAACGGCGGACAGTTCCCGGGCCGCGGTGGTGTGGGCGCCGCCTGCCCGAGCCCCGGCGCCACACCCTCGGCGGGTTCGACCGCGCTCGCCCGCGGCACGGTCAGCAACCTGAGCTCGACCTCCATGACGGTCGCGGCCATAGGCTGTGACGTGAAGGTGACCTTCAGCCCGACGACATCGGTGTCGAAGACGGTGGCGGGTTCAACCTCCGATTTGAGCGACAACCAGACCGTGACCGTGACGGGGACCCGACAGGCCGACGGATCGATCCTCGCGCAGGCAATCTCAGTCGGCGGCGCAGGCGGGCGCGGGCCGGGCGCGAACCCCAGCCCAGCCGGCTGAGCCGCAGCGGATGCCAACGCGCCTGGTGTGGGCCCTGATCGCCCTCGTCTCCGGGCTGGCCGGTTGGCTGATGCTCGTCCAGGACGTCTTTGGCCAGGCCGGCTACGTGGTGATCGGCCTCGGGGTCGGGGTGGGGTGCGCGGTGATCGGGAGCCTGGCTCACGATGCGCTGGCGGGCCCACGCGAACGGTTATGACCGGGTCTTAACAGGCAGGGTTGCGGGCAGGTTTTTCGAGCCCTAGCCTGAATCGCAGGTACGGCTGGTCGGGGGAGGAACCGGCGGGAGTGGGAGGGCCCGCAAGAGGTGCGTCGCGCGGCGCTCAGGAGTCGCTCAGCGCCTTCTCGAACCACGCGACGTCCCAGTATTTGCCGAACTTCCTGCCCTGCTCGGTGTACAGCCCCGCCCTCTTGAACCCGAACTTCTCGTGGAGCGCCACCGATCCCGGGTTCGGCAGCGAGATGCCGGCGTACGCGCGGTGGACGTCCTGCCCTCGCAGCGAGTGGAACAGCTCCGTGTACAGCTTGGTCCCGACGCCCATGCCGGTGGCTTCGGGCACCAGGTAGACGCTGGTCTCGACGGAAGTCTCGTACGCCTCCTTCAAGCGGTAGCGGCTGCTCGAGGAGTACCCGACGACCCTGCCGCTCGCGCTCGCAACGAACACGCGGTGGCGCCCGGTGGTGCCGTAGTGGCTGAACCACTCTCGGCGCGCATCGATCGTCATCGGTTCTACGTCGAACGTGTAGTGCGCCGTCTGGACGTACTCGTTGTACAGGTCGTTGAGGCCCTCGAGGTCCGCCTCGGTCGCCGCCCGCACCTTGACGTCTCCAGCCCGCACGCGTTCTTCCACAATGCGGAGTCTATGAAAAACAAGGGCGCGACAATTAGCGGTGTGGACCGGATCCGGCTCGAGGGCATGGCGTTCAGCGGCCGTCATGGATACAGCGACGCCGAACGCGCACGCTCGCAGCGCTTCACCGTCGACATCGAAGTCGAGACCAGCATCGAGCGCGCCGGCACGAGTGACCTCATCGCCGACACAGTCGATTACCGAAAGCTGCGTGCCATCGCCAAAGATGTGATCACTGGAGAATCCGCGCACCTGATCGAGGCGCTCGCCGAGCGCATCGCCAACCGTGCGCTGGACGTGCCTGGCGTAAAGGCCGTATCGGTTCGTGTGGCCAAGCAACCCGCGAGCATGCGTCCCATCGCCGCGGCTGCGGTGCAGATCCGGCGGGCGCGACCATGACGATCGCCTACTTCGATTGCTTCGCCGGCATCTCCGGCGACATGACGCTCGGCGCGTTGATCGACGCCGGCGCGAATGCTGCCCGCCTTGACGCGACCGTGGAGGCGCTGGGCCTCCAGGCCGAAGTCGAGATCGACATCCGGCGCGAGCAGCGCGGGCACGTCGGCGGCACCCGCGTGGTGGTCGGCATCAACAACCGCACCGAGAGAAAAGTCGCCGATCTGCGCGCCACCATCGCCAGGGCTCAGGTTCCGGACGGTGTCAAGCAGCCGGCGCAGCGGGCCCTTGACCTCATCGCGTCGGTTGAGGCCCACCTGCACGATCACGAACTTGACAGCGCGCACCTCCACGAGCTTGGCGGCGCGGATACCCTGGTCGACCTCGTCGGCTCCTTCTGGCTGCTCGAGAGCCTGGGCGTCACGCAGGTGTATGCATCTCCGCTGCCGGCACCTCGCGGGCGGGCCGGCAGCATGCCGCTGCCCGCGCCCGCGAGCGTGCGGGTGCTTGCGGGTACGGGAGCGGTTTTCGAGGAGGCGGGCGAGACTCGCGAGCTCGTTACGCCAACCGGCGCGGCGATCCTTGCGGTTGCGGCAGAGTTCCGGCGTCCGGCCCTGAAGCTCGCGTCGATCGGCTACGGAGTCGGCACCCGTGACACGCCGGGCAACGTGCTTGCCGTTTGGGTCGGCGAAGAGGTCGCCGTCGAGACCGGGGTCACGGTGATCGAAACCAACATCGACGACATGGCGCCCAACCTGCTTGCGGCCCTGTCGGAAGACTTGATGGCCGCGGGCGCGCTCGACGTCACGATCACGCCGACGTTGATGAAGAAGGGACGCCTCGGCCAACTCGTGTCGGTGATGGCGGCGCCCGAGCTTGTGGCCGGCCTGACCGACCATCTCCTCCGGCACAGCACGACGCTTGGGGTTCGTCTGACGCCGGTGCACCGAGTCATCGCAGAGCGCCGAATCGTCGAAATCGACAGTCCGCTGGGAAGGGCACGGGTCAAGGTCAAAGAGCTCGGCGGCCGGGTCGTCGACGCCGTCCCCGAATACGAAGACTGCCGCAGCCTCGCCCGTGATCAGGGGCTCGACCTGCGCGACGTGATGCGGATCGTCGGCGAATCCGCACGCCGGGAGCTGGGCCTGAATTAGGGCCACTTCGGCCCTCCCGCGCGTTTCTATAGGGAGATGGGCACCCTTCTGGCCGTCGTGATCGCCTTTTTGGTCCTGCTGCTGGTCACCCAGTCCGCGAGCTACTACCGCCGGCGCTTGAGCGTGGTCGACAGCGAAGTCGGTGGATCGCAGAGCGTGGCCGCGTCGGCTGCCATCGGCGTGGGCTCCGGGCTGGTCGTCCTGGCGCATCTCCTCCTCCTGTACCTCGGCATCACGAGGTGGGCGTGGCTTGGCCACGTTTCGCCGGGGAGCGCCCCGGCACCAAACCCGGCCTCGATCGCAAGCCCGGTCAACCCGGTGGTGGGCGTGTCGCTCACATCGACCCCTTTGGCTTCGCCCGGCACCACCCCGAGTCCCTAGGCCGAGCCCGGCGTCGTCTGGAGCCTTCCCGCGACAATTGCGGCGTGACTGCGCGTGTGCTCGACGGTCAAACGCTCGCGGGCCAGATCTTCGATCAGGTCGCCGCGCTCGTGGCCGCGCGCGTGGCGGAGGGCAAGCCGCGGCCGGGCCTCGCCACCATCCTTGTCGGCGATGATCCGGCCTCCGCGATCTACGTCCGCTCGAAGCACAAGAACGCGACCCGAGCCGGCATCGAGACCCAGGATCACCGCCTGCCGGCAACCACGACCACCGAAGAGCTGGTCGACCTGGTCGTCGCACTCAACAACGACGACAACGTGAGTGGCGTGCTGATACAGCAGCCCGTGCCCGCACACATTGATATGACGCGCGTGATCGCGGCGCTCGACCCCGTGAAGGACGTCGACGGATTTCATCCTGTCAACGCAGGCTTGCTTGCGCTCGGCCTGCCGGGCGCCGTCGAGCCGTGCACGCCCGCGGGAATCGTGAGGCTGCTGGAGCACGGCGGCGTCGACATCTCAGGAGCGAACGCCGTGGTCGTTGGCCGCAGCAACCTGGTCGGCAAGCCGGTGGCTCTTCTGCTGCTGAAGCGGAATGCGACGGTCACGATCTGCCACACCCGCACCCGGGATCTGTCTGCTCACACGAGAGCTGCGGACATCCTTATTGCCGCCGCGGGCAAGCTCGACCTCATCAAGAAAGACATGGTCAAGCCGGGAGCGGCGGTGGTCGACGTAGGCGCGAACTGGCTTGACGGCAAGCAGGTCGGAGACCTCGGCGCGGGCGTCGAAGAAGTGGCCGGCTGGCTCACGCCAAACCCCGGGGGCGTTGGGCCCATGACCAGGGCGATGTTGATCAAAAACACCTACGAGGCGGAGGCGCGGAGGCGCCCTTAGTGGCGCGATGACCTACCAGGAGACGCTCGCCCACATCTCGCAGCTTGGCCGGTTCGGAATGAAGCTCGGCACCGAGCGGACCCGCGCGATTCTCGATCGTCTCGGCGCGATCGACCGCGGCCTGAAAGGCGTCCTCATCGCGGGCACGAATGGCAAGGGTTCTACTGGTGCGTGTCTCGCCTCGATCCTTCAGGCCGCGGGCCACTCCGTCGGCTTCATGCCGAAGCCGCACCTCATCTCCTACACGGAACGCATCCAGCTCAACGGCATACCCATCAGCGAAGACGACTTCGTGAAAACGTTCGTTCGGATCAAGCAGGCTCTCGACGAGGTGGCTGCTGAGATGGGACAGGCCACCGAGTTCGAGATGCTGACCGCCATGGCCATCGTGTACCTCGCTCCGGTTGTCGACCAGCTTGTGTGCGAGGTCGGACTCGGCGGAAGGCTCGACGCGACCAACGCGCTCGACCTGGGCCTGGCGGTCATCACCAATGTCGACCTCGACCACCAGAAATATCTCGGCAACACGATCGAGCAGATCGCCAATGAGAAGGCCGCCATCATCAAGCGTGGCAACCGGGTCATCACAGGCTGCGAAGGCGAAGCGCTGGCGGTGGTCGAAGCGCATGCGAGCAGGGCGGGGGCTGAGCTGTGGCGGCTCGGGGGTGAGGTGGCTGTCGCCTCGCGGTCACTGGGCTGGGCCGGTCATGAGCTGAGCGTCCGAGGTCCCGGGTTTGCGTACAAGGACCTCGAGCTCGCGTTGGTCGGCGATTACCAGCCCGCCAACGCCGCGCTGGCGGTGGCGAGCGCCCACGCGCTGGCCCATGTCGAGGAGGGAGCCGTGCGCCGGGGACTCGCCGGCGTGGTCTGGCCGGGGCGGCTGCAGGTCGTGTCGCAGGGGCCGCGCGTCATTCTCGATGGCGGGCACAACCCGGCCGCGATGACGAAAGCAGGAGCCTCGCTGCGCGCATTGATCGGCGGCGAGCGGCTGGTCGCGCTCTTCGCCATGTTGAGCGAGCGGGATCCCCATCAGCTCCTCGCCGCCCTGCGCACATTGGCCCCTGACGCCGTGGTGTTTACCGAGCCGGCGAGCGCGAGCGGGCACGCTGTCGCGCCGGATCAGCTCGCGGCTATCTACGGTCTCGGCGGTGAAGCGGTCAGCACTGCTGAGCCTGCTCTGGCTCGCGCGAGGCGTCTCGCCGGGCCTGACGGAAACGTCCTGGTCTGCGGATCTCTGTACCTGGTTGGAGAAGTGCTCGCGCTGGCGCAGACGCCGGCGAGCCCGGGTTAGATTAGGTCCGATGCATACGAGCGGCGAGCAAGCCTTCTATCGCGGCAGCGATCGCATAATCGGCGGAGTTTGCTCTGGCCTGGCCACCGGGTTTCGCATCAACGCGCTCTGGGTCCGCATTGCCTTTGTGCTGCTGGCGTTCCTGCAGGGCATCGGTCTGTTCATCTACATCGTCCTGTGGCTCGTGATGCCGGAGCGGATCGAAGGGCAGGCGGGGCCGCGATCCGGTTTTGAATCGATGGCCGCCGATCTGCGCCGAGTAAGGCGGGAGCTCCAGGCTCAGTTCGGCGGCCTGGTGGGTTTGCGGCGGACGACTCCGCCAGCGGACCAGAGCTCGGCGGACACCTCGACGGCGACCTCCGAGCCCAACTTCACGCCAGCGCCGAGGGGCGCTCGCAACAGCCAGTCGCTCGTCCTTGGCGTTGTGCTTGTGCTGCTGGGTGCAGTTGTCTTCGCGGCCAATACTGGCATCGTGAGCTGGAGCGTGATGTGGCCGGCGGGGGTGATCGTGATCGGCGTCGTGCTGCTGGTCAGGACCCTCGAGAGAAAGGCCTAGAGGTTCAGCGAGAGCTGGTCAGGCGGCGGAGGTCGATCTTCCACTCGCGGTCCGGGGCCCGGATGAAAGCCGCCAGCAGGTAGGCGCAGCCGATCATCATTGGAAGCAAGAGCAATGTGCCGACCAGCGCCCAGAGCCATCCCGCGCTCAGGACAAGTCCGGTCAACAAGATGAGCGCGAGCATCAGGCCGAGGCCTCCCAGCACGAGGTCGTTGGCGGTACGCGGACGCTTCGGCGCCGACCGGGCCGGCTGGGGCGCAACCGCCATCGCGCGCGAGACTCGCTTTGGAATCAACCCGTAAAGAAGAAGTGCCACACCGGCGAGGCCGGACAGCAGGGTGACGATCTCGGCGATCAGCCCTTCACGCGTGTCCGCGACGTTGGTCGCCGCGAGGAAAGCAACGGCGATGAGGAGCAGCCCACCCACGATCGCGAGCTTTCGCCTCATGAGGACGACGCTGCGAGGATGCCCGCGCGCAGCCTGCGCATCCCCCGGATCCAGCGGTCGTAATCCATAGCCTTGCGGCGGAAATATTCAGCGACCTCTGGATGCGGGAGGATGAGGAAGGACTCGGCGCGGATGCCCTCGACGACGGCGTCGGCGACCTGCTCCGGCTCGAGTGCGGTGTCGGTCAGGAACTCAAGGCCCACACGCGCCTCGGCCGCGAGCATGTCGGTCTTCACGCCCTGAGGGCACAGGCAAGAGACGCGCAGGCCTTCGTCGCCATGAGCGATCGATACCCACTCGAACAAAGACAGCGCTGCGGCTTTGGTGACGCCGTACGGTGCGGCGAATGCGTGGTTGAGCAAGCCCGCCGCTGATACGGTCCCGAGGAGATAGCCGGATTTACGGCGAAGCATGCCGGGCAGCGCGTGGCGGGCGACGTAAACGTGGGCCATCACGTTGACCTCCCACAGGCGCTGCCAATCCGCATTCGGCGCGTCGGGTCCGCCCCCGGCCGCGATGCCTGCGTTCGAGCAGAAGAGATCGATGCGACCATGCTCAGACTCAACGGCCTTCACCAGCTTCTCGATGTCAGCCTCTCGGCTCACATCACATCCGATCGCAGCGCCTCCGATTTCTTCGGCGACCTTGCGTGCGCCGGCCGCGTCAAGATCGACAACAACCACGCTGGTTGCGCCCCCCGAGGCGAATCGTCGGGCAAGGGCTCGACCGATGCCGCGCGCGGCGCCAGTGACGACGACTACTTTTCCTTCTATCTCCATGTGGCTGGAGCCGGTCGTGTGCGGTATCCGACAGCCGCAACCGCGACCATGAATGCCATTACAACTGCAAACCAGGCGACGGGTGGGAGAAAACCGACCTCGCCCGCGAGCGCCGCGCACCCGAAAAGCGCTCCGGCTGAAGCGGCGCAGAAGACGATGAAGCGGCCGCGCGGCAGGCGGGATCTAAGAGCGATGAGGGCCCACGCGCCGATCCCGACGCCTGCCACGATGACGACAAGGTGGAGGAAATCGACGAGAAGGGCCATGGCCGGAGTGTACGTCTCGAGCCCAGAGTTTTCCACATGTCGGCGGGCGGCTTGCTGAAGCGAGTTCTTTTCATCGGCGACCGCGGGAGCCGCAAAAAAATTTCTAGAAAATAGAAATGGTGCGCTCGTTTCGGGGTGCCGTAAGCGCATAGAATCTCTCCCCATGGTCGGTGGGGGCCTCGACTACAGCGCGCCGTTTCAGCGCGCTATCGAGCTGATTGGAAAGCGGTGGACTGGAGCAGTCGTGAAAGCCCTCATACCTGGGCCCGCGCGCTTCAATCAACTGCTCGCGGGCATCCCTGGAATCAGCGACCGCGTGCTAACCGAGCGGCTGCGAGAGCTCGAGTCTGAAGGCATCGTCGAGCGCCTCGTTGATCCGGGTCCGCCGGTGCGCGTGAGCTACCGACTCACTGCGCGAGGCCACGCGCTCGAGCCTGTGCTCGCCGCTGTGTCCCAGTGGGCCGAGAGCTGGCTCGAGCCGGCAGCAGCGGCCGCCGGCTAGCCCGGCTACTTCCCGCCGGGGGCCCCTCCCCTCCCCCAAGGCCGACCTACACGCCGATCCAATCGTCTCTTGCGTTCGTCGCCTTGACAACCTTGCTTGTTAATGCCCTTCGCCCGCGTCGCAGGGCTCGTTTCGGACTCTCCGGGCACGGCTGATACGCTTTACCCGATGGTGCGTCCTGAAAGCTGGACCAGACCAGCGAGCGTGAGTCTCGTCCGGGTAATCGCCCGAGAGCCCGGTAGCAGGCCCCGGTTGGAGAAGGAGACTTCTCAGGCTAAGCGGGGCGTCAAA
>Ga0073928_10010640_pt1 | contig 10903 bp, 10 predicted proteins | sample PaiPotPPA55metaG_FD_76969 | JGI IMG/M metagenome (GOLD analysis project Ga0073928, IMG submission 76969) | Iron sulfur acid spring bacterial and archeal communities from Banff, Canada, to study Microbial Dark Matter (Phase II) - Paint Pots PPA... ...
CCAGGATCTTGATCAGCAAGTCGAGACCCTGCTGCGACCCGGTGGTCACGATCACGTCGTCCACGTCGCGCGTCACGCCGCGATCGCTCATTAACCGCAGGATCTGGCGGCGCAGAGCGGGTGAGCCGGCCGTGTCGCCATATTGCAGGCACGCGACTGGATCGGACGAATACGCGTCTTCCAGCGCTTGGCCGATACCCGCCCGGTCGAAAAGATCCTTCGACGGATATCCGCCCGCAAACGAAATCATGCCGGGCCGGCTGAGATACTTGAAAAGCTCACGGATCGCCGAGCCTTGCGGCGCCTTGAACGGATCCGTGAAGTCGTAGAGGCCGGAGGAATCGGCGGCGGAGTTCACGCGGCCGCCGTCATCTTGAAGATGCCGGTGGCATTGCCGGCATCGAAACCGAGATCGAGCCTGGCTCGCCCAGTGGCCTCGTCCATGACCGCGTCGCGACTGATGAACTCGTAGAACGAGCCCGGCACGTCGCGTTCGATCCACGCGCCGTCGGCGCCGATGAATACACGGCGCACCGGATCAGCGCGAAACGCTGTCTGGCGCACCCGGCCCGACTTCGAAATTTCAACGCTGTCCTTGATCGGACGGCCGAGCACGCGCTGGGCATCGGCGACGGCGAAGACATTGTCCACGCGGTCGGTCGCATGATTGAACGCATTGCCTTCGGTTGCGATCCACGCCATTTCCGCCGACTCGGCGCGCAGCGTTTCATAGTCCGTCAGGCGCGGCACGGGGTGCTGGCGCTCGAAACAACGCACGAGCACGGGCAACAGGTCGAGGGCGGCAGTCAGCGGCAACGAGCGGTCGCGCTCCAGTTCGGCCAGCGACGCAACCGCTTGCGGCGTGAGCGGATCGACACTCTTGCCGATCACGTTCGTTACCGCTTGCTGGAACTCGGGGCTGAAGCGCTCGGGATGCAATTCGCTCACGAAGTACTGCGCGATTTCATCGGGGGCATCGACATGCATGTATGAGCGCCCGGTCATCTTGATGCGATCGAGCGGGTACGTGCCGTTCAGCACGAAACCCAGCGGCTTCAGGATGCGCGTGAACGCGGCTTCGCCCGGCGGCAAGGCGCCGGATTCAGTCCAGCGCACGGTGCGCAGCGCGCCGTGGTCAAACTGAACGCGGGTTTGCGTGTGCTGGAGGTCATCGGTATAAGCGCGGCCCGTCGGCACGCGCTCGAGCAGGCCGGCGAACAAGGCCATGTTCATCGCCTGCGCCAGTTCGGCACGGGTGACCGCACCGGGCGTAGTGCTGGCGAGTACGGAGGGCAAGTTCATCAATTGCACCAACCCGGTTACATCTGATTCTGGAAGAGCTGCAGCGAGCAATGCGGCTAGATTCGGGTTCATTGGTTGTTTTCCGGCTGATCCAGCGTGGTGCGAGCCCAGGGCCCGGTTCGGCGCTTCAATGGAAGGCGATTCTGGGGCGTGTCGAAAAGCTGCACAATTGATATAAACTCACCACTTCATTCTGAAATCGAACCAAGTCGGTGAAGACGGGTTCCAACACCGCTGTTTTAATGGCGTGAGCGGCACGAGGCGAACATGAGAAAAGGCATTCCCAACCTGGTTGCCCTGCAGATCTTCGAGGCCGCCGCGCGCCACGAGAGCTTCACCCGCGCCGCCAATGAGCTCGCGCTCACGCAAAGCGCGGTGTGCCGCCAGGTCGCGGGACTGGAAAGCCGCCTGGGCGTCGCTTTGTTCCTGCGCATCAAGAAACGCATTGTGCTGACCACGCATGGCCGTCATTACGCAGCGCTCGTGCGCAAGAATCTCGACCGGATCGAGCGCGACACGCTCGAATTGATGGCGCAGCGCGGCGTGGGGCGGATTCTGGAAATAGCGGTCGTGCCAACGCTCGCCAGCCAATGGCTGATCCCGCGCCTGCCGCAATTTCGTGCGTTGCGGCCGGATATCACCGTGAATCTGTCGATACGCACCGAGCCTTTCCTGTTCAGCGATTCGCCCTTCGACGCCGCGCTTTATTTCGGCGATTCGGTTTGGCCCGGCACGCAGGGGAAACTGCTGTTTCGCGAGGGCAAGGTCGTGCCGGTCTGCAGTTCTTCCCTGCTCGCCGGGAATGCGTCCGGTTCTTCTGTTTCGCTTGAGCAACTCGCCGACTTGCCGCTGCTGCATTTATCGACACGGCCCGACGCCTGGCGCACCTGGTTTCGCCTGAACGGGCTGGAGCACGATGTGCGCGCGGTACGCGGCGCGCGCTATGAGTTGTTCACCATGCTCACCAGCGCGGCTCAGGCGGGTTTGGGCGTCGCGTTGCTGCCGGAGATTTTGCTCGCGGACGAATTGTCGTCCGGCCGGCTGGTCGTGCCATTGGATAAACCGATGTCCGGCACGTCGGGTTATTACCTCGTCGCACCCGATGAAATCGCCCACGACGAACCGTTCGTCGCGCTCTCGGATTGGCTGAGTTCGATCGTGCCGCGAACGCAAGGCGACGCGTAGATCAAAGAGCCGGTGGCTTGGATAAATCACCCGCCTTCACGAAATCGATAAAGACGCGCAACGGTGCGGGCAGGTGGCGGCGCCCCGGATAGTAGAGAAATGGCCCGGAAAAGCGCGGCCACCAGGGTTCGAGGATCGGCTCCAGCGCGCCGCTATCGAGGTGCGGGCGCAGCATTCCCTCGAACAGGTGAATCACGCCGACACCCTCCACGGCCATGCTGATTGCGAGGTCCATTGCCGCGCCGGGCCTGACCAGCAGCGGCCCCGTAGGGTCCAGCCGTACCACCTCCCCATCCCGCTCGAAATCCCACGTAGGCTTCGCGCCGCCGGAAAATTGACCACGCAAACACGCGTGAGAAAGCAGCTCGCGAGGGTGCTCGGGTCTGCCATGCGTATCAAGATAGCCCGGTGCCGCCGCGGTCGCGAAACGCTGCACACGGGGCCCGATCGGGAGGGCGATCATGTCCTGCTCGAGCCTTTCGTCATAACGAATGCCCGCGTCGCAGCCGATCGACAGCACATCGACGAAACCATCCTCGACCACGACTTCCACGCGAATGTCGGGGTACGCTTTCAAGAACGGCGCGATGACCCCGGGCAGCACGATCCGCGCAGCGCTCGACGGCACGTTGAGTTTCAGCGTGCCGCTTGGCGTGTCCCTGAAACCATTCAGGACATCCAGCGCAGCTTCCATCTCGCCGAACAACGGCGTCAGCTTTTCGATGAGACGCGAACCCGGTTCGGTCGGGGCCACGCTGCGCGTGGTCCGGTTGAGCAGGCGCAGGCCGAGCTTCGCCTCGAGGCGGCGCACGGCAATGCTGAGACTCGACGCGGAGACGCCGCTGATCCGGGCGGCATCGCGAAAACCGCCGGCGCGAGCGACTGAAACAAACGCAGCCAGATCATTCAGTTCCATGGTCACTGTTCACTTTTTTAAACAACCCGTGCAATTTAGACCGGATTATCGAACAGCACAATCGTCTCCATACTGGCGCCACATTCATCAAGGAGAGGGTCATGTCGAAGTCAACCATAAACACATTTCCGCTTGGCCACCGCCCGGTGCACCGCCTGGGCTACGGCGCCATGCAACTGGCCGGACCCGGCGTATTCGGGCCGCCGAAGGATCATGCTGCGGCGGTAGCCGTTCTGCGCGAAGCGGTGGAGTCGGGTGTCGATCACATCGATACGAGCGATTTCTACGGGCCGCACATTACCAACCAGATCATTCGCGAAGCGCTTCATCCGTACCGGGACGACCTTGTGCTCGTCACCAAGCTGGGTGCCGTCCGGGGTGAAGACGCCTCATGGCTACCGGCGATGGAACCGGAAGACCTCAGGCGCGGCGTCCACGACAACCTGCGCAATCTCGGCCTGGACGTGCTTGACGTGGTCAACTTGCGGATCATGGGGAGCATCCACGCGCCCTCGGAAGGATCGATCGAAAAGCAGGTCACGGCGCTTGCCGGACTCCAGCGCGAGGGACTTGTGCGCCACATCGGGCTGAGCAATGTGACCGCGGCCCAGATCGCCGAGGCGCAGGGCATCGTGGAGATTGTCTGCGTTCAGAACCATTACAACCTGGTCCATCGGGAAGACGACACGCTGATCGACGACCTGGCGAGTCAGGGCATTGCGTACGTGCCGTTCTTTCCGCTCGGCGGGTTCACGCCGATTCAATCGTCCGTGCTGTCAACGGTCGCCCAAACGATCGGCGCGACACCCATGCAGGTGGCGCTCGCCTGGCTGCTGCATCGCGCGCCGAACATTCTGCTGATCCCGGGCACGTCCTCGCTCACGCATCTGCGGGAAAACATGCAGGCGGCAGAATTGACTTTGCCGGACGCGGTGCTCGCTGAACTGGACGCGATCGGCGAAGCCCACGGGGAACATTGATCGCGGGCAACGCTAGGTCTGGCGGCTGCGGCTGACCTGAGCGAAGCTCAGTGCAATCGCACCTTTTGATGCGGTCCCGCTGCGTTCCGCAAACGCGTTAGGGTATGGCAGCATCGAGCGGTTGAGCGGCCCGTCGCCGTCAGAGCGGCGGGCCGCCAGGCATTGCTGGCCGACGCTTCCCGCTATCAGGCCGGGATCCACGCTTGCGGAAACCATGGGGCTGGATGAGGAGCCGTGCTCGGCCAGCACTCGCCCGCCCGGATCAATGATCATGCCGTTCTGATGGCTGCCCGTGTCCGAGCCGTTGCTAAAGACTACGAACATTCCGTTATCGGACGCTCGCGCGGTCAACGACCGCCGCAGCCAGTCCGTTGATCCCACGCTCTCTGCGGCTTGCGCGCGAGATCGCTGCACCGGAGAAAGCCGCTGTAACGCAGGCTCTCCATGCCCGTCTGATCCATACGTCCGATGCGGCGCGACAAGTAAAGTCGCGCCCATCATCGCAGTCATGCGAACGTTCTCGATCAGATAATTGTCAGCGCCAATCAGTATGCCGATACGAACACCCCACTTCGTATCCACGACGGTGTACTGCTCGCCGCGCTCAATACCCGGATGTTCCACCGCCTGCAGTTTGCGATGACAACAACGCACGCCTCCCGGCATGCAAACAACATAGCTGTTGAACAAGCTGCCGTCCGGCGCCTGCTCGATGAATCCGACGCCCGCGGCAACGCCGGTGCGCTCGACTGCGTTAGCGACTTCATCGATTGAACGCCCGTCGAGCGGCTCAGCGAGCGTTGCAAGCTCACGCAGACGAACGTTCAGGGTATCGCCGTATCCGGCAAGGCTGGCCTCGGGGAAAATAACCAGTGAGATTTCTTGAAGTGCAGCCTCCCCAAGCCACGCTGACACGTTCGCAACGTTCTGCGACGCATTCCCGCGGAGCGAAATGAGCGGAACCGTCGCAACCTGGAATGGGGAAAACGAAGATAAAGACATGTCGTTCACCACCTGACTGAAGAGCTTGTTGAAGAGTCCATTGGACTGCCTGGCTTTCAATAAGTAAAATGAATCATTCGACATATTCAATAACTTATTGGAATGGAACTCAGACTTCTGCGCGCCTTCCTGACGGTGACTGAACTCCGTCATTTCGGCCGTGCTGCCGAAGCGCTCAATGTCACTCAACCTGCCCTCAGCAAGCAGGTCGCGGCCTTGGAAGACTCATTGGGTGCGCGGCTTTTTGAACGCGGCAGGCATGGCGCCGAACTGACTTCATTCGGCGCTGGCTTCCTTGCGGATGCGCAAACACTGGTACGCGATGCGGACGAACTGCTCGCACGGGCGCGCGAAGCCAGCAGTGGAAAGCGTGGATATTTACGCGTCGGTCTCGGACTCACGACCTTGACCCTGGCGCCGCAACTGATAGCGGAATTTCGCAGGCTGAATCCAAACGTCAGCGTGACGCTCAATGATCTTTCTTCAGCCGAGCAAACCCGCCGGCTTCTCGCGGGGAAGCTCGATGTGGGCTTCATCCGCCTGCCGGCCGACACGGGGTTGTCGTATTTGCCGTTGCTCACCGAGGCATTGGCGCTTGCCGTGCCTCAGCACGCAAGATGGAAGCGCCTTCCGTCGAATCTGAACGAACTCAACGAACCCGGGTTGATCGCGCTCGCGCGCAGCAGCGGCCCCGGACTGGCAGCGCAGATAGACCACTGGTGCAGCGAGCACGGTTTCGTGCCACGGGTGATTCAGCAGACCGATGATATCCAGTCCGTTCTTGCGGCTGTCGCCGCAGGCGTCGGTGCTGCATTCTTGCCGTCCAGAGCGAAGTACCTGCTGCGGGACGCCAGGGTTCTGCCCTTGCGCGATGCCGCCGCCCGTTGGCAAGTCGGGCTGGCCTGGGAGGCGACCCGCGAAAACGCGGTGGCGACACGCTTCATCGAATTCATACGCGCAGCGAAGATACCGGCGTCGTGAATCATGGCGCGAAGTTCACGTCCACATCCCCACCTGACAGCAAGGCCCTACCTGCTATTACTTTCTATTAACAAAACTTTCATATTGCCCCCATAGACTCCGCGATTCCTTACAGCGCTTTCCCGGATCGCCTCTATGCCATCGCTTCATCATCCTTTTCGTGGCGTCATCCTTGCGTCAGTCGCGATCTCGCTCGTCGCAGCCTGCGGCGGAAACTCGGACAACAATAATTCGCCGGCAACCGTCGCGACCATTCCGGCGGCGCCGGCCGACCCCGGTTTCGTCGATACCGCGCCCGTCCAGGCATCGGTCCCGGCGTTTGTCGATAATGTAGCGACGAACCAGCGGGGAGACGCCCGTTACGCGACCATGGCAACGAATGCCGGTGTGCGCGTGCTGAACGGGTTCAGGACCTTATGGCAGCCTTTGACGGATATCGTCGATGCTGGCGTAACAGCACCAGCAGCGGCTGGATTTCCTGCAGTCGTTGCGTCGACGTGGACCGGCGTACCCACCGACGGAACGCCGAACGGAACGGCCCTTAACGCCCCGGTGTTAAACGCGAATATCCAGTACGTCGCGAGTGCGACCGGGCAACGCACGGCCGCGCAAGCGGACGCGGCTTACTACGATGACCGCCGCGGCAAGGGATACAGCGTGTCGGACGGCATGGGGCCGTTGACCGCTACGTGGCGCAGCGCAGCTCAGCAAACGACCAGCATCACGAGCATTCCCGCTGACGCAACGACCACCGCGTACAACGACTCCGGCAACAACACGGGTGTCGGCGGGTCGGCCAATGCCCAGTTCGGCTCCGTTGTCGACTTCATCAACACCATGGGCAACAACGGTTCAACCGAGCCACCCAAGCGCTTTTATAAATACGCGAGACCGTTTCGCTGGAGCAGCGCTGTCGCCGTGGTGCCAACGCTGGTTCCCGCCGAGAGCACGACACCTGCAACCGATGGCGGCTTCCCAAGCGGGCATGCTGCGGAGGCGTTGCGCGATGCAATCGCGATGGCCTACGTCCTGCCCGAGCGGTATCAGGAAATGCTGAGCCGCGGCCTTGAACTGGGCGAAAACCGGATCCTCGCCGGCATGCATTCCCCGCTCGACGTGATCGGCGGACGCGTTCTCGCCGAAGCCGTTGTCGCCGCCAACCTGGTCGATCCCGTCAACGCGGCGCTCAAGCAAAGCGCGTTCACGCAGGCGCATGCCACGCTTTATTCGTTGACCGGCACGAACGCCGGCAGCTTTCCCGCGCTGGCTAAATCAGGCACCGTCGCGACCGACCGTTTCGCCGACTACGCGACCAACAAGGCCAACTACAACCGTCGGCTGACGTTCGGCTTCGGCGCGATTGCCGCGGCCACCGCGCCCGCAGTCGTTCCCAAAGGAGCAGAGGTATTACTGGAAACGCGTTTCCCTTACCTGAGCGCGGACCAACGCCGCGTGGTCCTTAAAACGACAGCGCTTGCATCAGGTTATCCGATGCTGGACGACGCCGAAGGCTGGGGACGGCTCAACCTGTTTGCTGCTGCAGATGGTTATGGCGCGTTTGCCGGCAACGTCGTGGTCGCAATGGACAGTTCGCAGGGAGGTTTCAATTCCGCGGACACCTGGCGCAACAACATCTCGGGCGCAGGCAAGTTGACGTTCAACGGCACGGGCATGTTGACGCTCGCGGGCTCAAACGGATATAGCGGCGGCACGCAGGTCCAGGGTGGCACGCTGGCCGCAGGTTCTGCCGGCGCCTTTGGTGCGGGAGACGTTTATGTCGGCGGCGGCACGCTCGCCATTGCAGCACCGGCGCGCACGCTGATTGGCGGGAAGTTGACCCTGCTCGCGCAGGGAACGCTGGAGATTGATCGCGGCGCGGGGGATGCGGGGCGGCTCGCCGTCACCGGGCAAACATCAATTGTCGGCGGTACCCTGCATGTCAAGTTCGCCCCGGGCATGTCGCCCAACGTGGGAGACACGATTGCGCTGATTGATTGCGCCGGACTGCAGGGCCGGTTCACGACCGTTTCTGTCGACGGCTTCAAAGCCTCAGCGCTTTACAGTTCATCGGGCTTGCAGATTCATATCGACTCCTGATGGATTGCGCTCCCGCAGGCCGTTGCCTGGAATCAAGGCCTGCGGGAGCGCGGGACCGGTAGTTATCCAAGTCCGACCATAGCTTTCATCACATGGCCCGCAATGCTCGGATTCTCTTTGATTCGACGCGTACTGTAGCCATACCAGTCCCTGCCAAAGGGCACGTAGATACGAACGTTGAATCCCACACCGAGCAACTTGTCACGCAGGGGCTCGCACACACCCAGCAGCATCTGGAATTCAAAGTTCGTGGTGTTCACGTCTTCCCGTCGAACCAGGGCGATTATTTCGTCGATGAGAACAGCGGCACCAGACATTGGATAGACAAACGATCTTCCATCCCGGCTCCTTTATTGAGGCGTCATTTTAGAACACGGACCGCCGCCCGGCACCGTTGACTCCCGCCGTATTGCACTCAGCGCTTTTGATGTAAAATACTGTACATCCATACAGCTATTTTCGTCATGTCCGCTCCCAGTGGAAACGTCGGCATATCCGGTTCTCGCGCATTGATCGCGTTGATCACGTTGAGGCGCTCGCGCGCTGGAGCGCCGCGGTGACCGCCATGCGGCGCATCGCGCACCTGGACATGGACGCGTTTTATGCGTCCGTTGAACTCCTGCGCTACCCCGAACTGCGCGGCCAGCCGGTCGTGATCGGGGGCGGCAGGAACGCCACGCCCGAGACTCTGGCGGACGGCACGCGGCGCTTCAAGCGGTTGCGCGATTACGCGGGCCGCGGTGTTGTCACCACCTCGACCTACGAAGCCCGCGCGCTCGGCGTGTTTTCCGCCATGGGCATGATGAAAGCCGCGCAGCTCGCGCCGGACGCCGTTCTGCTGCCCACGGACTTCGATTCATACCGGCACTACTCGCGCCTCTTCAAGGAGGCCGTGGGCACCTTTACCACGCAGATCGAGAACCGCGGCATTGATGAAATCTACATCGACCTGACCGACCTGCCGGGCGACCCCGCCGAGACCGCCGCGCGCATCAAGCAGGCTGTGCGCAATGCCACCGGGCTGTCATGTTCGATCAGCGTCGCACCGAACAAGCTGCTGGCGAAGATCGGATCCGAACTCGACAAACCCGACGGCCTGACGATCCTCACCGCCGCCGACATGCCGCTGCGAATCTGGCCGCTGCCCGTGCGCAAAGTGAATGGCATCGGGCCAAAGGCGACTGAAAAACTGACGGCTATCGGCATTGAAACAGTCGGCGATCTGGCGCGTGCCGACCCCGAGATACTGCAGGCCCGCTTTGGCCGGACTTACTCGGCATGGCTCGTGGAAGTGGCGCAGGGTTTTGACGAACGGCCCGTCGTGGTCAGCTCCGAGCCGAAGTCGATGAGCCGCGAAACCACCTTTGAGCGCGACCTGCATCCGCGGCAGGATCGCGGGGAACTCTCGGCGGCGTTTACCGACCTGTGCACGCGCGTGGCCGACGACCTGCGGCGCAAGGGGTACGAGGGCCGCACGGTCGGCATCAAGCTGCGTTACAACGACTTCAGCACGGTCACGCGCGACCTGACAGTTCCGTTTCCAACGGCCGATGCAACGGAGATCCGCCGCGCCGCCACGGAATGCCTGAAGCGCGTGCCCCTGGACCGGCGGCTGCGTTTGCTCGGCGTGCGCGTGACCGCGTTGCTGCCGGTGGGATCGTATGTGGCCGAGCCGCAACCGGTTCAGGGTGAACTGCCATTCGCAGCGGATTAGCCAGGAAAGGAATCGCCGTGTTTCAAAGCGATCTGTTCGATGCCACCCCGCTCACGCTTGTCGAAGACGCCGAAAGCGGGATTCGTTACCTGCCCGACGTGGTCCCACAAGCCACTGCACACGCCTGGTTCGAACAGGCGCTTGCCAACGTGACGTGGGGCAACCAGCGCCGCCTGATGTACGAACGCGAGGTCGATGTGCCGCGCCTGATGGCGCATTTCTCGCTGGACGCGCCGGATTTGCCTGAACCTTTGATAGAGGCGGCCGCGCAAATGCGCATGATTGCCGGCGCGCAGTTCAACGGCGTCGGCTTGAATCTGTATCGCGATGGCAACGACAGCGTCGCGCCTCATAACGACAAGACCCAAGGGCTTGTGCCGGGAGCGCCAATTGCAATCCTGTCGCTGGGCGCGACCCGTCGCATGACACTCCGCGCCAAGTCGGGCAAGGGCCGCACGCTCAATGTGGATCTGCATGCGGGTAGCGTGATGGTGATGAGCTACGCGTCGCAATTCACGCACAATCATGGAATCCCGAAAATGAGCGGCGTTGACGGACCGCGCATCAGCCTTGCGTTTCGATGCTTTGATGCTTCAAAGCTTAAAGAGCGGTAAGCATGTATTGCCCACGGAGTGAACGTGATTGCTGCGGAAAACGCAGCCGGGAGACGCGAACATTCAACGCCTCCCTGGGCCTCCGGCTAAATCAAGCCACTCGTTAAAAAGC
>Ga0073928_10010641_pt1 | contig 10902 bp, 9 predicted proteins | sample PaiPotPPA55metaG_FD_76969 | JGI IMG/M metagenome (GOLD analysis project Ga0073928, IMG submission 76969) | Iron sulfur acid spring bacterial and archeal communities from Banff, Canada, to study Microbial Dark Matter (Phase II) - Paint Pots PPA... ...
CAGTTAAGCGGAGACTCGCTCAACATCTTGCGAATGCCTGGACCATGCAAAGTACACAGGAATTCCTATCAGCACAATAATCAAGCCCGGCCAGGTGAACTGCGGCTTATAGCGCAATAGTACGACGTCGATGAATAACGCCATCAGAATATAAATCGCCGGTAGCACTGGATATCCCACCGCCCGGTAGGGACGCTCGGCATCCGGACGAGTACGGCGCAGCACGAATAATCCCGCGATCGTCAGCATATAAAACAACAGGGCCGCGAAAATAATGTAATCGAGGAGCTGTCCATAGCTGCCGGAGAGGCAGAGCAGGCACGTCCAAACCATCTGGACCATCAGCGAAACTGCCGGAGTTTTATAAGTGGGATTAATCTTCGCCACGCTGCGAAAAAATAAGCCATCTTTCGCCATGGCATAGTAAACGCGGGCGCCGGCGAGGATCAATCCATTGTTGCAGCCAAAGGTGGAAAGCATGATCGCCGCTGCCATCAAGAGCCCGCCAATGCCGCCGAACATCTGCGTCAGGGCTGCAGTCGCCACCCGATCTTCTGTTGCGTATTGGATACCTCTCGCGAGTATTGTCGCGCCGTTGGGAACGCCTTCCAGCGGCAGCACGTTCAGATAAATAAAATTGCAGGCGACATAGAGCGCAGTTACGGCGGCAGTGCCGAGAGCAAGAGATAGCGGAAGGTTGCGGCTCGGATTCTTCACCTCGCCAGCCGTGAAAGTAACGTTGTTCCAGGCATCGGAGGAGAACAGCGAGCCCACTAGCGCAACCGCAAGAATGGTCAGGGTTCCGACCATCACCGTCGGTCCGCCGACTCCGACCTGAACGGCATGCTGCGCACTTAATCCAGCGTTCCCCCAGAAATGCCCTTGAAAATTCGCCGCCAGCGCTTGCGCGTTCCGCCCTACGAATATGCCCAGAAAAATCAATCCCAGCAGGCCGGCGATTTTCGCAAAAGTAAAAATGTTTTGAATGAGGGCGCCTGTCTTGACTCCGAAAATATTAATGACCGATAGCGCGATGACCATCAAGACGGCAATCAAGTTTTGGGTGTTGAGGCCGATATCCATGTTTCCCAAAACCATAGGGCCAACGTGAATAGGCGGCACTTTGTAGAAATGCAAAATCCAATTCGTGGAAGATATCGACGGAAAGAAGACTCCTAGAAATTTCCCGAATGCAACACCCACCGCCGCGATAGTTCCAGTCTGAATTACTAGAAACAATGTCCAGCCGTAGAGAAATCCCCAGAGCGGCCCCAGCGATTCGCGAAGGTAAACATACTGGCCTCCGGCGTGTGGCATCATGGCCGCCAACTCGCCATAACTGAGGGCGGCAATAATGGTCATAAGGCCGGTGACGACCCAGGCTGCTATCAGCAGCGCGGGGGAATCAACTTCCCTGGAAATTTCGGCGGATACGATGAAAATGCCGGACCCGATCATCGAACCCATGACCAGCATGGTCGCGCTGGTCAGGCCGAGGCCTTTTATCAGGTCTTTGTCTTCTTGAGTGGAATCTTGAGGGGCGTGGATTCCCTGAGGGCGGAGGGGATTTAATTCGCTCTGAATTTCAGTGCTCATTCCGGTGGTCAACTACACGATATATGAATTGTCATCTCGAGCGCAGAAAGATCGTCCGCTAGCGGACGATCCTGCGGAGTCGAGAGACCTGCTGTGCAACGGTCTCAATAGCGACAAAATCAAGCGCAAAAGCAGGTCTTCGACTGCAGCATCGGACTCGCACGCGAGTCCGATCCTTCCGCTCAAGATGACAGCTTTGAGAAATATGATGCAATGCCGTCCTGACTTTAACCCAAGATGCGGAGAAATTCCTCTACTGATTTGCGAGGTTCCCGTATCAAGTCGGATATCACCGCGACGGAATCCGCCCCTGCATCCATGACGGACAGGCAATTGGCACGAGTGATGCCTCCGATCGCCACCAGGGGCTTGCGGGTAAGCCGCCTCGCTTCTCGTATTCCTTCCAAACCTATCACCGGGTCGGGATTCGCTTTGCTCGACGTGGCGAATACAGGCCCAATAGCAATGTAGTCGGCTGAAGTCTGGTCGGCTGCGGCAACCTGCTTAGGGTTGTGGGTGGATACTCCAATCAACAAGTTTTCGCCGACCACTTTTCGCGCGCCTTCGGGAGAAAGATCATCTTGCCCCAAATGCACGCCGTCGAATCCGGCTGCGATGCAGAGGTCGGCGCGGTCATTCATGATGAGTTTGACCGAGTCTCCGAGAAACCGCTTTAGTTCCCTCGCCTGATCGAGCATCTGAAGCGCATTCCCCGATTTGTTGCGGTATTGCAGAAGAGTGACGCCGCCTGCAACCAGTTCCTTGGCTGATTCATACAAAGTCTCATTGTCGGGGGACAAAGAAGTATCCAGAATGGCGTAGAGGCGGGGGAGCTGAATCATGAACGATGGTGGGCGATGTTAGGGCGCTGAGCGAACACGCGCCTGGCTCCCGGCACAACTTCCGTCGAAAATCGCGAAAAGCGAAGCAATATCATTCGTTCGGTGCTCGCGGAGATCAAAAAATCACTGGAGGAATCTACGCCGGCCTCCGCAAAGGTCGCGAAAGGCCGGACAATCAGAAATCAATCGAGAAGAGACGTTGTCAGTAGCTTGTTGAACTATTGCTGGCGGGAATGTCCTTTGATGTCATGTCGAAAGTGAGCATGAATCCATTCGTTCCCTTGAACTCGAACGCCTTCGGGCCTTCCTTATAAGCCTCGAGCTGATTTGGCATCATAATGAAGCCGTCATTGCGAGGCGTTCCCCAGTACTTCACATTTTTGAGCACCGCGGGTTCATCCGTCATGCCTTGAAAACGTTTCAAGTTGATCTCGGCGGTCTTACCCCCGTTCAGCGTCGCATGAGCATGGTCCCTGTCAAACGTCCAGGTGTCGATGTCGCCTTCGGCGGTCTGTAAAGATTTCCACTTTACCGGAAAGACGTGTCCCACTATCTCGGTCAGAGCCTGACGTTGTTCTGGAGTGGTCGCTTTGTCAAATGTAACCAAAGCCCAGTCCATCTGGCCTTGGGAGAAATCCCCGCCCAGGTCGCCGGTGATCCAGAACTTGGCGCCGTTGAGGCTGGTGCCGCCGTAGTGGCCCGCGTTGACTTTGTAGGCGTTGTTGAACTTGCAGTAGTGTTCCATCTTGCCGTTCTCGTGGTGCATCGCCGGATGCGAGTTGAAATAGCACATGCAGAAGTGTGGACAGCTGCAGGCCTCAATCGCGGTGGCGTTGATCGCCCAGTCTGTCGTTGGCGGAGTAGTGTGGCCCGCGGTCACTCCAAGCAAAGCTGCGATAGTTAGCAGTAGCACTTTGCGCATGAGAACCTCCTTCGGGTCCGAGATTATGTACCAAAAAAGGCGCGTTCGCAAGACGATGCATGGTGGGATTTTGATCTCCCCAGCACCATAATTAAAGAGGCTGCCGACTATGTGCAGACAAGCGCTTAATTCCTTCAAACCAAGTCAAAAATTCTCGATCATCCAGACGTTACTACTGCTTGTCATACCTTGGATTGCTAGTTCGCGGCCGTTGGGAGATGCGATCGCCCACGTTCTCCATGCCCCGCGTTGATCCCAAAGAGGAGTGGCGTTCCCTTCCATGTCAACTCGCAACAGGGTCGAACTGGTGGGGGACTGACTGGAAACGAGAAAGGACTTGCCATCGCCGGCCCAATCTATGGAATTGAGTCCGGTCCAGCCCTTTATCGTGATGTCACGCTGGGGCTCGCCTTTCAGCGAGAGCATCCGGATGACACCTTGTAGTGGGCTGTACTCCGTGAGCGCAATGCGGAAACCATCGGGCGACGGCATCCAGTTATAGAGAGTTCCGGGGCGAATATCGAATGTGAACAATTCGCGCGGCTTGCCCTGGATGGGATCAAACGCGGAGATCGTAATTTTCTTGCCGTCTTCGCTGGCTTGCGCCACGATGCAAACATCCGCGGGTAATCTCGGGCAGGCAAAGTTGCCCAGACGAGGCATGTCCATTACAAACTGTGGGGCTTCGCCGCTCGAACCCACCCGCATAATACGTTGCGTAGAACCGCCTACGCTCTGGGGACTGGTCGCGTACAGGATGAATTTTCCATCCGGACTCAGGCGAGGCATCCATGATTGATCCGGCCCAGCCATGACGTTTTCGGAAGTATCTTCGTCAATCTTCTGCCTGAAAATCTGACTAGGTCCGTTGCTGTCGGACCAAAACAGCACGCTGGCGCTGTCGCTCGTCCAGGCCGAAGGAAAGGCATTGCGCTCTTCAAGCGTCAGCCGTCGCGGAGTCGTCAGCCTGGCGCCTCCGGCCTCCAGCTCGGCCACGTATACATTGGATTGAAAATTCATTTTTAGGAAAACAAGCCTTTTACCATCAGCAGTACCCGTCGGAGAAGGGAAGGAAAAACCCACCCAATTTGTGATCCGAGCCGGCTTGTCCGAAAGCCTCCCGGTTTGGGGGTCCAGCTTGACCTGCCAAAGATTCGAATCGTTCGAATTGGGAGAGGCTTCAGCGAGCGAGAAGATCAGCCGGCCATCTGGTGCCCACCAGATCCCTTGAGGGTTCTGACACAAGTTGGCGCCCGTCAGCACTACCACTGCCGAGCCTCCCTGCAGATCGCGATCTTCGAGAGCGCACTCAAACGCGTCCGCAGCCTGGTGAATCTTGAGATAGGCGATCCGGCTGCCATCGGGAGACCAGACCACTTGCATGAATCCGGTGGAATCATCGCCACGCACCACCATTTTCGGCGACTCTCCATTCGCCCCCACGATCCAAATCGTCTGGTCGCCAAATTGACGGCTGTACTCGCCCTGGCGTCGCCTAAGCCGGTGCGCGAAGCAGTAAAGACAATCGTGCTCCCGTCCGGCGAGATCGAATGCGCGAAACTATCATCCCGGAACTTGCGGGGCGCATCTCCAATGAGCGATAGAATCCAAACGCTCGGCGGCTTGCCGGCGACCTCGAGGTTGGTCAGCACCCGCGTCCCGTCGGGAAACCACGCCGCTGGAAGCCAAGTGGCATGGGTCGATGCAAACTCGGCTGGCAGCGGAAGAGTTCTCATTTCCCCGGTCTCTACCAGCTTGATGTGCAGGCCTGCGAAATCGGAATAGGCCAGGTATTTGCCGTCGGGCGAGATCGCCGCTCCATTTACCCCGTGTCCGCCGCCATTGGCCGTAAGTTGGCGTTGGGTCATGGGCGGCTTGCTGATTGGACTGTGCTTGATTCCCATGCGCCAAGCGAGACCGCCCACGAGGAGCACGACAGCGCCGAGCCCGATCCACAACCCCGCGCGCTTAGCCGACCTTTTTGGAGCAGTGTCCGGCACCGCGTCCGCTGTAGCCGCCGAGACCGCGCTTGTCGATGACGAATACGCCGAGTCCGTATCGCGTCTCAAACGCTTTAGGTCAGAACGCATCTCGGCAGCGCTCTGGTAACGCATATCGCGATCTTTCTCGAGCGCTTTGTTGAGGAAGTCTTCCAGCTTGGGCGGCACATCGGGATTCAAGCGCACGGCCGCAACCGGCGCGCGGTTCAGAATCGCATCGAAAATCGTCGCCGTGCTGTCGCCGCGGAATGGCAACTGCCCCGTGACCATCTCGTATAGCACCGCCCCGAAGGAAAACAGATCGCTGCGGGCATCGAGCTCCTTTGCCCGTGCCTGCTCCGGCGACATATAAGAGGCCGTGCCAACCGTGGAGCCGAGACTGGTGAGATGCTGTTCGTCGATCGTTCGCGTCACCGTATTCGCAGATGCGATCTGGCTCGAAGAGCCGGCCACATTCGCAGTTTTTGCCAGACCGAAGTCGAGAATCTTGGCATGTCCGCGCTCGGTCACGAAAATATTGGCCGGCTTGATGTCGCGATGCACGATGCCTTTAACGTGCGCCGCGTCGAGTGCATCCGCAATTTCAATGGCCACCGACAGAATCTCTTCGAGGTCCAAGGATCGTGCTTCGATCCTGCGTTTCAAAGTGGTGCCTTCCAGAAACTCCATTGCGATGAAGGATTGCTCACCACTCTTTCCAATGTCGTAGATCGTGCAGATGTTGGGATGGTTCAGAGCGGAGGCAGAGCGTGCTTCTCGACGGAACCGCTCTAAGGCCTGCGGGTCTCGGGAAACGTCATCAGGCAGGAACTTGAGCGCAACGAAGCGGCCCAGTTCAATGTCTTCGGCTTTGTAAACGACGCCCATGCCACCGCCGCCAACCTTTTCGACAATGCGGTAGCGCGAAATTGTCTGACCGATCATTTCCATGGGTGCGTTGGCGTTCGAGTGGCTTCATCTTACGGACGCGGTTGCGGGCAGTCAATGAATGGCGAAGTGGCCCGGCGCTCGTGTTGCTTAGTCTCTGCTGCTGGAGGACAATCAAAATGCTATGCAAATGGGATTAAGAGGTTCGTTGCCGATTAGAAACCATTTTCGTGCCCTAATTCTAGGGGCTGAAATCATCCTTTCGTTATCTGCCCCACTTCGCGCTCAGAACCCCGCACCGACATCGCCGCCGCCCACTTCTGTGGAGTCCAACTCGGTCGCCACCTTTCACGCCGCCTCCCGGCTCGTGCTAGTTGACGTGGTGGCGACCGACAAAAACGGCAAGTTTGTCCCTGGGCTCACGCCGGATGACTTCACCGTATTGGAAGATGGCAAGCCGCAACGAATATCAGGCTTTTCTGCCCATGTGGAAGACATTGCGGCCAGGTCGCTCCCCGCCCTTCAGCTTCCGCCTCATCAATACACAAATTTCACAACTCTGCCGCCTGACCGTGCCGTCAACATCATCCTGCTCGATATGCTGGACATGCCACGGCTCGATCAGTCGTACGCGCGGCAGCAGATGCTGAAATTTCTGGCGGCTATGCCTCCCGGACAAACAGTGGCGTTGTTCGCGCTCAATTCACGCCTCACCATGATTCAGGGCTTCACGGGAAGCTCCGAGTCCCTGGTGGCCGCAGCAAAACGTCTCCTCCTCGACAATTCCACTTCCCACTTGCGGACCGAGAAGGATGACCAGCAAAATTGGGAAATTCCTGAAAACCCGCTGGGTCTGCCCGGCGATCCAACCGTCCTCTTGAACGATGCTTTGTCTCTGGAGCAGGAGTATCAAGGTGAAGTCCGGACCGTCACGATCCTGCAAAGCTTGCAGGCGATAGCCCGCTCCGTGTCAGGGTATGCCGGGCGGAAGAACCTGTTGTGGCTGTCGTCGGAGTTCCCTTTTCGCTTGGACCCGGAGTTCAACCGCGAAGGCCAGTCTTCGCATGTGCGCGATCATCACTCTGAGATTCTTGAAACCGCCTCATTAATGGCCGCGTCACAGATGGCCGTCTATCCAATCGACGTGAACGGCCTGGTCGCCGATACTCCTTTCTCAACCGGCCGGGTACTCACACGATGGGACCGTCAGGACGCGATGGAGGATATCGCGCGACAGACTGGCGGAGTGGCATTCTCTGGCAGCAATGACCTGAAATCCGCGATGCTGCGCAGCATTCAGGAAGGCACGAACTATTACACCGTCGCGTATGCTCCCACCAATCCAGATTGGAACGGAACGTACCGCAGAATCGAGATTAAGGTTAAGCGGCCCCACGTGGACTTGCGCCACCGCTCCGGTTACTACGCGGTTGCGCAGCCGGAATTCAAAGGCGACCAGGCGGCCAAGATGCTCGCCTCAGCAATGTTGCCTACAGTGCCAGAGTCCACAATGCTGTTGTTGCGCGTACAGGTCCTTCCGCCTGACCAGGATCACCGGGCGGTAAGGATCGATTATGCGGTCGAAGCCCAGGATATCGCCTTCACCGACGTTTCCGGCAAACGCAAACACGCAGCCATAGACTTCATGGCCGCCGCCTGGGACAAGCATAATCAGGACGTAGGCCACGCAACCGACATAATGGAAACCTCCATTCGTCCTGAGCAATTTGAACAGGTAATGAAGACTGGACTTCCAATGCATCAGGAACTGGAACTGAAGCCGGGCTCCTATCTGCTGCGGCTGGGCGTCATCGACCGGGGTAGCCAAAAAATTGGCACGGTGGACGTGCCCTTAACGATCCCCGCCAGCCAAATTTCGAAAAAGTAAGGGGCGCAGAGTTCCTCGTGGATTGCGAGAGGACGGATGCCTACTTCGTGGCTGGGGCGGGTTCGCTTGACTCTGGCTGAGAATCGGGCGGAGGAACGAAAGTCCACGCCGAGAGCGGAAAGCGTGTGTTTGGACGAAACCTCTGTACCAGGATCGTCATTTCCATCGCTTGCGACTTTCCATCTTTGTCTTTTTGAATGAATGTTGCGCTGACTTTCATCGGGGTGTGGTATTCGCGCGAGATCCAGACAGTCTCTTCATCATTCAATATGCGGTAGTCTGGTGGCCCGACGTTTGGTTTAAGCTGGACTAGCACCACATCACACAGCTCCTTGCGGTCTTCCACCGCGAGCGTTTCCTGTCGCACGATATTGGCAGATTGCATTGAGGCAGGCAGGTTTTGGGCGTTGAGTCTGTCGGAAAAACCAGGTGTCATGCCACGGTAAACCTCAGGCGGCAGATGCCCGGTCCGATGTTGATAGCGGCGATTGTTTTCGTGGTAAATCCAGTATCCGTCCCCGTCGCTCACAATCGTCATCGTATCGGCAGCTTTTCTCGATACCATGCGGATGCGCTTGCGTCCGCCCGATTGGTCAAACGATATTTCAACATAGCTGTGAATCGTTCGGATGTACTTGCCATCGTTGATCGACTGATTGGAAATTACATTTAGCTCATAGCTGTGTAGCTTTGAGAGCGCGGTTGCGGAATCGCGTATCAACTGCGAAGCAGACGTGCCGCCTGAAGAGGTAGGTGCCTGCGAAGCGGCACGTAGCACGAAAGCGCATGACGCCGTCGATAGGACAAGAATGAGAGTCGATTTCACCATCTTCAATTTGATTGACGATTTCCCACGGAGCCGGAGATAAATAAGAAGGCCGGAGCACATACCCGGCCTTCCATTTGGATCTTAAGATAGTCCTCAAGGTTCTTGATTTAGTTTCCAGGCCTGCGCGCCGGTGCCGTTACAGGTGTATTGCTGTAACTGGACGCCGTTTGCGGTTGATGCGCCGGGGACATCCAGGCACAAGCCGCTGTTGCGGTTAACCATCTTGTAGTAGCCATTTCCTAAAGACACTGGCTGCCACTGCTGGTTGAGTCCGCCGCCGTAAGTCCAGAGCTGAATCTTGGCTCCCGGGGCCGTGGACACGTTCGTGACATCCCAGATCAGTGACGGAGCATAACGGCTGGCTATCTTGTAATATCCGCCGCTCGTGGTTTGGAACTGCCACTCCTGGTTGGTCTGCTGATTGCCGCATGCCCATTGTTGGACGGCCGTTCCGTCGGTGGTTCCATGTCCAGTGTCATCGACGCAGCTTCCGCTGTTCTGGTTGACGATGTTATACCAGGCAGAAGTTGAAATTCCGCCTCCGCCTCCGCTCAATTGGTATACGCGGACATAATCCACCAGCATCAACTCTGGATTCGGTGTGCCGCTATTAGTCGTGCCGGGGAAACCGCCGCCACCAACCGCGAGGTTCAGCAGGATGAAAAATGGGTTATTAAAAACCCAACTGTCTCCTGAAGGAATGTTTGCCGGCGTAATCGTGAGAAAGGGAGTTTGATAGTTGTCGCGGTAGAACTGGATTTGATTGTTTGACCAGATGTTTCCATAAGTATGCCAGCTCGCCGTCGTCGATCCTCCACCGAAGGTGTTGTTCGCCCCGATGCCGCTGGCTCCCGAGTAACCCGGCCCATGAATGTGCGACGAGGTGGTGCTGTTGCCATAGCTTTGCACCCACTCCATAATGTCCTGCTCGCCGCAGCTTGGCCATCCGACCGAGCCGATGTTGGCGCCGAGCATCCAGAAAGCCGGCCACAGTCCAGCGCCTTCTGGAAGCTGCATACTGGCTTCAATCCGCCCGAAGGTAAACTGCTGTTTGCCTTCGGTATGCATTCGGCCCGAGGTCCACTGGCCATTGACATCTTTGCTGGCCCGGATGACCAGATGACCGCTTCCGTCTTCATAAATGTTTGGGTTCGAAGTACTGCAAGGGGCGGCGTTCGATCCGGGGGCGCAGTAAAATTCGATCTCTCCGTTCCCCCATCCGTTATTGTTGCCCACATCAAAATTCCACACACTTGACGAGGGATAGCTACCGGCGGCTCCGTTGAACTCGTCGCTCCAAACCAGGTTCCAAGTCTGCGCATGCAGGCCGGAGGCAAAACCGAAGAGAAGCAAACCCAATAGCGCCACGTTAGGCAAATATCGGCATCCGAACGTGTGCTTAGCGGAACCGGAGATGAACAGGTTCTTCATAGACATCGCACTCCTTTCATATGCTGTTCTTGCTGTCTTTTGTTGGGTCCGCCGCAAGCTGTATTTCTCACCACTGCATTTGACCGGAATGCTCAGGGCGGGCAGTATGGATTTCCCGCAACTTCTGATCCCCAGGACATTACTCTGAAACAGAGAGGAGATTCTCACAAACCTCGTCTCGGTTCGATAGGGTACATGCTGTATGAGCCTGTCGCCTTAGTACTGTTACAGTTCGTGCCGAGATTCATCCAAGTCAACGATTTTATGACGCATTGCTGAGTGCGGCGGATGAAGTTTGTTCTGAACCGATCAATGGGCCCGATTCGGAACACGAACCAGCTTCGCTTAGCTGGCAGTGATGTGAATTTCGTTGCGCGGTTTCAGCAGATAGGCCGGAAGTCAGTCTTGACAGCAAGGTATAATAAAGGATTCTCTACCCCCTGAAATCGCATTCTGTACGGGCACGAAACGATTTATGGATTTCAAATTAGTAAGCGATTACAAGCCTAAGGGCGATCAGGCGACCG
>Ga0073928_10010642_pt1 | contig 10901 bp, 8 predicted proteins | sample PaiPotPPA55metaG_FD_76969 | JGI IMG/M metagenome (GOLD analysis project Ga0073928, IMG submission 76969) | Iron sulfur acid spring bacterial and archeal communities from Banff, Canada, to study Microbial Dark Matter (Phase II) - Paint Pots PPA... ...
TCGAGATTGGGAGCCAAGCTAATCAATTGATTTGCCAAGTAAATGCTGTTGCCCAGATGCGGGTTAATCAATGCAGGGAGCGCCTTTGAATCCTCATTTAACTGCTTCAGGAAAAGACCTGGGCTCGCGAGCTTGTCCTTATACGGCGAGTTCTTCAGGACCTCCAGCGCTTTCTGGTTAGCCTGCTGAATTCGGGCAGGACTGTCCTTAAACGTGAAGTGAGACAACGCATCGGCAGCGCTAACCTTTGTGGTGTCGTTGAAGCCCCACTGGTCCGTGGAAGGCTTGCTAAGAATAATGTCGGCCAGTTCTTGCGCCAACATGGTTGCCAAGCTGGCTTCGTCGGGCAGCACGTCGATCAATCCACGGCTTAAGACAATCGTGTGGCCGATGGAAAACATCTCCAGGGTGCCGCTGAGAAGCACGCGGCACTGAACGTCCGGCTGGATGTCGAGGTTATTTGTAACTTCCAGGTTGTTGACGACGATCTCCATTGTTTTCTCGGCGGCGCCATGCGGAGCGAGGAAGCCGGCCCGCTCCAGGCTATTCAGCACGTTGTTTTCCGCCTGACGCTGCCATTCGCGCTCCGCATCAACTGGCGTGCCTTCCTTCGCCTGCGGTTCCGGATCCAAGAGCGCGGCGCCAGAATGGGGTGCGGGCGTGACCGCCACCGCGGTGAATTCTTCGTGGCCTCCGGAATTCTTCAGGTTGTAACCCCATAGCCGCGTCTGGGCTTTGAATCGAATCACGCCGGCCTGAGAACGCTCGTGTCCTGAGTCCTGACTGAAAATGTAGGCAGGCACCCAGAGATTGGGCTGAACGTTTAATCGCCAGCTATCGAAATGAAGATTGAAACCGTTTTTTTCCGCAATAGGAGTATCCATGCCATTGAAGCGAACGATGGCAAAGGTCTGGTCTTCTGCCCAAATGCGGCCAGTGAATCGGCCTTTTCCCGTTCCCGGCAGCGGCGTAACGTCGAAGACAACGCAACGAACATCGCCGACGAATTCGCGTCGAACGTAGTCAAATAGATAGCTCTGGCGGTCAAATCCTTGGGTGTCGACAAAAATCATGCGCAGGAAAACCTCAGGCGAGTGGGGCGACGTGAAAGCACCGCCCAGGTGCGCAAACGGATTCAGGGAATCGAGAACTCCTTTTTTGGAGCCGAGCAAAGAGTGGTCCACCACGCCATTCGACAGATCCGCCTGCCCCAGCAAATAATGATCGCCGGAGGGAATACTCCCCATGTTCGGGTCAGGCTTCATGTCCTGAATATAGGTTTCCACGATCGGCCGAAAGCTCTGTATTGTGGTTACTTCTTCGCGCTCGCGCGCGATGATGCGATCGATTGCTTGATCCACTGTCTTGACGGACGAAGCGGCAGCTTCCGCCCGCGGCGGTGCCTGGCCGGCTGACTGCGCCGTCTGTCCCCAGGTCGCAGCGGCTAGAATGCAGGCCAAGAGTGTTGAGAGGCAAAGATTCGCAGATGCGCGCATATACTCCCCGTTTGTTATAAATGGTGGCAGACGCCTGCTTTTAGTATGCAATCAATAAAGCGAATTTCATAGTGCGCGCCCCTACCTTGCATATATGCGCGAACAACCACCCTCAATCTTCACCAAGTTCTGGGTGAGAAAGAGCCCATCGGATCATTTGCGCGCGTGACCATAAGATCAGTCCTAAGGTGGGTTTGAATTTTCCACTGTCGTAGAGTTTTCGCCGCAGTGCACTTCCAATCAAATATCCCGCCGTCTCATCTGCCTCACCGACGCTTGTAACAATCGCACCAGATTCTACGAATGGTTTATTCACGAATGAGAGGTGCGGGCTCACCTTGAATGTGTCCGCAGAGTGAAGCCAAGATGAGACAACGAGTCCCTTTATGTCCGGTTGCATTTCAACGGACCGAGCGATGCGGTACCAGGACCTATTACACTCTTTCTCGAGTAGTATCAAAGGGTTCTTGCGCCGAGTGGCCATATGGGGAAAGAAACAAGGTGCAAATCCTTTTAACCGCGTGGCAATGAAATACGACACTTTTGGCAACGCGGACAGAGGAACCTTGAAGAGCCAAGAGCGCGGGAATCCTGAAATTTCCCAATGAAATTCTCCTGCGGGAAATCGCTCGAGCAGCGCGATTTTGCTAAACGCCCCGAACGAGTTACTTTCCGGCTGAAACAGGCGCAGATCTTGGGCCGAAGGACGCGCAAAGGATTGGAATTCGTCGCAGATCATCGAGCGGACAGAAAGATGGACGGGAATTGTGGCCAGTCGGTTCAAATTAACGAGAGCAACCTCGAGCAGGAGTACGCGTTGAATGCCAGCGAGTTCATTGAGCGTCCAATGCGGATCCGCCCCTACCCGACTGAGAATCGAGAGTAACTCTTTTTTCCGGTCCTGCGCCGCAACGACGGATCGCAATAGACCAACGGAACGCGGGCTCCGGAGGCCAGCAGTCTCCAATTTTGCAACGATGAGACTCAATGGGGGATTTCGAAGCTCGGAGGTGCAAACGTCGCGTGTGGCTGCGATCTTGGCAGAAAGATCCATCACGCCTGAGGCATAGCGCAGCAATCGCTCATCATGCGCCGCAATGCGTCGGTGCTAAGGTAACGAACCGGATTCCACGGATGACTGTCTTCCAAGGAGGCCCCGTGTTAGCCCAACCGTGGGCATAACGTGTGACTCTCGTTTTATGCCTTAATCGCACGTTCAGATACATACTTGCACAAAGAGCCGACGATAGTCATTTGCTCGGCATGCAATTCGTCAAAATCGATTTCTCGACCGCAGTACTTACTGAGGGCGCTCATTAATTCCAAAAAATCGAGAGAGTCGAGGAGTCCCAAAAGCAAAATGTCGGAATCATCCGAAAAATCTGACGGCAAATTGAGTCCTTGCGCTCTTAGTTTCTCGGCCAAATATTTCGACAAGAATACGCGGACCTCACCGGGAGTCATACTTCTCCCCTCAGTGAATCAAGTACGGTAAGAGCCTTCAGCAGAGCCCGTCCTTACGAAGATAATTCTGAACAGCCTTCGAGCAGTCTAGCTGGAGTAAATCGGATATGTCAATTTGAATTCCAAATTCCTCCTGAAGAACGGCAGCCAGTGTTACAGCGAGTCCCAGGCGCTGATGGATTTACGCCCCCAGCGGATTTCGATTGGAGACACTTCGTTTTTGGATCCACATTCAGGACCTCAGACCAGATTTTTCCGAGTTTCTTCTCTAGGGGCGCGCGCGGCGCGACGAAGCCCCTTCAGTGTTCGTTTCGATCGCGAGCCAGGATGCTCTGCTGCAAGACTTCGAGGCTTCCGGACAGGAAGGCTGCCCGGCACGCTGGCCGCCGAAGCTTCCCACTCGATGTTTTTGGAATGCTTCTTTCTTGAACCAATACGATGGCGCGCGCAACTACTTCATGCTCCCGCAAAACCGCTTGGCGGATTGCATCGATAATGTCGATAAGCCCGGTTTGGTGAGAGGCTCTGACTTCCTGAACGATTGCCAGACCTTCGTCGAACTCATCTTGAACCGAGAATGCCACCGTGCAGCCCGGCCGCAGTCCTTTGTGACACCGCTCTACCGTCAGCTCGATATCCTCGGGATAAAGATTACGACCCCTGATGATAATCAGGTCTTTGAGCCGCCCCGTAACGTAAAGCTCTCCCTCGTGAAAAAAGCCCAGGTCACCGGTCCGAAGAAAGGGACCGTCCCCGGAATCTTTCAGAAACGCACGGAAGGTGTTGTCAGTCTCTTTGGAATTATTCCAATATCCCTTCGTGATATTGGGGCCAGAGACCCAGATCTCGCCAACCCTTCCAGGAGGGCACTCCGTACACGACTGTGCGTCAACGATTACAATTTTTTGCCCGGATGGCGCCTTCCCGCAACTCACGATGTGGTTGGCTGGAACGTCTTCGGGCGGATCAACCACCACATCATTTCGCTCGAGAGCCGCTTTTTGTACTCGTAAAATTGTTGGTTCCTTAAACTTTATCGATGCAGCGACCGACAAGGTGGCTTCCGCAAGACCATAACCGTTGTAAAACGCCTGACGCCGAAACCCGCAGTCCTTAAATGCGGTCGCGAAACGATCGAGAGTCCCTGGGTGCACGGGGCTAGCGCCAATGCCGGCGCAGAGCCAATTTTCCAAGCGGAGGCTTTCGCGCTCTTCAGCCGGAATCTTGCTGACGCACAGCTCGTAAGCGAACCCGGGCCCGCCGCTCGTAACATTTTTGTGACGCGATATCGTCTGCAGCCAACGTACCGGCTTTTGCAGAAAAACTTCCGGCGGCATAAGCATACTGGGCGCCCCTGAATAAAGCGGCTGGAAGACGTTATTAATTAAGCCCCAATCGTGCGCGAGTGGTATCCATCCGACGAACGTGTTGCTTTCCGTATAATCATGCGCTTCCTGGAGCATCTTTTCGTTTTCCAGGATGTTGCGGTGGCTGACCATCACGCCTTTCGGCGCGGCCAACGATCCCGACGTATATTGCAGAATCGCTAGCGTCTCTCCGTGGATCGGCGGACACTTCCAGTCCTCGGCAAGCTCCGACGGAATCGACTCAGTTGCCACCCAACGAACACTCTCCAACTCGGGATGGATGCGGACCAAGACTTCCATAAATCCGAGCGTGTTCCCCGTCGTCAAAGCTACTACTGGCTCAGCGTCTTTCAGGATACGTTGCAAGCGCGAGACGGTTCGACTTATACGAGCGGGATCGAGCGGGTAGGCAGGCACTGCAACCGCTCCGCGGTAAAGACAACCAAAAACAGCAGACACGAACTCTGGCCCTGAAGAGCTCAAGAGCAGCACACGGTCACCTGCCGCCGAGACTGAACTCAGCCAGGCGCTGATCGCTCGCGCGCGAAGATCCAACTCCGCGTACGTGAAACTGGCTTCTTCGGCCTCGCCCTTTGGCAGAAAAGAATAGCCAAGCCGGTCGGGCTGCCGTATGGCCCTTCCTCGGAGGACATCGACAAGCGTCTCGCCCGAGATTTCCACTTTAGGTTCCACCCGGGATTTTCATTTTAGCCTGTCAGAATTTTCGATATTGTACACGCTATAGCCTACCGAGTCTTGCCACTATCCACCACAGCATTCCGTCGAAATTGCCGTCGGCAACCGCGATCTGTGTCTGGCGCGCGGCCCGCTCCTAAACCTTCACCTGATTGTCAGCCTCCGACCCTTCCTAGCCGACGCCTGAGCCAGCTTGTGATCCGTCGATTGCGTGTTGCTCGTAACCGATCCTTGCCCATTTGTTGAAATGTAGTGTCCTACTTCTACTCTGATGAGTCGCTGGCCAGCAAAAAACTGAACTCGCCTCGCTGTTCCGACGATCACTTAGGCAGATTTGGGTGGGGAACCCTCAGGAAGTAGCTCCCCCGCATTGCGACACGACGCGGCCGTGGTCGGTAAACCTTCAACGCACGTGTCGTCAAGTGCCCAAGTTGCGAGCAAAAGTACCGGCTGGCATATGGCGAATCCGAAAGCCTTCATTCAAGTGCGTGGCTGATAAAGGCAGATGCGGTCCTGCGAAAGAGGCACGAGCAATCTCACGAGACTGCAGTATTGGAACTGCGCTGATTTGCGACTGTGACCGTTCTAATATGGCAGCAAACTTCGCGATCCAGGGACGCTACGTAATTTTATTGACAATAGGCTGTATACAAAGTAGGTTCTGCACACTCCTGGTAATACCGGTACTGGAGTGCGCCTCCGAGTGCAAAACGATCGACAAGAATTAACTCCAGTAAATCTGAACCTCATTCAGAAGTCGCTCCGGATTTTGCTGTCTCTTGGTTGTCTGTTTATCATTGCTTCGATCTCAAAACCCAGTTTTGCAGAAACGTCCGCAAGGACAATAGTGAAGGGCCGCCCCGCCCCGCAAAGCAATCAGAACGCCGGCACTTCCGTGATAGTCACCTCGCCTGAGACCAATATTTATCCCAATCAATCCGTGACATTGACCGCTACTGTCTACGCTAATGGATCCACCCCTGCACCGACAGGAAGTGTCAATTTCATGCTGGGGACAACCTCGCTCGGACTTAGTGTTTTGACTCAAATCGATCAATCCGATTCGGCGGCTACGCTGATTTTGACTGGATCTCAGATTGTTCTCGGTGCCAATAGCATTAGCTCGATCTATTCAGGGGATGCGAACTACTCTGGATCAACCTCAACAATTATCATCATGTTGTTGAGCCCGCAGGTGAGCTTTAGCTCCGTGCAAGTCGGCACCGCATCTTCAATGCAGACTTTGACATATCAATTCACTGCTGCCACTACTCTTTCTGCAGTCAATATCCTAACAGCGGGAGCGTCAGGACTGGATTATGCCGATGGAGGGAGCAGCACTTGCGCGGCAGCTATGTTCTATACCCCGGGCCAAATCTGCATGGTGAGCGTCATCCTAACGCCGTCAGCGCCTGGACAACGGTCTGGAGGAGTGACGTTGTTTGCGCAGGGTAGCAACACTTCGCTAATGACCTGGTACTTGAGCGGCATAGGTCAGTCGAGTGCGGTCACGATCGACCCCGGGGCGCAGTCAATAGCGGCTACGCTTACGGGTGACACTCTCTACGGCTCGGCGATCGATGCGGCCGGAAACCTTTACGTAGTTGATCGTGCGAACAATCAGGTGCTTGAACTGACCGCGGGTACCTTCGCGCAAAGCACACTGGTGGCCACTGGTCCTCTATTAAATCCGATTTACCGTCTCTCGGATATGCGGATGCGCGTGCTGATGATTTTTCCGATTGTTTCGACCTCACGCAAACGCCGATTACTTTTCAAACAGTTCCGGCGAATCTAGACGCAAACTTCTTCTTAAACTCCAAGAGAGCTCCGACACCCCCCGACGATGACGACGAGAAATGATGCACGCGACATTGAAGCTAGCCGGCGCAATGAAGGTTTTTGCTTTAACCGAAGATAATCGCCGTCTAGTCAATTGTTAGACGAGTTTTCCTGCAATCGCGACCAATAGACGCCGCTCGCTTATGTTCAGTTCTTTCCACGCGGATGCGAAGGCCTTTATTTGCCCCTGTTCTTCGTCTGTCCTTCCAAACTCCAGAACCGTCTTCAAAAGTTCGGTTCTTCATATTAGGACTGCAGTTATCCCTGACCCCAATGATCCATGCTGGACGGCGCGTCTTGAGTTGCTTCGCCACGACGATCAACAACTCAATCAGTGAGAAAACCTTCTGTGTTCTTTTCATGACTTCTATATCCTCGGTAAGCCGTGCAAATCGGATAGTACATGGTGGTCAAGTTGATGAATCTACGTGTCGAAAACCCGAATGGCGGTTAGCGATCCTCTAGTCAGCGCCTTTCATGAGCATGAAGTAAAAGAATTGCTGCGCAAACTAGTCTTGCAAGAGTTCGGTGGCTTTCTTATAGGCCACGCTTTCTCCGCGACCGAACGCCACAAAGTGGATGTTTTCCGAAGCCACGCGAGTTAAATGATCCTCAGAACCATTCGAGATCATCTGTTTAACAGTCACGGAGGCAGTTTGCGTCTTTTGACGGGCAGGCCGCAGCAGCCCGACCGGTCTCCAGATGCTTCTTGACCGACATTCTAATTTTGCTTAGGCTCTCTTCATCCTTGGGAACGTTCCACCCTAGCTAGAGCGCGGTTGTTTCGAGGGGCCACATGAGAAGCCAGCGAACAGTTCTGAAGTCTCTGATAAGAAGATATCGTTTCCTGCTGTTGTTAGGTTGCTTCGTGGGTGTTTTGCCGCTGAGAGCTCAGAATCCGCTGGCGCAACGAGTATTGGTGGTCTATGACCCAACGGTCTCCGATTCGGTCAATGTGGCAAATCATTATTTGGGCAGCCGCGGGATCCCCAGCGGCAACGTGTGTGTTATCAGCCCGCCGGAGACTGCGACGGCGCTGCCATGGTCCACGTACGCCTCTACCGTACAAACGCCGATTCAAAACTGTTTGAACGCGGTGGGGCCGAATCAAATTCTGTATATCGTGCTCAGTTATATCAGGCCTTTCTCGTTGATTGCGCAAAATGGAAAGCTCTACGCCATGGATCAGTACATCGGAGATATTTGGAATCAATATGCAACGACGGACGCCTTCCCATATCCAAGCCAGACGCAACCGTATTTTGTTGTCAATCAGGCCCAGGGGAATTCGTACGCAGCGCCTCTCTCTTTTGCGGATTACCGCGCGCAACAAGGCTCTTTGCAAATTTATTCAGTCTGGCGGCTCGATGGAGCGACGGCAGCCTTAGCCCAGGGGTTAGTGGATCAGGCAATCGCCGCAGAACAGAACGGTTTAACCGGCCAAGCTTGTCTAGATCGAAGGTTTGGACCAATCGCGAACGAATTCGATGCTGGCTACGGTAGCGGAGATTGGGAACTTCATATGGCTGCGGTGTTTGCCGGGCAAGCTGGATTCCGCGTTACCGAAGACGACAATCCCCAAGAATTCGGCACGCCTCCGGCGCCAGATTGTCCGAATGCTGCCCTCTATTCCGGCTGGTACAGTCTGGATCATTACAACAATGCGTTCACATGGAATACTGGAGCTATCGGATTTCATTTGGATAGTCAGTCAGCGGCGAACCCGCGCACAGGGCCTAATTGGTCGGCCAATGCCATTCAACATGGCATTACGGCCACAAGCGGTGCAGTGGCTGAACCGTACTTGCAAGGGCTTGCGCAGCCGGACGGCGTCTTCCTAAATCTTCTGGAAGGCGCAAACTTAGGGGACGCTTTTCTGAGGAACGAGGCCTGGCTTAAGTGGATGATCCTGAATATCGGCGATCCGTTGTACCTGCCATTTCCAGGCGGTTTGCCACCGTTCAGTGGTCAGAATCCACAGACATCATTAGTTCTGAATCCGCAGTTTGTGGTGGGGCCGTTGCCTTCAATTGGTACGGTAAATCTTGCTGCACCCGCGCCCGCGGGCGGCACGGTAGTAAACTTAGTCAGTAGCAAAAGGTCTGTTGCCACAGTGCCTGCAAGCGTGATAGTTCCTGAAGGGGCGACGCAGGCGAATTTCAGCATTTCGACTGTGCCGCAAAAGAGAAATACTTTTCTCGTTATTTCTGCTTCCGGCGGTGCAACTCAATCAAACACACTGGCCGTCGTCCCCATGCTCGGAGGAGCTTCGTTGATTGCCTCAACCATTGTTGGTGGTGACTCCGTTACTGCAGCGATCTTTCTCAACAATTCGGCGCCGGCAGGCGGCACCACAATTGCGTTGAGCAGCAGCAACCCATCGACAATTCCGGTTCCGACGACCGTGACGGTGCCAGAGGGTTCGTACCAATCAGTCTTTACGCTGACTAGCAATCCTGTCAGTTCGACTACGGCGGTTACGATTAAAGCATCCTTGGACGAAACTGTTGTCTTGACCTCCATCACTGTATTTCAAACCCTGGCATCTTTAAGTCTCTCCCCAAATACGACGGTGGGCGGCGACCCTGTTCGCGGAACGGTTACACTCATGGGCCCGGCATATTCGGGTGGGGTTACTGTGTATCTTACTTCGAGCAATCCGTCGGTCGCTGCAGTTCCATCGAGCATCACCGTTCCTCCCGGTGCAACCAAAGAGACGTTCAATCTTACGACCGTTCCGGTTTCTTCCTCGACTCCGGTCACCATTGCCGCCACCAGCGGCGGCTCGATGAAGTCTGCTACGGTCACCGTCACAGCACACCATTAGTATCGCGACCGCTCGGACCCGTGGAATTCATCCGTCCAGTTGAAACTACGGAAACCCGGAGACGCCCTATTTACTTCCACGTGTACCTAACACTGCAAATCGCTTATCTAAGGAGGATTGGGATGCGATCAAGCGCTAAGATCGCGTCATGGGGAATTCGGGCCCGGTGGAAAACAGGCGATGTCCTAGGTGCTCAGGAGCGGAAGTGCGTCGCTCGCCGAGACGAGGTTTTTGCGAGCTGGTCTTACTGTCCAGCATTTGCATGCGTCCATTCCGGTGCCAAGGTTGCGGAAACCGTTTCTACCGATTTAGTTTTAATGGGCGAGCGTCCTCATTTTCGTCTTCACGAGTGCGGGATCTGCACCCTAGGTCCGAGACACTATTGCCTGTATTGATTTACGGATACGGAGCCGATAAGGAGCCTTTCCGGGAAGAAGCTAACGCGCGTCTGGTGAGTATGTACAGCGCAGAGCTCACCTTAGTAGCGAAAGTTCAGTGCGGCGAAAGGCTTCTGCTGCTGGATCCAGCGAGTGATGAAGAACAACAATGTGAGGTAGTGTCTATAACTGAGCAGCTTGACGGAAGCAATGTCATTGGTGTCCGATTTCGACATTCGGTGTGGGGTTTCTGGAGCACCACGAAGTTTTCGGATGGCAGGTAATAGAGCTTCGCCAACCGGAGATTGGTCGAAAACTCCGAGATGCGATGGACCCGGCCTCTTCGACTCTTAAGCGACCGGATACGAGGCAGATGATAAAACAAGTTCCAATCTCACATTCCCTTGTCAAAACCAGATAATGTGAACGCCCATGGCCATCAAGGCTGCGGCGATAATGCTTTCGGGGACCATGCGAGGGAGACGTCCGTGTAGCTGGCTGGCAAAGTGAATGGCTGGTATCGAGCCGCAAACCAATGGCAGAACGATATGCCAATCGATGTTGCCCATGGCCGCGTACGGAAGGCTGGAAAAGGCGATCAGCACCATGCCGGTGACCACGCTGGTTCCGACTAAATAGCCTGCTGTCAGCGGGAACAGGATTACCAGAGCGGAGACGACCAAAGCGCCGCTGCCGATCGACGTCGTCGATACGATGGCCCCGACTATAAAGCCGATGAGAACAAGGAGCCCGTCGAACTTTTTCCCGGCAAAGAAGGCTGGGCGCTCGATACCTGGCCGCAATCTATGCGGTACGAGCTTTAGCAACATCA
>Ga0073928_10010643_pt1 | contig 10900 bp, 8 predicted proteins | sample PaiPotPPA55metaG_FD_76969 | JGI IMG/M metagenome (GOLD analysis project Ga0073928, IMG submission 76969) | Iron sulfur acid spring bacterial and archeal communities from Banff, Canada, to study Microbial Dark Matter (Phase II) - Paint Pots PPA... ...
CCGCCAATTCCGAACGACTCAAACGCAACAAGCCTGAACTCTCCGGTCACCGAAAAAGGCGTGATAGATATTCTTCCGGACGGAAGCCGCATGGTTTGGGAACGCGGCCCAATTCCCCTTCCCGCAAATCAGTTCGTCTGGCTGCGATTCCGTCTGGAAGATCCGCGGGGAGTTCCTGCTACCGACGTGGAACCCTATATGGGCATGGCCGGCCACGCTGAAATTGTGCGCTCGGACCGCTCCGTCTTCGCGCACGTCCATCCTGACGGCTCAGTGGCAATGGCCGCTCTAGAATTGACGCAAAAAAATTCCACCGGGCCCGCGTCGGCTAACGGAAATGAATCAGCAACGATGGCGATGCAAATGCCTCGGGATAAAATTTCTCCGGAAGTTTCGTTCCCCTACGGATTTCCAAAGCCCGGGGAGTATCGCATATTCGTTCAGATCAAGCGCGCAGGGCGCGTGGAAACCGGCGTCTTCGACACGTTGGTGACGCCATGAGGATTCACGCAGAATTATCGAAATCGACTTCAGCGGCGGAAGCCTTACTGAAAGTAGTCGCAGAAAATGTTCAGCTACTCGCTGGGCCGCATCATTTTCGCAGCAGTCTTGGTAACAAAGTGACGAGGCGCCAGCCGCTGACCTTCTTTCATCAATTTGTTCATGAACCCGGAAATGACGTAGCTTTTTCCGGCCGCGAGCGCTTCCAGCCCCACGCGCGCGACTTTTTCCGCAGTCTCGGCCGACCTGAAAACCCGGTCCGGCTGCTTAGCCACCTGCTGAAATTCCGTGTTCGTCGTCCCCGGGCAAAGAGCGCAGACGCGCACACCGAAATCGCGTAGCTCTTCCGCCACCCCCTCGGCGAACAAAAGATCGAAAGCCTTCGTTGCCGCGTAAACAGAATTGAACGGCACGGCCTGAAACGCCGCAAGCGAAGCCACGATCAACACGTCGCCATGCTTGCGCGCCACCATCGCGGGAAGATAGAGCCGCGTGAGATACACCACCGCCGAGCAATTCACTTGAATCATCTCGAGCATTTTCTCGACAGGAATTTCATGCGCGTAGCCGAACGCGCCAAACCCTGCGTTGTTAATCAGCAATTCGACCTCCATGTTCTTTCCAGAGGTGAACTGATGAATTTCAACCGGCGCTGCGGGCCGGACGAAGTCCGCAGAGAAAACTTCAACTTTCACTCCATGCTGAGCAGAAAGCTCGGAAGCAAGTTTTTGCAGCCGGTCGATGCGCCGCGCGGTCAATACCAGGTTCGCGCCGCCGGCCGCCAGCAGTTTTGCAAACTCACATCCGATCCCAGCGCTCGCGCCAGTAATCAATGCCCATTTCCCAGCCCAAGTTTTCAGCGCGTCATGTGCCACACCATCCTCCATCGTCGATATCAGCTGCGAATGAACCACCAACGGAGAGCCTTCGGAACCAGGCAAGGCATCCCTCCATCGCATTTGCCCGTGACATCTACGGCGTCCCGCCACGCGCTCGTAGCAACTCCACCGTCTTGCTTTCAGCATTCCACTCAGCGCCAGGAAAAAGCGCCGCGTACCCTAAGGGTGTGCACGCGACGACCTCACCAGGACGCTCGTAGTGACCTGGAACTTTCACACGGACAGACAGGTCTGCTCCACGATCAATCAAAAGTTGCGTTACGTCGAGCCCGCGATCGCCAAATTGCGTGACGGAATGGAAAATTGGAGTTTGGCCGCCGACGCCCGCTTCATTCAGCATAGCACGCGCGTTCACATCCGCGCCGCGGTCGAGAAGCATTTTTGCCGCTGCAAGGTTGCAATACTCCGCAGCGACATGCAGAAGCGTCGCCCGCTGAAGCGTCAGTTGACGCCTCGCGGTACTACCGAAATCGAGTTCCGAGAATCGGCGATTCAGTAGCGCGGGCTCGGCGTCGACGCGCTCGGCCAGACGGTCGATTCGACCTCGAAGCATGTCCAGCACACTGGGAAGGTCGTATTTTGTCAGGCCGCCCGCGCTTAGAAGGATGTCAATGCAATCGCTGAGTTGCGTAGAGCGCCAATACGAACCGATCACGAAGTCCAGAGCAGTGCCCGGATATTTTCGTTTCGGCTTGGCGCAATTTGGACTTGCCCCATGATCCAGGAGCCATCTGAGAGCCAGCGGGTCGACCGTCTCGCACGGCGCGAAGATGATGGGGTAATATCCGTTCCACTCGGCGTTCACGTTGGCACCGTGTCGAAACAGCAACTCCATCATGGGGATTCGATCCCCCTGGAGTGCCGCTCGCATCAGGGGCCCATCGCCGCCCTGATGCACGTCCGAGCCTTTCTCGATCATCCACTCCGCTATGGCAAGCCTGTCGGGAGTCGGTGGCTCGTAAGGGGCGCGGCATTCGGCTACCCAAGTGAGCGGGCCGTTTTTGGCATAACCCAGCGGGGCGCGATGCAGCGCTGGGTTGCGGGCCATAAGCAATTTGACGCGCTCTAGATCGTTGGTGTCGATGGCCTGCTTGAGCTGCCCGATCTCTTCGAGCGATTCAACGTGAGCTTTGAGTTTTGGCCAGCTTGCAAACCCATAGAGGCGAGCAATCTTAAACTGAGCGTCGGTGAGCGATGAAGCGCCGCCGTTATTCAACAGATCCTTAGCTTGATGTTTTAAGTGCCGGAGATTCGGACGCTCAGGAAGCGCACGCGGTGTGTCCTGGGGATTGGTCGACATGGCGACCTCCTTTCGTGAAATCGCCCGTTGTCCGCACATCAGGCTGAAAGAAGGTTCGCGAAGACCGAATCAACGAGGTGGGCTTCTGCCCTTTCCGCGGACGGATGCGTCCCTAACGCTGAACGGATTTTAGCACAATGCATGCCGCCTCCGCGTTGCCGAGGGGCTTGTCGGAGTGACCGTTCAGATTACAGTGGGGGATTTTCCAAACCTATTAAAACTTGTAAACGATGCCAGCGGAGACTTTCGGACTCCACTGGTTGGTCTGGAAGAAGCGTGTGCCGAGCAGGTCACCTTCGAGGCGCAACGAAAATCGCGAATGCTGTGGGTTCACATCGACTCCCCCGCCGAGCAGGTAGGCGAAAGCGCCTTGGCTGCCATAAGGGGTATCCGGTGAGAAGTACGCGCCGCCGATCAAGGTATGGCCGAATACCTCGAAACTGCGGCCCAAAGACGTTCGCAGGCGCGGGCCACCGCCAACGAACAGAGTCCAGGAACTAGCGCCGGCGAGCGTGCCATGCACACCCAAAGCTTCGACGTCGAATCCAAGCCAGTCGCGGTAATACCAGGTAACCGCGGCATTCACTCCATTTTGATTCTCTGCCACGTTCGGCAGCTCATAAAATCGCACAAACGTATAGCCCACATACGCCTGCCAGCTGTAGTTTTCGAACACACCCTGCACAGCTTGAGGCTCAGGAGCGGGAGACGGCGCCCAGAGTGCTGGGTTGGCGAAAACTGCCGGCATGAACACGCTTTGCGCGATCGGAGTAGGCGTTCCGATGGTCGCGTCCGGCGTTGGTGATGCTAAGGCGAATAGCCTGGCGTTCTGCGCCCCAGGGGCGTGCATTACGAGGGCTGCCTCGGGGTTAGGGGATGCCGATGCCAACGCGGAAACATTTTGCTGTGCTGCCGCACTAAAAGCCGCAAGCAGGATAATTCCAAACAAGGCAGCAATGCGTCGCATAGGCTTGTTACCCCCGCATACAACAATCCCCATGTACCAACATTCAATTTGAGCAACGAGCTCAGCGGCTGTCTATAGTTATGATTCGCGATGCCGCGAGGGAATTACCACCTGTCCACAGGGTCAGGCTTTCCGGCGCGTCGCAGCTCTTCCGCAAATTCCACCGGGTGCATTCCAACCCACAAGACACAGGCGCGCACACGACAAACGCCGATCTTCACCATGCCAATGCGCGCAAATCCGCTCTTGACGGCGGACTTGGTTTTGTTATGCTTTTGTTGCTGCTGTAACCAGCAGCGCTTATCCAGAGTGGCTGAGGGGACAGGCCCGCTGAAGCCACAGCAACCTGGTGCAACTGCCAAGGTGCTAATTCCTGCCCAAGTGGGGAGAGATAAGATCCTCGACTGACCGGAACCCGGTCGATTGAAGATTCAACTCCCAAAGTGAAGTCAAGCCAGGCTCGGTATCCGCGTATGCGGATTTGCTGATAGCGATCGCAGCGCACAGAGCGCTTGCGCAGGCCGTACCGCATTTTTATTTCGATGCGGAACTGTTTGGCAAGCTTCGATGCGCGGAAGCGATTTTATTGCGGCTTATTCTTTCGGTGTTTCTTTTGCCACATATTTGCGGCTCAAGGGGGAACTTAGATGCCGGGGAGTTTGAGTTGGAAAGAGCGGATTGTGGTGATGAAGCTGGGCGGCTCGATTCTTGTATGCCCGAAGGCCTATAAGCGGGCCGCCATTTTTGTGCGCAATAGGCTTCGCACGCATCCGGACGAGAAGCTCGTGATTGTGGTTTCTGCGCAGGAAGGCACGACGGACAAGCTCGAGCGTGCGGCGAAGAAAATTGCTTCTAACCCCCATACTGTGGCGCTGGATCTTTTGTGGTCCACGGGAGAAATTCGCTCGGTGGCCATTCTCGCGCTGGAATTGCAAGCGTTTGATATTCAGGCAGCTCCTCTGAATATCCGCCAAGCCGGCTTACGCGTTTCCGCAGACGGAAATCTAGACCTGAATTTCCGCGGAACCACACGATGCAATCCTGGAAAGCTTTTTAGTATTTTGGAGAAATATCCTGTGGCCATCGTTCCCGGTTTTTTTGCGACGGATTCAGAAGACGCGATTACATCGCTCGGGCGTGGGGGATCGGACCTAACCGCCGTCCTGCTGGCCGAAGGTCTGCAAGCTTGCCGATGTGAACTGATCAAAGACGTTCCGGGATATTTCACGAGCGATCCGCACAAGAATTCACAGGCCAGCCCAATCTCGCAGCTCACATTCGCCGAAGCGCTGGAGTTTGCAGATAACGGTTGCGACCTAATTCAACGGAAAGCGATCGAGACGGCCAAGAGTTGCGCGCTACCCCTGGTGATTCGGAGCTTACATGAGAACGAGCCGATGAGCCGGATCACTGATACCGAAGGGGCCGAGAGCGCGACAAACGAGATTCCGTCGGCGGTGGAGGCGTTAGGCATTCACCGTCCGGCGAACGGGACGACTAAAAATTTAAAACGTGGCGAAAAAAGGAGCATGAAATGGAATTTGCAACCAAGACGATTCACGCAGGACAACCATCTGAACCGGAAACCGGCTCGCTGATCGCGCCGATTTTTCAAACTTCCACTTACGAACAGGACTCGCCGGGAAACGACAAGGGATTCAACTACTCGCGAACGAACAACCCCACGCGGCAGCGGCTCGAAACGGTATTGGCGGAATTGGAAGGCGTGGCACATGCAGCGCTGTTCGCTTCGGGGCTGGCAGCGGAAAATGCGGTGTTACAGGCCTATCTGCGGCGCGGCGATGAAATCGTGATTTCGCTGGACGTTTACGGCGGCACGTACCGGATCCTGAACAAGGTTTTTCAGCCGCTGGGAGTGACGGTGACGCAGCTCGACGCCTCGGATTTGGCAGGACTTGAGAAGGCTGTGACCGAGCGCACACGAATGGTGTGGATCGAAACGCCGACCAATCCGCGGCTGCTGGTGTATGACATTGCCGCGATCTGTAAAATCGCACACGCGAAGGGCTCGCTCGTGGTGGTGGATAACACGTTCGCGACGCCCTATTTTCAACAGCCGTTTGAGCTGGGCGCCGACATCGTGGTGCACAGCGTGACGAAATATCTCGGCGGGCACTCGGACACGATTCAAGGCGCCGCGTTGGCCAAGGATCCGGCAATTTTTGAGCCGATCAAATTTCTGCAGAATGCAACCGGCGCAGTTCCCTCCCCTTTCGATTGTTGGCTGACGCTACGTGGACTAAAGACGCTCGAGTTGAGAATGCAGCGGCACGAATCCAATGCAATCGCAATTGCAAACGCGTTAAAAGGGCATCCGTTGGTGCAGCGAGTTTATTTTCCCGGACTGGCCGATCATCCGGGCCACGAAATCGCACGAAAGCAGATGAGTGGCTTCGGCGGAATGGTTTCGTTCGAACTGAATGGATCGGTGGAAGAAGTGGTGTCGTTTGTGTCGACGCGGAAATATTTCACGCTGGGCGAAAGCCTGGGCGGCGTGAAAGCTCTGGTGTGCCATCCGGCTACGATGACGCACGCTTCGATTCCTGCGGAAGCGCGCGCTGAACTGGGACTTCTAGATACGCTGATTCGTCTTTCACCTGGCTGCGAGAATGCGAAGGATCTTGTGGCTGACCTGTTGGAAGGTATCGAGCAGTTGAGCGAAGAGCGCACATCGCGAAGGGCCGTGGCTGTAAGTGCGGACTAATGAATGGAGAAGTGGAAGCTGAGCGATGGATACGCTTCTGCAGCATGGACTTCGCTTCTCCATCGCTCCAGACACCTTTGCGCATGAGAACGATGACTTCGTTCAACACGTAAGATGTCTCTAGCGCAGTAAATTGAACCTCCTTCCCCCGGAACGGTGAGCGACCTGCCCGCGTGCCACGAACGGTGTTTTATTCTTCACAATGCGCATTTTAGGTTAGCGCCCAGCGGGAAGGGATTCATGATCTCGACTGGGGGATCCTAATGTGCTGGGCGACGTTCTGCAACAAACCTGCATCTGGGTGCCTGTCGCATACCCGCGCCTTCGATGGCAGTGAGGGCTGGGCCTATGGCCCAGGGCGGCAATCGACGCGAATGGATGCACTTGGCGACTTGGCGACAAGATCATCCTTCAATTTCGCGTTTTCTATGGTAGCATTTGGCCCAGGCGTGCACGGGACATCCCCGCCCCGGCTCGAAATTGGATCAAGCTGTTCAGTCCGCAATTTAGAACCTATATTCGGTAGCGCTCTATAGCCGAATTCTCAGGAGGAGTTATGCGAAAGTTCCGCGCGGTGGCTATCGTTGCGCTACTTTGTGTTTCTTTGGGGGCACTCTCCAGTTGTGTTAGCAGCGGAAGCGGTTCCGCTGGGAATCCGACCATCACCACGATGACGATTCCGGCAACGACGACTGTTGGCCTAGCTTATGCTGGCGCGACGATTACGACTTCCGGCGGGACACTACCTCTTTCCTACTCCCTCGCTAGCGGTCAGTTGCCTTCGGGTGTCACCCTGTCCAAGACGGGCGTGATTTCCGGCACTGCGAGAGCAGCTGGGACGTTTATGTTTGTGGTGCAAGTGCAGGACTCCCACAACCCTCCGCGCACCGCCACGTCGCCGCAATTCACGATAACGGCCAGCAACCCGGCGCCGCCGACTATCCAGTGCCCAGGAACCCTCTCGGGCAGCACTTGCCAACTTCCAGCTGTTGCAACGTTGGGAACTACCGTCAATATAACATTCACCGCGACCGGGACGGGCCCGTTTATATGGTCCGAAACAGGCGCTCCATTCAGCTTAATGATGGTCCAATCGACGGGAGTGCTTACTGGTGAGGCGACCGGACCAGGAATGAATCAGCCGTTCATCGTTACTGTGAGGGATGTCGCTGGGCAGACTGCTAACCTGAATTGCACGATCACGATTCCGCCTGCCAGCCAGAAATTGATGATCAGTTTTTCTGGAACGCCTGTGAACGGCGTAGTCGGGACGCCCTACTCCAATTTCCAGCTTACGGCGAGCGGAGGACTGCCACCATACGGTTGGCAGTTTACCGGAAACCCTCCTCCTGGATTGACAGTAACCAACGGGCTAATCAGCGGTACCCCGACCGTGGCTTCCTCAACACCTTACTCTTTTCAGGTTCAGGTAGGGGACAACGAGAACCCCCAGCTGACTGCTTCTGCACCATCCAATTCGCTGTTCAATGTCACAATCACATCGAACATCGTTGTTAACATAACGAACCCTTTTACCGTGATTGATGCTGCCGCTGCTGCTGTGACGGTGAATGCGACAGTCTCAAATGACGCTTCGCCAACTGGCGGTGTCAATTGGGCGCTTAAAGCCGGCAGCCCGCTCACCCTCTGCACGGACGCCATTAAGTGCGGAACGCTCATTCCCATTGGCAGCCCTTCGACTAGTGCGACCTATACGCCGCCTACGACCCAGCCTACCGGCCCTGACGATACGCCGACGATCGAAGCAACCGCTGCAGATGACCCGAGCAAATCGGCCAGTTTCATGTTCACGATTAATGCTCCCGGCGCGGCGGCATGTCCGGTCGGGCGTGAATCGACCATGTCCGGATCGTTTGCATATTTGATGAAAGGGTTCGACGCCAATGGTGCGGTGGCCATCGCCGGAAGCTTCCGGGCAGACGGAACGGGAAAGATTACCGGTGGAGTGGAAGACATCAACCGAGCGGGCACGGGGCCGCAGACGAATCTGGCGATCGATCCCAGCGGCAGTTCGTACACGCTGGGTGCGGACGCTCGTGGTTGTATGGCGATTGCTACGGCAGCGGGACAGCAGACGTTCCGGTTCTCGCTGGCCGCGTTTAGCAACGGCGCGCCGACGGAAGGAAACATTATCGAGTTCGACGACCAGACCGGCGAGGGGACGCGTGGCTCGGGAATTATCCGCGCTCAGGATGCGTCGTCGTTCTCAAACAATAAGTTTGCCAGCAGCTATGCTTTCGGCCTCTCAGGATTCGGGGCCACGGGAGAACACGTTGCTTTGGCGGGCACCTTAACGTCAAACGGGAAAGGCAACATCGTTGACGGCAACTTCGATCGCAACGATGCGGGTCACTTGACCGCAAACAGTTCCAAGCTGGCTGGGACTTATGACATTCCAGCCGCATCAACGACTGGGCGCGGAATGTTCAACGCTACGCTCAACGGCACTCCGTTTACGTTCGCGGCGTACATGGTAAATAGCGGCGAAGTCATTCTCGCCAGCGTGGACCAGGTTAGCGCGACGAATCAAATCACCAGCGGAGAAGCGTTCGCTTCAGCGGGTCCGTTTAGCAATGCCACGCCGGCGGGAAGCCATATCCTGCGGGAGACCGCTATGAACCGGGCCGGCAGCAATCCCGGAACACGCGCAACGATTGGCGTGCTCACGTTTGACGGCAAAAATGCTGGGGGCGTGACCGGAACTTTGTTCCATGACGAAGCCGGCGTTAGTGGCACGACCAACATTCTGCAGGGGGCCGCGACATACTCGGTGGATCAGAACACGGGCCGTATTACATTTACCGCCGTGGGCACCGATCCGCCGGTGGGCTATATCGTTCACAGTGGAAGCGGAGTGACCGCGTTTCTGATCGGTACCGACAGCGGTGCGGCAGACGGGGCGCTGGAGTTCCAGTCGCCGGCAAACGCAAAGTTCAAAATTTCGACTTTCTCGGGAGCTTACTCATTCGGAACGGACGAGAATGTGGACTACTCAACGATCAACGAATCGCACTCGGGAAGGTTTGCGAACTCGGGCGACACGACCGTAGATGGCGAGAGTGACCGGAGCCAGCCGCACGCAAATGGCCTGGTTGCGAACCAAGCCTTCTCGAACGCCTTCGTTTTCAATTCTGAAGGAATCGGAATGAGTGGCAGGAATCCGGTGGTCACAAATGGGACGCGGATCTTCTTCATCGACGAGGAAACTGAGACCACGCATCCGCGCATCATGATAGCGGAAAAACAGTAAAGCTATCTGCTTCGCCGGCTGATTAGACCAAAGGGGACTTCTGCGGAAGTTCCCTTTCGCGTTTAGAGCGACTTCTTCCCGGACGGCGGATGGGAAATAGGCCTTCTGGTTACGAGGCAATGCTCAGTCAGTCGTGCAGGACCACGCTTAGAAGTGAGGTGTTGATATGGAGCCCACCGTTGTACTTGATGAAGCCCATCTTCCTGAATTTGTTCATGAAAAAATTCACGCGCGAACGAGTTGTACCGACCATCTCCGCCAGCATCTCTTGAGAAACTTTAGGGAGAACCCTTTGAGGCTTATCCTCCTTGCCGTAACGGGCGAGCAGCAGCAAGGTGCGAGCAAGACGCTTTTCGCTGGAGTTGAAAAGCTGATCGACCAAGTCCTCTTCGATGCGGACGTTCCTGGAAAGCATGTACGAGATGAAGCGGTCGGAAAACGTATGTTCCGCATGAAGGACGCGAACCATTTCTTTTTTTCGATCACCAGCACAGTAGTCGCCGTGACGGCAGTTGCCGACCCTATGCGAAGGGGCTGACCGGCCAGACATCCTTCCCCAAAAAAATCGCCGGGACCCAAAACGGCTACAACCGCTTCTTTTCCGGTTTCATTAATTACCGAGAGCCTGACGCCGCCTTTTTGAATGTAGAGGACGTTTTTGGCGCGATCGCCCTGCGAAAAGATCGCTTCTTTTTTCGCAAATTCTGTAACCTTGCGCGCTACGCCTGCTGAATCGAGGAAATCCTGGGCGCTGAAGGCGGCTGTGCCATTCGTTTTCCGACGGTTCGGAGCCTTCGTTGGCACGGCACGACTCCTTTCCTGGCGCGTATCGTAGTATGCGCCTGCCAATCTACAAACGGTATGGAAATGTGTGCACAATTGAACAGATACACATCCTTGTCCCTTCTAGGATGTAAGACGTGGATGACGGCAAAGATACACTCAGCACTTCCGAGACGAGAGGCCGGCAACGCCTCAAATCGCCCCGACGGTGCCGTGACGACGGCGGGGTAGGCCAAACATCGGGTAAAGCTTTAAGCTCGTGCATGAGCGGCGGTGCGAGGTGAAAAATGGATGAGTCCAAACGACAAGCAATTCAGTTCCTGGAAAAGGAAATCAAAACGTACATAGCGTTGGCCTTATATTTATCCAAAGAAGGTATCAAGGAACGCGTGCAAATGGGGGATAAGGAATTCGTAATAGGTCCGACATATTACAAAGAAAGAATGAGAGAGGC
>Ga0073928_10010645_pt1 | contig 10899 bp, 10 predicted proteins | sample PaiPotPPA55metaG_FD_76969 | JGI IMG/M metagenome (GOLD analysis project Ga0073928, IMG submission 76969) | Iron sulfur acid spring bacterial and archeal communities from Banff, Canada, to study Microbial Dark Matter (Phase II) - Paint Pots PPA... ...
CGCGACGGCGATCAGAAGCAAGATCCATTTCGCATCCGCGCTGGCTTGCACGGTATCGGCGCTCGCTTGCGCTCGGGGGGTCAGTCGTAGTTCAGCTCCGGATTCCATCTCGTGCCTCTGCTCTCCGGCGTTCGATCGAGTATTGCCCACAGCGGCCACATGAAATCGACATGGCGCGGGCCCTGCCCTTCGTCGTGTGGCGCGAAGAACAGCTCACTGCTCCAAAAGTGGCGGATGCCGCTGTGAGTCTTGTGGAAGACGGTCGCGATCGGCCACTGAAACCCGTTTTCGTCTTCGGACCCATAGTCGCGGTTGTAGGTGTTGCCGTTCGACGAGAGCAGCTTTGCGTGACGCCATCCTCGCGCTTTGGCGTGCTCTCGAACGCGCTCGATCGGGGGCTTCGTAACCACCGCCAAGTTGATCCGCTGGGTGATGTGAGGGAGTTCGCCGTCGACCGCGTCGATGATCGAGGTGCACGATGGGCACGGGCCGACGAAGGGGAGGCCCTGCTCCTGGGGGACGATCATGAAGCTGTAGAGGTAGAGGGTGTCCTTACCTTCTTCGAAGAGCTCGGACATGCGGACGCTGCCGCTCGCGCCGGTACCGAGATCCCACTGTTCGAACTCGTAGTCGGTAGGGGTTAGGCCGCCGGGCGGGAGCGTTCGGCGCAGTTCCGCGACGAGTTCTTCTTGCTGTCTGAGAGCTATCTCGGCCTGCAGCAGCTCGCTGCGGGCGCTGCGGTATTCGTCGGATTCGTTGGGAAGGCGGAAGTCGGGCATCTAGTTGTAGTTCCTAGGGACGTTCGTCCGGTCTGAGGTAGTTCATCCGGGCCTCCTTGGAGGCTGGAGGTGTCTAACGCCACCAGTCCCAAGGAGGACACCGAATGAAGTTGCACGCTAACGCCCGGACCTGTCCGAAGAGCAGGCGCCTGCTCGTCGAGCGAGTTGAGGAGGGATGGTCGGTGATGGAGGCGGCCGAGGCCGCCGGAATCACCGACCGCACTGCGCGCCGGTGGGTGGCTCGGTGGCGGACCGAAGGCCCAGCTGGGTTGATGGACCGGTCCTCGGCACCGAAGCGGATCCCCCACAAGACACCGCCTGACCGTGTCGCTGAGATCGTCAGGCTGAGGCGACTGCGGATGACCGCAGCCCAGATCGCGGTCGCGCTTCAGATGGCGCTCTCGACCGTCTCGGCGGTTCTCAAGCGTGTCGGGCTGGGGAAGCGTTCCCGACTTGACCCGCCTGAGCCGCCCAACCGCTACGAACGCCGTCACCCTGGCGAGCTGATCCATATCGACGTCAAGAAGCTAGGACGAATCCTGAAACCCGGCCATCGCGTCACCGGCGACCGACGAGGTCAGGCGAAGACCCATCGCAACGGCAAACAGGTCAGCCTCGCCGGCTGGGAATACGTGCACGTCGCGATCGACGACCACAGCCGCCTCGCCTACGCAGAGGTCCTCACCGACGAGAAAGCGCCCACCGCCGTCGATTTCCTGCAGCGCGCACTGAAGTTCTTCGCAGCTCACGGGATCACCGTCAAGCGACTGATGACCGACAACGGCTCGCCGTACATCAGCCACGTCCACGCCCACGCCTGCCGCGAGCTCGAACTGCGGCACCTACGAACCCGGCCCTACCGCCCCCGCACAAACGGCAAAGCCGAGCGCTTCATCCAGACACTCCTACGGGAATGGGCCTATGGCCAGGTGTTTCAGACCAGCGCCCACCGCACCGCAGCGCTCGAGCCATGGCTCGTCCACTACAACTTCACCCGACCCCACGGCGCCCTCAGCCACAAGCCGCCCGGCTCACGACTGACCAACCTACCTAGGAACTACATCTAGTCGGCCTTTTCACGTAGCGATGATCGTATGTGCGCGGTTCGTCGGGAGGGGTCCTGTCGTCAGCGTGAGGGTGTGAGTTGCACCGTCGTAGCTCCAATGGCTGCGGCGTTCTTTGCGCCCGTCGACCGTGATCTTTTTGGGGCGGCGAATTCCTACGAGCCGTACTTGCCACGAGCGGCGCTTGAGCGCTCCAGGGAACTTGCCGATCGCCCGCCCGATCGCGAGCGACGATCGGCCCTTGCGCTCGGCGTGTGTGATCGTGGTCCAGGTGTAGCTAAAGCCCTGGTAGCCGAAACCGACCCCCTGGTCGTCGTACAGCTTGAAGCTGCCGTGGGCGCCGGGATAGGCGGTGAGCATGAGCTTGCCGCTTGGAGCGGGGGTGGTGGAGTTGACATAGGGCTGGGTGGGGATGATCGCGCCGGCGCGGACGAGCACCGGCATCTGGTCGAGCGGGACGCTCAGCGTATGGACGCTTGGTCCCTGATAAGCCTTGTTCGTGAAGTAATTGATCCACCGGCCCGGCGGGACCCAGATCGTCGCGGGCGCCGGGTCGCCGCTCTGCGTCACCGGCTCGACGACCACGTCCGGGCCGAACGTGTACTCGGACGGATGCTGGTAGGCCGCGGCCTGGCCCGGCCACTGGGGTACAGCGCCCCGGTGATCGGGAGGCCTGTGTCGTGCGCGCGGCGGGCGAGCGTGTAGATGTACGGGTTGAGCGCCTCGCGCAGGCGGAGGAAGCTCGCTGCGGCATTGTCGGCCGCAGCCCCGTACTCCCAGGGCAGCCGGTCGCCGTGGTTTGAGTGCAAGCGGTCGAGCGGCTGGAACGCGCCGAACGCGATCCAGCGCGCGTAGATGTCGTCCGGCAGGTGCTTGTTCAGCAGCCCGGTCTGGGCGGAGCACTGGCCGCCTTCGGGTTGACCGTTGAAGCTGCCGATGTCGTCGCTTATGTACGGGAGTCCGACACTGCCCTCCGCGGCGCTGAGCTGCGCCTCGAACGCCAGCATCGCCCACGTCGCGCACGTATCGCCGGTGAACTGGATCGTGTAGCGGTGCTCGGCAAAGATCCCGGTGCCGCCGTTCAGGCCGTCGCCGTCGTTGGCAGCCGATGGGCTGTACGAGGCTCCAACCCGGGAGAACGCCGGCCACCTCTGCCGCCGTGAGTGCTGCTCGTTTGCGTACAGCGAGTTGATCCACGTGTCTGCGGTCAGGCCCGGCGCGATCGCACTTGACGGATCGCAGCACCAGTCGAGCCAGAAGAAGTCGACTCCGTTCGCTTCGAGCGGTTGGTGAAGCGCGAAGTAGGCGTCGGTCTGGCGCGGCTTCGTCCAATCGAAGACCGCGCACTGTGCCGTCGGGTCAGCGATCAGGACGCGGCACTCGGCGTTCGGGGTGGCGAGTCCGCCGGCGGCGGCGTTGGTCGCCGGGAATGCGGGGTCGTTGGTCGACATCGATGGGTGGATGTTGAGCGTGACGGACACCCCCTGGCTGTGCGCCCAGTCGATGAATCGCTGCGGGTCTGGGAACAGGGTCGTGTCCCACTCCCAACCGTCCCAGCTGTAGGGCTTGCCCGGCGCGCCCGCGGCGATCGCCGCGATCGCCGCGCCTTGAGGATTACTCTCGCGCTTCCAGTCGGTGTCGACCGACAGCGTGTCGAGCGGCACGCGATTGGTTCGGAACTGTTGTAGGAGCGCGTGGTAATCCTGCTCGGAGTAGGGCCAGTAGCGCGAGAACCAGACGCCGAATGCGCTTCGTGGCAGTAGCGGTGCCGGACCGGTCAGTTTGTGTAGGTCCTTGAGCCCCTGCTGGTAGTCGTGTCCGTACGCGAACAGGTACCAGTCCTGGTAGGCGCCGTCGTGGGGCGGTCGCGTCTCGAACCCTGGAGCGGTTTTCGTGAGCAGGACCGTGGTTGTGTCGTCGAGGACGTACCAGCCGTTTGTTGAAAGCAGCCCGTCATTGAGCGCGACCGGCGCGTCCAGGAGATCGAGCGCGCGCCGCCAGCCGCCCAGGTTCGCCGTGTTGGTGCTAGCGCTCGGGTGGGTAGTCGTTGGCTTGCCATCGATCGTTATTTGTGCGGTGAGGTTGGTGGTGTTGAACGGTCCGGAGTTCAGGCGGTAGCGGAGTCTGAGCCCGCTCGTGCGGATCGTCAGCCAGCCGTTGCTCGTCGTGGTGCTGAACGGCGGGGTCCTGAGGTGGGCTCGGGTCGCGGTCATCGTCGGGCGGTTCTCGAAGCGGTTGTCCTGCGCGTACTGAAGCCGGATCAGCGTGGGCGTCAGGACCTCGAACCGCGCTGCTCCCGCGTGAACGATCGGCGAGCGACCCGCGGCAAGCGCGGGAGATCCGAGCGCAGCGATTAATGCCGTCAGAAGGAAGTACGGCCACGCGCGCTCACGCATGAGGTGAAGCTACTCGGTTTCTATGCAGCGTTTTTCGTGACCGACGTGAGCGGGGCTAAGCGACCGGCTAGAACGGCGGCGACGCGGCCATCGCTAGAACGGCGACGACGCGGCCATCGCTTCCGCGCGCGCGGGATCAAATGGATACGAGCCGTTGTCGAGCCAGGGCCTCCCTATCCACATGTAGGCGTCGGCTTCGCTCGCCGCGATCGAGCGCGCCTTGCTCGACAGGCCCCATGCCGGGTTCGCGACATCCGTCGTGGGTGGGATCCCAAGCGACGCGCACATTTTTGAGGAGGTGGTTCCGCAAGCCGGTGGATCCCCGTGGCCGTGGTACTTGTAGTACAGAAACGGCGATCCATTTTCGGCGGTGTTGATGACGAAGTGCTTCCCTGGAATGCCCGCGTGCGCGAGCAGCCGCACGACCTCTGCGCCGAATCGCAGCTCGTTGCCAGTCGAGTCGAAGTGCGTGTCGTTGAGCGAGAACCCGCGTGTGTAGCGCTCTCCGGCACGCTTCAGCAGCCACACGGCCTGGCTTGCCGATTCCCAGTCCCCCGCGCCGACATCGATGTAGACGGTTGTGTGGGGGAGCGAGTTGAACCGGCGCGCCGCGTATCGCACGAGTCCAAGCTGCACGTTTGAGCCTCGGTGGTGGGGTGGGCACAGCGCGAACGGCAGATCCGGCTGAAGGATCAGCGCGACCCTGGTGGAGCCGATCGCCGCGGCAACGTGATCGATCCACCGCTTGTAGCTGGCCCTGGCGGCCGCACCTGGCAGGTTCGTGCACGCCTTCTGTTCCCATGGGTTCAGCCGGAACACCGCGAACTGCGCGAGCACGTTGCTCTGTCCGCCCGTCTGATAGGCCAGATAGGTCTGGATCGTGCGCTTGACCGTGTTGTCCGAGTCCCAGGCTCCAAACCAGTACGTCAGCGGCTTCAGCGCAATCTTCCCCAGCAGGGTCTTGTCGCGTCCTTGCGCCTTTTGGTAGGCGGGATAGACACCGTCGAGCGACCCGGTGTAATCGCCCCAGGGAAGGCCGGATAGGGGATTGCTTGCCGGGGCGCCCGGAATGCCGGCGTTGGCTGTGCCAGCGCGAGCTGTTGGGGCCAGCGCGAGTACGAGAATTACGATGAGCGCGAGTGCCGCTGTGGCTCGCGGGCTGGGGAAGGGGACGGACAAACGCACGGTTTCGTTTGTATCGGCAACGGCGGTCGGAGCTGTTATCGACCGGAGGGCGCTGCGCACGCGTGGTAACGGAGGACGATGCGGCGCAAGATCACGCGCGTGCCACTCTTGAGCTGCTCGACGAGGCGGAGGCTGAAGTGGGTCCGCGTGCTGGTTGGGAGTCTGACGGTGAGCGATGGGTTGTGGCCGCGGAGTCGCTTCGGGCCGAACGTGCGCAGCGTGCGGCCTTGTTTGAGGATCGTCACTCGAACGAAGCTTTGGCGCCGCCCCGCTCGAAGGTTGACGTGGATCGCAGGGCCTGAAACGCACTTGGCGACCACGACCGTCTGCTCGCACCAAGGATTGTCGGGGACGCCCTGGCATGGGTCCGGCATGGTTTCAAGGCCTTTTGGGAGCGGGTGCATCACGACCTCGGTGTGCCTTGGGTAATTCGATCCTGGGGTGCACGGAGTGGCAACGCCGGTTGTCCCGCTAACGAGCTGCGTGTCGCACAGGATCTGGTTGGTGAACGAGGGATTGGGATCCGGCGGTGCTGTGTGCCTGTCACATGTTGGCTTGCTTTGCTGGAGCCCTGAGGGTGAGGTGGTCAGGTTGCCGCTTGAGTCCGTGTTCCCGTGATAGCAGTTGGTCGGGGCGGAGGTTTCCGTTATCTCCGCGATGTCACCGTTGGTTTCGTTCTTGAAGAAGCCGTTATTGCGGAAGGTGTTGTTCGCGACCTCAAGTCCCCAGTCGTCGTACACGCAGGCATTGCTTGGGGGTCCGGCGTTGATCCCACCACGGCAGCTGTCGCTTGGCGGCGGAGATTCGGTGTCAGGAAACGGGGTGAGGATGATCCCCCAGGCCCCGTTGTTCTCGATCCGGTTGCCGATCACGGTGTCGTTGCGACCGCCGTCGAATGAGACGCCGGTGCCCGTGGGTGCGCTTCCCGCGCCGCTCGCGCTGAGCGGGACGTTTGGGTTGTTGTTGTCGTGGACGTAGTTGTGCATGAACACCCAGCACGAGTGTGTATGCGTGATCGGACTGATCCCGCCGTTGGGGCACGTGCCGTCCTGGGGTGACGGACCGTCGGTCGGTGAGTTGTCACTGTTGGTGTCAAAGCCGTCTATGTTGTTGTCGAACTCTGAGTTCTCGACGACCAGGCTGCCGCCGGCGTCAGTGCCCGAATACCCGAGCGCGCCATATTCCGCGTGCGCGTGGTCGATCGTCACGTTGCACACCTGCAGGCATGCACCGACGTAGAGGTCCGAGTCGTTGAAGTTGCTCGAGTACACCTGGTTCCACATGCCGCCACTCGAGCGTGTGGAGTAGATGCCGTACTGCGCCGCGCTCGCAGCGGTCCTGAAGAACGTGCTGGTGGTTGTCAAGAACGCGCCCCTATATCCGTGGAGTCCGATTTGACCAAAGCTGGCCGGTTGCCCGTAGCCACCGTTCCACCAGATCTCATTGCCGCCATAGCCGCTCCCGGCGAGGAAGTTGCAGACCGTCAGGTTCTCGACGCTGACGTTGTCAGCCTTCCAGACCATGATCCCGTCACGGCCGTACGTTCCGCCGTACCCGTTGCTCGGTCCGAAATCCTGCCTCGCGGGGTCCGCGCTGCAGCGTCGACGTGTCCCTCTCTTGGTTCCGTCGACGACGACCGTGTTGCGGTCCATTCCCCGCAGGTGAATGTCTGGCGTTGAGATCACAACCCCTGCTGGCGTGTTGCCCGGCTGCGGACCGCGGTAGGCGCGGTGGTCAGCCTGCTCGTGGTAGTCGCCCGGGGCGACGAGGATCCAATCGCCGGGTTTGGCCGCGTCGACTGCAGCTTGGATCGAGGAGTACTGGCCACGGTGGCCGTGGTAAGTCCCGACGAGGAGGACCGCAGGGGTGTGCTTGTGCGTTCGTGCGGGTCTCGCCGTCGACTGCGCGGATGTTCCGCCGGCGGGAGCGACGCCAATAGCGACCGTCATCGAGGCGACGATCCATCGACGCCATCGGCCGCCACGCAGCCCCGGTCGTCCGCGCTTGCGCATGTCGATCTCTTTTCATCTTCGCAGCGACGTCCGCTGCATTCAACGCTGCCGCGGATCGAGGTTTGGTCGGCGCCTCGACTGCGAGGATCGCGTTGCCGACGGGATCGCCGATGATCGCCCGTGCGAAGCCTGATTTTGCTCAGAGAGAACCCCGCCTGAGCGGAGGTTCTGTAGTTGCGGGAGCCCGCTTGGCTCCCAGGGTGACGCGTACTTCGCCGAGTGATCGCTCGACCCCGCACTGGTCAACCGGCCTGTCATCTCGGCCGGGATCGTGGGATTCGATGCCGCCTGCCGCCACGGCAACTACGCGTCGTCGATCACCACGTTCTCGTCTCCCAGCCAGAGCGGGGACCGGGGCAGGTCGATGAAGCGCTGCTCGTCCTCGAGCAGCTCCTGACCTGCGGCTTGGCCGGCGTCGCTGGAGAACGCCGCCACGAGCTCCTCGAGGCTGTCCCACCACAGCTCGGCTGCGCCGTCGTAGAAGCGCGGCTCGCTTCCTCTCGGGCCCGCGATCGCCTCGTCGAGGTTCGTGTCGCGCGCGTGGACTTGGACGTAGCGTCGGATGCGAAGGGCGTCGGCGTGACGCCTCACGAGCGGAGCGTGCTGCTCGCGCCAATAGGTCTGGAACTCCTCGCGAGTCATGTCCTCGCGGCGCCGAAGAGTGAACACCAGCTTGATCATCGATCTCCTTTTGGCTTGTGTTGATTGAGTGCGGCGCGGTCCGTGCCTGCGCCTTCGCGTTTGCGACAGTCTCGCGTTGTACGGTCGAGGCATGTCCGGTTCCGCTTGATCCGTTTTCAAGCGTCTGCTTGAATAGATTGCATGCAATCGGCGAGACCGGATCAGCGTCGCGAGGCGGGTCTGCGCACGCGGGCGCGATTGTTGGACGCCGCGCTGGACCTGCTTGCTCAGCGCGGTGAAGACGGCTTGACTCTGCGAGCGCTCACGGATGCTGCCGAGGCAAACGTCGCGGCGGTGAGCTACCACTTCGGCTCGCTGAAATTGCTTTGTGACGCCGCCGTCGAGCATGCTTTGGAGCGCTACCTGGATGCTCAGCAGGAGGCGGTGAGCGCGCTCGGGCCTGGGTCGACGGTCGAGGCGGCGGCGGCGGCGTTCGCTCGCCCTATGATGCGCGCGCTGGCTGTGGATGGTCGTGATCTGGCGGTCATGCGCATCGTGGCGCGTACTGGGATTGATCCTCCAGAGGGGTGGGATCGGCTGACTGCGAGGTTCGACCAGATTCGCGGGGATGTCGTCGGAGTGCTGAAGGAAAGCCTTGGGGAGGTCGGGGACAAGGAGTTGATCTTTCGTACGCGCTGCGTGGCGGGGTTGCTGAATTGGTTGGTGTTGGCCCCCGTCGGAGTAGAGCTCAGCAACAAGTCCGAGAGGCAGCTCGAGCGCCTGCTGGTCCCGATACTTGCCGGCGCTTTCCGCGGCTCGAGCTCCGGCTGACGCGCGAACCGATTGGCGGCCACGGGAAAACGGTGGTGGCTTTCCGCGCTCCTAATCAATTCAAGCAATCGCTTGACAAGATGGGGCTTCTAGGATATTTTCAAGCAAGTGCTTGATCACATTTCGGCCAGGCGCGGATCATCGAAGCACCTTGAGAAGGAGGAACAAATGAAGGTGGCACTCACCGGACCAACGGGATTCATCGGATCTCACGTGCTGGCGGAGCTGCAAGAGCACGGCCACGAGGTGGCGGCGCTCGTGCGCGACCCGGACCAGGCGGACGTGGTCGCTGCCCGGGGCGCCACACCGATGGTGGTCGACCTCTACGACCGACCTGCGGTCGTGAGTCTTCTCAGAGATGCAGGCGGAGCTATCCACACCGCCAGCCCGGGTGACGAGACCAGCGCGGACCTGGACTCCGCTGTCGTCGATGCCGCGATCGAAGCATTCGCCGGCACCGGCAAGCCCTACATCCACATCAGCGGTACGTGGATCTACGGGGCCAACCCCCACATCAATGAGCAGTCCGCGTTCAACCCGCCTGCGCTGGTGTCATGGAAGGAACCGATCGAGCGCAGGGTGATCGACGCCCAAGACATGCGCGGCGTGGTGATCGTGTCGAGCGTCGCCTACGGCGACGGCGGGGGAGGGATGCCTGGGCTACTGCTTCATTCACCTCGCGACGACGAGGGAAATCTGATCATGCTCGGCAGCGGACAGCAGCACTGGACGACTGTCCACGTCGCGGACCTGGCCAACCTCTTCCGCCGCGTCTTGGAATATGACTCGGCGCGGGGCCGTTACGTCATCGGCAATGGTGTGAACTCGACCGTGGCTGAGCTCACCGAGGCGGCCGCTGTCGCCGTCGGCGCTCCGGGAGCCGTTCCCGGTTCCGAGGATGAGGCGCGGGCACGCTTGGGCGACTACTTCGCCGAAGTCCTGCTACTCGATCAGGGAACCGTCGCAAAGAAGGCCAATGCCGAGCTCGGTTGGTATCCGTCCCATCCAGGGCTGGTCGACGAGCTCCGCCAGGGGAGCTACCGCAAACTGACGACCGGTTGACGTGAGGCGTCAGGTGGATCGCTGCAGGCCGCTGAGGACGATGTCGTAGATGCGCTGTGCTTGCCTTTTCCAGTCGCTTGCGGGGTCGAGCTGCGAGAGGCCGGCCAGCGCAAGGATCACGTCCTCAGCGTCGAGGTCTGGTCGCAAGTCGCCCTGCGGAGATGTTCGCCTGCACCAGACGGTCCAGGGCTTCGACGATCGCGTCGTAGGTGTTCGTGGAGGACAGGTCGTTTCCGGGGCTGGTGGCCTTACGCAGGGCGTCGGCGAGCCCGTGCTTGGTCACCACGTAGCCCGCCAGGCGCTCGACCCAGATGCGCAGTGCGTCCATCGGCGCCTGCTGCTGCAAGAGAACCTCGGCCGCGTCGACGAGCTTGCCGACCTCCTGTTCGTAGGTCGCGTGCACGAGCTCCTCCCTGGTCGGGCCACCGCACACATCGAGAGCCGTCAGGCCTTCGGTCGCGTCGTGATGACGCCGTAGGGCGTTGCGCTGTCCGTCAGTCCTCGGGCGGCGGGCGCTGAAACACGATCCGCTTGAGCTCGGTGAGGCTGTTGCCGCCGAGCCGCAGGACGGTCTGGAAGCCCTGGCGGCCGAGCTCGCCTGCGTCGAGTGCCCGACGGAGCTCATCGAGACCCGAGCGTTCCTCCTCGAGGACCTGATCGCGGGAGGTCTCGATGAGGATCAGGTGCCGCGGGCGCTTTTCGCCGTGAGCGAGCCGAACGAGGCGTTCACGCTCCGGTTCGTCGAAACCCTGGATCGCCACGACGACGCTCTGACCTGCCTGGAGTCGCTTCAGGATCGCGACATCGAGCAGCTCACGAGCACGCGTCTCGATCTCGTCCAGCGAGACCCGCCCATCAAGCAGGGTGAGGACCCTCGCAAGGGAGAGGACCGCGCCTCGTTCCTCGACGACGCGTTCGGCGAACCGGTCCGGCTCCGACGCCGCAGCGC
>Ga0073928_10010647_pt1 | contig 10898 bp, 8 predicted proteins | sample PaiPotPPA55metaG_FD_76969 | JGI IMG/M metagenome (GOLD analysis project Ga0073928, IMG submission 76969) | Iron sulfur acid spring bacterial and archeal communities from Banff, Canada, to study Microbial Dark Matter (Phase II) - Paint Pots PPA... ...
CATGATTTCCTTCGTGATGCCCTGGATCTTGATGTCCATCTGCAGTGCCGTCACGCCTTGCGCCGTGCCCGCCACCTTGAAGTCCATGTCGCCGAGGTGATCTTCGTCGCCCAGGATGTCGGTCAGCACCGCGAACTTGTTGCCTTCGAGGATCAGGCCCATCGCAATACCCGCGACGTGCGCTTTCATCGGAACACCAGCGTCCATCAGCGCGAGACAGCCGCCGCAGACTGAAGCCATGGACGACGAACCGTTCGATTCCGTGATTTCCGACACAACACGGATGGAATAGCCGAATTCGTCGGCGCTCGGCAATACTGCAACCAACGCGCGCTTGGCCAGACGGCCGTGACCGATTTCACGGCGCTTCGGCGAACCGACGCGACCCGTTTCACCGGTCGCGAACGGAGGCATGTTGTAGTGAAGCATGAAGCGTTCGCGATACTCGCCTTCGAGCGCGTCGATGTTCTGTTCGTCGCCCTTCGTGCCCAGCGTCGCGATCACGAGCGCTTGCGTTTCGCCGCGCGTGAACAGAGCCGAACCGTGCGTACGCGGCAGCACGCCGGTACGGATTTCGATGGGGCGGACGGTGCGGGTGTCGCGGCCGTCAATACGCGGTTCGCCGTTCAGGATCTGCGTACGGACGATCTTCGCTTCGATGTCGAACATCACGTTGCCGATGGTCGCCTTGTCAGCCGGCGTTTCGCCCGCTGCAACCGCGTCTTCGGTCAACTTCGCGGTCGTTGCTGCGTAGACTTCCTTCAGCTTGGCGGTACGAGCCGATTTGTCGCGGATCTGGTACACGGCGTTCAGGTCGGCTTGCGCCAATTCCGCCACGCGTGCAATCAGCGGCTCGTTCTTCGGTGCCGGCGCCCAATCCCACTCAGGCTTGCCACCTTCGGCGACGAGTTCGTGGATCGCGTCGATAGCGACCTGCATCTGGTCGTGACCAAACACCACCGCGCCGAGCATGACTTCTTCAGTCAGTTGCTGCGCTTCCGATTCCACCATCAACACCGCGCGTTCCGTACCGGCGACGATCAGGTCGAGCGCCGATTCCTTCATTTGCGGACGGGTCGGGTTCAACACGTATTCGTTGTTGATATAGGCCACGCGTGCTGCGCCCACCGGGCCGTTGAACGGCAGGCCGGAGATAGCCAGCGCTGCCGACGCGCCGATCAGCGCGGGGATGTCGGCGGGCACGTCGGGGTTCAACGACAGCACATGGATTACTACCTGCACTTCGTTATAGAAACCTTCCGGGAACAGCGGACGCAACGGACGGTCGATCAGGCGCGAGATCAGCGTTTCGCCTTCCGACGGACGGCCTTCACGACGGAAGAAACCACCCGGGATCTTGCCGGCTGCGTAGGTCTTTTCCAGATAGTCGACGGTCAGCGGGAAGAAATCCTGGCCCGGCTTTGCCGTCTTCGCGCCGACAACCGTCGCGAGCACCACGGTATCTTCCACATCGACGATCACGGCGCCGCTTGCCTGGCGCGCGATTTCACCTGTTTCCAGGCGAACGTTGTGTTGTCCCCACTTGAATTCCTTGACGATCTTTTTAAACATTCTCACTCCTTCTTCGTTATGCCTCGCGTGTTTCCTGACGTGTTGTCGTGGGCTCCGGAGCATCCGGAGCCCGTGCACACGGTAAAGAAACGGCGAAGCCAAGCGATGACCGGAACCGCACGAAAGAGGGGTGTATGTCATTCCAACGCAACACGACACGCGATGCGCATGACGCGCTGGAATGACACAAAGCTCCGCCGCGAGGCCCGGCCTGTAGTCGAATCGGTTTCCGATCCGGGGTTGGCCTTAATGCAAGCCTTCGATATTTCCCGCTACTTTCCTTTCTACGCCCATGAAGAGCGCGCCGTTCAAAAACAAAATGCCTGTATCAGCAAACTGACACAGGCATTTCGTTGTGAACGCTAGCCGCTTACTTGCGCAGGCCCAGCTTCTCGATCAGCGAGCGATAACGGTCAGCGTCTTTGCCCTTGAGGTAATCGAGCAGCTTGCGACGGCGGCTCACCATGCGCAGCAGGCCGCGGCGGCTGTGGTGATCCTTCGTGTGAGCCTTGAAGTGAACGGTCAGTTCGTTGATACGGGTGGTCAGCAGTGCAACTTGCACTTCTGGCGATCCGGTGTCATTAGCGGCGCGCGCATATTCTGCGACAACGTCGGACTTCTTTGCATGAGCAGCAACTACGGTAGACATTTGATTTTCCTTTGAAACGGACAGGCGGTCACGGAAGAAAGGCCGTGCCGTGGGTTTTCTACGTTACTTGAATCAACCTCTGATTCGCTTGCCGGACGGGGCTCTACAACCCTCCCCAAGTAGGGCAAGTCGCGAATTATAGCACAGCGGTTTTTGCCGTCGACCCGGTTGGGGACGACGGGCGAAATGATGCAATAGTCCTGCACCCAGGTTGGGTTGTTTTTACGGCGCGGGACGCTTCATCTGGCAGGTGGTGGGCATGGCCGTCTGCGCGGCCGGGATCTTGAGCAGCGTCCGAAAGCCAAACCCGGACCCTTCGTTGTCAAAATGCACGCCCGGCGTGCTCACCTTGTCCATCTCCATCACATAAAGGGGCTGGATCAATTGATGATCGGCGGCACGCATTTCTGTCGTCTGGAATCCCTTGTCCAGCTTCATGCCTTCCAGTGCGCGGGCGACCGCCGCCGGGTCGGCGCTGTGCGCTTTCTCCATGGCCTGCGCCAGCATCTCGATCATGAGCGGCATGCGCAGGAAGAGGTAATCGTCGGCCGCAGCAGGAAAACGGGTGCGAAAAACCGCGTAGTAAGCATCCGACGCGCTACCTCCTGCGTTCGGATGCCAGTCGGCCACCGCCACGACATGTTTTACGCCCGCGTCCCCCAGAGCCGCGGGCGCGCCGAGGCTGTTGCCGTAGAACGTATAGAAATGCGTGTCGAGCCCCTGTTCGCGGGCGGCTTTGACAAGCAGCGTCAGGTCATTGCCCCAGTTGCCGGTGATCACCGCGTCGGCGCCCCTTGCGCGGATCTTGGCCACGTACGGCGCGAAGTCCTTCACGCGCCCGGCGGGGATGAATTCATCGGCGACGATTGCAATGTCCGGGCGACGCTCTTTCAGCGCACGCTGGGCTTCATGGCTGACGTCGTGGCCAAAGCTGTAGTCCTGGTTGAACAAATAGACTTTCTTCACCGATTGATCGTGCTGGATGACATCGGCGAGCGCATTCATGCGCATGCCCGCGTGGGCATCGAAGCGGAAATGCCAGAAACTGCAATCGGCGTTGGTGAGCGCGGGGTCATCGGCGGAATAATTGAGGAACACCACGCGATGTTCCGGATCGCGGGAATTTTGCTTATTGATCGCGTCGATAAGCGCAGCCGCGACCGCCGAGCTGTTGCCCTGCATGACAAAGCCAATATTCTGGTCGATAGCCGCACGCAGCTGAACGAGGCTGGCTTCGCTGCTGCCCTTGCCGTCGAGAACCACCAGCTGGAGCGGATGTTTGCCGTCGGGCAGGGTGACACCGCCGTTCGCGTTCACGCGCTCCACGCCAAAGCGAAGATTCCGTTCGACGGCCGTGCCCGCGTTGGCGAACGGACCGGACATGCCCTCGATCATCGCAATGCGAATGGGGGGCAAACCGGGCACGGCGTCCGCCGCACGCGCGGGAGCCATAAGCGCGCTGGCGACACATGACGCCACCAGCAACAAACCGCTCAGGCGCTTGCCGGCATGCAACGCACGGCCAAGGAGCCGGGACCGCCATGTCGGCAGGCACCGCTCACTTGCCCTGAGAGAAACCGCGCGCCGCAAACCGGGGCCGAGGTCGAGACCCATACAGTCCATTACAGTCCATCCGTGGATAAATGACAGCGAAGATGACAGCAAAGCGAATCGCGGATCATAGGACGTTCGCCATGCTGCATGCAACCGCCAGGGAAATGCGAATGGAAATGGAATAGCCGCCCGGCCCCGCACGTTCCATCTACATGCAACAAGCGCGTCCTCACGGCCGCGATCAAAACCGCGCGCCTACCCCCCATGTCAAAATAAGCGATGCGGCGCAAGACAGCAGAAAAACCCACGGCCGATCGTGGATACGGCGTGGATACGAATACGAAGGAGGCTTCGATGTTGAGCAAGGCAATACGAAAACCCGCGGCGGCAATGGCACTCGCCCTTCTGCTCACGGCGTGCGCACAGCCGTGGCAGAACTACCAGGCAGGCGCGGACTCGTCCACCATCACGGCAAAGCTGGGACCGCCCAGGGAGGTCTACGACTTGCCGAACGGCGGCAAGCGCCTGATGTGGCCGACCCAGCCGCTGGGCGAAGTGACCACGGCGGCGGATATCGATGCATCGGGAAAGATCGTGAGCGTGCGCCAGGTCCTCGATGAAAACGAGTTCTTCAAAGCGCAGGTCGGCACCTGGACACGCAAGGACGTGCTGATCAACTTCGGGCGTCCGGTGGAGACGTCCTACTTCCCGTTGATGAAACGCGAGGTGTGGACCTACCGGTATATGGAAGCAAACGTCTGGTACATGATGTACAGCTTTTACTTCGACGATCAGGGCACGCTGCGCCTGACGCAAAAAACGCCCGACCCGCTTCACGATCCCGATCAACGGAATTTCTTCTGATTTCGCCTTTCGCCTGATTTCGTTTGATCAAGCACCGAAGAAATTTTTTGTCGACGAAAAAAAATGCCGCTCGAAAAAGCGGCATTTTTTTATGCCTGGACTGCCCGGATCTTTTAATAGAAAGTTATTCGTAAGGTTTCTCGCGACGCCGCGATGACGCCGGAAATACATTCCCGGCGATAATTTGGCCGTTGCAGTGTTGTGCCTCTCGTTACGCTTTTGGAGCTGATACCCATGAATCGACCCAAACGCATGCTGGTTGAAAACGTCGGCTGGGCGGCTGAAATTGCCGCCAGCGACCCGGATTTCTTCGAAACCCTGGCCCATGGCCAAAGCCCGACCGTACTCTGGCTTGGATGCTCGGACAGCCGCGTGCCGGCCGAAACCATCACGCACTCGAAGCCCGGAGATTTATTCGTCCATCGCAACATCGCGAACCTCTTTTCACCCGACGACGACAACACCATGAGCGTCCTCGAATACGCGGTGAGCGTGCTGAAAGTGGACGACGTGATCGTGTGCGGGCACTACGGCTGCGGCGGCGTACGAGCGTCGTTGCTGCCGTTGTCCGACGCCCTGCCCCACGTGAACCGGCGCATTGCCCCGCTGTGTGCGCTGGCGCGTGAGCACAGCGGCGAACTCGACGCGATCGGCACGTTGGACTCACGTATCGACCGGCTGGCGGAACTGAGCGTGCTTCAACAAGTGCGTGCGCTACGCGACACACCCATCGTGCGTGATGCCGAACGCCCGCCGCGCGTTCACGGCTGGATCTTCGGTCTGCGCGATGGCCGTATCAAGGTGCTTTCGTCCGGAGACCCCGCCGATGCCGACACCGGGGGCGAGCCCGCCGCCCCATCAATTACAGCGGCAGAAATGACAAAACCCGCAAAACCGGCAGAACCCGTACCGGCGCCTAGCGCAGCCCAGCGCGTGATCGAAATCTCCCGCAACTAGCCGTTCAACCCCACGTTTCAACCCTTCACCGTGCGATGCCTTCCGGGCATCGCATGGACTAACTCACGCCCCAAAAAGCCCATGACCCTACGTGAAACGTTTGCAACTTTCCCGCGTGATCTGTTCGCGGGCACCGTCGTCTTCCTTGTCGCCATGCCGCTGTGTCTCGGCATCGCCAACGCGTCCGGCGTCGAACCGTTTGCCGGCTTGCTGTCTGGCATTATCGGCGGGCTGGTCGTCGCGCTGCTGAGCGGCTCGCACCTGAGCGTAAGCGGGCCGGCGGCCGGACTGGTCGTCATCGTTGTGGACGGCATCGCCAAGCTCGGGAGTTTTTCGACCTTCCTGATGGCGGTCATGCTCGCGGGCGTGATCCAGTTCGGCTTCGGCATGCTGAAGGCCGGGCGCTTCGCCGCTTATGTACCGTCATCGGTCATCAAGGGCATGCTGGCGGCTATCGGCTTGTTGCTGATCATCAAGCAGATCCCGCTTGCGGCCGGTTTTGCCAACGGCGGCGCTCACGTTGCCGCGCAAACCCCGGGCACGTTCGATACGCCGTTCGGCGAGATGTCGCTCGCCGCGTGCGCCGTCGCCGTGCTCTCCCTCGCAATACTGGCGGCCTGGGAAACGAAAGCGATGCGCCGCTTTACGCTGGTGCGCGCGTTGCCCGCGCCGCTGGCGGTGGTTTTGCTCGGCATTGCGACCACGCTGGCGCTGGACTTCGCCGCACCAGGCTTCGCGCCGCCGGCGGAGCATCGCGTGTTGCTGCCGTCGCTGGCTTCGTTTGCCGCATTGAACGCCGCGTTCGACTGGCCTGACTTCGGACAACTCATCAATCTGGATGTCTGGCGCCTCGCGATGACGCTTGCCATCGTCGCAAGCCTGGAGACCCTGCTGAGCCTCGAAGCCGTTGAGCAGATCGACCCGAAGAAGCGTTCTGCTCACCCGGATCGGGAACTCAAGGCGCAAGGCATCGGCAACATGATGGCGGGCGCGATCGGCGCGTTGCCGATTACCTCGGTTATCGTCCGTAGCTCCGCCAATGTCCACGCGGGTGCGCAGAGCCGCTGGTCGGCTGTCGTGCATGGAGCCCTGCTGCTCGCGAGTGTGTTCGCGCTGACCGCCGTGATCAACCTGATTCCGCTGGCCTGTCTCGCCGCTATCCTGATTTTTACAGGACTCAAGCTGGCCAAACCTTCGTTGTTCGCGGCGGTTGTGAAGCAGGGATTCGAGCGCTTCGCGCCGTTCATCGTGACGATCGTTGGCGTGCTCACGACCGATCTGCTGATCGGCATCCTGCTGGGTATTGCGTGCAGTATCGGGCTCGCGATTCACGCGAATCTGCAACGGCCGATCACCATCGCGCAGCATGGCGACCACTTCCTGCTGTCGTTTCGCAAGGACGTCTCGTTTCTCGGTAAGGTTTCGCTCAAGCATCACCTGAGGCAAATTCCGGACAACGCGACGGTAATCGTGGACGCAAGCCGTGCCGATTTCGTCGATCCTGACGTGCGCGAACTAATCGATAAATTCGTCGTCGATGCGCCCGAACGCGGTATTCATGTGGAATGTCGCCAGCTTGAGCGCGTGGCGCGGGAACGACCAGGTTTGCAGCAACGTTTGGCGTTCTTCAGACGGGCGTCCATCAAGTGACAGTGCAATGAAAAACGGCCCTCGCTTGTGGCGAGAGCCGTTTTTAAACCGATGAAGCGCCAGGTACGCGCTTTCATCAATCGAATCAATTCAGGAAAGCTGCGGATTCAGCTTCTCGACCTTCGAATGCAGCTTGTTAAGCGCCGCAAGATAAGCCTTCGCCGACGCCGCCACAATGTCCGGATCCGTGCCCACGCCGTTCACAATCCGGCCGCTCTTCGACAAACGCACGGTCACTTCGCCCTGAGCCTGCGTACCGGTGGTAATCGCGTTCACCGAATACAGCACCAGCTCGGCGCCGCTCGTCACCTTCGATTCGATCGCGTGCAGCGTGGCATCGACCGGGCCATTGCCACGCGATTCACCCTGCACTTCAATACCGTCGACGGCAAACACCACGCGTGCATGCGGCTGCTCGCCCGTTTCCGAGTGCTGAGCCAGCGACACGAAGCGGAACGTTTCCTTGGCCTGCATTTCCGCTGATTCTTCAGAGACGATCGCCATGATGTCTTCATCGAAGATCTCGGATTTACGATCGGCTAGTTCCTTGAAGCGCACGAACGCGGCGTTCACATCCGTTTCCGATTCCAGCGTCACACCCAGGTCTTCCAGGCGTTGCTTGAACGCATTGCGGCCGGACAACTTGCCGAGCACGATCTTGTTGGTCGACCAGCCCACGTCTTCGGCGCGCATGATTTCGTAGGTATCGCGCGCTTTGAGCACGCCATCCTGGTGAATCCCGGAAGCGTGCGCAAACGCGTTCGCGCCCACAACAGCCTTGTTCGGCTGCACGACAAAACCGGTGATCTGCGAGACGAGCTTCGAGGTTGGCACAATATGCGTTGTATCGATACCCAGTTCCAGCCCGTAGTAATCCTTGCGCGTTTTCATCGCCATCACGACTTCTTCCAGCGCCGTGTTACCCGCGCGCTCGCCCAGGCCGTTGATGGTGCATTCAATCTGACGCGCGCCGCCGATGTGCACGCCGGCCAGCGAATTAGCCACCGCCATGCCGAGGTCATCGTGGCAATGCACGGACCAGACCGCCTTGTCCGAATTCGGTACCCGTTCGCGGATAGTCTTGATCAGGTTGCCGTAACCTTCCGGCACGGCGTAGCCGACGGTATCGGGGATATTGATGATGGTCGCGCCTTCGGCGATCACCGCTTCGAGCACCCGGCACAGGAAATCGAGATCCGAACGGCTGCCGTCTTCCGGCGAGAATTCAACGTCGTCGGTGAACTTGCGCGCGAAACGCACGGCGAGACGCGCCTGTTCGTAGACCTGATCCGCGCTCATGCGCAGCTTCTTTTCCATATGCAGCGCCGACGTGGCAATGAACGTATGGATGCGGAAGTGATCGGCGGGCTTCAGGGCGTCGGCGGCGCGCTGGATGTCTTTATCGTTGGCGCGGGCGAGCGAGCAGATCGTGCTGTCCTTGACCAGGCCGGCAATGGTGTGGATCGCGTCAAAATCGCCGTTCGAGCTGGCAGCGAAGCCTGCTTCGATCACATCGACCTTCATCCGTTCGAGCGCCTTCGCGATCCGGATCTTCTCTTCCTTTGTCATCGACGCGCCGGGGGATTGCTCGCCATCGCGCAAGGTCGTGTCGAAAATGATCAGTTTGTCTGCCATGTCGGGCTCCAGTGGGGAGATTTAGAGTTTTGAAAACGGTGGGGAAAAACAATACGGAATCCGGGTGTTCGCGCCACCGCTGGCGTCGAAAACCACGAACGAGCAGACGGGAGGCGGGAAGCTTAGCGCGGCAGGCGCGCTAGTAGCGGTAGCGCGCGTAGCGGCGCACCAGCTAGGAAAGACGAGAGGGGATGGGCGAAAAAAATCATTTGCAGACTATAACGAGATTTTTGAGAGCGTGCAATTGGGCTTTCCGATCGATCCGATTAGTGTCATCCGCCTGTTTTTGCGCCATGAGGCCCCCAAAAGCAAACAGCGCGCACCGGGTTCAAGCCAATGCGCGCTGTGCTTTCAATGCGGTTTTTCAGACGACCTGGCCGGATTCGGCCGGCCGCGCATGGCCATGTACCCCCACCACGCGTAACCGGAAAAACCGTACAACACGAACAAGCCGAACAACATCAAAGGCGGATCCGACGATACCAGCACGAACGCCACCACCACCAGCAACACGCCGGCGAACGGGACGCGGAACCGCACGTCGAGCGCCTTGCCGCTGTAGAACGGCGCGTTTGACACCATGGTGACACCGGCATAGATGGTCAGCGCGAATGCCACCCACGGCAGCCAGACCAGCTTCAGCGGCACGCGGTTATCGGTGGCGAGCCACACGAAACCCGCGATCAACGCCGCCGCTGCGGGGCTCGGCAGGCCCTGGAAATAGCGTTTGTCCACTACGCCTACGTTCGTATTGAAGCGCGCGAGACGCAATGCCGCACCCGAGCAATAGACGAATGCCGCGAGCCAGCCCCAGCGACCCAAGTCCTTCAGGATCCACTCGTACATCACCAGCGCAGGCGCGACGCCGAACGAGACCATGTCGGAAAGGCTGTCGAACTGCTCGCCGAATGCACTCTGCGTATGCGTCATGCGCGCGACGCGGCCATCCATGCCGTCCAGCACCATTGCCACGAAGATTGCTATGGCCGCGATCTCGAAGCGCACGTTCATGGCCTGCACGACGGCGAAAAAGCCGCAGAACAACGCGGCCGTGGTGAACGCGTTGGGCAGCAAATAAATGCCGCGCTTCCTCAAAAACTGTTGCCGCTTCGCACGCCGCGTTTCCAGCACGCCGATGTCCTGTGCCGCCTTGTTGCGGCGAAAAGCCCGCGGGGGTGTTGTCGTGCTTCGCGTCCGGCGCGGTTTGAGTGCCGCCATCGAGTCCTCCGTTGTGCAGCCTGGTTTTCCCGCTTTACTTGTGCTGATTACTCTGGCTGATTACTCTGCGAACTCGGCAAGGATGGTAGACGAGGCCGACACCTTCTCGCCAATCGCCACCCGCGGACGGCTGCCCACCGGCAAATACACATCGACCCGCGATCCGAAGCGGATGAAACCATAACGCTGGCCGCGGTTAAGCGGCTCGCCCACGTGGACATAACACAGGATGCGCCGCGCAATCAGTCCGGCGATCTGCACCGAGGTGACCGTATGCCCCGCCGCGGTCTGGATCACGATCGCATTACGTTCGTTCTCGGTCGAAGCCTTGTCAACGGCCGCGTTGAGATACGAACCCGGAAAGTACTCTACCTTGCTGATGGCGCCATCTACCGGCGAACGCTGCGAATGGACATTGAACACGTTCATGAACACGCTGATCTTCAGCGCTTCGCGGCCCGCGTAGGGATCGTGAGCGGTTTCCACAGCGACGATACGGCCGTCGGCGGGACACAACACGGCGTTCGCCTGAACGGGAATCGGCCGGGCCGGGTCACGGAAAAACTGGACGACGAAGATCGTCAGCAGCCAGAACGGCCAGGCAAAACCAAAGCCGCCAATGGCCTGGATCAACACGGCAATGACAGCCGCAATGGCAATAAACGGCCAGCCTTCACGCGCGATGATCGGATGTGGATAGTTCATGAACGAGTTCTATGTTTTTAGTAAAACCGTAGGATAGCAAAAGCCGTCCGGCGCCAAGCGACACCGGACGGCTTGCGGTCTTCACTAGGACCGG
>Ga0073928_10010650_pt1 | contig 10896 bp, 8 predicted proteins | sample PaiPotPPA55metaG_FD_76969 | JGI IMG/M metagenome (GOLD analysis project Ga0073928, IMG submission 76969) | Iron sulfur acid spring bacterial and archeal communities from Banff, Canada, to study Microbial Dark Matter (Phase II) - Paint Pots PPA... ...
CTTACCGAAAGAGAGGCTGGCGAGCGCAAGCCGCAGCGTCGCCGTAGCTTGCGGCTGATCCGCTTCACTCACGAGCTGGAGCCCAAGTCCGATCCAGTAGCAGCCCTCGGCAGCGAGCGCGGTATTGTCCCAAAGCCCAGATTCGCCGGCTAGGGCCGCACCAAGAACTGCGTCGTTCTCTTGCGATAGCGTCCAAGCGAGTGCTGCCCGCCAGTTGTCGAGCTCTAACTCGATATCCGCAAGGGACGCGAAAAAGGAGCTGGTGCCATAGCGTTGCCCCACCGCCTGAACCCGATCGCAAAAATACTCGGCATGGCGGCGAGCCAAATCCTGGACGTGACCGAATGCTTTGAGTTTCTCGAGCGCATAGACGGCCGTGGATTCGAGCAGGCGGTACCGTGCGTGCTCACCGCTGGTATCGGCGACGACAAGGGACTTATCTGTAAGCGATGTGAGCAGATCCAAGACCTCGAGGTCATCGAGCCCATCGGCGCCGCAAACTTTCGTGGCCGCATCAAGATTGAAGCCACCTTTGAAGATCGACAAGCGCGCGAACAGCTCTTGCTCTTGGGGCGTGAGCAGGTCGTAGCTCCAGTCGATGAGCGTGCGCAACGTCTTCTGGCGCGGAACGACGTCGCGACTGCCGCCGGCGAGGATCTTAAAGCGTTCAGTGAGCCGGTGTGCGAGGTCTGGAATGGAGAGGACTCGCACGCGCGCGGCGGCAAGCTCGATCGCAAAGGGAATGCCGTCCAAACGCCGGCAGATCTCGGCAACGACGGGTGCGTTCTCGTCGGTGAGGACGAGCCCGTGATCGACGGCACGCGCCCGATCCACAAAGAGCGCGACCGCACCATATGCTGCAGCTTCCGTAGCACCGATCCTTCGCGTTGCCTCGAGGGAGGGAACGCTCAGCGAAGGCAGCCGGTAGGTGCGTTCGCCTACCGCACGCAGCGGTTCGCGGCTCGTTGCGAGGATCCGAAGGCGCGGGCAACCGGCCAGTAAAGCCTCGGCAACTCTTGCAACCTCGGCAATGAGGTGCTCGCAGTTATCGAATATCAGGAGAAGCGCTTTGTTCTTGAGGTGCCCGCGCAGCGTAGCGAGCAATGAGCGATTTGGCACTTCTTGTACGCCGAGCACCGCTGCGACCGAGGCAACGACGCGCGAAGGGTCCGCTATCGGTGCGAACGCGATAAACCATGCATCGCCATTGGGGCCGTCGCTCAGAGAAGCCGCGACGTGCAATGCCATCTGCGTCTTGCCGACACCCCCGGTGCCGGTGACGGTGACCAGCCGGTGCTCACGCATCACTGCGCCGACCGACTCGACTTCAACTTCGCGCCCTACAAAGCTCGTGACCGCAAACGGGAGATTCGGGCTTGTGCCCTCAGGCCACGGACCGACCGTGACCGAGCCCTCGCCATCGCCGCGAAGCAATACCCATCGCGCTGCCGCCGCCTCGAACGCACGGCGTTGCTCGTCGCTGAGTGCGAGCGCGTCCGCCAAGAGCGCAAGCGTCTCGCGCTGGGGCGTACGCCGGTATCCGCGCTCGAGGGCACTAACGCCGTGACTGCTCATGTGCGCGCGCTCGGCCAGCGCCTCTTGCGAGAGTCCAGCGGCGACGCGGTACTGCCGCAGGAGCGTCCCAAAGTTCGCTGAGCCTAGAGCCAGAGCCCGGTTCTCCACGATAGCGCTAACTTCGCACCGTCGCCGCCAGTACCCGCAACACCTGTCGTGGGGCGGATTTCTGGTTCGATCGCGGTATAGTATAGTGCTTCGAACTCAAAGCAGCGCTAGATGGAGGCGTTATGGTACGCAAGTCCGAGGTATCTCTACCTCGCAGGAGCATGCTGGAAGTTGTCGCGACGCTGGGAGCAGTCGCGGCGCTAGGCGTTCGGCCCGCGCTTGGGGCCACGGAGCAGGGCGTCGTAGGCGCGTGGACGCTCTCGAGTTTTCTCATCGACGAAGGTAAAGAATCCGAAAAGCCGCGCTTTGGTCTGAATCCAGTCGGCTATCTTCTTTACACGGACAGCGGACGTATGTCAGCCGTGCTTGCCGGGACCCACCGCGCGCTGTTGGAGCCGCCGCCGAGCAAGGTCAACGAACAGTGCGCTGCATCGGTCGCCGACTTCCTCGCATACGCCGGGAAATACGAAATCAAAGGCGATCGCGTTTTTCACCACGTCGAGGTGAGCGTCTTCACTAGCCTCGTTGGAACGACGCTCGAACGGCGCTTCAAACTTGAGGGCGATACGCTGACGATTCGAACGCTCCCGCCCGAAATCTGGGGCACCTCCAGCGTGCTCATCTGGAAGCGTGCCTAGCCCTCCGGTCGAGCGCCGCTATCGACCGACTGCGATTGTCGTAATGAGCTTTTGAGAAACGGGACTGGTAATCGTACGGATCGGTTGATAATTTGTTGGCAATGAGGGCAGCACGTCGATTTGGTTTTCCGAAACGGTCAAGTACACTCGACCGCGATGATCGACTGCAACCCCTGAAAAGCTGGTTGGTGCCTCAAGGACGATCGCCGGCACGCCATTGGATTTGAGGCCTCCTTCGTACACGTCGAGGTTAAACGTTCCGGCGACGTAGAGGTTGTCGCCGTTGTCGAAACTCATCCAGTAGGCCTCGGTGTTCCGGGATGTTCCCGGCAGGGTCCAGCGCGCGATCGGTTTTGATGTGTCGGTGAATGGGGGCGAGAACACGAGGATGACACCGTTCGTTCCGGCGCTGAGAAGCGCGACGAACAGATTTCCGCTCGCGTCAAAGGCGATCGCGACCGGCTCTACCAGGCCTTCTGTTATACCCTGGTCGTTGTATCCAATCGTCTAAACCGGTGCGACGTTTCCATTCGCACGGAGGGAAAAGGCAAGCAGGTACCCTCCGTTGTTTATGGCTCCGACCGGCACCCAGATGTGTCCCATGTGATCGACGGCCGGACCTTGTAGACCTTCCCCCGGTTGGAGGTGCGTGTTTGCGCCAGAAATGACCTGAACCGGCGGATCGCTACCGTTGGCCTCCGCGCCGAAAGCGAGCAAACGCCGGGCCTTGGCGCCCGTCAACGGTGACCCAAAGCCGGCCATTTGAGCTGATCGCCAGACCTGCGGGAGTTGCGATCATGTTCGACGACAGCGTGCACACCGGGTTGACGCTGCCGCTCGCTTTGGCGTTGAGAACGTAAATCAGACCGCCATATTTGAACGCGTAAAGTCGTTCACCATTGAAGTCGCATAGCGACTCGCTGGTGAATCCCTTGGATGAATACGCGCTTGAAGCGCCGCCATCGACAGAAAAGGTCGGATTTTCACCGGCGAACGCCATCGGCGCATTCCCTTCGGCACAACCAGCGACCACGAACGCAACGGCGACCGTTATTGTTTGGCCCACGCTTCGAGGCCTCCGGCTCGACGTCGTTTGTTTTGTAGCATAGTCGCCTCCGCAGGCGTTCGCCATTCGACTTCAGCGGCTGTTCGAGAGCGCCCCTGTTGCAGCACCAGCACGCACGCTCGAGCCACTAGCTTCGAGATGACGCAGCCGCCGATAGGTAGGCGCCGCGGTAGAGGGTGGGACGGTTGACCCTAGTCGTGATCTCCGATCATGCGCAGCCACTTCGAGCGCTTCGCCGTGCCGGCTCGTGTGCGCGCCGTATCGTTACAGAGGAGGTCATTGGGGATAGAGATCGGCACGAACGGCTTCTCCGAAGAGAAATCGAAGAAATCATTGAGGTTGTTGAGGTAGTGGCTCGCATCATCGACGCCCAGCGTGCCGAGGCTAAAATTCTGCTCCGTGAACTGCATGAGCGTTCCAAACTCGACGTTGGTCTTGACGACGGTATTGCGCTTGGCGTACGGCGATATCACAAGCAACGGCACGCGGAAGCCAGGGCCGGCGACATCGCGCACGACGTACGGCGTCACGTGGTCGTAGAAACCACCCCAGTCATCCCAGAATACAAAGATGGCCGTGGTGTTCCAGAACTTGCTCTTCCCGATCGCGTCGACGACGTTCGCGACCCACCACGGGCCGCAGTAGCCGAACGGTACACCGGGATGATCGGAGGTGATCGGCCCTGGCAAGACCCAGGTCACGGAGGCGAGCGTGGGGTTCGGCCCGGAGACATCATCGAGGAACGTCGTTTCGGGCATGCGGAAATTCGTCGTGTTGACCGGGTTGATGTTCGGACAATCTACGTCGGGCGGTCCCGGCCACTGGCTGCTATTGCGAATGGATTTGTTGACGTCGAGTGCGTTGATGCTTTGACAGATCGAGAAAGCATACTCGCGCCACGAGAGGCCCTGCTTCGCATTCACCAGATCGGCCAGCGAGTGATACGAGAAGCACGGCGCCGGCCCCGACGGCGTCTGCGTCTCCTGGCCCGTCGTCGGATTGAGGAGGAAGGTCGTCGTGCCGGTCGGTGAGTCGCACCCCCATGGCGTTATGACTTGGAACTCTGGCGCAGGCGTTGGGAGGGGATATGCCGGCGCGTCGACCGTGTTGTTCGACTGCGCCGAGAAAATGTACTGATGCGCTGTGTACGATTCGCTGTTGTGCCCCATGAAGAAGTGGTCGCCCAGCGCATAGGCCTGCGCCATCGCCCAATACGGCTTCGTCTCCGAACGTTCGGCATAGGAATAGATCACGCCAGGGTCGAGGCCGGTTTGATTTTTGTCAAAGCCGCTCATGGCGCACGGCGCAGGTTGACCGACGGGGAACGGGGGCGAGGTCGGCGCGTTGCACGCCGTCAGCCAGGGCTGGTGGAAATTGTTCGGATCCTGCTGCTCGCACTGGAGCGGATGCAAGATGTACGTACACTCGATCGCGACGGGGTTGAGTTGGAGCGTACCGCCGCTCGACGTCTTGCCCGACGTGGCCGTGTCCGCACCCGGGTAGGGGTTCGCGCCGCCATAGATATTGTCGAACGTCCGATTCTCTTGAACGACGAAAATGACGTGTTGAATCTTTAGCGGAGGCGGTGGGGGCGTCGAGCCAATCGGTGGCGTCGGCGTGACCCTCGGCACCGGGCTCGTCGTGCTATTGGAACACGCGACCAGCATCCCGGCCAATACGGCAAACGCCAGCAGACAAACCGCTCGAAAGCGCAGCAGCACGTCAACCTCCCCGTAGCCTCGACCATCGGACGAGTGCTAGTCGTTAACGTTCGTCAGCGCGGCACATCTCCTTCCACGTCGCCAGGAGGCCCGTTCCAGCCGCTGACAGCCGCGATGTCACACTTTCGGGCGGCCCCGCCTGTTGACTACCACGAGCCGACGGCGGCGCCGATTCCTGAGCCGCTCGTAGTAAAGACATTGGCTGGGCCGGAGGCGCCGGGCGAGAATTCGTACATCGTCCTGTCGTCGTAGTTCGGCCAGTAAATCGTGCCATTCGGCAGGACATCCATATTTGTGTAGAAGCCGTCGGCGTTTGCGTTGATGAAACGCGACGCCGTCGTACTTCCCGGCGCGTACACCGAAATATCACCCGAATGGCCGCCAACGTAGATGTAGCCGGCGCCATCCGTCCCCAGCGAAGGGCCGGGCACCGACTGCAGGTTCAGGTTGTGGGCCTGCGAGGAGCCTGGAGCGATGCTGTAGACGGCGCCGCTTTGGTGCTCCGTATCGAACGTCGCGACCAGCAGGTCGCCGTTCGTCGCGAGCGCCAAGCCGCCGGTGAATGACGAGGAGATAGGTATGACGCGCGATGGAGAGGACGCGCCGCGCGCGTACACGAGGACGGAGCCCGAGTCCACAACGTAGACGTTGAGCTCGCGATCGACGACGATATCCTCCGGCGCGCGAAGGCCGTTCGTGAGCGTCTTGAACGGCGACGTCGTGCCTTGCTTGTACTCGGCGATGCTCGGGCTGTTGCCGCCGAAGTTTACGACGTACAACGTGTTGCGACGGTCGACGGCCACGGCAACGGAGCGCGTCACGCCTTGCGTGATCTGTCCGAGCAGCGGTGGATTGTTTTGCTTTATATCCGAAGAGTAGAGCAACACGTTGCTGTCGACGTCCGCGATGAAGAGCGTCTTCTGCACTCCACCGCGTGTCGACTCCGACGCCGTGGAATGCACGGCAGAGTTCATTGACAATGGTGCGGCCGATCCGGCGCTGCCGTACCCTGTAAGAATAGCGCCCGTAGCCAGGGCGACGGTCCATGAAATCAAAGCATAGCACAACACGGTGGTCCTCCGCACAGAGTTTGCCGCGACCGTACGCCCAGGTCATGAAAAAAGTCTGAGGGCCGGAAGCCCCGGCCAGGCGGAGCAGCCGTCGATGAGCGCCAAGAAGCTCGGGCTTCCTGAATCCCTGGAGTCTCCCTGATGCGAAGCAGGACTGAGCCCCGAACACGCCTCGACGCCGCGACGATACGCGCGTGCGGCGATCTGCTTCGGCGGCTCGGTTCGACGAACGGGTTCCACTCGAACGTTCTCGTCGCCCAACTGCCGGCCGGCCAGAGTAGCAAGCGGATGGGCGAGATCGTCGGATCCGTGCTCAACGATCTCCCGCCTCTGGTGCGCGAGATCGTTACGCGCTGCGATATCGGCGGCGAACAGTACGCGGCAGTAGCCAAGGCACTTTTCGTGTCCGAGAGGCATCTCTTTCGCCTGCGCAGAGACGCCCTCGCCCGCATCGCGGATGCACTTTTGCGTGACGAGCTGCCGAGTACAACGCACGCAGTTGAGGTCTTGCCCGATGCGCTCGATGCTCGCCTGAGAATGAGTGAGGCTCTTGCCGATCGCGGCGCTTGGCGCGAGGCTGGAGAGTTACTCAAAGACCTCGTCACTGAGGTTCCTGCAGAGCGTCGAGGAGCGCTTGAGGTCCAACTTTCCCGATTGTATGTTGACGCCGATCGATTCGACCTTGCTCGCCATCACGCCGAGGAGGCCCGCGGTCTCGCGTCACGATGCAGCGAGGACCAACAATGGCAGAGAGCAGAGGCGGATGTGTCGCTTGCGGTCGTCGCAGCTGGCTCCGGTGACTGGATCGCAGCCGACGCGATCCTGCAGCGAAGCGTTACCGAACTTCGCTCTTGGATAGCCCAAAGCAATGGAACGCGCGTGCGGCACGCACTCGTCACGGGATTGCTCGTCCAGGCCGAGATCGCCGACAACCGCGGAGACGACGCGGAGATTGACTTAGCGACGCAAGCCTGCAGCCTCGTCAAGGGTAGCGATCCGGTCGATGGCAGAGTCGCGCTCGAGGCTCGGACGATGGTTGCCGTCACGAGCCTCATCCGAGGCAAGAATTCGCAACGCGCTGAGGCGTCGCTCTGGGACTGTTATTATAGCGCTGTTGCCGCCGGCATGCTGCGCGATTCACTGATCATCGCGACGAATCTCGCAGGGCATTATCGCGGTAAGGGTCAGCCTGCGGAAGCAGTGCGTTTCCTGCGCCCCCTTTTGGGCACGGCGCGCGTCGCCGGTTCGGGATGGGTGCACTGCGGCGTGCTGAGCCACTTCGTGAAGGCGAGCCTCGAGATGGGTGCGCTCGAGCGCGCCGCGGCGTACTTGGAAAAGATGTCGGACGTGGCCGGCGACAACGTCATCTCACAAGCCGATGTCGCATTGACCCGAGCGAGAGTCCAGTTTGCCTTGGCCAATTTTGAGCCCGCCAGGCGTGCAGCCACCGCAGCCGAGACAGCGTACGCCGAAATGGACATGAGCCGCCCAGTTAGCACAGCTCTTCGCACGAAGGCCGAAGCCCTCGCGGCGCTGGGACGCTCGGCCGAAGCCCTTCGCGCGATCACGCAAGCGATCGAGATCATCAGCGAGTCCGGTCACCCTCTCAAGCTCGCAGGCGCGTATCGCTCGATGGCCCGCATCAGCCAGCGGCCGCAATATGCAGTTGCCGCTGAACGCCTCGTTCGAGAAGCGCGAGAGACCCTCTGATCGGCCCGAAACGAGCCGTAAGCCGGGTCTTCCATGGCAACAACAACACGAATACCAGCATAGGCACCCGGTAGCATCGAAGTGTATGCCGCGGCAGCACGAGTCCCAGCGGCCAACTGGTCTTTCCAAACGTGACCTATAAAGACTTCCTTACATGCGATGGCAAGCGAAATATCTTTTCCAGGATCACCAATCTGTCGTTCTCCAATGACGCCGCGCTCCTTGGCAAAGAGTTGTCATGTGGGGCGCGTCTTGATCGCCGTTCGAACATTAGTCGGCTCGCGCGCAGGCTGAGAGCCGGCGACCTTGCTGAAGCGCGAACCATTGCCAAAAGGAGATGCGCCTGTGTCTGGTCGGCCTCGCGCCTCGTAACCTCGTCGTGCTCGATCTCGCCGGCTAGTCGATCGCGCCCCCAATCACGCAATCCGCGGCTCCGCCGGACCCTTCGGCGTGGATTTCGCGGTCGACCGGCGTCTCTCCGCACGATTCTTGCTACCAACGGACAAGCTCGGATGCTACTCTGTAGGCCTACGCCGCATCGACGAGAGGGTGTTCCAAATGCCGAAGACCGCGGACAGTCAGCGCATCGTTGTGTCATTGCTTGTAGCGATTCTCGTAGCCGGAACGTGTGCCGGCGCGAAGACGCTGGCCGCAACCGCCGGCGCCAAGAAGGGAGTGGTGCACGCCCGCACCGCCTCCAAGTTGCGGGGACTGTTGTATGTCGGTGCATCGATCAATGCGCCGGGCGATGTCGCTGTGTATCGACAAGGCGATGCGCATCACCGTCAGGCCGGGGAGATCAAACAGGGTATCGATGAGGCTTTCGGTCTCTTTGTCGACGCACAACGCAACGTTTATATCGCGAACCTCGCCGGCGGCAACGTCACGGTCTATGCCCACGGCAGCAAAACGCCATTCGAGACGCTGACCGGTCTCAGTGCCCCCGAACAGGTGGTGGTCGCCCCAGACGGCACGGTCTACGTCTCCGACATGGGGACGATCAATATGCAACACACCGGGGCAGCGGTGTATGAGTTTGCGCCAGGCGCTACGATGCCGACGCGCGTCGTTGGGACATTCTCGAGCGGCGACTTTCCGCTGGGCTTAGGGCTCGATGCGTCGAACAATCTCTACGTCGGCGTCAATGTGCCGTACGGCCCAAACTATACAGGCCACGTGCTTGAATTCGCACCAGGTTCGTCGAGCGGCAGAGACCTCGGCATTCGCGTCAATCAAGGCGGTGGGCTCGCCATCGACCGAGGCGGTAACATCGTTCTGGTCGAGGAAGGCGCCAACGCCGTGGACATCTTTGCGCCTGGCAGCACGCACCACACGAAGCAAATCAAGTTCTCCAATTCGTGCTGCATTTACAATCTATCCCTCGATCGGGCGAACGACGTTCTGTGGGTGACCGGCGGCTTCTGGGGCTTCATTTACGGAGTGTCGTACCCGGATGGAGCCCCGGTGGAGACGATTTCGGCCCCGATCGGTTCGACGTGGGGCATCGCAACCAGCCCAGCGGGATCACCCTAAGCGCCGCTGTCGCGCTCCCCTACGAACGCACGCCACCGTGGAAGTCAGTCCACTGCGAACCATTGCATGCCAGAAAGCAGGCAGCTCGGTTCTCTGATTATATATAATATACCGCCATGGAGCACCGGGCGGATGTAAGCAACAGCACGCTACAGGAGCGCATCGCGGCGCTGCTCGAGCGCGACATCGTCGAGGGCCGCGTTGCGCCCGGACAGCGCCTCCTGCAGAACGAACTCGCCAGCCGCTTCAACGTAAGCCACATCCCTGTTCGTGAAGCACTCCGGACGTTGGGGGCGCGTGGGCTCGTCGACATCAGCCCGCAGCGGGGCGCGCGTGCCGCGGCGTTTTCCGCCGAAGAAATCCACGACATACTCGAAGTGAGAATACTTCTAGAGACCGCTGCTCTCAAAGCCGCTATCCCCCGCTTGGAACGCTCTGACTTCGTCGCGCTCGCGCAAGCGATCCGCTACATCGATATCGAGCGCGACCCCGCGCGCTGGCCGGCGTTGAACCGCGCATTTCATATGGCTCTGTACCGGCCGGCGAAGCGCCCGGCCCTGCTTCGCTTGATCGCTCAACTTCACGACGATCCGCGATGCGCGCGAGTCGCGCATATTATCACGAGCGACCGGCGCAAGTCGAACCTCGAACATCAGAGCCTGGTCGACGCCGCGCGCCGGGGAGCAATCACCGAAGCCGCCGCGCTTTTGCGAAGCCACATCGACATCCAAACGAAAAAACTGAACATGCGACTTGCACTGATGGAGCGGGGCGTCGGGCGCAAGTGATGGCTCTCGCGCGGCGCTGCGTAACCCTTGTCGCATTCGCGCTGCTGGCCGGATGGCCACACGTGTGTATGCCTTCTACACCTCCCGCGGCGCTCGCTGGGCACTGGGAGGGCGCGCTCGGCGTCAATGGCTCCGTCCAGATCGTGCGGATCGATGTCCCAGCGGATGGCCGAGCACCGACGTACGACATTCCCGAACTCGGGCTCTATGCAGAACGCATCAAACGCTTCGAACCAGACTCTCCGGACCTTAGGCTCGACTTGTTGTACGGGACATTCCTCTTGCACCAAGTCGGTGATGATTTGGTCGGCCTTCGCGAGTTGAAGCCGGGTAGGCTCACGTTGCATCTCAAGCGCATGCCGGACACGAGACGTTACGACACACTCGATGTGTCCCTGCGCGGACCCGCCGGAAGGATCTCAGGTCGCCTCTTTATCCCCAGAGGCGCAGGTCCGTTCCCACTCGTTGTCGTCGTCCCCGGCAGCGGCGAGCAGGGCCTCGCGACTTGGGAGTATCGCGGGAACGGCGACATCATCGCTCAGCACGGAGCAATCGGCTTCGTGTACGACAAACGTGGCGTTGGCGGATCGGACGGCAACGTCAACACCGTTGCGATTGCGGAGCAGGCCGACGATGTTCGAGCGATCGTTCACCAGCTCCGTAAGCGTGCTGATGTAAACGGGTCTC